>Ga0256839_1004728_pt1 | contig 13067 bp, 17 predicted proteins | sample 354166metaG_FD_185968 | JGI IMG/M metagenome (GOLD analysis project Ga0256839, IMG submission 185968) | Hydrothermal vent microbial communities from Mid Atlantic Ridge, Atlantic Ocean - 354-166 | ecosystem: Environmental > Aquatic > Marine > Hydrothermal vents | place: Atlantic Ocean: Mid... | reverse complement strand
GGTCCGGCGGCCTCGATCGCCCCGCGCCTGTGGAGTTTCCACAGGACCTCCCAACCGAAGAACTCGTTGATCGGCCCCACCTCGACCACGTAGGGGGAGGAGGCGATGGAGATCACGTAGTTCCCGTACTGGTACAGGGTCCAGTCCGGCGGGATCTTCGCCTCGCGCAGCATGTAGACGGTGCCGTCCGCATGGGTGAACCAGAGGCCGAGGGCCTGGATGATCTTGGCGAACCCCGTGGTGTAGTTCGGATTGCGGAAGCACCAATCGAGCCGGGCCCTCAGCCCGGGCAGGATCGTGTCTGGGTATGGGGGCGGGTTGACGCCGCCGGAGGTGCCACCATCGGAGGGCGGTGCGGTACCTCCATCAGAGGGCGGTGGCGTGGAGCCGGAATCGGGCGGCGGGGTGGTCCCACCGCTATCGGAGCCGGCCGCCCTGTAATCGAGGATCACGAACCCCCAGCCGGCGTAGGGGCCGGCGGTAGGGGAGGTATAGATCCCCGCCCTGCAGGTGGGACACTTGAGATGGGGGGAACCCAGGCCGGGCCCCCAGCGGTACTTGATCCAGGTGCCGTCCCGGGGGCAGGTCACCGTCCCATCGCGGTAGGCCGAGCTGCCGCCACAGGCGAGCCGCCACTCGGTCAAGGCGGTGGTCATCGCTTACCTCCTTTGCGGCGCTTCCTCACCCGGACAGGGGCGGGACGGGGGCGCATGAGGGCAGAGAGGACGACGATCCCCGCGATCCCGATGGCGCCCCACACGATGTACTTGGTCCAATCGACCTCACCGGCGGTCCGCTGTTGCTCCCCGGTTCCCCCGCCGGGGTAGTACGGCTGATAGGGCGGGTAATAGGGTGGTTGGGTGGTATCGGGGGGGACGACCGGGGGCTCCACCGGCTGGGGTTGAATCGTCACGGGGCGGGTGTAGGCGCGGTCGATGAACTCCTGGACCGAGCGGAGCCGCACATGTTGCTTCCAGAACATGGGGAGGCCGAGGGCCTCGCCGATCTGGCCAACCTCCACGACGTAAGGGGACTTGACGAGCTTGACGACGTAGTCGATGTACTGTGCACCGTTCCAGGACTTGGGGAGGTCCTCCTCGTTCAGGGTATAGATCGTCCCGTCGGCGTGCCTATACCACAGCCCCAGAGCGGCCCCCCCGATGGGCAACTGATACCCAGGGATCAGCCAGAAGATCGGGAGCTCGAACCCCTGGATCTTCCAATCGAATATGTTGACCGACCGGGCGTTGTTCAACCGCTCGAGCGCCTTCCGCAGCCCCGGGCGGATCTTCGTCCATTCGGCGGCGGTGAGGTCTGCCAGGGTATAGAGACCTTGCGCCGTTGCCATCGTTCACCTCCTTTTCGGGAGCACCCAGTAGAGCACCAGTGCGGCCAGGACGGTGGTGAGCACCCCCTGGGCAACTTCGGACCACCTGATCCCTCGGGCGGCGGATGCCGGCCCGGTGGCGATGCCCGAGGCCGCCGCGGCGGGTGAGGTGGGAGGTGCGCCTTGGAGCCGATTCAGCACTTCGCCCAACGTCTCCGGGTCCTCCAACTCCTCCGCCCACAGGAACGCCTCCGCGGGGGTGAGAGGCACGTCATCGCGGGATTCCTGTGTCAAAAGGATCCCAAGCTCGTAAAGGATCTTCTTCCCCCTCTCGAGCCGCTCCTTGTCGGCCGCGGCCACGAGGGGTTCCCCCGCCAGGACGGCCTTGAGCTCCTCCAATTTGGCCGCCACCGGGTCCGGCATCCGTACCTCCTCAGCGCTTGGACATGGTGACCAGTGCGATGCCCGCCAACCCGATGGCCCCGGCGATGGCGAGCATCTTGAGCCGGTTCTGCTCGGCGATCAGGCGCTGCTGGTATTCCAGGCGCTCCTGCTCAAGCCGGAGCCTCTCCTGCTCGAGTTCGAGCTCCTCCTGCTTCTGCTTCTGCGGCCAGGTCAGCCAGCCGAGGAGGGTATCCGCGAGGGAGTCCCAGAAGTTGTCCCAGAAGTTGCCCTGGTTCTCCTGGCCCATGGTGCCTCCTTTCGGCTACTCCTCGAGCTCCTCGAAGAGCATGGTCTCCGGGGCGATGCCGTTGAGTTGCGCGACGTAGAAGGCGTAGAGGTTGGTGTAGGGCAGGGCCAGGCGCCTGCGGAGCTCCTGGAAGCGGGCCTCGGCCTCGTCCATGTCCTTGATGATGTAGAAGAGCTCAATCAGGGTCACGGACATAGTGGGATCGGTGTCCAGGACCACCGGGGCGGTGAGGTACGCCCGGATGAGACAGTACTGGGGTGCCCAGATGTGCTTTCCCAATCGGAGCCTGCCGGACTCGTGGAGCTGGTCGATCACGTTGAGGTAGTGCGGGGAGGTGGCCCACGCCTCGGCGGCCGCCCAGCGGCGCGCGTTCTCCGGGGTCTCCCGCACGAGCTGGAGCTGTCCGCTCGTGAAGGCGTAGGAGATCCGGATGTCGATCGTGTCCCCGGCAGCCAGGGTGTGGTCGGCCCCAGAGTAGTCCGGCAGGGTGGTGGGGAGGACTACCTGGAGGGTGCGGTTGCTCCAATCCACGGCGTTGATCTGGGCCTGGGTCCAGGCGCCGTTGCCGTAGGTGGCATCCACAAGGCGCAGGTACACCTTGAAGGTGTAGCCGTCGTAGTCCGGCCAGGTGGGGATGTACCTGTCCGGGGGCTTGGCGGGCTGGTCGGTGAGGGCATTGGTGGTCACGTACCCGTTGGTGAGGTCACCGGAGGTCAAAGTAGTTTGCTGGACCTCGTAGGCGGCCAGGCGGAGCCGATGGGCCCGCACCGGGTCGAACATGACGAACTGGCCCTGGGGAACCTCGACCTCGAAGATTCGGGAGCGAACGTTGGCGGTGTTGGCGAAGATCTTGTTCTCATTGTAAAGCTGCGCCAGCGTCAGTACGGCCATACTTCACCTCCTTTCGGGTTCCCCGTTCATTGGGTCATGACCTCGCGCCGGATGGAGCAGACGAAGTTGGTTACGTTGGAGCCGGAGGCGTAGGACCAGTCGACGGTCACGGAAGAGGTCAGCCGCAGCTCGAGCTTGTAGCCCGGAGGAACGACGACGGCCATCTTGTCGTCATCGGAGAAGGGGAGGGTCAGGTTCGGCTCGCGCTTCGGATCGGACTGATCGGCGAAGTCAGTGTTGCGCCAGTTGGCGTACACCCGCTCAGCGAGCTTCTCCTCCTTCTTCCTGCCGGGCCACACCTTGTACAGCGCGAGGGTCGCGGTGGCCTCCACCTCGTTCCCCGAGGAGTCGTAGAGCTTGAGCATGATGGGGTTGTCGTTGGGCCAGATGATGAGCTCGTTCTGTTCCGGCTCGATGGTCAAGATGGCCGTGGAGGCCCCGGCAACGTTGGAGGCCGTGGTGACGATGGAGGAATCCTTCGTCAGCTCCGCGTTCAGGACGATCCCGTGGATCTTCTTAGCCATTATTCACCTCCTTCGTGATGTAGGACCCTATATGTGGCTCAAACCAAAACGCCGCCGTTGCCGCCGTTGGTGGCGCCGGTGCTCTGCTCAACCGGGAAGACCCCGGTCTTGGCGAGGAGATCGGTGAGGATGTTCCCGGCGGCGTGCACGGCCACACCCAGGGCGGGGTAGAACAGGAACTCGGGCCCCTTGGAGAGGGAGAAGACGGCTACGAAGGCGCCGAGGCCGAGCTCCGCCAGGGTGGCGTAGAGGTCGGCGCGCTCCATGGTGCCGAACATGGGCTTGATCGCCTTCTCCTTCAGGAGCCCGCCCGCGATGGACCCGGCCGCGATGAAGCCGGCCTTCTTCAGGACGTCCATCATGTCATCCATGTCGATGCGCCCAGGCAGGGTCGTGAGGGTCTCGTTCATCATTCACCTCCTTGGGGGATTAGCGCCGAGATGACCTGTCGTGCGGCCCGCACGGCCCCCGCCATCCCGAATCCGAATCCGAAGGTCTCGAGCCAGGGAGCCCGGGCCTGGCGGCCGACCACCACGCCGGCGAGGCCCAATACCCCCTGGAACACCCCCTGGAGGAACGGGTTGAGGCGGGGCATCACCATCCGGACCGTGTACTCCGACATCACGTACCCGCCGGCGGCGATGGCGAACTCCTTCGCCGCCGGGAGCGCCGCGGCCTGCATCTCCCGCAGGACCTTCTGAGGATCGACCTTGGTTAGAGCTACTCCCATCGAACCACCTCCCGGGAGGTCGGTCGGGGGGCAGTATATGTAGGGCCCCATATTGGGGCAATTTTTTAGGGACTCCTACGGACTTTTCGGAAGGTCTTTAGGGGAATTAGCTCATGAGGGGAAATGGTTAAGGCTCAAAGAGCCAGTCCGCAAGGCGCTTGAGCCACTGGAGGTCCTCGGTAGAGTACCTCCGGATCTTGTAGCCCCCTTTGGCGTCGTCGATCAGGATGTACTCGTATTTGTCCAGCGTCGCCACTACCCCAGGATCGTCCAGGTAGTGGCGCAGGCGCTCCACCCGGGTGGGGTGCCTGATGTTGAAGAGGACCAGCATGTTGGACTCGAGGAGGACCTCCGGGTGTACCCCGGTGTCCGCGTGGGAGACGATGATCATATCGACGCCCCGGTAGCGCCCCTGGCGGAGGAGGTCCAGGATCCCCGGGGCACACCGGGAGCGGGGGATGAACCGCTCCGCCTCATCGATGAGGATCACCGCGTGGCCCTTCCGCAGGAGCGTCCGGGAGAGCCCGTCGATCACGGCGGCGTACCCCTCGGGGGCGAGCCCTTCGGTGGTCACACAGAGCCGGGGCTGCTGCCGCAGGATCCGGTCCCAGTTAAAACGCGTTGCCTGCCCGTACCGAAAGTGGCCCGGCCTGATCTTCATCTCGTCGAACCCCAGCTTGTGCAAGTAGATCTCGTAACAGGGGCCGGTGTCGGGAACAGGGGGATTGAAGTGGTCCTCCTTGAGGGAGATCGAGACGTAATAGTCCCGCTTGTTGTGGAGCACGTACATCGCCAACATCAGGCGTGCGAGGAGCGACTTCCCGCTCCCCGATTTCCCCAAGATCAGACAACAAACGTGGTTACGTACCGCCACTCAGTCCTCCTCTACGTCCTCTCCCTTTCTTTTCTCCCGCAATAGATACCCCAGCCCGAAGCAATTTGGGCAGCCTACGACAAGACGATTCGGGTTCAGGCGAGCTCTATAGAAGTATTTCCGCCCTCCACATACGGGACACCGTTCAACAACGATTCGGGTTCTGTTTTTTTGGCCCTTCATCGCGAGATCAGGTACCACGCCAGGGCGAAGCCCGCGCCGATCAACATCGCATCGCCCCAGGTGAGCCCCTCGGGGACGAGGAAGGGGATCGGGCGCTGCACCGGCCGGCCGGCGAGGACCGCCCGGATCACGTGGGCCTTGAGGCCGCCCCCTACCACGCGGTCCCCCAGGCGCTCCTGGAGCAGGTTGATCCCCACCACCTTGCCCTCGGTGTCGAGGATGAGGACCGGGCCGCCGGAAGAACCCGGCTGCACCGGGACCTCGTAGCGGAAGAGATCCGGGGTCACGGTGCTGACGCTCAGGATCCGCCCGATCCCGGCGTAGGAGGCGAATCCCTGGGAGATCGTGTTCGGGGCGGCGAGGACGATCACGTAATCCCCCACCTGGAGGTTCTCCGAATCGCCCCACTCGAGGGGCTTCACGCCCGCGGGGACCTCCAGGAGGGCGATGTCGTAGTCCTTCGCCACCGCCTTGAGGTACGTCCCCTGGTAGTTTCCGGGGCCGACGAGGGAGCGGACCCGCATCGCGGTCCCGGGGACGGTGTCGCCGGTCCCGGGGATCAGGACGGGATCCACCACGTGCTTCGCCGTCACGATCCCCTCCACCGGCTCCGGCCCGATGGCGAACCCGGACCCCAGGGTCTGCGTCAACGGGGAGAAGACCATCACGGCGAAAGCGGACTTCGCCGCCTCCTCCACGACCGCACGGACCTCCTCAGGCGGAAGGTCCAGTCCCGCTATCGTCTCGATCTGTATCATCGTGCCCCTCCGTGGATGAAGTGGTGTCCGTGGTTAGGTTACGGTCGCCGACGCCTTCCGGAAGGGGGACGACGGCGAAAGGCTCAACCGTTGCGGTCTCCGGGTGAGGGGTGGGCCCCGCCGGCTCCTCGGGGGCGGGGACGATCTCCGTGGGGGGCGGGGGCTCGTCCGTGGGGGGTTCCGCCGGCGGGGATTCCGGGGCTTGCCCCTGTCGCTGCATCTGGGCCAGGGCGCGGCGGAGGCGGATCGCCCCGAACAGGGCCAGGCCGGTGTACGCCCCGATGATCGCCAGGCCCCACTTCCACCGGGCGCTGGGGGATATCCGGTGGGTGGGGATCCCTGCGGGGAAATCCAGGGACTCCAACACCTCGGCGGCCAGGGAGCGTAGGGACTCCGGGATCTGCGGCGGTACCCCGGTGGTGAGCTCCACCAAGCCGTCGAGGAGCTTGATCATCCCCTCCCCCGCGAGCCCTCCCCGACGGGGGGGCGGGGCCGGCGGAGGTGCGAACGGCGCAGGTGGTGGAGGTGCCCGGTCCTCGGCCTCGCCCCCCGCGGGGACCTCCTCGAGCGGGGCCTGGGCCGGCGAGGGAGGGAGAGGCGTCACCGGCTCTTCACGGCGCTCTTCCCAATCGGGCTGACGCTCGACGAATTCCGTGGGGTCTATGGGCATTGGGGCTCCTTCAGAGGAACTTGTCCTTCAGGTGCCGGTACTTCTCGGGGAGCACCCCCCGGTTGTCCGGCAGCACTACATACCGGCCGCTGGGGGTCTCGATGATGTCCTCATCCCCTCCGGGGTTGGGTTGACCCCCCCGGGCAGGGGGCGGCGGTGGCGCAGCCGGCTGGGCAGGCCCTCGATCGGCAGGTTTCCCTTGACCAACAACAGGTAGGCGCCCACCAAGAAGAGTCCCAAGCCGACCTGAACGCAAAGCCCGGATAAGGCCAAGAAGGAGTAGCCCGCCAGCCGCCACAGCCGCTGCCCAATACCAGACCTTCTTCCCTTTCTTCTCCCCACCCTCCGGCGGAGCTGGTCCATACTCCACCGGCGGAGGAGGGAAACGGTCTTCCACTTCCTCATCCTTCGGCTCCTCCCGCGGGATCCCCGCCGTGGGGACCATCGGCGGAGGCGCGAATCCTTCCTTCACCTCCGCGTGGGCCTCCTCGGCCCGTTTTTCGATGTACTCCCCCAACGGGGTCCGCCGATCGAACTCCTCCCCAGGGGATTTCTGGGGCCCGGCGGGGGGCTCCTTCGGCGCGGCCTCCCCCTTCTTAACCTCGGTACCCCCCTTGGGTCCCTCCGGCTCGGGCGGCGGCTCCTCGGGCGGGGCGAGCTTCGGGAGCTCGATCCCGAACGCCTCCGCGGCGGCGCGGTAGAGCTCCTCGGGGTAGACCTCCCCCTTGATCACCGAACCGCCCTTCTGCTGATGCTGATAGAGCCTCTTTACCCCGTGGTAGGTGTAGAGGTGCCTGAAGGCGGCGTCGCGATCCGAGAGCCGCTCGCCACAGCGGCGGCAGACGAACTCGTTCCCTTCGGCGATCGCCAGGGTCTCGCCCCCGTGGACCTTCGGCTTCGCCGCGATCTCCACCTCCTTTATCTCGGGGACGAGCCCCCGCTCGGCGAGGAGTCCCTGGAGTTCCTCGGCATGGCGGGTGAAGAGGTGCCGCATGTAGTTCCACCAGTCCGCCGGGGAGTACCCCGTGCAGTGGGGGCACTCCTTGGGGAGCTCAGGGAGCCGATCGGGGTGGGCGCGAGCCAGGTGGGAGAGGTACGCCCAGAGGGCCCGTTTGTCGTCCTCCTTCACCCTGGAGTCGCCCTCCCAGGAACCGAGAAGGCGACCGCAGACGGGACAACGGGCGATGTGGTATTCCATATCGTCCCAAGGATATAGGGCCCTGTATATGGTGTCAAGGGCGCCTGCTATTACCGTCCTCTTGCGGACTCTCGCCTGCTATGAGCCCCTCTCGAAGGGCCTCGAGCTCCGCCCGGAGGCGGAGGAGCTCCCCCCGGGCCTGTTCGAGGAAGTGGTCCAGGCCACGGAGGACGAGGATCGAGTGGTAAAGGCAGGACACCGCCGCCTCCGCGGTGCGGAGGGCGGCGTTGAGGCGCTCCGAGCGGTCCTGCCCCTCGCTCATCTCCTATGCTGCCGCCACGCCATGGTGAGGAGGAGCCCGATCGCCAGGAGGAAAAGGAGCCAGCATGCGATGTTCGTCATCTCCCCCTCCTAAGAGAGGGGTGGAGAGGCGCGGGCCTCCCCACCCCTCGCGTCCGCCATGGTGTCGTCCCCATGATACAGGGCCCTACAGGTTGCGCTTATAGGATGTCTCCGAGCCCGTGGGAGCCGTGGAGGAGGTGGTGGAGTTCGGATCGGGAACGCCCTCGATCTTGTACTGGAGGATCCCGGTGCCGTCGAGGTCCACGAGCTCGATCCAGGTGTCGCCCTCCTTGTACACGATCTTGTACAGCGTCCCGATCACCGCGTCGGCGGAGACGGTAACCCGGGGCTTCCCCACCGGCTGGAGGGTGATGGCCCGGTCCACCGCGAGGAGGTACTCCATGTCGACGGCGTAGTCGGCCTTGGGGCGCCAGAACTCCCACACCGCCCCGTCCTTCCAGATCTTGACCACGTAGGCGATCCGGGAGAACGGATAGTCGTCCGGGAGCTCCTCCTCGATCAGCTTCGCCCGGTAGGCCACGCCGTACTGATCCTTGTACTCGTAGGGCACGGTCCACCCCTCCTCGCGGTACTCCCCCTTGTACTCCCCGGCCTCGCCGAGGCGGGCGATCACGAGGTCCAGTGGCTTCAACACGACCTCGCGGGCGATCCGCTTCTCCTCGGTCCGGGACTGGGAGAGATCCTCGCGGAGCGAGCGGTAGTCCTCCACGATATCCCACCCCGTGGTGGCGAAGACCTTCCGGACCTCGTCGGGGTCGCCGTAGCCGGACTCCCCCTCGTGGTCGTAGTCGATCACCGCCACCTCTAAGCGGGTGCCGTTCAGCTTCCGGAAGGCCCGGACGCAGGGGAGCCGCTCCCGCTCCACCTGCCCGTCCACGAGTCGGGCGCGGAAGATCTCCACGTAGTCGGCCTGGAGCTCCTGGGGCTTATCGTCGGGCAGGATCGCGTAGGAGACGACCCAGAAGCCCTCGAGCTTCGGCTGCCAGACGAAGGAGGCGTAATCGTCGGGGTTAGCGGGGTCTCGCACCTTGTAGCCGTACGGTGTATAGACGTAGTAGAAGCCCTCCTCCACCTTGGCGAGCTTCCCCTCCTCCTTCGCCTTCTCGATGTGGGACGCGGTGAACTCGAACTGGGTGTTCTCGGGCCACAAATAGAGGATCGAGTACGGCTGCTCCCCGGCCGACCTCACCTCCCCAAGGAGCTCGAGGAAGGAGTAGTAGAGCTTCACCTTCCGCAATTGTGAGGAGATGTAGAGCCACCGCTCCTCCTCCCGGAGGAACGCCTGCCGCAGGGTGTCCATCTCGATGAGGAGGGCCCGCCAGCGGGGGGAACGATCCGGGTTCAACACCCAGTCGATGTCGGCCAGGATCGAGCCGACCGTCTTGAGCACGTCATCCACGGTGACCCGCTCAGGATTGATCACCCACTCCCCGTCCTCCTCCATCCCATAGTACTGCTTGAGCCAGTACCCCCAGGCGGCCTCCTTCTGCGACCGGCTCCAGTCCCCGGGGCACTTCTCCAAGAAGATGTCGTACCCCCGGTTGAAGCAGCCGGCGAGGAGGAGCGCCAGGGCACCGACGGTGAGGGCGAACGCTATCCGCCGCTTCATTCGGACCACCTCCCCTCACGGAAGAGCTCGACAACGGCGTCGAGCCCCCCGGCGAGGTACGCGGACACGATCCGCTCTTGGATCTCCGGCGGGATCCGGCGCCACCAGGAGACGGCGAGGATCGACCGGGGGAGGTCCAGGTTCTCCTCCCGCTTCCGTTCCTCGTCCTTAAGTTCCTGCAGGGTGCGCTCCCCGATCTGCATGATCTGGTTGTGGTGCGCCCGGAGCCACTTGTTCGTCTCCTCCGCCGATCCCCCGATACAGGTGAGCTCGTAGGTGAGCGCCGCGACCACGTCGAGGATCATCGCGTCGTCCTTCATCTGGTCGCACAGGGCGATCCAGAAGAGGGGGTCACGGTAGAAGAGCTCGTAGGTGCGCTCGGCGAGGTACCGCATTTCTTTCGCAATCTGGTCCACCTTCCTCGCCATCTCCAAAAAGCGGTCGCGGTGGAACTCCACCACGCCGCCCACCTTGTAGGCGGTGACGTAATCCCTGGCGTAATCGGCATCGAAGTTGAAGTGGCGGTAGGCGATCGCCCTCATCCGGGCCAGATAGGAGTGGTAGAGGAAATCGAGCTCGTACATATCGACGGCGTTGGAAAGGATCTCGTTAAGGAGCTCGGCGTCCACGTACCAGAACAGCGGGAACGCCTGTACGGAGTGGACGAGCTCGTGGAAGACGACCGAGTGCTTCCCCAGGATCCAGTCGAACACGACCGCCTCGGGGTGGAGCCCCATCCGGCGTTCGGGCTTCCTCCCGCCAACCGGGATGTTGGGCCCGGCGATGAAGTAACCCCAGGCGGCGATGCGCCCGAAGTAGAGCACGTCGGGGAGGTAGTCCTCCACGCGGTAGAGGTAGAGGCCCAGCACCTCTCCTAGGGTGATCGGGGGATCCACGTCCCAGGGGACCGGGGTGTCCAGGGAGACCCCGAACCGCTCCTCCTGGTACCTCCGCGCCGCCCTGATGTACTCGAGGTAGGTCTTATCGAGGTCCTTCAGGGAGGCGGAGAACATGTAGTACAGGAAGCGGTCGATCTTCTTCAGCTCCTCGGCGGAGAGGATCCGGCACACCTTGCGGTACGTCTCCTCGGAGAGCTCGCCGCGGAGGTACTGGGCGTGGATCCTCTCGTACTTCGGATGGACCGTCGCCAGGGAGACGGGACCGCCCATGGTGGAGTAGACGTATTCGCCGTCCACGGAATAGATCGAGGTGTACACGACCCGTACCTTCCGCCCCCCGAAGAACTCCCACTCCCGCTCTACTACGGAGCCGAAGTTGATCGCCGGAGTGGAGAAGAGGATCGAGGTCTCGTAGATCGCGCGCCAGACCTCCTGGGCCCGGGCCATCGGGTCGTCATCGGGGCCGAACTGGCGGTACGGGCGCACGAAGAAGGGGAGGTCGCTCGGCCGCATCATCCGGTCCAGGGCGCGGTCGTAATACAACCCCTCCCCGGCTGTTTTCCCGCCACCGACGGCGGGGGCGGAAGCGACCTCGGGGGCCGTACCCGTCTCCGTCGCCGGTGCGGGCCCTTCCCCGGGGACCCCTCCGAAGAGGAGGAGAAGCCCCAGGGCCACTACGGCGGCCAGCACCAGCTCTTTCATCGGATCACCTCCGACAAAGAGTTAAGGGCCCCGTCCGGGGCCCTTTTCTCCGTTCAGCCGTTCCCCTGCGCCTGTGTGTCCTTGTTACAGCCGCCACCTCCTCGCCCGAGGGCGGCATAATCTAAGAGCCGTAGAGCGATATCCGGCGAAAGGCCCGATTTCTGCGCCTCGAGGTAGAGCCGCAGGAGCCGCTCCCCGCGGTAATACGGATCTCGGAGGCGCACCACCTCCAGGTCCTTCCTCCCCTCGATCACGATGTACACCCACAGTCCCACTGCCAGGGCCAGGCAGGCCACGATCCCCGCCCAGGTGATCGTCGCCCCGAGCTGCTCCGCCTTCCCCAGGATCCATTTGGCGAACAGCCCCAACACGATGTTCCCGATGGTGGCGAGGAGGAATTTCCGGGAGCCGAACTTCGCAAGGGACGCAAGGATGTTCACCGCTTCCCTCCTACGAAGCGGCTGGCCCAAAAGGCGACCAGGCCGCCGATGAAGTACAGCCCGACCCGGCCGAGGCGCTTCCAGAAATCAACGAAGTCCCTCCAGAAGGCGTTGAAATCGGTGCGGAAAGCCCCTTCGTCTGTGGAGGCCCAGTACACCGCGGGGATGATCCGCCGGGCCTGACGCCACTGGCGCCACCGGGAGACCCGATCGCCGGGGAGGTCCTCCACGAAGGGGTAGATCCCCGCGGTCGCGGCCGCCGCCCGGTTCACCAGCTTGTTAGCAGTCACGTCCTCGCCGGGGGCATCGGCGCGGAAGGTGAAGTCCACCACGAGGTATTTGTTGTCAGATTTACCCCAATCCATCCCGAAGAGCTGCGCGGCCACCGAGGTGAGCTCCACGCCCGTGAGGGGCACATAGGCAGCCTGTATCTCCCCGGCCAAGGTCTCCGCGGGACGCCACCAGGAGGAGGGGTAGGCGCGGTCCACGATAACGGCGAACCCGTATTGGAGGCCGGCCTCGAGGGGTTTATCCCAGTGGATCTGTTTAAGCTCCTGCCACGCCATGTCGATAACCCTGATAGATCCGCCACGCCAAAAGGCCGAGGCCGGCGAAGAGGAAAAGCCGTGTCGCCAGCTCGGCCTTCTCAAGCCATCCGCCGGTCAAAACGACCGTGCTCATTTCCTCCCCTGCCATAGGGCGAACGCGAGGAGGCCACCCAGGAGCACCCAGGGAAGCCAGGACATCGCGGTGGCGGGAGCGGTGCCGCCGGTGGTCCCCTCTTCGGGCGGGGTCTCAGTGGCGGGAGCGCCGGCGAGGAAGTCCTCTACCCCCTGGACCACCTGGTCGTAGAGCCATCGGGTGCTGTACTGGGCACACCCAGACTTCGCTTGGACGGTGATCTCCAGCTCATCCCCATCGAGGAGCGCTCCTTTGAACTCGCACGGGGCGATCCGGGGCTCGAGGTAGGCCCCGAGATCGACCAACCGATCCGGCGAGATGGGCTGCGAGGGCACGTAGATGATCCGGTAGCCCTCCCCGGGGACGAGGGGCTGGGAACCTCCGCGGAATCCGTAACGATCGCTTATGGTGTAGATCGCCATCGTTTCACCTCCATGAAAATATTGGGCCCTATATCCCGCGGGGGATTATATGGAGCGGGGGTACAACTGGGAAAAAGCCAGACAGGAAGAGGCTAAGCGGCCTTCAAGACCAGACGTTCGTAGCGGTAGGCATCACGCTCGTAGGGGTTCCGCCAATAACCGTGA
>Ga0256839_1004727_pt1 | contig 13068 bp, 12 predicted proteins | sample 354166metaG_FD_185968 | JGI IMG/M metagenome (GOLD analysis project Ga0256839, IMG submission 185968) | Hydrothermal vent microbial communities from Mid Atlantic Ridge, Atlantic Ocean - 354-166 | ecosystem: Environmental > Aquatic > Marine > Hydrothermal vents | place: Atlantic Ocean: Mid... | reverse complement strand
TAGCTACATTTTCAGCTAATAGGCTTTGTCTATCCTGGTGCCAGTGCATTTTTTGTTTCATTGCCGTAAATAATGGCAATTCAGCAATACCCATAATCAATCCAATTTCAAAAAGTTATTTTTCTTTAACTGGGCAAATTCTGCCCTTTTGTGGTTAACGAATGGTTAATTAAGTGCAAATTCACATTAAAAACTTAGAAAAAGCACATTATTGTTACAATGCCGGGTAAATATTGCCGCGTGCTATTAAAAAATGCTAATGCATAATCGATTCTGGTTTTTAATTTTGGTCAGATAATATTAATTTTTAAATTAGTGAGCTTATTATGAATTTTATAAAAAGCCTTTTTGGTGAAGTTGGTGGCGGAGTGCTGGCTGGCGTATTAGCCTTAGCAATCGTCATCATTCTAATTATCTTTCTTGTTTGGGCTTTAAAAATATTACTTAATGCAACTGAGCGCGTTAGTAAGAGCAACCAAAGGCGACTTGGCGTATCAGAAACTTTTGCACTAGATCAAAAGCGGCAGCTGTTACTTGTTAGGCGTGATAATGTTGAACATCTTATATTATTAGGTGGAAATTCAGAAATTATCATCGAAAATAATATACCAATCGAGAGAAAAACAAGTTTAAACAATAAAGCTACAAATATTAAGAATCAAAAAGACATGCAAAAGCTAGGTAGCAAGATCAAATCCACCCTAGCGAGAGCCGCCCCAAAATTAACAAAAGATACCGCCACTCTTGCTACTGCTGGCGCAGCTTTAGGTGAGGTCTCATTGCGACACACAGGACTATTGCGTCGCTCAGATGACAATAACAACAAAGATGCTCCACCTATCAATCCCCAAGATTCTGATGTAAAAGAACAAATTCATGAGCATAGAGCAGCCGACTCAGATATAGATGTATCGAACAAAGACATTTTTTTCATTGATGAAATAGATGAGATAGATCAAGCAAATATTAAAAATGGCAAAAGTGGCGTTGCAAAAACAAATAAAAGAAACAAATAAATCAAAAAAATGGCTTATAGATTTCTTTAATAAAAGAAATATTTTTAAGCTACTTATTGTGCTTGGCGTTTTTGCTGTGCCAACAATTGCATTTGGCCAAGATATTACAATTGATTTTGGTGATGACGCCACCCTGACAGAAAGATCTGTCCAGCTCATCGGCTTAGTAAGTGTTTTAGCTCTCGCCCCGTCAATTTTAGTAATGGTAACAAGTTTTGCTAGAATAGTAGTAGTGCTATCACTTTTACGCACCGCAATTGGCCTGCAAACAGCCCCACCAAACTCGGTGATGATTTCTCTTGCGCTTTTTCTAACGGCATTCGTTATGGCTCCAACCTTCCAAATCTCTTATGACGAAGGTATTGCACCATTGATTGATGGGGAAATAGAATTTGCTGAAGCCTATGATAAGTCAGCTGCTCCAATTCATAAATTCATGCTTTCAAATGTCAGAGAAAAAGATGTTTCTTTATTCATGGATTTAGCTCAAGAGCCAATACCACAGGAGCCAGAGGCTTTACCATTATATGTTTTAGTTCCTGCCTTCATGATTTCAGAGCTACGAAGGGCTTTTGAAATAGGCTTTTTATTATTCATTCCATTCATAATCATCGATATGGTTGTTGCATCTGTTCTCATGTCCATGGGCATGATGATGTTGCCACCAATTGTTATCTCGCTTCCATTTAAGCTGATATTCTTTGTTTTAGTTGATGGCTGGCATCTTGTCGCAGGCTCTTTAGTGCGAAGTTTCAACCCAATATAACTTAGTTATTTATAGCCTGACTTTTTCCTATTTTAATTTTATTGGAGTAAGCGCACCCTCTGGCCCATAACTTTCGTTATAGGCATTTAAAAAAGCTGCAAGTGAATTGGTATTTGCAATTTCTTGCATAACTTTTTTAAATTCTAATGAAGTGGCATTTACCTGCGCTGTAACGAAATCAAACAAACCCCATTCAGAGGAAGCAGACATTTGTTCTCCGTATTTTAAGCGCAATCTAGTAAGTCCAATCCTATCACCTGCTAACACATAACCAACACCAGCCTTAATGATATTTGCCTTCGCACTTGTAGAAAGAGTTGAGTTTAACATTTCACTTTCATATAATTGTTCAATAATTTCAGCTGCTTGGAGATATCTGTTTGCGCTCCAATGCGCATCAACTTTTAACAAATCCGCGTCTTTTCCCTGCATGTTAGATAAAATATCAAGCGCCAATTCTGCACGTCCAACATCAATAAGTGCCTTTACCTCAAGAATACGGCGCTGACGTTGCAAACTTTGTGGAATGCCAACCAAACGAGAGTCGTAGATAACTTCAATTGCACGCTCTGGTTTCCTATCAGCTAAATAAATCACTGCCAAATCAGCAGAAATTTGCGCCCTAGCTACTCCTTGCAATCTTTCATCAACCTGATATTGCAATAATTCTGCTGCCTGCTCAAGCAAATCAACTTTTACTAATCGACGTGCTAGACTTCTAATCATCTCATCACCACGCGCCCCAACTGGGGTTAAATGTCTAAAGTCATAATATAGCGACAATGCCTTGATTGGAGGAAGTTGCTCTGCCTCACCATTGAGAAATAAATTTGCAAAAGCCTGTTGTGATTTCTCTAAAAGCTCTAATGCCTCTTCACTTTTAGGGTGAGTTTTTAGCATTTGCTCAGATACACTAAAAGCTTCACGAAAAGAGCCGGATTCAAAATATAAATCACCCAGCAGACCCATCATTTTTACTTCAATATCTCCACCACGCCAAATAATTTCTTCAAGAGCGAGAGTGTTCGCCCCTTTTATACTATCGAGTTTTTTCATTCGCTTAAGCAATGCAATTGTATAATAAACTGCACTAGCGCGCGTTGGCCTGTTATCTGCTGCAATAACCTGCCCTAAAGTTTCTAATGCTTTATCAAAGCGACCCTCTGCCTCATCAATTCGCGCCAATAAAATCCTATATTTATTAATTGTTTCAACACTTTGGTTATCAGTATCAATCATGACTATAAAACGCGTAGCATTAGCAATATCATTGATTTCAATTGCCGCTGTTGTGCTTGCCAACAAAAACTCTGTCTTTACCCATTTCGGGTAATCATCGATAATTGTTTCGCTAGCTAAAGCATCACTAATAGCTATAGAAAATTCACGCTGGCGAACCCTAGCAATCGTCCGCCAAATCATTGCATCAACATCATCTTCAATTGCTTTCTTATTCAGCAAGGCCAACGCTTCTTCGTTACGATATGCCATAAGAGTTGCAGCAGCACGAGTAATATTCAACTCAACCCCTAAATCACCAAATGCTAACTCTTTATCAATAAGGTTTAATATGCCAAGTGCTTCGTAATAATGCTGATTTGCCAAAAAATATTGTGCCAATTGCAGTCTGATTGCCCCAACAGCATTATGCTCCGCATCAACTATACGTTGTATGATTTGCCTTTGTTGCTCAAAAAACCTTTGCGGTTCTTCTTCAACCAAAGGAATAAGGTCAATAAAGCCATTTCTATCTTCACTATCTTGCCAAGCTTCACTGGCAGTCCTTGCCCCTTTTGAGGTAGAAACAATAAGCCCCTTATCTGCCCTTATTATTACATTTTTATCTTCAATTGCGACGATAATATTATCATGCAATGGTTTTATCACTAGACCATGCACCGAGCGCAATGCATTAAACTCTACCATTGATAATTCTCTTGCAATTCCTCGTGCTGGTGGAAAACTTGTAACTACCTCTAATAAATCACCTACTATTGGATCACGCAATTGATGCACTTTTGATGGGCGCTCTAAGTCAGCAACAATTTCAAATAAAGATTCTCTTGTTTGCCGCCGCTTCAAACTAATCAGCTCAATTGGATCTAACAATACATCACCCAAAGATAAAACCCACGCACGCCCTTCAGAGCCAAGGGTTGCTAGCCTATCGGTGCTTAAATTTATACGAATAATTGAAGTCTGCCCTGCTCCAACAACAGAAAATTCCTTTGCAATTGAAGAAAATTCTTTTGTCTTCTCTGGCTCACCAATTGACGCATTAGTATCAAATACCATCCATAAAGTGTCACCACGGCGAAAAACTGCTGCAGCTGTTTCACTTTCAAATGGAAAAGTCATCCTTATTGTAGAGCCAACTTGTTCAACCAACGGAATAATAGTGATTTTTTTATCATTCTCAATATCAAGCTTAGTGTCTTCATTTCCCTTAACCATACTCAAATCAGTTAAGAGTTGCTCATTAGTTACCTGCTCAATAGATTCGGGTAAAAGAGAGGCAATATCAGCACCCTCCCCAGCTACGTTATTAAGGTCAATATCAATAATATATTGTCTTTCAGAGGTTGCATAATAGCGCGACACCACCTGCTCTTTAAGTTTAATAATTATTATACTGTCAATCTTATCTATCTTATTATCAATGCTGATAATTTCATCGGGTAAATCTGACTTAATCTGCGTCAAATCAATTGCAACTGGCCAATCAAATTTCAACTCAATCACTTGATCTAAAAGTGAATGCCTAGCATCAACATCAACACTCCAATTAACAATTAAACGAATAAAACTTGGGTGACGGCCAACTTTCACCTCAACACTAGGTTTGTTTTTTAATATGAGTTCCTCTTTTTGCTTCTTTTGCGCCAAAAGCAAAGCATTCTGTGCACGTTTAGATAATTCTTCTACTATTTCAGTTGGTAGTGAGGGTAAAAGCCCCTGCCAATTTGATGGCATAATATCAATATATAAACGCTCCCCAGCTTCAGTTTTATTTATTTTAAAATCACCCTTCAAAGCAAAGCGAATAGCTCTACGATCAGGATCAATCCTGCTAGCGGAAATAAATTTAGGTATTATTTGCTCAATTTCAGGGAGATTAAAATTCACCTCCTCATTAAATTTAACAATTAAAATGCCATTTTCCGACTCAAGCGTGTAAGCTGGAAGGGAATATCTATCTTCAAAATTTATTACAACTCGCCCGAAATTGTTATAACTCTCAACTTCAACTCGCGCCAAATCTTGCGCTACCGCCATAGAAACAAAGCCAAACGCTGGCACAAGACCACCAATAATTGCAATCAACAAAACAACTCCAGTACGCTGTGATAGCCAGATTACAAGTATTTTTTTAATTTTAGAAACTTCAGACATAAAAAAACTAGGGTTAAGATAAGTTATATTAGCCTTAACCATAACCAATTCTCTTTAACGTCTTATTACCTCATTGACCAATTATTTGCGGTAAAGATGAAATATCATCAATCGGAGCATCCATTGATGGCTCAATCTCTACATCGGCAAGCCTTTGTGTAAGCTCCGATGCTCGAGTTTTATTCATCTTTGCTAATACTGGCGCCATTTTTCTTGCAGACATATTAGAGGAAACTTTTAATAAAATATTCATTGGCAAATCATTAAAAATTGCCGCTGCATCACTAGGCTTCATATTTTCATACATACTTACAAGCCCCTTGAATTGAGCATCATCAAGCGCCTTTTTTTCCTTAACTTTCAAGTCAATTCTTGCTTCAATTTCCTGCAAACCAGCAATCCTCTCTGCTAATCTTTTTTCAGCAGCATCTACTAAAGCTAATCTAATATCTAACTCTGAACTGAATAACTCAAGCTCAGTGCGTCTTTCGCCAAGTCTTTCCAAAATTGCCTGCTCGCTACTGCTCATACCATCAATTGAACCAAGAGGAATTTTATCACCGTTATTATTTTCTGTCATAGGAACACTATCAAGCTGAGTGCTACTCAAAGGGGTATTATCGGCACGAGCAAACAGGTTTTGCGCGGCTTTATCAGCAGCAAGCCCATCTGCAATGCTAATTTGCGGTAGGTTTTGACCATTATCATTTCCGTTTGCAACATTTTGCCCGTTAGTAACATTTTGAGCAATGGCATCAGTCGTACCACTTAAAACATAAGAGCCTTGAGTAACCAAACCAATGCCTTTTAGCATCAGCAAAGCAAAACTTGCCATTATTACTATCGGAAGGAGCCTAATAGAGTTCACGCAGCATTCTCCCGCCGTCTTTGAAACTCTTTTAGTCTTGCTAGTGCTTCATTAGCAATTTTTGGGCTGGCTTTTGTTTGATTTAAATTAGAACTATTTCTATTAGCTCCAGCCTCTGTGGTAATGCGAGTTATTTTGTCTAAAACAGCGTGCCCAGAATTTATATGGTTAGCTAATTCAACGCTGAATTTATCTGCCTCTGCCAAACGTGCACTCAACATATTGTCGGCCTCAGTTGCTGAAGCTCTCAACCCTTTAATTGCGGAATTTGCTATATTTGAAGCATTTACAAGATCAGTAACCATCTTTGATAATGCCTCCCTGTCGCCGTGCAAACTTTTAAGCTTTTGATTTAAAACAACACAATAACCTATTGTAAGAACTAACAATATAGCAACCAAAATCTCCACCATTAACCCAAATGATATAGAACCCATTTTATTTCTCCACTCTCTCATCAATATCATCAAAAACAGCCATAGTAACTTTTGGCGGCCTAAGAGGGCTAGTTACCCTTACTGATATATTTTTTCCTATATGACCCATCACGGCATCGCTTAAATCAACATCTCCGCAACGCAATCTTATCTTATCACTAGGAGAGCGATTAAGCATAAGTGTCTCACCCTCCTTCAAATTCATTGCCCGTGATAAAGGAATATCCATCTCATGCAAAATAACACTAACCTCAGTTTGAGCGGCATGTATTTCTGTTGCTAAATGCCCCTCCCACACAGAATCACGACCGAACTTCTCACCCATAAACGCCTGCATAAGCTGATCTCGAACTGGCTCAATCGTTGCGTATGGAAGTAATATTTCAATGTTACCGCCGCGATCATCCATATCTATGCGCAACTCAATAAGAATTGCCGCATTAGCAGGCTGTGAAATTGTCGCAAAACGAGGATTTGTTTCTAACCTCTCCAAAGTGAAGTTAATTTGAGTAAGAGGCTCAAATGCTTTATGAGTATCCTCAAGGATAACCTCAATCATTCTACGTGCCAACGCCATTTCAATGGTTGTATATGGCCGCCCCTCAACGCGAATAACGCCAGAGCCGCGACGACCACCCAATAAAACATCGATCATTGAATAAATCAGACCACTATTAACGGTAAGCAAGCCAAAATTATCCCATTCCTCTGCTCTGATTACGCTTAAAATTGCAGGGAGAGGAATTGAATTAAGATAATCCCCAAAACGCACAGAGGTTATAGAATCGAGCGAAACCTCAACATTATCAGAGGTAAAATTGCGCAATGATGTTGTAGCAAGACGAACTAGGCGGTCAAACACAATTTCAAGCATTGGCAAGCGCTCATAAGACACTAATGCAGAATTTATAATTGCCTGAACACCAGACGTTTCTACATCACCACCAGCAGAGGCATCAAAACCTAATAAATTATCAATTTCATCTTGATTTAAAACACGATCGACTGTAGAGCCGCCGCCATCTTCTGCATCGTCTTCTCCATCAATCATCGCCTCCCATTCGGCAGCCATATCATCATCAGGAGTATCTTCATCGCTCGAACTATTAGCGCTTTCATCACCGATATTAGAATTTTCGTCTAAATCTAAATCATCTAAACCCCAGTCTTCAGAAAGACTATCTTGGTCATCACCAATCATAATAATCCCCCTATTGCACCAATATTTCTTTAAATAAAATATTATCCACTCTTGCAGGAGAAATTGCTAAATTCACCCTACGGCGCAACTCTTCTTTAAGGCGAAAGATTCCCGCCGACCCCTCAAGGTCAGACGCGCGTAACTCACGAAGATATACCTGAAAAGCATCTTGAACACGTGCAATTCTCGGCTCAATGATTGCGACCATTTCCTCATCAGGTATTTCCAATGAAATTATTAGTTTTAAAAACTTTACATCTTCATCGCCAACCACACTTAGGTTTACTGTTATTGGCTCAAGGTCATAGAAAAATGCAGGCTTAACCTGATCAACTATGCTTTCTTCTTGCTTGCTACCAGAGAAAAGAAAGAAGTAGGCAGCCCCACCCCCTAGTATAAGGAGTAACAATGCAGCGCCAATAATTATAAAGAGTTTCTTCTTGCTCTTTTTGGGTGCAGCCTGCTCATTAGCCTCACCTTCTGCTTCTTCGTTATTATCTTGCACTTCAGGCTCATCTGCCATTTGTAAAAACCTAAGTTTATAGAGAATCTGTGTTTAGTTAATATAAATTAGTAAATTGAACATAGTTAACGAATGGTTACTATTTTTGCTTTGTTAGGTAAAAATTGCCTAGTAAAAAATTCCTACACACCTGTCTATTACTAGAGTTTTTAAATCCCATGTTAGCCAACTATATGTTTTAAAACACAAATTTTAGTTGGCACGCTTTATGCAACTTAGTTTGCAGGTCCACCGCTTGGGGAAGCACTGGGGACAAAAAGATACGGAGATAGTGCATAATGGAAAACGCACAATTAATTGGTTTATCACGGCAGCGCGCACTATTGCGCCAAATGGATGTTGTTGCGAATAATATCGCCAACATAAACACTACTGGATTTAAAGTTGAATCGGTAATGTTTGAAGAATATAAAATGCCTGTTGCTCGTGATAAGGACTTCATGGCGAGTGATCAAATCTTATCATATACGCAAGATTGGGCAACGTTACATAATTTCACTGGCGGCTCAATAACTCAAACAGGTAATCCACTTGATATTGCCCTACAAGGTGATGGGTTTTTAACCGTTCAAACAGCAAGTGGCGAAAAATACACCCGCAACGGCGAACTTAAAATCAACAATTCTGGAATTTTAGTAACCAATAGTGGTGACCCTATTCTTTCTGAGGGCGGGCAAATTCGCTTTGAGCCGAGTGAAAGCAATATTACAATTGATGCTCAGGGATATATTTCTACAGATAGCGGCTCAAAGGGACGCTTAAAAATTGTCTCATTTGAAAACCCACAAGAGTTAACACGTGAGGGTGGTAATTTATTTGTTGGCTCTAATCCAATCCAAGATTTAAGCACAAAGGTTAGCCAAGGCGCTATTGAGAGATCAAATGTTTCTAGTGTTTTAGAAATGGCACGAATGATTGAAATATCTCGCGCCTATCAATCGCTATCAAAAATCCAAAAAAGTCATGATGATTTGCGACGTTCAGCAATTCAAAAACTTGGCACATTAAAAGCATAAAATAAGGACTTTTACCATGAAAGCATTATATATCGCATCTACTGGAATGGCCGCACAGGAGCGAAATGTTGAAGTTATATCCAACAATATCGCCAACATGCGCACCACAGGCTACAAGCGACAACGTGCTGAATTTCAGGATTTGTTATATCAAACTCATCGTAGTGCTGGCTCACAAACCTCAAGCACAGGGACACTTGTGCCAGTAGGTGTAGAAATTGGCTCTGGTGTAAAAACCTCAGCAACAGCACGCATTATGAGCCAAGGGAATGTTGCCCCTACTGAAAAAGATCTCGATGTTGCAATTCAGGGTGAAGGCTTCTTCACCATTCAAATGCCAGATGGCCGCACAGGATATACTCGTGATGGCTCTTTTCAACGTGATGCAACTGGTCAAATTGTTACAGCAGAAGGTTATACGGTTGAGCCAGGGATTGTTATTCCTCAAAATGCTCGCTCAGTTTCTATAAGTGCAGATGGCACAGTTGAGGCCTTTCTTGATGCTGATTCAACCCCAACACAACTTGGACAGCTACAATTGGCAAACTTTGTGAATAAAGCTGGCCTACAAGCTATTGGACAAAACCTGTATCTGGAAACCGCAGCGAGTGGCACAGCACAAGTAGGCACTCCACAGGCTGATGGTTTAGGGGGGCTTTTACATAGGTATTTAGAGCTTTCAAACGTTAATTCAGTTACCGAGATTTCTGACCTAATTGCCGCTCAGCGAGCCTATGAGATGAACGCCAGAGTAATTTCTGGCGCTGATGAAATGCTCAAATCAGCAACCAACATATTTTAAGGGTAAACTAATGACTTTTTTCAATCCAGCAAAAATTACTAAACTTGCAAAGCTAGCCATTATTTCTTTAGCACTGACATTTAGTGCACCATCTTTTGCTCAGCCAGTTTTAAAATCATCAGTTAAACTATCGAGTGCAATTGTTACTGTTGGTGATATGTTTGACAATGCTGGACTTAATGCAGAACGCGCTTTATTTCGCGCCCCAGCACCTGGCACAACTGGCTCAGTTGGAATTCAAAGCATTCGCATTGCGAGTTTAAAGGCTGGAATAACAAATTTTGAAACTAAGGGTCTTTCTAGTGTAAGTGTTGAGCGCACAGGTTCGTATATTGATGAGGAACAGTTAGTAAATCTTGTTATAAATGACTTAACATCTAAAGGTATATTGAGCGGCGGTGTTTTTTCAGAACCAAAATTCATCTCTCAATTTTCACCCTTTTACACTATATCGTCATACAATCCTGTTGAGTTAACGGAATTACGTTACGCACCAACATCTGGTAATTTCACCGCTATTTTCAAATTTGCAGGAGAAACAGCACCGCGTGAAATAAGAGGTCGTGCTAACTTGATGATAAAAACCCCTCACCTAAAAGATTCGCTAAACTCTGGGGCAATTATCACACCAAAAAACATTGAAATGCGCACTGTCTCTGTAAACATGGCAAGAAATGCGGGATTTTCAACAATGGAGCAGATTATTGGCATGCAATTAGTGCGCCCCACCCGTGCTGGTATGATGTTACGTCCCTCTGATGTAATAGAGCCTGAGATAATCAAACGCTCTTCTATGGTCACAATTTATTATAAAAACGGCCCGCTTACTTTAACTGCCAATGGTCAGGCACTTAACTCAGCCGCAAAGGGTGAAATGGTATCGGTGCTAAACACGAAATCCAAACAAATTATTCAAGGCGTAGCCACTAAATCAGGTGCAGTAGAGATAAATATTTCTAACGCAAAAATACTTTAACAGTTTCTATTTACAATTTTCTTGGGGAAGAAAAAATGAAAAAAACAATGAATATAATAAAAATAGCATCGCTAAGCGCTCTTGTAGCATTAACCAGCGCATGCGCGGCATCAGACAGATTTGCTTCAATCGGTGATACGCCAAAATTAGCTGCAATCGCCAACCCAACCGCCCAAGCTGGTTATCGACCAGTTACAATGCCAATGCCAGAAATTGCACCCGTTTCTTATCAGCCAAACTCATTATTTCGTTCAAACGCAAAAGGCTTTTTTAAAGACCAGCGCGCTCATAGAGTTGGAGACATTTTAACAGTGTTGGTGACAATTTCTGACAAAGCCCAGATTGCAAATAAAAGCTCTCGCACTCGCTCTTCAACTAATAGCGCTGGGCTTGGCGGATTATTTGGCACAGCACTTAGCGCTTCCCTGAGCGCTGTAGCTCCTGGCGTTCCACTGGCAAGCGAAATTGATACCAAATCTGGCATTAAGGACAGTGGCGATGGATCGGTCAATCGCTCTGAGAAATTAGAAACCCGCGTTGCAGCGGTTGTGACACAAATTTTACCAAACGGAAATTTAGTTATCGAAGGCTCACAAGAGGTTCGAGTTAACTTTGAAATTCGCGAACTACTTATCGCTGGCATTATCCGCCCAGAAGACGTGGGAGCAGACAATACAATCGTGTCATCTAAAATTGCTGAAGCTAGAATTTCTTATGGCGGGCGCGGGCAGATATCAGATGTGCAACAACCAAGATATGGCGCTCAAGTATTAGATGCCATTCTACCATTCTAAGAAGCTTCCCGGACATCACGCATTCCCCAAACTAACTTGTGCGATGTCCATCTTTCAGCCCTAAGGGGTTGAAAGAAGCAAAAAGAGGGTGCAGCATTTCCGTATCGCTGCACCCTCTTTTCATTTAAAATATGTAAATCTGATCACAGGTCTAGTTTCAAATTTTATTACAAATCTAATTTCCTGCCTGATAAAATAGTGTCGGCTTTTTTGTTACATCAGAGCTAAAAGCCAAAATATCATATTTAGCATTTTTATCATATCCCATACCAAGCGATCCAGCTGGCATTCCAGGTGCTGCTATTCCTTTTATATCTGGCATCAATTCCAATAATTTATCAATTGCCTCTAGCGGAACATGCCCCTCAATAACATAATCACCTAAAATTGCAGTATGACAGCCCGCAAGTTCCTCTGTTACGCTTGCTTGCTTCTTAATCTCTGAGAGGTCTTCTAAATCAATAGTTTTAACACTATAGCCAGCCTTTTTCATAGCCTTAGCCCATCCCTCACAACAGCCACACCATGGGGTTTTATAAACCGTCATAGATTTATACTCTTCAGCTATTGCGGCTGTTGCAAAATTAAACCCTGCAATAAAAACACCCACTAAAAATACCTTTGTTATTTTCATCAAAATCTCCTTTTTTTTTAAAATAGCATATTTTCATCAATTATTCTTTAGAACGATAACCAAGTAGTCTAAGTGCATTTAATGTTACTAAGACAGTTGCTCCAGTATCTGCCAAAATTGCCATCCATAAAGATGTCATGCCTAACATTGTGGTGATTAGAAATACCGCCTTAAGTCCCAATGCTACAGTTATATTTTGGTGAATATTTCTCATAGTTGCTCGTGAGAGGTTTACCAAAGCTGGCACATCAGAGGTTTTTTCATGTAGCAATGCTGCATCTGCAGTTTCCAAAGCTACATCAGTGCCACCACCCATAGCAATTCCAACATCAGCACTTGCTAATGCTGGAGCATCATTTATGCCATCACCAACCATGATAACACTGCCATGTTTTTTAAGCTCACTAATGGCTATAAGCTTATCTTGTGGTAATAATTCTGCCTTCACTTCGATGCCTAATTGTTTAGCCAGTGCTTCTCCAGTACGCCTATTGTCACCTGTAAGCATAATTGCAGAAACACCTAGATTTTTAAGACTTTCCATAGCCTTAATAGCACCAGTTCGTAATTCATCACGAAGCGCAAAAAGCCCCAATATTATATTCTCATCAAGCACAACAGCAATTGTTTTACCATTATCTT
>Ga0256839_1004726_pt1 | contig 13068 bp, 12 predicted proteins | sample 354166metaG_FD_185968 | JGI IMG/M metagenome (GOLD analysis project Ga0256839, IMG submission 185968) | Hydrothermal vent microbial communities from Mid Atlantic Ridge, Atlantic Ocean - 354-166 | ecosystem: Environmental > Aquatic > Marine > Hydrothermal vents | place: Atlantic Ocean: Mid... | reverse complement strand
AGCGACCAGGTGCTGAGCTTCTGAGAATCGGCGGGAGCGTCCCATGTCGAGCGCGCGGCAGGCCGGCGCGCCGGTCCTCGCCCACGAGCCGCGGACCCTGGCAGCCGGGGAGCAGGGGCTCTATCCGGGCCGCTACGGTCGTGTGGTGCGCCTGCTCAGCATGGCCGCCTTCACGCTCGCCTTCGTGGGCTGGCTCAACGAGACCTGGCTGTTCCTGCTCGACACCCCGGTCTGGCTCAGCCGCTACACCGAGTACGCCGTCATCGCCGGCTTCGGACTGTGGCGGATCCGGGCCGAGCGCGATCCCTACACGCGCCGGCGCCTGGCGATCCTGGTGGCGGCGGTGACGGCCTTCTGGTGGCTCGTCCCGTGGCTGGCGCCCATGTACGAGCCCTACGTGGGCTACCTCTGGAACCCGCCCGTCTTCCCCTCCCTGCACGTGCCGGGCACGGTGACCTTCTTCCTCGTGCTCGGGCTGGTGCTGCTCTTCGGGCGGCGGGTGATCTGCGGCTTCAACTGCCCCTGCGTGGGCATCCGCGAGACGGTGGGCTTTCCCTTCCGCGCCCGCACGCTGCGCGGCCCTTGGGCCTGGCGCCTGCGTCATACCAAGTGGCTCTTCTTCGTCTACTACGTGGGCGTGATGGTGGCGACCCTGTTCCCGCCCACGGGCTGGACCGTGGGCTTCGTGGGCGGCTTCTACCTGCTGGTGGCCATCACCTACTTCGGCACCTTCTTCGTCGCTCCCCTCACGGGCAACCGCTTCTACTGCCGCTATCTCTGCCCCTACGGCGCCACCTTCGGGCTGCTCAACCACGCCGGCTTCTACGGCATCCGGATGGACCCGGAGCGTTGCGTGGACTGCCGCCGCTGCGAGCGCGTCTGCGACATGGGCATCCCCGTGTGGGCGCAGGGGCGCGCCCACGGGCGCGTGACGGGCATCGAGGACTGCATGGGCTGCGCACGCTGCGTGGTGGCCTGCCCCACCGACGCGCTCGAGATCCGCGACGTGCGCAACCTGCTGCGGCCCGCCCTCCGCCAGGACGGCAGCCACCTGCGGGCGAAGGTAGCGGCGCGGACACGGGGCCGCAGCGAAGCGGAGGCCAGACGCGGGGAGCGCCGCAAGCCGCCGAGTTCCAGAGCAGGGGTTGATGTCGAGGGGTTTTCGGGCTGTGTGGAGGTGAATGAGGGAGACGAGGCGGCGGCGCGGACACGGGGCCGCAGCGAAGCGGAGGCCAGACGCGGGGAGCGCCGCGAGGCGGCGGGTTCCAGGACGCCGGGGGAGACGGGGGCGCGGGAGCGGGATGCGAGGGCGCCGGCGGCCAGGGATGGCCGCCGTCGAGCGCCAGGGACGGGCCTCGCGTCCCGAGCAGACCGCCCCCGCGCCCCCGTCAGCGGGGGGACGGGCGAGGCGGCGGCCCCGCCGGAGGTCGAGGGAGGCCTTGGGTGGATCCGCCGCGAGGCCGCTCGCTGCCTCGACTGCGGGGTGCCGGGCTGCCGCAACGCCTGCCCCCTCGGCAACCGCATCCCGGACTGGCTGCAGGCGGCGGCGCGCGGCGAGCTGGAGGCCGCGGCCGCCATCCTCGACGCCACCAGCCCCATGCCGGAGGTGTGCGGGCGGCTGTGCCCGCAGGAGCGGCTGTGCGAGGGTGCCTGCGCCCGCGCGCGCCTCGACCGGCCGGTGGCCATCGGGCGGCTCGAGGTGGCGGTGACCGAGGCCGCGCTCGCCGCCGGCTGGCGGCCGCGCGGGCCTAGGCGCCGCCGCGGCCGCGAATGGCACGTGTCGGTGGTCGGCGCCGGTCCCGCCGGCCTCGCCTGCGCCGAGCGCCTGGCGCGTGCCGGCGTCGCCGTGACGGTGCTGGAGGCGGCGTCCGGGCCGGGCGGCCTGCTCGCGAGCGTGGTGCCGCCCTTCAAGCTCGACCGGCAGGTGCTCATGCGCCGCATCGGCCTGCTGGAGGCCCTGGGCGTGCGTTTCGAGACGGGCGCGGCGGTGGACGAGGCCGGCCTGCGGTCGCTCCTGCGGGAGCGGGATGCGGTCTTCCTCGGCATCGGGGCGCAGCGGCCGCGCCGGGTGGCGCTGCCTGGCAGGGCGCTCGAGGGCGTGGTGGAGGCGCTGCCTTTCCTCGAGGCGGCCGCGGCGGGCGCCGCGGGGCGGCTCGCCGGCCGGCGCGTGCTGGTGCTCGGCGGCGGCGACACCGCCATGGACTGCGCCCGCACTGCGGTGCGGCTGGGGGCGGCGGCCGTGACGGTGGCCTACCGCGGGCCGGCGCAGCGGCTGCGTGCCCGGCCGAAGGAGGTGGCGGCCGCCCGCGCCGAAGGCGTGGCGCTGCTGCTCGAGCACGCCCCGGAGGCGATCGAGGGGGAAGCGCGCGTCTCGTGCGTGCGTTTCCGCGCGCCCACGGGCCCGGTCACGGTCCCGGCCGACGTGGTCGTCCCCGCCTTCGGCTTCGAGCCGGCCGCGCCGGCCTGGCTGGCGGCGGTGGGCGTCGCCTTGGAGGACGACGGCCGCATCCGGGTGGACGGCCAGGGGCGGACCACCCACCCCCGGATCTACGCCGGCGGCGACGTCGCGCACGGGCCGGACCTGGTGGTCACGGCGGTGGCGGCCGGGCGCCGGGCGGCCGAGGCCATGCTCGGCGACCTCAGCCTCTGGGGCCGGCTGCGCCACCGTGCCGGCCGCCTCCGCTCGCTCGCGGCCAGCGGGGAGGCGGTCGCATGAGACGCCATGCGAGGAAGCTCGCCGGCCTTGCGGGGACGTGGGCGGCCCCGGTCCTCGGCCACCACACGCGCGACCACTTGGCGCTGCAGGAGCCGCCTGACGCGGCGGCCGCCCGTGCGCGGCCGGGCGAGGCCTGGCCGGTCTGGCCGCTGTGGGGCGTTGTGGCAGTGGCCCTGCTGGTGGGACTGGTTCGGTGGTGGCGCGGACGAAGGCGATGAGCGTGGGCCGGGCGCGCTACCTGTGGGCCGCGCTCGCCGCCGCCGCGCTCGCGGTCGCGGCCGGCGCGGCGTGGGTGCTGTGGAGCCGCAGCGGGCCGGGCGCGGGCCTCTACAGCCGCCTGTGGCGGCCCGAGCCCGTCCACGCCTACTGGGCGCCCGCGACCTTCTACGCATCGCCCCGCACCGTGGCGGGCCGCTTCGAGGGGGAGCGCTGCGTCGGCTGCCACGAGGGCGTCACCCCCGGCATCGTCCGGGACTGGCGCGCGAGCCGGCACGCCGCGGCCGAGCCGCGGGTGTGGTGCAGCGCGTGCCACGGCGCCGACCACGAGCGGCTGCGCATGCCCACGCCGCAAGTATGCGGCCGGTGCCACGCGCGTCAGCAACGGGACATGCTCGCCGAGCGCCGCTGGGGCTTCCCCAGCCACGCCCTCGCCCTGGAGCGGGCGCTGGAGGCGCCCCACTTCGTCGACAAGCCCAAGGCCGAGGTGGCGGCCTGCCTGCAGTGCCACTCCGTGGCCCAGAAGTGCGACTCCTGCCACACCCGCCACCGCTTCAGCGCCGCCGAGGCGCGCCGCCCCGAGGCCTGCATGACCTGCCACAGCGGTCCGCCCCACCCCGACGATGCCACCTACTTCGCCTCCGCCCACGGCCGCCGCTACCTGGCCGAGGGCGCGCGGTGGGACTGGTCGCGCCCCCTGCGCAGGGGGAGCTACCCGGCGCCCACCTGCGCCTACTGCCACATGCACGGCGGCCGCCATCAGGTGGCCGACAAGGCGATCTGGCGCTTCGGCATCGTGGAGGTGAACCCGAACACCTCGGCCAACCGCGTCAAGCGCCGCCGCTGGGTGGCCGTGTGCGCCGACTGCCACGATGCGAAGCAGGCACGCGCCTGGCTGCGCGGGCTCGACGCCGAGCGGCGCGCGGCCTGGCGGCTGCTTTACGCCGCGGAGCGGCTGCTGCGCCGGCTGCGCGCCGACGACCTCCTGCACCCGGGGCCCGGGGAGCGCCCGCCCTATCCCAACTCGCGCCTGGACCGCCTGTGGCCGCGGGCCCGCATCGGCTTCTACGAGGGCCAGGCGTCGGCCTTCTTCAACGTCTCCCCGATCGAGCGCGAATACTTCGAGATGTGGTACTTCGACAGCCTCGCCGCCTACAAGGCCGCGGCCCATGGGGACGCAGCGGGTGTGCGGCGTGCGCACGCGGCGCTGCGGCGGCGGCTCGAGGGCATCCGCGCCGCGGCGGCGCGCCTGCGGGCGCTGGGCGAGGCCGAGCAGCGGCGGCTGGGCCGTCGCCTGCCGGCCGATCCGGCCCTGTGGCTCGAGGGCCCCTACACCACGCGCTACCTGGAGGAGAACTGAGATGCGACGGTCCAGCATGGCAGCCCTCGCCGCGCTGCTCCTCGGCGCAGCGGCCTCCGCCCCGGCGGTGCGGGCGGAGGGGGGCTGCGTCGGCTGCCATCGCACGCGCGACCCGGCGCTGGTGGCGGCCTGGAGCCGCAGCGCCCACGGGGGCAGCCCGCCCCGCGCGCCCTGCGCCGCCTGCCACGGCCCGGACCACGCGGGCGCGGCGGCCCGCGCCCGGCGCAGCGCCACCTGCCTGGAGTGCCACGGCGGCGACGGGGTGGCCGTGCGCACGCACCGCCTCTCCAAGCACGGCGTCATAGAACGGCTGGAAGGCCTTGGCTGGGACTGGGCGCGCCCCCTCGCCCGCGGCGCCTACCGCGCGCCCGGCTGCGCCTACTGCCACGCCCATGCGGGCGGGCACGACCCGGGCGCGGTACGCGACCCGGACCGCGCGCGCGCCGTGTGCCTGGACTGCCATGGCCCGCGCTACGTGACGCGCATCCTGGAGGCGGGGGCCGCCCAGCTCGCGGTGGGCCGGCTCAAGCTGGCCGAGGCCGAGGCGGCGCTGGCACGAGCGCGGGGCGCGGGCCTGCCGGCCGCGGCGCTCGCGGCCGCCGCGCGGCACCTGGAGGCCATGCGGGCGGACCTGCGCGCCCTGCGGCTCGGGGTCGCGCACCATTCGCCCGACGACCAGTGGTGGCACGGCCAGGCCGCCCTCGACGGAGCGCTGCTGCGGCTCAAGGGCGCCATCGAACGGGGGCGGCGTCAGCGTGCCGCGCCAGGCGCGGAGGGCACGCGGTGAGCGGCCGTCCTGACCTGGCGGTGATCGGCGGCGGTGCCGCAGGGCTGGCTGCGGCTTCCTTCGCCGCGCGGCTCGGCCTGTCGGTCACGCTGCTAGAGCGCGCGCCGCGTCTCGGAGGCGAGTGCCTGCACGCCGGCTGCGTGCCCGGCAAGGCGCTGCTCCTCGCCGCCCGGCTCGCCTGGCGGCGGCACGGGGGGCCGCCGTCGCCCGACGAGGCCGACGCCGCCTTTGCAGGGGCCATGGAGCGGGTGCGTGTGGCCGTGGCCCGCGTGGCCCGACACGACGACCCTGCGCGTTTCCGCGGCCTCGGCTGCGAGGTGCGGCTCGGAACACCGGCCCGCTTCCGGGACGGAGGCACCCTGGAAGCCGGCGAGGAGACCCTGCGGCCGCGCCGGATCCTGATCGCCACGGGCTCGCACCCCGTACGGCCGGAGTGGGCGCAGGGCGACGGGGTGCTGACCACCGACGCGATCTTCAGGCTCGCGGCTCGACCCGCCCGGCTCGCAGTGGTCGGGGCGGGCCCGGCCGGCGTGGAGCTCGCGCAGGCCTTCTGCCGTCTCGGCAGCCGCGTGACCCTCCTCGAGGCCGCCGGGCGGATCCTGCCGGGCGAGGACGCCGACGCGGCGGGTGTGGTCGCCGCCGCCCTCCGGGCGGAGGGCGTGCGCATCCGCACCGCCAACCGGGTCGTGGGACTGGAACCGGCGGCCGGTGGTGGGCACCGGCTGCGCTGCGTGCCCGGGCCGCCGGTCGAGGTGGACGCGGTGCTGCTGGCTCTGGGCAGGAGGCCGGCGGTGGACGGCCTCGGGCTGGACGTGGCCGGCATCGTGTGGGACGGGGCCGGCATACGGGTCGACCGGCACATGCGCACCTCCCGCCGGCATGTCTACGCCTGCGGCGACGTGGTTGCCGGCCGGCCGCGCCTGAGCCATGCGGCCGAGGACGAGGCGCTCGCGGCGGTGGGGCATCTCGCCCTGCGCCTGCCGCGCCGCGCCACCCCGCCCGAGTCCATCCCGCGGGTGTTGTACACCGACCCGGAGCTTGCCCAGGTCGGTCCCACGGCCGAAGCCGCACGCCGGCGTCATGGGCGAGTCCAGGTGCTCGAGACACCCTTCGCCGCGGTGGACCGGGCCCGCATCGAGGGGCGGGAGGCCGGCTTCTTGCGTCTGGTGGTGTGGCGCGGCCGGCTGCTGGGCGCCACCGTCGTGGGCGAGGGCGCCGGCGAGCTGATCCATGAGCTCGCACTGGCGCGTGGCCGTGCCGTGCGCGCGCTCGCGGGGTTGGTCCACGCCTATCCCACGCGCGCGCAGGCGGTGCGGCGGGCCGCAGCCGCGGCTTGGTCCGAACGGCTGGGGCTGGCGCGCCGTCTGGCGCGGTGGATGCAGAGGCTGCCGGTGTGACGGGCTGCACCGACCCGGCGGCCTACGAGGCCTGGTACGGGACGGCGCGGGGGCGCTGGATCGCCGCGCGCGAGCTCGTGCTCATGCTCCGGCTCGCCGGCCTCCGGCCGGGCGAGCGGCTCCTGGACGCCGGCTGCGGGACCGGCCACTTCAGCCGGGCCTTCGCCGCGTCCGGCCTGGAGGTGACGGGACTCGACCCCGACGCCCGCGCGCTCGCCTACGCCCGGCGCCTCGGCGGGCACGTGCGCTACGTGGTGGGCGACATGCGTGCGCCGCCCTTCGCGCCGGGCCGTTTCGACCACGTGGCCGCCGTCACCAGCCTGTGCTTCGTGGAGCGGCCCGCCGAGGCGCTCGCGGCCCTGTGGCCGCTCGCGCGGCGCACGCTCGTGCTGGGGCTGCTCCACCGGCGCAGCCTGCTGTACCTTCGCAAGCGCGGGCGCGGCGGCTATGCGGGCGCGCGCTGGGATACCCGTGCCGAGGCGCTGGCCTGGCTGCGCACGCTGCGCCCTGCGCCCGCGCGGGTGCGCTGGGGCACGGCGGTGCTGCTGCCAGGCGGCGGGCCGCTCGCGCACCTGGCCGAGCGGCTGCTCGGGGGGCTGCTGCCGTGGGGTGGCTTCCTCGCGGTGGCCGCCTACCGTCCCGACCCGGAGAGGACACCGAAAGCCTGAGAGGAGAGCGCCTATGCACCCGACGCTGCCGCGGCTCGAGCGCATCCCGTTCCCGGCCCTGCGCCGCGGGCGTCTCGAGACCCTGCAGGTGAACCTGGGCTACCGCTGCAACCAGTCCTGCCTCCACTGCCACGTCAACGCCGGTCCCCGGCGGCACGAGGCCATGGCGGACCGCACGGTGGACGAGGTGATCGCGGCGCTGGAGGCGCTCGGCGTGCCCACACTCGACATCACGGGGGGCGCGCCGGAGCTCCACCCGCGCTTCCGCGACCTGGTGCGCACCGCCCGCGCGCTGGGCGTCCACGTCCTGGACCGCTGCAACCTCACGGTGCTGGAAGAGCCGGGCCAGGAGGGCACCGCCGAGTTCCTGGCCGCGCACGGGGTCGAGATCTACGCCTCGCTGCCGTGCTACCTGGAGGAGAACGTGGACCGCCAGCGGGGCGCGGGGGTCTTCGCCAGGAGCATCCGCGCCCTGCGGCGGCTCAACGCCCTCGGCTATGGCACCGGGGGGGCGCTCAGGCTCAACCTGGTCTTCAACCCCCAAGGCCCGCAGCTCCCGCCTCCCCAGGCGGAGCTGGAGGCGGACTACCGGCGCGTGCTCGGCGAGCGGCACGGGGTCACCTTCGACCGCCTCGTGACCATCGCCAACATGCCCATCCACCGCTTCGGCAGCACGCTGATCTCGCGCGGCGAGTTCGACCGCTACCTGGCCCTGCTCCAGGCCGCGCACCGGCCGGAGAACCTGGAGGCGGTGATGTGCCGCAGCCTCGTCAGCGTGGACTGGCAGGGGCGGGTGTACGACTGCGACTTCAACCAGATGCTGGGGCTGCCGCTACGCGTGCCGGGGCGCGGCGCCGTGCACGTGCGCGAGCTCGCGCAGATCCGGCTCGAGGGCAACCCCATCGTCGTCGCCGGCCACTGCTACGGCTGCACCGCCGGCCAGGGCTCGAGCTGCGGCGGCGCGCTGTCGGAAGTGGCATAGGATCGGGAGGCGAGAGGCGAGAGAAGAGAGAGAAGAGAGAGAAGAGGAGGGGAGCGATGGACGTCCAGACCAGCGTCATCGAGCGCTACACCCAGGCGGCGCGCGCCCCCGAGGCGGCGCTGTGCTGCCCCACCGACTACGACCCGCGCCTGCTCGAGGCGATCCCGGAGGAGATCCTCGCGCGCGACTACGGCTGCGGCGACCCCTCGCGCCACGTGCGCCCCGGCGACACCGTGCTCGATCTGGGCTGCGGGGCGGGCAAGATCTGCTATATCGCGGCGCAGCTCGTGGGCCCCGACGGAAGCGTGATCGGCGTGGACATGAACGACGAGATGCTGGCGCTGGCACGCCGCCACCAGGCGGCGGTGGCCGAGCGCATAGGCGGCGACCGGGTGCGTTTCCTCAAGGGCTATATCCAGGACCTCGCTCTCGACCTCGAAGCCATGGAGCGGCATCTGGCCGAGCACCCGGTGCGCTCGGCGGCCGACTACGCGCGCCTGCAGGACTGGCAGGCGCGCCAGCGCCGCGAGGCGCCCCTGATTCCGGACGCCTCGGTGGACCTCGTGATCTCGAACTGCGTGCTCAACCTGGTGCGCGACGAGGACAAGGCGCAGCTCGTGCGCGAGATCTTCCGCGTGCTGCGGCCGGGCGGGCGCGTGGCCATATCGGACATCGTGAGCGACGAGCCGGTGCCCGCGCGCCTCAAGGCCGACCCGGAGCTGTGGAGCGGCTGCGTGAGCGGCGCCTTCCAGGAGGAGGCCTTCCTGCAGGCCTTCGAGGCGGCCGGCTTCGTGGCCGTGCGCTACGAGCGCTGGCAGGCCGAGCCCTGGCGCGTGGTCGAGGGCATCGAGTTCCGCTCCGTGACCCTCACGGCGGTCAAGCCCGAGGGCGGCGAGTGCATCGACCGTGGCCATGCCGTGATCTACCGCGGACCTTACAAGGAGGTGCGCGACGAGGAGGGGCACGTCTACCCGCGCGGGGCGCGCATCGCCGTGTGCGAGCGTACCTTCCGGCTGCTCACCGATGAGGACGGCCCCTACGCGGGCGACTTCGTGGGCATCGCCCCGATGGCCGAGCGCGAACCCATTCCCTGGTGCGCCCCGCCCGGCACCCGCCGGCCCCCGGCCGAGACCAAGGTCGGCGGCCCCGCCAGGGCGAGCGCCGCTCCCGCCGACGGCTGCGGGGACGGCCCCTGCTGCTGCTGAGGGCGGGGGATGGCGCGCGGGCGGCCGGCCCTCACGGTGGTGATCCCGGCCCTAAACGAGGCCGCGGCGCTGCCGCGCACGCTCGCCGCGCTCGCGCCCCTGCGCGCGCGGGGCTGCGAGGTGATCGTGGTGGACGGCGGCAGCCGCGACGCCACGGTGGCGCTGGCCAGCCGCGGGGCTGACCGCGTCCTCGCCGCCTCCCGGGGGCGTGGGGCGCAGCTCGCCGCCGGCGTAGCGGCCGCCCGTGGCCCGGTGGTGTGGATGCTCCACGCCGACACCCTGCCGCCGCCCCACGCCGACCGGCTGATTCTGGCGGCGCTGGCCGATGGGCGGCGGGTCTGGGGGCGTTTCGACGTGCGCCTGGAGGGCGCGCACCCGCTGCTGCGGGTCGTCGAGCGCCTGATGAACCTGCGCTCGCGCCTGACCGGGATCGCCACCGGCGACCAGGGCATCTTCGCCCGGGCGGAGGCGCTGGCGCACATCGGCGGGGTGCCGGCGCAGCCCCTCATGGAGGACGTCGAGCTCAGCCGCAGGCTCAAGCGCCTGTCGCGGCCGGCGTGCCTGCGCGCGTGTGTGCGCACCTCGGCGCGACGCTGGCTCGAGCGCGGGGTGCTGCGCACCATCCTGCTCATGTGGCGACTGCGGCTCGCCTACTTCCTCGGGGCGAGCCCCGAGGCCCTGGCGCGGCGCTATGGCTGAGCGGGCCGCCCGCGGGCGCCGCGTGGTGCTGGTCTTCGCCCGCGCGCCGGTGCCGGGGCGCGTCAAGACGCGGCTCGTGCCCGCTCTCGGGGCGGCAGGGGCGGCGCGGGTGCACCGGGCGCTGGTGCGGCGCACCCTGGCAGTCGCGGCCCGGATCCCCGGCGCCCGCCTCGAGCTGTGGTGCGACGGAGGGCCGCCCCACCCCTTTCTGCGCCGCGAGGCGGCGCGTGTGGGCGCGCGCGTGCGGGTGCAGCGGGGGCCGGACCTGGGCGCGCGCATGGACCATGCCCTGCGCCAGGCGCTGCGGCGCCGCCCGCGACCGGCCGCGGTGCTGGTGGGCACGGACTGTCCCATGCTGGATGCCTCTCACCTGGAGGCGGCCTTCCGTGCGCTTGAGCGCGGTGGCGACGGGGTGCTGGGCCCCGCGGCCGACGGGGGCTACGTGCTGGTCGGGCTGCGGCGCCCCTGCGGCGCCCTGTTCCGCGGCATCCCGTGGGGCACGGGGGAGGTGCTGGCGACGACGCGCCGCGCGGCGGCCGCCGTCGGCGTGCGCCTGAGAGAGCTGCCGCCGCGCGCGGATCTCGACCGGCCGGAGGACTGGGCCGCGCTGAGCCCGGATCTGCGTCGGCGGCTGCTCGGGGGTATCCTGTCGGCATGAGCGGTGTCGAGGCCGTGGCGGCGGCCTGGGTCCTCGAGCAGGACGACCCTACCGTCCTGCCGCTGGATGGCTGGTACGCCGAGCCGGTACCCGAGGGCGAGGCGCGTGCGCTGCTCGAGCGCCTCGGCCCGGCGGGCCCGGGGCTGGCGTGGCAGGCGCGCCTTGCGGAGGTGATCGCGCGGGCGGCCCTGGAACGCCCGTGGGAGGCGGCGTGGATGAACCTGCGCGCGCTGGCGCCCGACGGGCGGGCCGAGGCGCTCGCCGAGCTCGTCCGGGGCCAGCTCCTGGTGGCGCGGCGGCTGCGTGCGGGGCTCGCGCATCTGGAGACGGGCTTCCGGCTGGCGGTGCCGCACCTGGACGCGCGGGGCTATCTCGTCCTGCTGCGCCGGCACGAGCGCCTGGCCCGGCTCCCGCTCGGGGAGCGTTCCCGTGCGCCGGCGCCGCTCGCGGCGCTGCTGGCCGAGGCGGGCGTGGCCGCGCGGCTGCGGGGCCGCCCCGTGGCGGGCGGCGCGGCGGCCCCCGACCCCTGCGACACGGTGGGCTGAGCGCTTGAAGGGACCGCCCGGCGCCCCGATTCAAGCATCGGGCCGCCGGGCCGAAAGGAACGGCCAAGGGCACAGGGAGCCCGGAAGGAGGTGCAGCCATGCGTCGCCATCGCCGCCCGCAGGCCATATCGCTCGTGCGCGCCGCGTCCGTGCGCCCCTGGGCGCGGCTCCTGCCCTGGCTCGCGCTGGGGCTGCTCGCGGCCGCGGCCGCCGGGCTGCCCGCCGCGCGGGCCGCGGCCGCCGGCCCCGAGCAGCTCGTGCGCGACATCACGGCGCAGGTGCGCCAGGCGCTGGCCCGCCAGGCGGGCCGCATCGCCGAGGACCCGGCGGTGGTGCACCGCATCGTCGAGGCCCACGTGCTGCCCCACGTGGACTTCGAGCGCATGTCGCGGCTGGTGCTGGGCAAGCACTGGCGGCGCGCCACACCCGACCAGCGACGGCGCTTCGTCGAGGGCTTCCGCGCGCTGCTCGTGCGCACCTACAGCACCGCGCTGGCCGACTCGGCCGACATCGAGATCGATTTCCTGCCCTCGCGGCCCGGTCCCGGCCCGGGCGAGGTGGAGGTGCGCACCGAGATCCGCCAGCCCGGCGGGCTCGGCATCCCCGTGAGCTACCGCCTCCACCGCGCCACGGACGGGCGCTGGAAGGCCTACGACATGAGCATCGAGGGGGTGAGCCTCGTCGGCACCTATCGTTCCAGCTTCGGCGCCGAGATCGAGCGCGCCGGGCTCGAGGCCCTCATCCGGCGGCTTGCCGAGCGCGCCGGCGCCGCGCACAATCCCGGCCCCGTGGCGGTGCGCCGCTGACCTCCGCGGGGGAGCCGCAGGCGGCGCCCGCCGGGGCGTGATCCGGCCTTGGACCCGGGGGACCCGGGGTTCGGGGGGCTGCCGAGGACGGGTCCCGCCGCCTGCGGGCGCTGCGGCGCTCCCCGGCGCGCCTGGAAGGTGCGCCTAGGTGCGGCCCCGTGTCCGCGCCGCCCGCCGTGCCGGGAACGGGCGGGGTCTAGCGGGGGCATGGGTCGTGGGGTGCACCGGCTCCCCGCCCTCACCCATCCGAGCCGAGTCTGCGCCGCCGCCGCGCCCGGGGCCCGGACGGTCCGGTCCCGATGGCGCCGGCACCCTGACGGCCCTTGACGGCGGGGTGACGACTGCCGGCACATCGTCGCCGCCCGGGTGACCCGGCGAGGCGGCCGCGCCCACCGGCCACGCGCCAAGTCCCTGTGCACGCGGGAATGTCCCGATCTGGCATCGGCCTTGCAAAGTCAAGGGTGCAGGAACGGGTGCCGGACGGCTAAAGTCGGCGACGGGCCGGCCGATACCCGGGGCAAGGGAATTGCGCGGCGGACCCTGCCGGAGGCGCTCCGGCGATGGATCAAAGGGGAAGCCCGGGAGGGAATGCGTTGGGATGCCATGAGAAGCCCGCTGCGTCCGGGATTCCTACGGCATCCCACAGTTCCCAGCGGTAGACGACGCGGTTCCACCGCGCGGACCGCCCACCCGGCAGGTCGCCCGCCGTTCATCCCCCTCTTTCGGTTGGACTCCTCCGGCGCCGCAAAGCGCGAGCCTTGCCCTGCCGACCCCCGGCAGGGCTTCTTTTTGGCTCTCGTGTTGTTCTCGTGGGTGCCTCCCTGTTTGTCGAGGCGCGTTGCGGCCGGTGGGCACGGGTAACGCTCATCGGCCGAGCAGGCACGCCTGTGCCGGAAGCTCTGAAAAATCCGATTTTTCAGATGGTATGGACGCCGCCCTCCCATTCCTTCCGGGCGGTGGCATCCTGTGAGGGGTCACGCGCCCGGTGTGGCGCAGATCGACAGACGATGACACAGGAGGGCGACGTCC
>Ga0256839_1004725_pt1 | contig 13073 bp, 10 predicted proteins | sample 354166metaG_FD_185968 | JGI IMG/M metagenome (GOLD analysis project Ga0256839, IMG submission 185968) | Hydrothermal vent microbial communities from Mid Atlantic Ridge, Atlantic Ocean - 354-166 | ecosystem: Environmental > Aquatic > Marine > Hydrothermal vents | place: Atlantic Ocean: Mid... | reverse complement strand
GTGGCACCCGGATCAGGAGCGCATCCTCCACGAGGACGGCTCGGTCACCTTGAAGGTACCGTACTCGGAGTCGCGCGAGATCCTGATGGACGTGCTGCGGCACGGCCCCGACGTCGAGGTGATCTCACCGGAGCGGCTGCGCCGCGAAGTGATCGAGATGCTCAGGCGGGCGGCGGCGCGGTATGAGGCGGCCCCGAAAAAGGCCCCGGTGCGGGTTCCGGTCTCCGCCAAAGGGAAGGCAGCCACCGTCTGAGGTGCGGGCTCACCACGTGAGCCACCCGATCCGGCAAGCTGGTTACAGGGACCAGCGCAGATGAGATTCCTCCACACGGCCGACTGGCAGATCGGCATGAAAGCGGCCCATCTCGGCGAGAAGGCGGAAGCCGTGCGCCGGAAGCGGCTGGAGACCGCCCGGCGCGTCGTCGAGCTGGCCCGGGAGCGCGAAGTGGACTTCGTCCTGGTGGTCGGCGACGTCTTCGAGCACAACGGCGTCAGCCGCGTCGCGGTGGGCGAGGTGGCGCGGCTGCTGGGCTCGGCGGGCCGGCCCGTCTACGTGATTCCCGGCAACCACGACCCGCGCGAGCCCGGCTCGGTCTGGGAGGATCCCGCCTGGGTGGGGCAGCCGGACGTTCACCTGCTGCTCACCCCGAAGCCCGTACCGCTGCCGGGCGGCGTGCTGTTTCCGTGCCCCGGGTCTCGCGGCGGCTCGCGGCGCGATCCCACCGCCTGGATCGAAGCCGGCGGCGGAACCGGCATCCGCATCGGGATGGCCCACGTCGGCGTCGAAGGCGTGGCCGGTAGCGACGACGCGGACGTAGTCGCCCGGGACGCCGCGCGCCGCGCCGGGCTCGACTACCTCGCTCTGGGGCACTGGCATTCGACGGCGCTCTACGAGGTGGACGGGGCGGTCCGGATGGCTTATTCCGGCGCCCACGAAGCCACCGCCTTCGGCGAGCGCGACAGCGGCAACGTGCTCCTCGTAGAGATCGAAGCCCCGGGGGCCGCTCCGGCCGTCGAGGCGGTCCGTGTCGGGGCCCTGCGGTGGTTGAGGAAAGACTACAGGATCGCCTCGCGGGGCGAGCTGCGCCGGGCGCTCGAAGACCTCGAAGCCGTTCCCGATCCCGAAACGGCTCTGGTCGAGTGTTCGATCCACGGCACGCTGTACCCGGACGAGTCCGAGATCCTTCACCGTCTCGAGCAGACCCTCGAGGAGCGCTTCCTGTTCGGGAGGCTGCATCGCGACGGCCTGGACCTGGAGCCGGACTGGGACGAGTGGCTGGAAAGCCTGCCCGAAGGTTTTCTGCGCGAGGCGGCCCGCCTCGTTCAGCGCGACGCCGCCGACGAGATCGTCCGCCGGCAGGCGCTGCTGCTGCTCTACCGCGCCACGCTGGGGGTGGCTGGATGATTCTGCGGCGCGTCTCGGTCCGGGGCTTCCGCTGCTTCCGGGAGCCGATCGAGCTCGTCCTACCCGATGCGCCGGTGGTGGTGCTCGCCGGGCCGAACGGGGCGGGGAAGTCCACCCTGCTCGATGCGGTGGTGCGGTGCCTGCTCGACAACCACAATGTCACCGGCGATGCGGTCGAGGCGCTGCGGCCGTGGGGAGCGGCCCTGGCGCCGGAGATCGAGGTCGAGTTCGAACACGGCGGCGAGGCCTGGCGCGCCCGCAAGCGGTTCCTCGACCGGCCGTTCTCGACGCTCGAGCGCCGGGCCGCGGACGGCCGTTGGAGCGCGGTCGCCGAGAACCGGGGCGCCGACGAGCGGCTCCGGGAGCTGCTGGCCGCCGAAGAGATCAAGCGTGGCCTTGCCAAAGAGACCCACTCGAGCCTGCTGCGCGTCCTCGTCACGCCCCAGGGCCGGCTGCCGCTGGGATCGCTGAGCGGGCCGCTGCTCGAACAGGTCCGCGAGGCGCTGGGCGCGTCGCTGGCGGGGGAAACCGGCCGCGAGGCCGAGAGGCGGCTCCGGGCAGTCTACGAGCGGTGGTTCACCGACACCGGCAAGGAGCGGAAAGCATCCCCGGTGCGGCGGCTCCGCGACGCGGCCGAGAAAGCCCGGGAACGCGCCGCCGAGGCGGCGAAGGCGATCAACGAGATCGAGACGTTCCGAGCCCAGGTCGAGACCGCCGCTCGCGAACTCGAAGCCGCGCAGGCAGCGCTGGCGAAACTGCGGCCGGAGCTGGAGGCGGCAGAGAAGGCCGAGGCCGAATGGAAGCGCTTGAAGGACGAAGAGCGCCTCGCCGAGGCCGAGCAGCGAGCGGCCTCCACCAGCCTGCAGGCGCTCGAAAAGGCGGTGGCCGAGATCGCCCGGCTGCGCCGGGAACTGGCCGAGACGGGGCGCGCGCGGGAGGAGGCGGAGAAGGCCGCACAAGAAGCCGAGGCGGCCGAAGCGGCGGCCCGCAAGAAGCTCGGTGAGGCCGAGGCGGACTACCGCGCCGCCAGGAGCCGCGAAGAGGAGTTGCGGCGGCTCGATCGCCGGCTCGAGGCGGGCCGTGAATGGCAAGCGCTCGCCCGGGAGCAGGAGAGCCTAAGGGGCCTGTTGGCCCGCGTGCGGGAGATCGGCGGCGAGATCGAGAAGCTGCGCGGGCGGATCGCGGCGTTGCAAGCGCCGGACCGGACTACGTTGGACCGTGTGCGGAAACTGGCCGCTGAGATCGCGCGGCTCGACGGCCGGATCGACGCCGCGCTGGTCCATGCCGAGTTCGTTCCCGAGACCGCCGCCGGCGTCACCGTGCTCGAGGGCGAGCCCCGCGACACGCGGCGCCTGGAGCCGGGCGAGGCGTTCGAGGTGGCCGGCGAGGGGAAGGTGGAAATCGAGATTGCCGGAGTGGGGCGCTTCCGGGCGCGCGGACCGGCGGGCGACCTCGCCGCGTTGCGCGCACAACGTGACGAGGCCGCCGAGCGGCTGGCCGAGTTGACGGCGCCGTTCGGCGCGAGCGATCCCGGCGTTCTCGAGGAGCGGCTCCGCGAACGGGAGCGGCTCGAGGCTGAGATCGAGAAGCTGGAGACCGAGCGCATCACGCGGCTGGGCGAGCGGTCCGAGGACGGCGTCGAGAGAAGGCTCGAGGAGCTGGCCGCGCGCCGCGCCGAGCTTGCCGCCGAGTATCCCGAATGGGACAGCGCAGCGCCGGATCTCGAGTCGGCCGAAGCGGAAGTCGAGGCGCTGCGGAAGACCGTCGGCCGGGAGTTAGAAGAAGCCGAGCGCCGCCGCCGCGAATGCCAGGGGCTGGCGGTCCGGAAGCAGGTCGCGCACGCCGAGCGGCGCAGCGAGCTCGAGAAGCTGGAAAACGAGATCGAGGAGAAGCAGAAGCGGCTGGCCGAGTTCGAGAGCGACGGGTTGAGCGAAGAGCAACGCAGCGAGGAGTTGCGCAAACGCAAGCTGCGCTGGGAAGATCTCACCCGCAAGCTCGAGAAGACGAAACGGAAGCTCGGCGAATTGCCGCCCGGCGTGGAGGAGCGGGCGGCGGCGCTGCGCGAGCGCGCGGCGGAGCTGGAACGAACGGTCCGCGAGAAAGACCGCGCCCGGATGAACGCCGAGGCGGACCTGGGAGCGGCGCTGCGCCGGGCCCCGTATGAGGTCTACGCCGAGGCCGAGGAGGAGTGCAACGCTGTCGAGCGCGAACTCGCCGCCGCCGAGCGGGAAGCCGAGGCCGTGCGCTTAGCGTGGCAATGCCTGGCGCAGGCCAAGCAGGCGGCGCTGGGCGATCTCGCCGGGCCGGTGGCCGAGGAAGCCGCGGGGCTGCTGGAACGCATCGCCGGGAGGCGCCTGGCCGGTTTCGAACTGGCGGCCGATTTCGCCGTCGCCGGCCTGCGGCCCCCGGAAGGCCCGCCGAAGGTTCCGGTGGAGGAGTTCTCCGGCGGCGAGCAGGAGCAGATCCACCTGGCGGTGCGGCTGGCGCTGGCGCGGACTCTCACCGGGCGGGAACGGCACCTGGTGGTGCTCGACGACGTGCTGCTCAACACCGACGACGAGCGGCTGGGGCGCATCCTGGATCTGCTCGACGAGTGGAGCGAGCAGATGCAGTTCCTCATCCTCACCTGCCACGCCGAGCGTTACCGGGCGCTGCGGCGGGCGCGCTTCCTGGAGCTCGCCGAGGGCAAGGTGCGCGAAGTCAAAACGGCGGGTGGGGCGGCCGGCTGAAGCCCTGCGAGCCTTCGGCTACTTCTCGAGCGGCTTCACAGCGACTTCCTTGAAGTAGACGATGGAGCGGGCGTCGTGATTCTGCAGGCCGATGTAGCCGTAGTCCGGCCGCGGCCCCCGCACCGGCTCGTACCAGCGCTTGCGCGGCGGCACGGGCTTGCTGGGGTCGAACTCCATCACCTTGACGCCGTTCAGATAGGAGCGCGTGATCGGCCCGTCCAGCTCGATCTCCAGCACGTTCCACTCCCCGGCCGGCTTCTGGGGGCGGGAAGTGACCTTGGCCAGCGAATAGATGCAGCCGGTGGAGTGCCAGTCGTCGCCCCGGGATTCGATCTGGACCTCGTAGCCGTTATGGACGGCGTACCAGGGATCGGGCGGCTCCTCGGGCAGCCGGATGAAGACGCCGGAGTTGGCGGGCTCGGAAGCGGTCTTGAAGACGACCCGGATGCGGCAGTTGCCGAACTTCTCCCGGGCGTAGTAGAGAAGCCCCATGCCGCCCTCGGTCTTCAGCATGCCGTTTTCGACGACGAAACGGCCGGGTCCGACCATCTTCCAGCCGTCGAGGTTCTTGCCGTTGAACAACTGCTTCCACTCGCCGGCATTGAGCATCGTAGCGGCGATCAACAGGCTCAGGATCAGCTTCATGCGAGACGGCCTCCGTTCCCGTTCACCGCCATTGTACCTGTCCGGGCGGCTGTGCCACCATGAGGGCAGGTGATCGGCGATTGGTGGAACCGCCTGCGCCGCTTCGTCGCCGGCGGCGTGCAGCAGCGCGTCACTCGCCGCGGCCTGGTTTTCACGCTGGCGGCGGTGCTGCTGGGTATCGGGGCGTTCGTCTCCGCCAACAATCTGCTGTTCCTGCTGTTCGCGGTGATGCTGGCGGCGCTGCTCGTCTCCGGGCTCGTCAGCCGCCTCACACTGGCCGAGCTACAGGTGGATGTGTCGCTGCCGGAGCACATCGCCGCCCGGCAAAAAGCGGCGGCCCGGGTCCGGGTGCGCAACCGCAAGCGGCTGACGGCTTTTTCGGTGCGCTTGAGCGGCGTGCCGCCCAGTCCGATCGCCGCGGACCTCTATTTCCCCATCCTGCCTCCCGGCAGGACCGTCGAAGTCACCGTGGAGGCCGAGTTTCCCCGGCGCGGACGGTACCGGGAGAACGCTTTCGAATTCTCGACCCGCTTCCCCTTCGGCTTCACGGAAAGACGCATCCGGGTGACGCTGGAACGGGACATCCTGGTCTACCCGTCCCTGGAGCCACAGCCCGGCTTCCCCGAGCTGCTTGACGCCGTGGCCGGCGAGATCGAGACGCACCTGCGGGGCCGGGGCAGCGACTTCTACCGCATTCGGCCGTACGAGCCTCTGGAAAGCGCCCGGCACGTGGACTGGAAGGCCACCGCGCACACCGGCGAGCTGCAGGTGCGCGAGTTCGCCCGGGATCAGGATCCCCTGGCCGAGATCGTCCTGGATCTGCCTTCTGGCGTAGCGCGCGAGGAGTGGTTCGAGCGCGCCGTCGAGTGCTGCGCTTTCCTCGTCTGGCATGTCTCCCAGCGCGACGCGCGCATCCGGTTCCGGACCCAGCACTACGAGCTCTCGATTCCCGGTGAGGGCGACGTCTACCACGTTCTGCGCTATCTCGCCGTGGTCTCGCCGGTCGCCGGGGCGGGGGTGCCGGAGCCGCCGGAGGAGCCGGCCTGCGCGGTGGTCTTCACGGCCCGGACCCAGCGGTTCGAGGAGGCGGGATGGACGGCGGCCTTCTTCGTGACGCCGCAGACGTTCGCCCCGGGCGGTCAGGTGCCCGGGGCGAGCCAGGCCAGCGGAATCCGGGCGAAGACGATGCGGCCGTAGTCGTCGGCCTCGTAGAGGCAGCCGATCGTTCCGTCGGGCAGCCGCGTGAGGCAGGAATAGGCGAAGAACTCCCCTTCCGGCACGAGCGCCCGGGAGACGGGCCAGGTTTTGCCTTCGTCGTAGCTCAGCCGGATGATGCCGAGCGTCCGGGCCCTCTGGCTGGCCGGAGAGCTGAACAGGATGCGGCTCGGCTCGCCGTCCAGGGGATCGCTGTAGCGGAAGATGCTGCCCATGCACTGGGGTTCGGGCAGTTGGGGATCGTCCTCCAGCGGAGACCAGGTCTCGCCGCCGTCGCTGCTGACAGCGACCTTGCGCAGCTTCGCCCCGCGGTAGCTGCGCGAGTTGAGCAGGATGGAGCCGTCGATCCGCTCGACCACCTGGACTTCGTTGCCCCAGCCGGCCTGCCCCGGCAGGTTCTGGTCGTGGGGCGCCGGGTGGCCGTAGCGCCAGGTCTCGCCGCCGTCGTCGGAGAAGGCGGCGTAGACGTGGAAGATGCGGTCCTTCGGTTCGCGGCCTTCGCCGGGGTAGACCGTCTCATTGAACGGCATCACGATGCGTCCTTTGTGCGGGCCGCGCCGCAGCACGATGCCGATGCCGGGTCCGCTGGCCAGCGCCGAGGCGATGGGGCGCTTGACCTGACGGGTGACGTCGCGCGGCTCGGACCAGGTCCGGCCGTCGTCGTCGCTCCAGATCAGGAACGACCGCTGCACGTCCGGACCTTCGTAGCCCGGGGAGGCGGGGCGGATGGTATCGCCCATCCTCACCGAGTGCACGTGCTCGGGGAAGACCTGGTACATGAGCAGCACGCGCCCCGAGGGCAGCACCACCGCCTGCGGGTTGTTCAGGCAGTTGCGCCCGTCTTCGGCGATCACCTGAAGCTTGCTCCAAGTGCGGCCGGCGTCGCTGCTGCGCTTGAGGATGATGTCGTTCTCGGCGTGGTCGCTGGGGCGCATGCGGCCTTCGGCGAAGGCCAGGACCGTTCCGGACTTCGTCACTACTACCGAAGGGATGCGGATGCTCGGATAGCCTTCGGCGCCGGAGCGGAAGACCGTGATCCGCTCGACGGCGGCCTCCGGAGCGCGCGGCGCGCAGGCGGCGGCAAGCACGGCGACGGCGAGCAGCAAAACGGGTTTCATGGGCGGCCTCCTCAAGACGAGCCTACCCGATCTCGACCGGCGCAGGAAGCGGCGCCGGGCGGCGGTGGGACTGCGATACCGTATTAGTCGGGACAGCGGTGCGGAGAGAAGCCGAATTCTTCGACGGCGACGAGCTGACGCTCGTCTACATCGCCAAGCGCCTCAAAGAGGCCCTGGCGCTGGAAGACGTGCTCACCGAGCGGGCGATCGACTACTACGTCGAGCCCGACACCTACACGGGCGGCGTGATCTTCCGCCGGGTGCGCGTCGGCGCGTTCTTCTACGTCCGGGCCGGCGACGTGGAGCGGGCCCGGGCGGCGATGGAGGCGGGCGGCTACCAGCCGATATTCGCCGGCGAGGGATCCGACGGGGCCGGGGGCGGCTGAGCGCGCGGCGCGCCCCCCTACTCGACCGGCGTCCCGTACGGGATGACGGTCTCGATCCGCTGCACGGCGTCCACCCGGGTGATCACCCACCGGCCGTCCCTCCGGGTCAGGTACATGTGCTGGACCTCGTTGCGGTCCACGTAGACGTACTCGACCCGCGCCTTCACCTCGTTGGGCGCGATCTTCTCCGGTTCGGTGATGGCGATGCCCTTGATCGGCGCGTTGCTCTCGCGCAGATAGCGGGCGAAGCCGTCCTCGCCCTGCTCCTGGACGGCCTGCTCCAGCGTGGCGCGGATCTGCCCGGCATAGTGCTCCAGGTAGGCTTCGACGTCGCCCTCCCGGGCGGCGTCCAGCATGGCGTAGATGGCGTCCTGGGGCGTCTGCTCCCGCTTGGTCTGGACCGCCGGGCGCCAGCCGGACTGCCGGATGGCGACGATCGCCACGATCAGGGCGATCACCGCGATGGTCACTGCCTGGGCGGTTCTCTGCCGGGCCATGGCTCACTGCCGGGGAGGCCGCTCGGCCGGCGGCGTCCCTTTCCGGATGATCGTCAGGTCGAGGTTGCCGCTCTTGTCCACCACCAGTTTGCGGATGCGGGGCAGCACCTGCTCCATCGCTTCCAGGTACAGCCGGCGGCCGGTCACCTGGCGGGCGCGTTCGTACTCCCGGGCCACCTGCGAGAAGCGGGAGGCGTCGCCGAGGGCCTCGTTGATCTTCCGCCGCCGGTAGGCTTCGGCTTCCGCCAACAGCCGTTCGGCCTCGCCCCGGGCGCGGGGGATCACGTCGTTGGCGTAGCCGTGGGCTTCGTTGACGATGCGGGCGGCGTCGGCGCGCGCCCCGGCGACGTCCCGGAAGGCGTCGGCGGCTTCCGGCGGCGGCTGGGCGCTCTCGATGTTCACGCTGGCCAGCAGCACCCCGATGCCGTAGGCGTCGATGATCCTCTGCGCCGCGGCCCGCACCTCTTCCTGGATGGCTGCCTTCTCGGTGGTGAGCACGGCATCGACGCCGCGGTTCGCCACCCGGTGCGCCAGCTCGGCCTCCACCGCCGCGCCTACGGCCTTCGAGACGTTCTCGGCGCGGAACAGGTACTGGGCGGGGTCGCCCACGGAGTACTGCACGACTACCCGCATGTGGATCAAGTTCTGATCGCCGGTCAAGAACTGCGAGATGCGCGGATCAGTGCGGCCCAGGATGCCGTCGGAGATGTCGCCGCCGATGACGAGGCGCTGCAACTGCTGAACCTTGAGCTTCGTGACCCGTTCGATGGGCCACGGCCAGGAGACGTGAATGCCGGGCATCACCCGCGGCTCCACCACCTTGCCGAACCGCGTCACCACCGCCTGCTGGTCCGCTGGAACCACGTAGACGCCGCTCAGCAGCCACAGGGCGAGCAAGGCCCCGCCGATGCGCTTCGGATGGCGGCGCCAAACGGGCGGCCGGGCTTCGTGGGGGTGCGGATGCTCGTGGGCATGAGGGTGCTCATGCTCGGGGTGGGTTCCCGGTTTGGCGACCCCGGTCAGGCTCACCGCGCTGCCCTCTCTCCTTCCATCATGACTTTCAACAGCTCGGAATCCGAGCTGAGGATGGCCGTGGTCTTGTCGTCGCCGAAGATCTTCTTGTAGGCCTCGAGCGTGCGCAGCAGCTTATAGAAGCCCGGGTTCCGCGAGTAGGCCTGGCTGTAGATGCGGGTGGCTTCGGCGTCGCCCTGGCCTTTGATCTCCTCGGCCTCCTTGTAGGCCGCCGAGAGGATCTCCTGCTTCTGCCGGTCGGCGTCGGCGCGGATCTTCAGCGCCTGCTCCTCGCCCTCGGCCCGGTACTGGCGGGCGATGCGCTCGCGTTCGGCCCGCATGCGCGCATAGACGCTCTGCTTGTTCTGCTCAGGCAGGTTGAGGCGCTTGATGCGGACGTCGGCCACGCGGATGCCGTAGCGCTCCAGAGCCCGGCCGTCGGTGAGTTGCGTTACCTCGTCGAGCAGGTCCTCGGTGCGGACCGCCTCAGGCGAGGGGGCGATGAGCGCGTCCATGTCGTGGGTGCCGAGGGCGGCGGCCAGCGACGACCAGATGATGTCGTGCAGGCGCATCTCGGCGGCCACGGGATCGCCCACGGTCTGAACGAAGGTCTTCGGGTCGGCGATCTGCCAGGCGACGTAGCACTCGATGACGAGGTTCTTCTTGTCGCGGGTCAGAAACTCGCTGGGCCGGGGATTGTAGATGCGGAGGCGGCGGTCGAAGTAGGTGGCGCTGCGGAAAAACCACTTGGCATGCAGGCCCGGCTCGGTGACGGTGTAGACGGGCTTGCCGAACTGGGTAACGAGGACGAACTCGGTCTCCCGCACCGAGAAGAAGGTGCGCCAGACGAGCAGCGCCAACAGGAAGGCCAGGGCGGCCGGCAAGTATTTCTTGTAACGCTCCATGTTCCTCCTCTCCCCTCAATCCTTCGGGCGCTTCATGGCTGCGCCTCCGGAGCCGCGCCGGGCGGCGGAGGGCGTAGCGGCGCCTCGAAGGGCGCGTATTCGGTCTCCGGCCGGTACGGCTGCTCGGAGACGGCCGGGAACAGCCCCAGGCCGTCATCCACCAACGTCAGGCTGCGGCGGCCGCGCGTGGAATCGACGATCATCTTGCGGCGGCCGGCCAGGATCTGCTCCATCGTCTCCAGGTAGAGCCGCGTCTCGTTGACCCGGGGCGCGCGGCGGAAGGCGCGCTCCCAGGCGACGAAGCGGGCAGCCTCGCCGGCGGCGCGGTTCTTGCGGTCGATGGAATACCCCTGGGCGGTGACCACGTTCGCCGCAGCGTTGCCGCGGGCCAGGGCCACCTGCTCGTTGCGGTAGCCTTCGGCTTCGTTGATCATGCGGTTCTTTTCCTCGAAGGCGCCCGCCACGTCGCGGAAGGCGTCCACCACTTCCAGAGACGGGTGGACGTCGAGCAGCCGCACCTGGAGGATCTCGACGCCGGCCCGGTATTCGTCCAGCCGTTTCTGCAGCTCCTCGGCGGTGCGCCGCTCGATCTCGTTGCGGGCCACCGTGAGCACGCCGTCGAGCACAGTGGTGCGGACGGCGCTGCGGAGCACGCTTTCGGCGGCGACGCGCACGGTGGTCTCGCCGTCGAGCAGTTGGAAGAGGTAATCGTCGGGACGCTTCAGCCGGTAGTGGACCACGGCGTTGAGCTCGAGCATGTTCATGTCGCCGCTCACCATCAGCGACTCCTCGGGCTTCTTCTGGAACCGGCCGGAGCGGTGCTGGACGTTCCACTCGTAGGCGGCGGGCTCGGTCTCGGCGAACTCGGCGCCGCTGCGGAATCCCAGCTCCACGACGCGCACGCGCCGGGCCTGGATACGCGTCAGCCGGTCCACCGGCCACATCAATTTGAAGTGCAGACCGGGCTCCTTGTAAGGCAGGATCTTGCGGCCGAAGCGCTCGATGACGCCCACCTCGTCCGGCCCGAGGACGTAGAAGCCGCTGAGCACGTATAGTACGGCGGCGGCGGCCAGCGCCGGTTTGGCGTACCGGCGGCGGTTGACCACCAGGTAGTGAAAGGCCTCTTTCGGATCGAACTCCGCCGCGAGAACCTTCGCCTTGCGCCAGCCGGCGGCCAACGGCGTGTGCTCGAGCCGGTGGCCGAGCCGGTGCAGCAGGCCGCCGTGGCGCCGGGCGCGTTCGACGCGCAGCAGCCGCAGCGAGTTGAGGATTACGAACAGCGAGGCGACCTGGTGGAAGATGGCGGCGCCGAGCGGTCCGACGACGCCGGTGGACGCAATGCCGACGGCCACTACGTTCACCGCTCCGGCAAAAAGAATAATGTTCAACCAGGCGGTGGAGACGGCTTTGCGGGCGACCTCGAAGAGCTTGGGCAGGCGGTCGAGCGGCCGGGGCATGTAGACGACGTCGGCGGCCTCGGCGGTGATGTCGCTGGCTCCGGAGACGGCGATGCCGACGTGGGCGGTAGCCAGCGCCGGAGCGTCGTTGACGCCGTCGCCCACCATGGCCACCCGGCGGCCCTGGGACACGTATTGGCGCAGCTTCTCGACCTTTTCTTCGGGAAGCAGCTCGGCCTCGACGTTCGGGATGCCGATCTCGCGGGCGATGGCTTCGGCGGCCCGGCGGCGGTCGCCGGTGAGGATCACCAGGTGGGTGATGTCGAGGTGCTCGAGCCCGTGGACGGCTTCCTTGACGCCTTCGCGGACCCGGTCGCGCAGCAGGATCGCTCCGGCGAGCCGGCCGTCCTCGGCGACCAGCACCGGCGTGGCCCCGAGCTGGTCGGCTTCGGCGAGCAAGGCGTCGCTCACCTGGATGCCGCTCTGCTCGAGCAGCGCGGTGTTGCCCGCCCGCAGCGTGCGGCCCTCGAAGCGGCATTCGACTCCGCGCCCGGGGATGATGCGCGCCGATTCCGGCTGGGGCAGATCGAGCCCCCGGCGGCGGGCCTCCTCGACGATCACCCGGGCGAGCATGTGGTCCGATCCGCTCTCGGCGATGGCGGCCAGGCGCAGCACGTGGTTCTCATCCGCGCCGGGCGCGAGGATCTTGAGGATCTCGAAGCGGCCCTCGGTGACGGTGCCGGTCTTGTCGAAGACGACGGTGTCGGCCTTGGAAGCAAGCTGCAACGCGCTGCCGCCGCGGACGAGGATGCCCCTCCGGGCCAGTCCCCCGATGGCGGCGACCATGGCCGTGGGCGTGGCCAGGATCAGGGCGCAGGGGCAGCCGATGATGAGCACGGCCACGGTCCTCATCCAGTCGCCGGTGAAGTAGTAGGTGAGGGCGGCGGCGGTGAACAGCGCGGGGACGAAGTAGCGGGCGTAGCGGTCCGCCAGCCGCTCGACCGGGGCCTTGCGCTTCCTGGCTTCCTCGACCAGGCGGATGACGCGGGCCAGAGTGGTCTCCTCGCCGGCCCTGGTGACGCGGACGCGCAGCAGGCCGTGGCCGTTCAAAGTGCCTGAAAAGACCTCGTCGCCGGGGCCCTTGTCGGCGGGCAGGCTCTCTCCGGTGATGGTGGATTCGTCGATGGCCGAACTGCCCTGGTCGATGACGCCGTCGGCGGGGATGCGCTCTCCGGCCCGGACCAGGATCAGGTCGCCGGGCAGCAGGGCGGCGGCGTCCACTTCGACTTCCTCGCCGTCGCGCAGCAGGCGCGCCTTGCGGGGCATCTGCTCGACGAAGCGGGTGATGGCCGTCGAGGTGCGCTTGGCCGCGTAGCCTTCCAGGCCTTCGCCGACGAGCATGATGAACATGGCCTCGGCGGCGGCCAGATATTCACCCACGGCAAGGGCGGCGACGACGGCGGCGGCGATGGCGAGGTCGGCGGTGACGCGGCGCTCGAGCAGACCGGCGATGGCGTTGTAGAAGGTGCGGTAGCCGGCGATGACGGCCAGGATGGCGGCGGTATCGACGCCGAAGACGCTCTTCCAGACGCCGAGCAGGTTCAGCAGCAGCAACACGCCGACGACGGCGGTGAGCCCGAAGTAGCGCAGCTTCTCACTCCGGTCGTCCGGCGTCTCGGCCGAGAACTCCAGGTGATGCTGGTGCATGAACGTTCCTATTATGACAGCGGCCGCCGGGGGGTGCGGGCGGCGGTGAGGCGAAATG
>Ga0256839_1004724_pt1 | contig 13074 bp, 8 predicted proteins | sample 354166metaG_FD_185968 | JGI IMG/M metagenome (GOLD analysis project Ga0256839, IMG submission 185968) | Hydrothermal vent microbial communities from Mid Atlantic Ridge, Atlantic Ocean - 354-166 | ecosystem: Environmental > Aquatic > Marine > Hydrothermal vents | place: Atlantic Ocean: Mid... | reverse complement strand
AAGAGGCCGAGAACCAGGCACGAGCGGAGGCTCGCCGGACCGTCCTGTTCCTGGACGAGATCCACCGGTTCAACCGCGCGCAGCAGGACGTGCTTCTACCTGCTCTCGAGCATGGTTTCCTGGTGCTTGTGGGCGCCACCACGGAAAACCCCTTCTTTGCCTGCACCGGACCGCTTCTCAGTCGCAGTCAGGTCTTCAAGCTGGAACCGCTTTCGTCTGAGGATTTGGTCGCCTTGCTGCGGCTTGCGCTCGCCGATGCTGAGCGCGGACTGGGGTCAATCCCCGTTCAAGTTGAGGAGGGGGCGCTGGAATTACTCGCCGAGCTAGCCGGCGGGGACGCACGCCGAGCGCTGAACGCACTCGAGATCGCCGTGCTCTCCTGCCCCGAGCGACCGGTGAAACTGACCGCGCGGCTTGTGCGCGAGTGTGTCCAGCGCCGCTACGTCCCCCACGACAGGGCAGGAGACGTGCACTATGACGTGGTCAGCGCCTTCATCAAGAGCATGCGGGGCAGCGATCCAGATGCCGCGGTGTACTGGCTTGCACGCATGCTGGAGGGGGGAGAGGATCCCCGCTTCATCGCGCGCCGCATCGTGATCTGTGCGGCCGAGGATGTGGGCAACGCCGACCCGAATGCTCTTGTGGTTGCCAACGCCGCCGCGCAAGCTACCGAGTTCGTCGGACTTCCCGAGTGCGAGCTCATTCTGAGCCAGGCGGCGATCTATGTAGCCACGGCGCCGAAGAGTAACGCGTCCGCCACCGCGATCTGGAACGCGCGAGCTGACATTCGCTCGGGTGTCGTGCTGGATGTCCCCGTTCACCTTCGTGATGCCCACTACGCTGCCGCTGCGCGCCTCGGTCACGGCAAGGGATACCTCTACCCCCACGACGATCCGAGCGGCTACGTGCCCCAGGAATACCTGCCCGAACCACGAATCTACTACAAACCGGTTAGCCGCGGCTACGAGCGCGAGATTGCTCGACGGTTGCACGACCTGCGGTCCAGCGCGGCCGACCAGGGGGACAATTCAGCCGAGGAGCGCGCCACCCGCGGGACCGGCTGTTCCGAGCAGCCGGGAACGGCCGGTTAGCCGGCCGCAACCAGGCTTTGGCTCAACTCTGGGTTCTGATACTTCGTCGGAGGGGAAAGTGCGATACCCAGGACCGTCGTGGTCGTCGGACCGCAAGGCTGCCGGGTTTCCCCCTCCCGCAACGGTCGCTTCCCGGATTGGATAGCTCTTCTCCCAGGGCCCAGTCGGCTCAACGGCGGCGCCAGCCGCCGAAGGGGGCACGTCCCCGGCCCGCTGTCTCCGTGGCAGGCCGGATGTTTCCGATGATCAGCAGCTCACCGGAGGGGCGGGTCAGGGCGCCGATCGCACCAGTGGGGGGAGCCGTCTGCAACGACGGGTGGATGCCGAGCGAGACGACGAGCGTCCGGCCGGGACGCCAGGAGGTCGCAATGCTCCAGTCCATGGTGCTCGTCTCCGGGACATGCACGGTGATCGGCTGTGTACCCCCTGGCACCTGTAACGTCGTGTTTACCGTTCGCAGCCGTTCCACGGAGCAAAGCTCGACGCCCAGATAGAGGTCCACGGCGGAGTGGTCTGCTTGCCAGACGGGCAACAGAACTACTCGAAGCCGCTGTTCCACACGGTCGAGCACCGGTTGATAGGGGTCCAGACCGGGCTGGTCCGATGGCTGAATCGCTGCCGTGTATGGAACGGGGAGGGTGTAGTCGAACACAGCGGGGACCCCATGTTTGAGCCGGTAGGTGCCCGCTACGAGGTCGGGCACGGGCCGTCGTTGCGCGGCGATTTCGGCGCGGAGGACGTTACCCTTTGCTGTGCTGAGCAACCACAGTGCCTGACCTGCGGGTCCACGCACCCCGGGCGGAAGGTCACGGACGAGCACCCGCCGCCAGTTCGGGTCAACGGCCTCGGCAATCGTCAGGTGGGCGTACGTGTCCGGGCCAGGTTGGTTGAGCTGCTCGGCCAGGCGCGCGATTTCCGGGTGGATGGCCGCTGGGGCGCGAGCGATGAGCTTCGTGCCGTCGACGATAGCCGTAACTCGCGCATCGGGAAACCGCGAGCGAATCATCTCTGTCACCCATCTGGCCAGGGCCTCCTCCCTTCCGCCCACCCCGCTCAACCGGGAAACGGCCTGCGCGAGGTCGTAGACCCTCCAGGAGTACGACGTCGCTCCAGGAGCTGTTGCCGGGAAGCCGGCAGGATAGGAGGTGGGTACGAGCTGCGTGCGCGTGCGCGCGGGTTGCGCCGCGCCTGTAGCGGCCCACATCCGACCACTCCTAGCGGGCAGGTGGGTGCCCCCCTTCGGAGCGGCCGCCCAGCCGTGTTCGCGTGCCGATTGCTGGGCTGTGGCCGACCCGACCACGCATACCAGGGCCGTAAGGATCGCAAGCGAAGACATGGGGGCACGCACAAGCTTTCCCCTGGCACTGCTGGACAAATGCATCCGTTCCTCCGCAATTGCTACGGCACCCGGCGAAGACGTGCCTGGAGTCGCCCAAGCTCAGCTTTCCGATAGCACACCCGACGCAAGATGGCCAGAGCACTTTCACGGTCGGGTTTGAGCGTGGCCGAGCACAGTAGCCGACTGTGGCGAAAGGATGAAGGCGGGCCGATGCTGAGGTCGAAAAAGCTCATAGGGAGGTGCTCGGCATTGCCATGTCGTCCGGTTGCCGTCCTGGTGGTCTGCAAGCAGCTCAAACGGGGCGAGGTGAAAGCGTTGCGTGAACGCAGCTAGCCAGGCTGTTCGCAAGGTGAGGTTGCAGCGATTAAGCCTTGCAGGCTTTGGCTGCTACCGGTACGCCACGCATTTCGAGCTGGCGCGGGATTCCCGGATCTTTGTTGCCAGGAACGAGCAGGGCAAAAGCACCTTTCTACGCGGGCTTCTCTACACGCTCTTCGGGGTTCCCGGCGGCAAGAAGAGGCAGCTCTTCCTCCGCCGTTACTACAACTGGGATCGGCCTGAGGAGTTTTGGGGGCGGGTTGAGTTTGAGTGCAACGGCGAACAGTGGACCGTCTTGCGCGATTTCCGCCGGGACACGGTCACGGTTACGGCCCGCAGTCCCGAGGGCGAGCGTCTTGTGCTGAACCGTCACCGGCATCGAGAACGTGCCTCCGAATCTCGCAAGGATCCCTACGACGATCTGCTGGACACCTGGTTCGGCATCCGTAACCGGTCGGTCTACGAGGGCATCTTCTGCATTGACCAGCGGTCGACGGTGTTGCAGCGCAGCCAAATCGATGAGCGGGTTTGGAGATACGTGTACGGTGAAGCTGCAGCGGGGCTGGAGCGCGAGCGTCGCCGAATCTACGAGGCCTTCCGCTCGCTGACGTTCTGCACAAGGGACTACGGCGTTACCCTTGCGGCTGGAGGCGGGCGCAACGGCCGCATACCGGGCCGGATCGAGCAGATAAACGATGAGCTGGAACGGCTGCGCCGGCGTCGTGCAGAACTCGAGACAGAGCTGGCGGACCTATCCGACCCCCCGACGGCGGAGGTGGAGGACCTGCGGGAGCGACTCGCGGAGCTTCGCGCCCAGCTTGCCCTCTGGGAGAAGTGGGTATCGATCCAGGGGAGGCTCCTGAGCGCGGTCCAGGCCTGTTCAGAGGCGGAGAGGTCGCTGGGGGCCGGCGCTGGGGAGGGGGATGCGCACGACGACGGCGTGCGCGCCTTGAGAACGCTTGCCGCGGACGGGATGTCGACCGATGAGCTGCGCGCTCGGCTGGAGGCTCTTGCCGAGCGGCGACGGCTTGGCGAAGAGATCGAGCGGCTGACCGAACAGATTGAGGAGCTCCAGCGGCAGCTCGACGGGCTTCGGCAGGACCAGGAGGCATCGGGGGACCCGGCCAGGCTCGAGGGCATGCTGCAGGAGTTGCTGCGGCTGAAAGCGATCGCGTCGGAACTGGAGCGGCTGGAACAGGTTCGCGCCGAGCTCGATCTCGCCGCCGCCGACGGCAACTTGACGGACGAACAGGTCCATCTGCTGCAGGAGCTCCACGCGGTGTCAGCGGAGATTCTGGAACTGGAGCGACGCCGGGAGGAGTTGCAGGGGGAGCGTCAGAGCGTCCGTCAGCAACGGGGGCAGATCGAGGCCGAACTGGGCCGGCTCGAGGCTGCTCAGGCACAGGCCAGGGAATTGCTCCGAAAACACGAACTGGAAGCAGAGGAGCAGCATCGTCAGGCATGTCGGTTGCGCGAGGAGCTGGAGGTGCTCGAGCGACAACACAGGGAGCGGTTTGAAATTCTGCAGGGGGCTCCTCCCGGCCTGCCCATGCTCTGGGACCGCCTGCATGCTCTGCAGCAGGAGCTTGAACAGGTCGACCGGGCTTTGCAACAGCGCGATCTGGCCGATCGGTTACGCCAATCCCGCGTTCGTTGGCGGCGCATCCTGCTTGTGCTCGGTGTCAGTTCAACCGTGCTCACTGTGGTCCTCGCCACCGGGTGGCTTGACCTGATGCTTGCGGCGCTATGCGGGGGGCTGACCGCACTCGCGGCTCGCCTCTTTCCCCCACCTTCTCCCGACCACGGAGCGAACGCGGAGGAGCTACGCAGGAGGAGGAGAGACCTGGAAGCGGAGAACCGCGCGATTCTTTCGAAGCTGGGCACTCGGTTCCGTCCCGAACCGGACCTGGAGGCTCGGGCTCGGCGACTCTGGCCCGAGTATGAGCATTCCCTGGCCGCTCTTGAGCGGCTTCGATCCGAACTGCAGGGGGCAGAGGCAAGCGAACAGGCGGTAGCCTTGGAGCGCGACCGAGTGGTGAGCGACCTGTCTGAGACGATCGAGTCTCTCGAACGGGAGATCGAGGGGCACCGGGCGAGGCTGCGGGACGTGGACGATCTGGACAAGCGGCTGGAGCAAGAGGCGCACGCTGTGGCGCAACGGCTGCTTGGGAGCATCCGACGGCTGGGCCTCGATCAGCTCCAGCTCGACAGTGGGCTGTCGATCCCAGTTCCCGATCAACTGCGCTTCGTAGCCGAGGAGATCGTGTCGTGTGACGAAGAGCTGCGCACTCTGGAGGAGCTCATCCGTTGGGTGGCTCAGAACGGCGAGCGTGTGCGCACGGTGCTTCAAGAGCACGTGCACCGGGGATCGGAGGCGAAGAGGCAATGGCAAGCGGAGGTGTGGTGGAGTCTGCAGAACGTGGGACTTGGCCCGGAGGAGAACTCTCAAATCGACCAACCCCCTGATGGCTTCGACGCCGAGGCAGCGCTGGCTCGGCTGCGCGCAGAGGCGGACGATCTGCGCGCACGTCTGAACCCACTGGATGAGAACGCCGATCCGGAGGAGCTGGAGCGGCGGCTGGAAGATGCGAAGGCACTGGCGAGTCTGGTCGCGGAACTGGAAGGACAGATCGATCAGCTCAGAGCACAGCGCCAGGAGCTGCAGGACGAGGTGCAGACTCCGGTCGAGAACGAAGCGGAGCTGTCGACCGCTCTGGAACGGTTCGACGGCGACGTCGAGGAAGTAGTCCAGCAGTTCGAACGGATCATCGAGGGGGCACGGAGCGACCGAGCAGGCGAAGAGGAGATTATGGAACTGCGCCGCCAGGCGAGAGAGCTGATGGCGCAGTTCCCCGAGCTGGTTGCGGCACTCGAGCAGCCCCCGGAGTATGCCACACAGCGACTTGAGCAGCTCCGTGCCGAGGTAGCGGAGGTGGAAGCGCTGTTGGAGGAACGAGGCCGCCAGGCAGAAGAACGGCAAGCGGCGGCAGGGGAACGACGCCGCGAGCTAGACGAGGTTTCGGCACAGATTGCCGCCCTTGAGGATGAGCTGCGCGGTTTGGAGCAGGAGAGAGACAAGCTTGCGGCTCAGTTTCGGGCGGTGACGGACCGACTGGAGTCCCTGCAAAAGGAGTGTCGCGAGGCGTTGGAAGCCCGGATAAGCACGTTGTTCGCCGGTTTCAGTTGCCAACCGGACCGCCGAGTCGTCCTGGATGAGAGCATGCGCGTGATGATCCGCGAGCCTGGCAACCACACGTACGTCCCCGCTCATTTGAGTCATGGTGCCCGCGATCAGCTCTGCTTGGCCGTCTACCTGGCGTTGGCCGACAACCTCGACTTGCCGTTTGTTTTTGACGACCCATTCGTCAATTGCGACGACGAGCGGCTCGCGGCGATTCGGACCGTTTGGGAGAAGCTTTCGGCAACCCGGCAGCTTATCCTGCTGAGCCATTCGCCGCAGTTCGAGGGCTGGGCCGAACCGATTACGATCTACTCGGACGCTGGGCAAACTTCCCAGCGAGCCGCGGCGTAAGCACACGGAATCGGGCAACGAGCCGCAATGACTTTTCCGCCGCGGTGACAGCCTCTACCATAACCATGTACGGTGTAGAGCACACGCGAGGACCTGACATGACGGCTTCGACGCGCAAACGAATACTCGTTGTTGACGACGATCCGGAAATCGTTGGTTCCCTGCGCACTGTCCTGGAGGCGGAAGGCTACGAAGTCTTTTGCGCGGCGAACGGCTACCAGGGCCAGGTCATCGCCGATCAGTATCCCCCCGACCTGATCATCCTCGATATGATGATGCCCAAACGCGGAGGTTTTCCCGTCTTGGAAAGCCTGGCCCGCAAGGCTGGTAGCCCACCGGTCATCATGATTACGGCAAACGAGGGCAGCAGGCACAAAGCGTACGCTGAGATGCTGGGCGTGTTCGATTACATCCGCAAGCCGTTCGCGATGGAGCGCTTGCTCGAAAGCGTGGAACGCGCCCTCACAGAGCAAGAGGCGGAAGGGGCGGAGGCAGAGGAACCCGTGGACACCCCTTCTGCGGCCCAGGAAAAGAAGAAGACAACTCGTCGCCGGAAGAAGACTGACGAAGCGGGAGGCGAAGAGGGCTCTTAAAGACGGTCGACGGGTGTGCTGTCTTCTTCATGCCCCAGGGAGCACCCATCGCGTAGGCCGCTCAGACGCTGGTTCCGTTCCCATGAAGTAACGTTAGGTTGTCGGTCTCGATCCGTATTCGCCGTTTGTGCCTTGCTAGATTGGGCTGCACCCTAGCATCGCCGGGGTTGCGCCGGCCTCGTACGCAACAGCGGTATCGGCGATCTTTACGCAAGGTGAGGACAGCGGGTGGGGGGGCACGGCGAACGCGGCTGGTGTAGCTGTGAGCCTGAACCCGTGTACCGTTGTGCGTTCGGTTGAGGGTGTTTCGAGAGTATGGCACAGCGCTTTGTTGGAGCCCTCGAGCACTATCCGGCTCGATTCGCGTTCGCTGCATACTGCTGCGCGGTAGTCGTGGGGGCACTTCTACTTATGACCCCCTGGGCACATGCTCCCGGCGCTCCTCCAATTACCCTCATCGACGCTCTGTTCACCGCCACGAGTGCGATCTGTGTCACCGGTCTGGTCGTTCGCTCGACGGGCAACGATTTCTCCCTATTCGGGCAAGCCGTGATCTTGCTGTTGATTCAGTTGGGCGGGATTGGCATTGTGACCGTAACGACGTTCGTGGCCCTTCGCTTTGGAGGGGGCGATACCATGCGGCAGCGGGTCGCTGCTGCGGAGGCGGTGGGGGCCGCACCGGGAAGCCACCTCGGTGGGCTTCTGCTCCGCGTATTCCTGACCGTGATCGCTTTCGAAGCGGCCGGCACCGTTTTGCTCGGTCTGCATGGCCTCGCTAGAGGGGCAAAAGCAGAGGGGTGGTGGCCGGCTCTGTTCCACTCGATCTCAGCCTTTTGTAACGCCGGCTTCTCCCTGTACGACGATTCTCTGGTACAGTTCCGAGGCGATTTTTGGTACTGCGGGACCGTGATCCTGTTGATCGTCTGCGGTGGGATCGGGTTTCCGGTCCTGACCGATCTTGGCCGTACCCTCCTGCGGCTCAGACGCCGTGAGCCGGGCCACATCTCCCTGCACACGAAGCTCATGTTGGTCGGCACCGCTGTCCTTATCGCGTTCGGTACGGTGGCTTTTCTTGTTCTTGAGTGGGGGAATACACTGGCCGGCGAGCCGCTCGGAACGAAACTCCTCGCCAGCCTGTTCCAGTCGGTCACCTGTCGAACTGCCGGGTTCAACACGATTCCCACCGATGAGCTCACCAGCGCCTCGTTGTGGATTTCCATGGTGTTGATGTCGATCGGCGCCGGGCCGTGCTCGACCGCAGGAGGCTTTAAGGTCTCCACGTTCATGACACTGGTGCTACTGTCCATGCGCCGCCTGCAGGGGGAGGAACGCGTCTACGCCTTTCGGCGAACAGTGGACGCCGCTACCGTGGGCAAGGCGATCAGCACGGCGCTGCTCTTTGCAGTGAGCGGCATGGTGGCGCTCACCGCCGTGTTGGTCGCTCAGAGCTACTACATGGAAACGTCCGCACAGCACGTCTTTTTCCTGGACGCGTTCTTCGAGACGATATCGGCGCTCGGAACGGTGGGGCTGAGCACGGGAGTCACGAGCGAGCTTTCCGTCCCGGCCAAGATCGCGTTGATTGTGGCGATGTTCATGGGCAGGTTGGGCCCCGTAAGCTTCTTCATAGCGCTGTCGCGCACATTGCACCGGCGTGCCCTGGAGTATCCGACCGAACCCGTGTACATAGGCTAGCGACCATGAAAGCGAATCACGTGATCGTGCTCGGTTTGGGCACCTTCGGCGCCGCTGTCGCGCGTCGACTGACGGAGAACAAGGTCCGAGTTACCGGCGTCGATATCGACGAGGAGCGCGTCACAGAATTGCAGGACGTGCTTTTCGAGGCACTGGTGGCGGACGCGACCGATCCACGGACTGTCGAGCAGCTTCCCGTCGAGAAGGCCGACGCCGTGGTGGTGAGCCTGGGGGAAGATTTTGCACGATCGACCCTGGCATGCCTTCACCTTCTGGAAGCCAATGCACGGCGCATCGTCGCCAAAGTGGTAACCCCCGACCACAAGAAGATCCTGGCCAAGCTGGGGGTTAACGATCTGGTGTTCCCCGAGGTGGAGATTGCCGAACAGTGGGCGGACCGCATCACCTGGCCCAACGTCCTGTTCCGCTTGATCACGGAAACCCAGCAGGAAATCCTCGAGATCGGTGTCCCCGAGTCGCTTGTGGGTAAGACCCTTAAGGATGCCGATCTCCGCCGAAGGTACGGTGTGCTCGTCATCGGTATCAAGAACGCCCGTAAGGATACGAACTACCGGTTCAGCCCCAGTCCCGACACCGTACTTACCGACGAGGACGTCCTCCTCGTCGTGGGCGACCCCCAGGGCGTGGCCCAGCTCCGCGAGCTGTGAGACGGGCGGGAGCGGGCCCATAGCTTCGCAACGCACAATTCACAACGCGGGGGGCCGCCGCCTACTCCGTACCCATGTCGCTTTCTTGGGGACCGTGCGCTTTTTTGGAGCCTGCGGGCGCGATACCCCTCCAGCGGAAAGGTGCGGCAGGCAACGAGGGGAAGTTCACTGGCGGGGGCGCAAAGAGCCCTCGCTTGCCGGCTGTGGGCAATGCGAACGTTGTCCAGTTTCGTGCCGGCTTCACGTGCTCTCACCGGCCGCCTGTTTGCTGGCCAGCTCCTCGACGGTTTCGCGCACTGCTTGCTCGAGTGGGGGACAAACGCCGCGCAGGATCTCCAGCATCCGCCGCGTTTCGTCCACGTACCGCTGGATGTTTCCGTCCGGCTTCTCGGCATACGTCCGGAGATTGTCCAGGCGGTCGGCCAGTTTGATGATCTTCGCGTCTCGGCTGGCGCGCTCCAGGCGGCGGAACATCTCCTCGTGGCGCTCGCTTTGGGGTAAACGCGAATCGTTGGTCAGGTCGGCGACGATTTGGGCTACCCGGCGACCGCACGCTTTCTCTACCTCATCAAATCGAGCACCGGATTCCTCGATGACGTCGTGGAGCAAAGCAGCAGCAAGCACCTCCGGGTCGCCGATCCCAGCGAGCCGCCGAACGAATTCCGCGACCCGGAACGGATGAACCAAGTAGGGTACCCGACCTTGCGAGTCGCTCGCGGGATCGGATGGAACGGTCCGCGTCTGACCTGCGTGACAGCGCATCGCCAGGACGAGCGCCTTGCCCAGAAGGTAGCTGGCCTGTGCCGCTACGCCCCAGTCTGCGCCCTTCGTCGTGCAATCTGACATCGGATTCATTGCTCGCTTCCCCTCGTCCAGGTGCGTCGCCTCGTGACCCACCAACAGCGAAGTGTAGCGTTGATCGCACGTTTTGAAAACAGGGCCAGATCCGGCGTGTTTTGTCGAAGAGGACGCCACCGCAGTGCCGGTACCGTCCGGCCTGGGAGCCGCCGCAACACGGGAGCTCTGGCCGGACGCCGGGGGGAACATGCTCATCCGTAAGACTGGGTAGCGGGCAAGGTAGAGGCTTGCTGGAGACGGGGGGCCACGCCAGGCGGCGCAGGGGGCTGGCGTGGGCGGAAGCCGGGCAGGGCACTTGTTCGGCATTTGCGAGAGATGGCTGGAACGTGAGGGCGGTCGCTTTGGGGCTCTGCCGGGCGAGGAGGGAAGAGAGTGGCGGCTTGCCATGGGGGGGCAACCTGCTGCCCCGATCGGGATCTGCTCGAACGCGGCCGATGCCCGGTGAGGAACACGCGTGTGCAGGCAGCGCGGGGTTGAACGGGGGTTGCAAGGCCGGCGCGGTTTTGGTAGGATGTTCACTGCGAGGTAGCCGTTGCCCGGCAGGAGGAAAGGGTGGAGCGATGCGGGAGCGGCTCTGTCGTTATTGTCTGTTGATTGCTTTGTTGTTCGTCTCTGCGTCTGGCCGGGCACGAGCTGGCCTACTCGTCTTTTCCCATACGGGAGCCACGGACCCCATCCTGGAGGGGTGGACCCGCACTTCCGGCGCGAACGTGACCTTTGGGCCCGTTATCAACGATCTGGGCTTGGGCATCGACGCCTGGTACGTCTACGACAACGGCGCAACTTTGGGCGACCTGGGTGCCTACTTGCAGACGCCCTCACCTGCCATAGTCAGCCTGGGCAACACGTACGGCTGGAAGTTGTCCGCCTTCATTCGGGTCTTGCCCGGCTCGGGGGCGCCGGCGGGCTCGCCGATGGTCCTGTACCGCGACGGCACGAGAAGCTGGCAGATGCATTTTGGCACGACGTCCAGCGGTGATCCGATCGTGCGGCTCATAACCGGAACAAGCCCCCCCAGCGGTCCGGCCTTCACGTTGGCCGGTGGGGCGAACCAGTATCACCTCTACGAGTTGATTTACGATCCTGTGGCGGACGCCGCCGACCTGTACGTCGATGGGACCCTACTGTACACGGGATACGTGGGCTTTTCTTGGTCTGAACGCTACGTTTACTGGGGAGCGGGGTCCAGTTATGACGTCGGGAAAGGTCATTTCAGCCGGGTTGAGTTCTACGTGAACCCGGAGCCGAGTACCCTGGCGCTATGGTGTGGTCTGGCAGCCGGCGCCGCGGTCTACTTGCGACGGAGGAGACTGCACACTCCCACGACCTCGTGACGCGTCGGCTCTCCGCGACCGGGCCCATTTGTGCTATGACCGCCACCGAGCTACAGAAAAGCCCCCGCCGTCGGGATGGGCAATGGGGCGCGCTCCCGCTCGCCGCTTCGGCCCGCCCGGGCCGAAGCGGCCCCGAGCCCGCCGCCCGGCGGGACGGAGGAGCCGGACCGCCGTCGCGCCGGCCGCGGCGCATTGGTACGCCCGCCGGGCCCCGGCGGGCAGGGATTGCCCGCGAGCCAGCGCCCGGACCCGGCCGCGTGCGCAAAGGCGCATTGCCCACCAGCCGCGCCCCCTCGCAGCGACACGCCGCGAGGCTGGCCGTAAGCCTGGTCGCCATCGCGCCCGCGATGGGGGCAGCCCCTGCGCCTCTCCCATCCGCAATCGCCCGGAAAAGCCAGCCATGCCGCCCGCCGCCAGGCGGGACCGGACCTCCGCCGCTGCGACGGCGGAGCAGTGGTAGCGCGACCCGGCCCCGGGTCCGCCCCAAGGCGCTGGCGCCAAGGAAGCGGCGGCAGAAATGAGCCCCGCCGAGCGAAAAGCAGCCCGCCCGTCGCGCGACTGGCAAGGGCGCGCGCCCTCTCTCGCCGCTTGGGCGCGCCCGGGCCCAAGCGGCGCCGAGGCCGCCGCCTGGCGGGACCGAGGAGCCGGACCGCCGTCGCGCCGGCGACGGCGCATTGGTACGCCCGCCGGGCCCCGGCGGGCAGGGATTGCCCGCGAGCCAGCGCCCACACCCGGCCGCGTGCGCAAAGGCGCGTTCCCCACCAGCCGCGCCCTCTCGCAGCGACGCGCCGCGAGGCTGGCCGTAAGCCTGCTCGGCGTCGCGCCCGCGATGGGGGCAGCCCCTGCGCCTCTCCCATGCGCAATCGCCCGGAAAAGCCAGCCATGCCGCCCGCCGCCAGGCGGGACCGGACCTCCGCCGCTGCGACGGCGGAGCAGTGGTAGCGCGACCCGGCCGCGGGTCCGCCCCAAGGCCTACGGCCCGCCAAGAAGCGGCGGGGAAAAGGATCCCCGTCGACACATTCGTGCCACCGGAACGAAAGGGGGCATATCGGCGGTCTGTCTCTGGGCTCAGCGGCACCTCTTAGCTGCCGACTGAGTCGGCCAGCAAGGCCTCCCACCGTGGTACGATCTGTTCGGGTGACCACTGCGCAGCGCGGTGGGCTGCGCGCGCGGAGAGTTGCCCGTAGAGCTGTTCGTCCCGATCCAGGCGGAGGAACAGCTCCAGCCATTTGCGCGCGTGAGTCTCTTCGACGGGCTCGACCCGGTCCTCGGACAACTGCTGTGGGACGCGCACGACCACGCCGCCGTCGCCCACCACCTCCGCCAGCGCGCCGCGGTCGCTCACCACCGCCGGTATGCCGCTAACCATCGCCTCTGCGGCCGCAAGGCCGAAGCTCTCGTTCCAGAGCGAGGGCATCCAAAGCAGCTTCGTGCGGCTCAGGTAGAGCCGGGGATCGCTCACGTTCGGCATCCATGCCACGTGGCGCGCCGCTTCCGGGCTCAAGCCGGCAGCGGCGAGCAGTTCGGCTCCCCCTCGGCCTTCCACGACCAGGAACTTCAGGCCGGCACGCTCGCGATGGGCAAGCTCGATGACGGCCACCGCTACAGCCAATCCCTTGGCTACGACCGGGTTCACAAGCGTGACG
>Ga0256839_1004723_pt1 | contig 13077 bp, 9 predicted proteins | sample 354166metaG_FD_185968 | JGI IMG/M metagenome (GOLD analysis project Ga0256839, IMG submission 185968) | Hydrothermal vent microbial communities from Mid Atlantic Ridge, Atlantic Ocean - 354-166 | ecosystem: Environmental > Aquatic > Marine > Hydrothermal vents | place: Atlantic Ocean: Mid... | reverse complement strand
CTTGGTGGACATCGTCACTGGACGCGAACTTGCCCGCGTCCACCACGAGGGCGTCGTGTGGGAGGTGGCCTTTAGCCCCGACGGCCGCTATCTGGCTACCGCTAGTGGGGACAACACCGTCGCTCTAGTAGAAACCGCCACCGGTCACGAACTGACCCGCATCTACCACGAGGGTGGAGTGAGCAGCATTGCCTTCACCCTAGACAGTCGCTTTCTTGCTACTGCTAGCTGGGACGGCACTGCAACCGTGATGGAATTGCCTACCAGTCAAGAACGAGTCCGCATTCACCACGAGGGCGGAGTAATTGACATCACCTTCAGCCCGGACGGTCGCTTTCTCGCTACTGCCGGTTGGGATGGCACCGTAGCGTTGGTGGAAGTTGCCACTGGTCGCGAATTAGCCCGCATTCACCACGAAGCTTGTACAATCGGTAGGCTAGGCCCATGTCTTCAAGTCGTTTTTAGTCCAAACGGTCGTTTTCTCGCCACCGCCAGCCGGGATGGTACCGCAGTGTTGGTGGAAGTCACTACTGGCCGCAAACTGGCCCGTATCCACCACGAAGACTGGGTAGGTGAGCTCATCTTTAGTCCTAACAGTCGTTTTCTCGTTACGGCTGGCTTGGACGACAGCATAGTGCTGATCGAAGTCCCTACTGGTCGCGAGTTGGTCCGCACACGATACAGGGTCTGCATAGCATCATTCTACAGCGAACTCCAATGCCTACATCTTTACTTTACCTCGGATGGTCGATTTCTTGCCATCGCCAGTTGGGATGGGATCGCAGCACTGTTCGACGTAACTCTACGCCAGGAAATCGCGCGTATCCGCCATCAGGGCGCCGTATTGGATGTTACCTTCAGCCCCGACGGACGTTACTTGTTCACAGCAGGCGAAGACAACGTATACATCTTGCCCCTAGACACGGAAGATTTCTTCAACAAGGTCTGCGCCCGTTTATCACGCAACCTTACCCGCGAGGAGTGGATCCGCTACCTTGGCCCAGAGGAGCCCTACCACCCCACCTGCCCCAACCTGCCGGTCCCCGAAGAGTATAGCGAATGGTGACCGATGAATAATGAATGGGGGAGGAAGTAGCATGGATACTGAAACCAGGATGGCCTTTCCGCCCGGAGTTCTAGTCTCCGCTCGCGGTCGCGAATGGGTCGTCTTGCCCTCCGATGACCCGGACCTGTTGCTGCTCCGCCCTCTGAGCGGCAGCGAACGCGAGATCGCTGGCATCTACCTCCCGCTGAGGCTGGAGGAGGTCCGGTCGGCCACCTTCCCCCTGCCCAGTCCCGAACGCGCCGGCGACTTCGCCTCCGCCATGCTGCTGTGGGACGCGGCGCGTCTCTCCCTGCGTAGTGGCGCCGGGCCGTTCCGCTCCATGGGGCGTATCTCTGTCCGTCCCCGCCCCTACCAACTGGTACCCTTGCTCATGGCTCTGCGCCTGAACCCCGTGCGCCTGCTCATCGCCGACGACGTGGGCGTCGGCAAGACCATCGAGGCGGGTCTCATTGCCCGCGAGCTGTTGGATCGGGGCGAGATCCGCCGCCTCGTCGTCCTCTGCCCGCCCTACCTCTGCGATCAATGGCAGCGCGAGCTGGCCGAGAAGTTCCACATCGAGGCGGTAGTGGTGCGCTCGGGCACCGTGGCTCGGCTGGAGCGGGCTTTGCCCCGCCAGGACCTGAGCATCTTCGAGTACTACCCCCACCTCATCGTCAGCGTGGACTTCGCCAAGTCGGAGCGCCGTCGCCACGCCTTCGAGCTCCACTGCCCCGAATTCGTCATCGTGGACGAGGTCCACGGCTGTGCCCGGCCCGCCGGGCGCTCCAAAGTCCAGCAGCAGCGCTACGAACTGCTGAGCCGCCTGGCCCAGAAGCCCGACCGTCACCTGGTGCTGCTCACCGCCACACCCCACAGCGGCGTCGAAGAGTCCTTCCGCTCCCTGCTGGGGCTGCTGCGCCCTCAATTCGAGGGTTGGGAGATCCACGCCCTGCCCGAATCCAAACGCCGGGAGCTGGCCCGCCACTTCGTCCAGCGCCGCCGCGCCGACGTGGCCCGCTGGCTGGGGGAGGAGACCCCCTTCCCAGAGCGCATCTCCGAGGAAGCGCCCTACACCCTTACGCCTGAGTACCGCGAGCTCTTCCACGATGTCTACGCCTTCGCCCGCGAGATCGTGCGTTCCGGGGAGACCTTGAGCGGATTTCGCCGCCGCATCCGCTACTGGACGGCGCTGGCCCTGCTCCGCTGCGTGATGTCCAGCCCCGCTGCCGCTCAGATGGCCCTGGAGGCCCGGGTGGCCCGCCTGGAAGAGGCCGTCTTGGGAGAACCCGAGGAGGCGGAGGACACCCTGTTCTCCCCTTACGTCTACGACACCCCCGACCGGGAAGCCACGGTAGACCTCTCGCCGGGCTACGTGGTCGAAGAAGGGGAGCGGACCCTGCAGGAGGGTGAGCGTCGGCGGCTGCGCCAGTTCGCCAGGCGTGCGGCTGCTTTGCGAAGCGAGGGCGACGCCAAAGTGGCCGCCGCCGCCGAGGTGGTCCGCAACCTGCTGGAAGATGGCTACCACCCCATCGTCTGGTGCCGCTACATCGCCACCTCCGACTACGTAGCCGCCGAATTCCAGCGCCGGCTCAGTGATCAGTGGCCGGACTTACATGTCATCTCCATCACCGGCGCGCTCACCGAGGACGAACGGCAGATCCGGGTGGCGGAACTCTCCCGCTCTCCCCGCCGCGTGCTGGTGGCCACCGATTGTCTGAGCGAGGGCATCAACCTGCAGGAGGCCTTCAACGCCGTGGTGCACTACGACCTGCCCTGGAACCCCAACCGCCTGGAGCAGCGGGAAGGACGGGTGGACCGCTTCGGTCAGACATCTCCGACGGTGAAGGCTGTGCTCATCTACGGCCAGGACAACCCTGTGGACGGTGCCGTGCTGGACGTACTCATCCGCAAGGCGGTGGACATCCGCAGGGCCCTGGGCGTGACAGTGCCCGTGCCGGTGGAGAGCGAAAGTGTGGTCGAGGCCGTGCTGCGTTCCCTCTTCCTGCGAGGCGAATCCGTCGTTGCACGCCAGTTGAGCTTCTTCGAGACAGAAGAACTGGGTGTGGAGGCTGTCCACAAACAGTGGGATGAAGCTGTAGATCGGCAGCGGGTCAGCCGCACCCGCTTTGCCCAGCACGCCATCAAACCGGATGAGGTGGCCCGGGAGCTGGAGGAGGCGGATGCGGTGCTGGGAGACCCGGAGGCCGTAGAGCGCTTTGTACGCACCGCCTGTCAGCGGCTGGGTGCTCCGTTGCAACTGGTACGCGACGGGGTCTGGCGCCTGGACACCCAACTGCTGCCCGACGAACTGCGGGAACACCTCGGTGGGGAAAGAGAATGGCTGATTACCTTCCAATGGCCAACCCCGGCAGCAAGTGGCGAGTGGCGGATGGCGAATAGCGAATGGCGAATAGCGAGCAGCGAACGGCGAGTGGCGAATGGAGACTACTCGCCACTCGCCACTCGCCACTCCCCATTCCCCACCCACATTGGACGCAACCACCCATTCACCGCCGCCCTGGCGGAATACCTCCTGGGCCAGGCCCTGGACCCGGGAGATGGGACACCGCCGGCGGCCCGCAGCGCGGTCATCCGCACCGATGCGGTAGCCCGCCGCACCACGTTGTTGCTGTTGCGCCTGCGACACCTCCTGAAGACGTGGAACGCCACCCCGAACCTGGCGGAAGAGTGTGTGGTGTGTGGTTTCCGCGGCCGTCCGGGCAGGCTGGAGTGGCTCTCGGAAGCCGAAGCGCTGCGCCTGTTGAGGGAAGCGCAACCTCGGGCCAACGTCACGCCCACGGAGCGCCGGGAATGGCTGGCCGAAGCTCTCTCCTGGCTCTCGGAACTGGAGCCCGACCTGACCCACCTGGCCGACGAGCGTGCCAAGCACCTCCTGGAAGCCCACCGTCGTGTGCGCAAGATCACCCATCAAGGACGATTGAGTGTGAAACCTCGATTGCCGGCGGATATTCTTGGGATGTACATTTTATTGCCGGTTCGGGGATGAGAGTATTGACACCTCGAAGGAGTGGGCAGTGCGGGCGTCATGCAAAGGGGCAACACAATCGTGGAGGGGGCCCCAGGACAAAGCTAGAAGACGCCAGCGCGCTTGGCCAGGTGGTCCATCACCTGAGCCAACTGGCGCAAGTTGCGGCACTCCACCAGCAGGTCGCACTCCGGGGCGTAGAGGTCGATGATGCTGTCGCCCGTGCCCCAAGCCCACTGGGACTCGGGGTTGAGCCAGATCAGGCGGCGGGCGCGGCGCCTGATTTCCGCCAGCGCCTCGACCTGGGGGTCGAAGAAGTTGCTGCGCCCGTCTCCCAACACGATCACCGTTGTGCGCTTGGTGAGGGCGTCGGCGTACTCGTCCAGGAACTGGCGGAAGACGCGGCCGAAGTCGCTGTGGGCCCAGTAGCGGATGTTGGCCTCGCCCGTGGCCATCTCCACGGCAGCCTCCAGCGAATTGCGCTCGAAGAACTCGGTCACCTCGTCCACGTCGGCGATGAAGACGAAGGAGCGCACGTGGCCGCGCTGCTGTTGCAGGCTGTAGACGAGCTGGAGCATGAAGCGCGAGGCGTTGCGCACTGACGAGGAAACGTCGCAGAGCACGGCCAGCCGCAGCTTGTTGCGCCGGCGCTCCTTGAAGAAGAGCTCTATGGGCACGCCGGCCGTGCCGTAGCTGGCCCGCAGCGTGCGGCTGACGTCCAGCCGCTTGATGCCTCCCCGGCGCATCCGGCGGGCCACGTCGTCGCGCAGCTTCTGGGCGAGCTGCTGGACGACAGCCTCCATGGCCCGCACGTCCTCTTCCGTGTAGCGGGTGAATTCTTTGTCCATCAGGCTCTTGGTGAGGTGACGGCGCCGCTCGTCGGGCGGGGCCATGCGCCCGGCGGCCTCTTGGACCTGTTGGGCCACCCAGCGGGGGAAGAGCTCCTGGAGCTCCCACAGCCTCTGGCGCACTTGCTGGGCCAACTCGAACTCGCCGGCCTGTTGGAGCTCGCGGGCGAGCTGGATGAGCTGGGCTTGTATGCGGTGCCAGCCCATCCGGTCGAGCACGTACCGGGTGACCTGGCCGCGCTGCAACAAGTTCTCCAACTGTTGGAGCTGTTCGGGAGTCAGGTGGCGGAGCATCTCCGCCGTGATGACGGTGACGTTGCCGGCCAACAGGGCTTCGGTGAGCCGGTCGAGGGGCGGGAGGCCAAGGCGTTGCATGGCTTCCCGGAGCTGTCGCATGAACGCCTCGTGGGGTTTCAGCCGCCGTTCGCCGGCTGGCTCCTCGCCCCCATCCCCTTGTGGGAAGGGGATGGGCTCCACGTTGGGGCTGAAGTACCGCTCGAAGAGCTCGTCGAAGAGGGGGATGTCCTCCTGCCGTTTGACCAGCGCGGCCCGAAGGGCGGCCTTGACGGCGGTCCGGTCCCGCAGGCCCGTCTGCTGCAGGGCGAGGAAGGCGTCCAGGGCCTCGCTGCTGGAGACGCGCAGGCCGGCTGCCCGCAAGGTGTGTACGAATCCAACGAGCACATCGTCCACGGTTGGCCCCCTTTCACTCCATGCCCCACTCCCGCAGGCGCAGTTGGGCCCGGCGCAGCAGCTCGGGGATCGAGCGGCGCGTGCGGGCGTGGTCCCCCTCGTGTTTGACGATCACCCCCAAGGTGCGCTCCACTTCCTCGGCGCCCAAGTGGTGGACGTTGAGCAGGGCCAGGGCACGCGCCCAATCGAGGGTCTCGGCGATGCCCGGCACCTTCTTGAGGGGCAAATTGCGCACCTCCTGCACGAAGGCCACCACCTCGGCGGCCAAGGTGGCGCTGGCCTCGGGCACGCGCACGCGCACCACGTCCAGCTCCTCCCGGAAGGAGGGGTAGGTGATGAAGAGGTGCAGGCAGCGCCGCTTCAGGGCGTCGGAGAGCTCGCGGGCCTGGTTGCTGGTCAGGAGCACGAAGGGCCGAGTGCGGGCGCGCACCGTGCCCAGCTCGGGAATGCTCACCTGGAAGTCGCTCAGCACCTCCAACAAGAAGGCCTCGAACTCGGGGTCAGCCTTGTCCACCTCGTCCACGAGGAGCACGGGGCGCTGCTCCGAGAGGAGGGCCCGCAGCAGAGGGCGCGGCAGGAGGAAACGCTCGGAGAAGAAGAGGTCCTCCTCCTCGGCGATGCGGTCGAAGGCTTCGCGCAGGGTGCGCGTGTCGGCCAGGAGCTCGCCCACCCGGTCGCGGAGCACTTGGGTGTAGAGCATCTGCTTGGCGTACTGCCACTCGTAGAGGGCCTTGGTCTCGTCCAGCCCCTCGTAGCACTGGAGGCGAATCAGCTCGGCGCCGAGGGCGTCGGCCACAGCCTTGGAGAGCTCGGTCTTGCCGACGCCGGCCGGCCCCTCGACGAGGAGAGGTTTGCCCAAGCGGTCGGCCAAGTAGACGACGGTGGCGATGTCGTCGCCGGCCAAGTAGCGGGCGTTGCGGAGGCGTGCTTTCACGTCGTTGACGGACTGGAACATACCAACTCCTGTGTTACGTGTCACCGGGGAAGAAGACAGCAAGCCGAGCGGGTCACCCCGTGGCCGCTCGCGAAGGCTTGTGCTCAATTGTAATCATTCTGGGGCCCGCGCGCAACCGTTACGGCCGTGCCCCGCCCCTTCCCCGCACGTAGGCGCGCACGCGCTCCCGGTGGCGCCACCCGTGGGGCAGGCCCTGGGGGTAGCCCCACATTTTGGCCACGTCGCCTGTGACCCGGATGATGGGCACCAGGAGGGCGGCCAGAAGCCGCTCGTGCGGGCGGAGGAGGGACCTCATGCGCCAGAGCCGCTTGTAGGGCGTGTAGAACATGGCCGCGGCCCCCAAAGCCCAGAGGAAGCCGGCCAAGGCGGGCCGGCGGCGTGCCATGAGCGCCAGCGCCGGCACGAGGCCCAGGTAGGTGCCGTAGCGGATGGCGTGTCGCCGGGGCCAGAGGAGGCCCTGGCCGTCGCCGAGGGCGTAGTGGCGGTATTGGCGGGCAAAGGCGCGCAGGGTGGGGCGCGGCCGGAAGTAGACCACGGCGTCCGGCGCGTAGGCGATGCGGAAGCCGCGGGCTTGGACCGCCAAGTCGAAGAGCACGTCTTCGGAGAAGTCGGCCCACTCGGGGTAACCCCCCACGTGCTCCCACACGTAGCGGCGGAAGGCCACGCTGCGGCTGCTGGGCATGAAGCGCCCTCGTCCCATTTCCTCCCGCGCCGGGAGCGTGGTGGCCGCCAGGGCCACCTCGAAGGGCGTGTGGGGATCGGGCAAGAAGAAGCCGCTCACGAAGTCGGGCGGGTAAGGGGCCTCGAAGGGGGCGATCAGGCGCTCCAGCCAGCGGGCGTCCAGCCGCACGCCGGCGTCGGTCACGGCGATCAACTCGTGGCGGGCCTCGGCGATGGCGCGGTTGCGCCCCCGGCTGATGTTCGCCCCCGGCTCGACGAACACCCGCAGGGGCAGGCGCCCCTCGTAGGCGCGCAGGGCAGCAACCGTGTGGTCGGTGGAGCCGCCGTCCACGACGACGACTTCATCCGGGGGACGTGTCTGGGCCAGGACGGAATCCATCAGGGTTCCGACGGTATCACCCTCGTTGAGCACGGTGAGCACCAGGCTGACGGGCTCAGGCATGGTTCAGCGCTCCGGCGATTTGGGCGGCCACGCGGGCGTTGTTGACCAGGAGGGCCAAGTTGGCGCGCAGGGTGGCCCCTTCGCTGAGGTGGGCCAGGGCGCCGAGCAGGAAGGGCGTGAGGGCCGGGCCGGCCACGCCCCGGTCGGCGGCCAGGCGTTCGGCCTCGTCCAGCCAGGCGGAGAGGCGCTCGGCTGGCACCTCGTCGGCCTCGGGCACGGGGACCGCCACGAGAATGCCTCCCTGCTCCAAGGCCAAGTGGGCCCGCACGATGGCCGCGGCCTCCTCGGGCGTCTCCACCCGCACGTCCACGGGCAGGCCGCTGGCGCGGCTGAAGAAGGCCGGCAGCTCGTCGGTCCGGTAGCCCACCACGGGCACGCCCCAGGTTTCCAGCCACTGGCGGGTGCGTTCCAGGTCGAGGATAGCCTTGGGGCCGCTGCAGACCACGGCCACGGGGAGCGTGGCCAGGGCCGGCAGGTCGGCGCTCACGTCCCACGTCTCGCCCGGGTGGACGCCGCCGATGCCCCCGGTGGCGAAGAGGCGGATGCCGGCCCGCGCGGCCGCCCAGGCGGTGGCGGCCACGGTGGTGGCGCCCAAGTGTTCCCGCGCCAGGGTGATGGCCAGCGTGTGGAGGCTCACCTTGGCCGCGGGCTCGTGGGCCAGGCGCTCCAACACCTCGTCGTCCAGGCCCACCCGCACGGCTCCTCCCACCACGGCCACGGTGGCCGGCGTGGCGCCCTCCTCGCGGACGGCCTGCTCCATGCGGCGGGCGGTGTTCAGGTTGTGGGGCGCCGGCAGGCCGTGGGCGATGACAGTGCTTTCCAGGGCGACCACAGGGCGGCTGGCCTCCAGGGCGGCCTGCACGTCGGGGTGGATCAGAAGGGGGTGAGCGCCCATCGAACACCTCACAGGAGCCGGTCGTAGAGGCTGTCGAGGCTCAAGTCGGAGCGTACCGTCTCGGCACAGGTGAGGGTGAGGGCGGCCGCGCTGACGCCCAAGCGAACGGCCTCGTCCACGGGGAAGTCGTTGAGCAGGCCGAAGACTGTGGCCGCGGTGAGCGCGTCGCCCACGCCGGTCTGGTCCACCACCTCCACGTCCACGGCCGGCACGCGGCCGTACTCCTCGGCCGTGGCGTACACAGCTCCCTCTTCACCCAGGGTAATCACCACCGTGCGGACTCCGCGGGCCACCAACTCCCGCGCGGCCTCCAGGGCCTCGTCGGCGTGGCGGACGGGCCGGCCGCAGAGCACCTCGGCCTCGGCCGCGTTGGGGGTGAGGAGCCAGATGTGGGCCAGGTGGGGCGTGACGCGCTCGGCCAACAGGGTGGTGGTGGGGTCCACGCAGAGGGGCACGCCGTAGCGCCGGCAGAGGGTCACCACGGCTTGGATGGCCAAGGGCGAGAGATTGGCGTCCATCACCACGGCCCGTGCGTCCCGGAACCAGGAGCGGCGGTCCACGATGTAGGAGGGGGAGAGGAGGTACATGATGCCCATGTCGTCGATCGTCCAGCGGGGCTCGCCGCTGTCGTTCAGGAAGGCCAGGTAGGAGCCGGGCCGGAACTCGCCCGTGCGCAGCACTTGGCTCACGTCCACGCCGGCGTTCGCCGTGACGGCCAGCAGGTGGTCGCCGAAGGCGTCGGCGCTGATGGCCGAGAAGAGGGCCACGTCGAGCTCCAGGCGGGCCAAGTTCTCGGCGATGTTGCGCCCCACCCCGCCCACGCTCAGGCGGATGTGGCCGTGAACCGGCCCGCCAGCCTCGGGCCACTCGGCAGCTTTGACCTTGATGTCGAAGGCAGAGGCGCCGATGACGAGGGCATCCCACGCTCTGTTGCCCATCAGACCAGTCGCTCCCGCACGATGGCACTCGCGTAATCCATGGCCGACACCACCAAGACGATGGCCCACACGGCTGTGGCCGCCGAATTCCACTGGAGCTGGTTGATCCAGCGCTGTAGTTCCAAGCCGATGCCGCCGCCCCCCACGAAGCCGATGATGGTGGACATGCGCACGTTGATGTCCCAGTGGTAGACGGTGAAAGAGACGTAGGGGGGCACGATCTGGGGGACGACGCCGTACCAGATGACCTGCCACTCGTTGGCCCCGGTGGAGCGAATGGCCTCGATGGGGCCGGGATCGATGTTCTCGGCCGCCTCCGAGTAGAGCTTGCCCAGGGAGGCGATGGTGTGGACGCTGAGGGCCAAGACGCCGGCGAAGGGGCCAAAGCCCACCCAGATGGCGAAGATGGTCGCCAGGATGAGGGGCTCGATGGAGCGGGCGGTGTTGAAGAAGGAGCGCACGGCCACGTAGAGGGTGGTGCCCCACGGGGTCGTGGGCATCAGGTTGCGGGCGCCCAGGAAGCTGAGGGGAATGGCCACGAGGCCGCCGAAGGTCGTGGCCATCAGGGCGAGGAAGACAGTCTCGATCATCTTGTCGATGGTGGTGCGCAGGGTTTCGCTGGGGCGCAGGGCGCCTGCCTCCCACTTGAGCTCGGCTTCCAGCGTATGGTCGCCCCCTTGCTGGGCCAGGAGCGGGGGGATGTCCGTCTCCACGGTGAAGCGCCCTTGGGCGTCGGTCTCGAAGGGCTCGTCGCGCAGCCGGCCCTCGAGCCCGGCCACGCGCCAGTAGAGCCGGCCCGGGGTGTTGGGCCGAAAGCCGCTGCCGGAGACCACGAGGGAATCGCGCGCGTTCAGGCACGTGGCGGAGAGGGTGAGCGTCGGCCCTTCGGCGGGCGGTGGCTCGGGCGGGGGGGCGTCGCACGGCACGCGCACGACGGCGCTCACCGAGAGGGTCACGCGCTCGCGGGCCAGGAGGGAGGGGCGCACCAAGTCCGAGATGATGGGGCGCGCCTTGGGGGCGCCCTGGATCAGGTCCACCAGGTTGATGTCGGCTGTGCGCCAGCTCCAGATGTAGAGGGGGATGGCCAGGGCAACGAGCAGCAGGTATCGTCCCCAGCGGACGTAGAAGCTCCGTTCACTCATGGCTCACACGAACCGTTCGCGCACCTTGCGGCTGAAGAAATCGAGCACGGTGACGACGAGCGCGATGGCCCAGATGGCCGCGCTGGCCGAGCGGAAGTCGGTCAGGCGGATCCACTGCTGGAGCAGGAAACCGATGCCGCCGCCCCCCACGAAGCCGATGATGGTGGACATGCGCACGTTGATGTCCCATCGGTAGACGGTGAAGGCCACGAAGGGGGGCAAGACCTGGGGGAGGACCGCGTACCAGACCACTTGGACGCGGTTCGCCCCCGTGGCCGTGATGGCCTCGATGGGGCCGGGGTCGATGCTCTCGATGGCCTCCGAGTAGAGCTTGCCCAAGGCGGCGATGGAGTGCATGGTCAGGGCCAACACGCCGGCGAAGGGGCCCAAGCCCACCCACACCACGAAGACGATGGCCATGATCAGCGGCTCGATGGCCCGCAGGACGTTCAGCGCCGTGCGGGCCAGATAGTAGACCAGGAGGGCCAGCGGGTGAAACTGCATGAGGTTGCGCGCGGCGAAGAAGCTCAGGGGCACGGCGAAGATGGCGCCCCACGTGGTGGCCATGAGCGCCTGGGCTATGGTCTCCCCCATGCGCTGGGCCACCAGGTAACTCGTCTCCGTCAGGCGCCAGGGCCCCACGTCGCGGACGTAGCGCGCCTCCACGGTGTGGAGCTGGGCGCTCTCCTGGAACTGGCGGGGCACCACGTCGGGCACCGTCACCTTCACCTCGAAGGTGCCCTGCTCGTCGGCCACGAAGGTGACGAACTCGCCACCTGAGCGCAGGCGGACCCGGTCGCCGATGGGGTTTTCCCACCACAGCTCCCCCTCGACGTTGGGGGGAAAGCCTTCCCCTCGTACCGTAATGGTCTCGCCCACGGAAGCACACGCCGGCGTGGGCACAATCGTCGGGCCACTGCCGGCGCCGGCCGGCGGTGGAGAGGGCTCCTCGCCACAGGGCACCTGCACGGGCGCGGGGAAGGCCGCGTAGGTCACCTCCCGGTCCACGTAGTAGGGGCGCACGAGGCTGACGACGAAGGGACGGATCTTTTGAGCTCCCGCGGCCAACCGCTGCACGTCGATCTCCGTCACACGCCAGCCGATGGCGTAGACGATGATGGCCGCGCTCAGCACCAGCTTGACCGTGCTGGGGCGCCGCCCCTGCACGATGGTGCGCGTCTCCCAAGCGTTCCACAACCAGAAGGGCACCAAGGCCGGCAGCAGTGACCAGAACTTCAGCCACCAGAGCAGTGTCAGCAGTGTGGCGGCGGTGACAGCAATCCAGAGGCCCCGCTCCTGGCGGCCCGCGTAGATGTGTCCGGCCCCCGGAAAGAGCAGGGAGAGGAGGGGCGCCAGGCGGCGCCCGTTGGGCGGCGCCGGTTGTGGAACCCGCTCGGCCCGTTCCATGAACTCCTCAGCCCCTCTCAGCGAATTTCCACTTCAATGGCCTCGTCACCGTAGATCTCCTTGAAACGCCGGTCGTCGATCTCCTCGGGCCGGCCGTCGAAGACCAGCTCGCCGGCCCGCAGCGCGATGATGCGGGTGCCGTACCGGCGTGCCAAGCTGAGGAAGTGGAGGCTGCAGAGCACGGTGAGCCCCCGCTCCCTGTTCATCCACTCGATGTACTTCATGACCGAGTGGGACGTGGCCGGGTCGAGGCTGGCCACGGGCTCGTCGGCCAACAGGAGCTTGGGCTCCTGCATGAGGGCGCGCGCAATGCCCACCCGTTGCTGCTGGCCGCCGGAGAGCTCGTCGGCCCGGTTGTGAGCCTTGTCGGCAATGCCCACCAGCTCCAAGTTGCGCATGGCCCGCGCCCGGTCCTCACGGCTCCACAGGCCCAAGAGGCTGCGCCATGTGCTGGTGTAGCCCAGCCGGCCGGTGAGCACGTTGGTGAGCACCGTGTGGCGCTTGACCAAGTTGAACTGCTGGAAGATCATGCCGATCTGCCGGCGAATTCGGCGGAGCTCTTCCTGGCCGGCCGCGGTGATGTCCACCCCGTCCCAGAGAATCTGGCCCGAGGTGGGCTCGATGAGGCGGTTGATACAGCGCAGCAGCGTAGACTTGCCCGAGCCGGAGAGGCCGATGATCACCAGGAACTCCCCGTCCGGCACGGTGAAGGAGACCTCCTTAAGGGCCACGGTGCCGTCGTCGTAGACTTTGGTGAGCTTTCTGACCTCGAGCACGCTCCCTCCCTGACGGATGCGCGGTGCCCCCGTGAGCAGCAGGCCATGCTGCCCACGGGGGCGTGCTGGCTACTCGCCGCCCAGCTCTTCCACGCTCACGCCAGCCGCATCCAGTTGGGCGCGGAAGGCGTCGTAGAAGGAATCGTCGATGGGCTCCAGTCCCTCGATGGAGTAGACCGTCTGGAGCGCCTCCTTGCCCTCCTCGGTGCCGGCGATCTCCAGGAGCGCCGCTTGGAGCTTCTCGCGCAGGTCGGCCGGCATGTCCGGGCTGA
>Ga0256839_1004721_pt1 | contig 13087 bp, 12 predicted proteins | sample 354166metaG_FD_185968 | JGI IMG/M metagenome (GOLD analysis project Ga0256839, IMG submission 185968) | Hydrothermal vent microbial communities from Mid Atlantic Ridge, Atlantic Ocean - 354-166 | ecosystem: Environmental > Aquatic > Marine > Hydrothermal vents | place: Atlantic Ocean: Mid... | reverse complement strand
AACCTGGGCGCTTAAGCGCTCAGCGGAAAATACAAGGAACAAAAGCATCACCAGTGTGCGGCACCATTTCATGGAACTGTCCTAAAAGGGGATTTCTTCATCGTTGGTGGTCAGGTCTTCAGGAGGTTCCAGGGGTTCCGCATCTGCAGGGGGTGGAGGGGTGGATTCTGGGCGTGCACCACCAGGAGAATCCAGCAACTGGATTGCGGAAGCAACGATTTCCGTGGAACGTTGCCGTTGACCATTGGCATCTTCGTATTCCCGGTACCGAATTCGCCCTTCGACGTACAGGCGAGATCCTTTGCGGGCGTAGTCTTTTACCACATCGGAGAGGCGTCCCCACACCACAATGCGGTGCCAGTTGGTTTCTTCTTGCAGCTGGCCATTGCGATCCTTATAGGCGTGATTGGTGGCCAGACGTAGATTCGCTACCTGGGTACCACTGGGGGCATAACGAATTTCTGGATCTGCTCCCAGGCGTCCCACCAGAATGACCTTGTTAACTGTGCCCTTAGACATCGGTAAATACCTCCCTTGTTTCGGTGGTTAAATTTCCTAAATATAAAAACTTCTGTAAAATTTTAAAACACAAAAAGCGATATTTTTTATTCATACTGCTCTAAACGGTAGCAGGTAAAAAATAGTTTCATTGAAAATCGTCAGCCTTCCTGCTTAAATTCAAAAGCTAAATATTTTGTAAACAAGAAATAAAAGGGGCAAACATGAAAAGTCATCCTTCCCATTATGTGGCCATTTTTGGAGGTGCCTGTGCCGGATCCGAAGTGGCGGCACAACTGGCAAACCGCGGAATTCGGTCTGTTGTGATTGATCAAAAGGCGCTCCCTTACGGTAAAATTGAAGACGGCCTTCCCAAATGGCATATCAAGTTGCGCGACAAAGAAGAGCGAAAAATTGATCAAAAAATTACCCATCCTCTGGTACAATTTGTGCCCAAAACCCGACTGGGACGCGACATTGACTTCAATGAAGTGGTAAATGAATGGGGATTTAGTGCTGTATTCCTTGCCATTGGTGCCTGGCGAGACCGGCCGCTACCAGTAGAGGGGATAGATGCTTTTGTGGGAAAAGGTTTGTATTACCAGAACCCCTTTGTGGAGTGGTTTAATCACAAACATGAACCTGATTATAAGGGACCTCAGCTGGAAATTGCTGATGGAGCAATTGTGGTAGGGGGCGGTTTGGCTTCCATTGATGTCATGAAAATTTTGATGATGGAAACCACCCTGGCAGCTTTAACCCGCATGGGCTATGAAACAGATTTGTTAACCCTGGAACGAGAGGGAATCCCTAAGGTTTTAGCCCGTTTTAACCTGAAGTTTGAAGACCTGGGTTTAAAAGGAGCAACCTTGTTTTACCGGCGTCGCAGTATGGATATGCCGCTGGCTCAGTTACCTCCAAACGCTACTCCAGAGGCGGTGGCTAAAGTCCAAAACACTCGACAGAAAATTCTCAACCTGGCCATGCAAAAATACCTGTTTAAATTTCAGGAATTAAGTTTACCCGTGGACAAAATAGTAGAAGGAAATCGATTAGCTGGCCTGGTGTTTCGGAAAACCGAGGTGGTAGAAGGACGGGTCAAAGAAATCCCCGGAACCGAGTTTGAAGTACGAGCGCCACTGGTTATTTCTTCCATTGGCAGTATTCCCGAGCCCATTCCAGGTATTCCCTCTGCGGGGGAACTGTTCCGGGTTGAAGATCCCGAGACAGGAAAGGTGAGTGGCTACCAGAATGTATTCGCTGTGGGGAATGCGGTTACTGGAAAGGGCAATATCCGGGAATCGGAGCTCCATGCGCGACGTGTTTCTCTTTGGTTTATGGATAATTTCCTTCAGTGGACGGAAGAGGACTATGCCCGTTACAAAGCGTTAGGGGGAGAAAGCGATACCCTTTCAGCGGAACTGGAGCATTTTGCCCGGGAGAAAGGGCTATTATCTACCGAACAAATACACATATTGGATCAAAAAATTCAGGCCTTGCAACAACGGGTAGGATACGATGGCAACTACTGGAAATGGCGCGAACGGCATCTACCGGTTCGCGTAGAAGATTTAATTGCCCAGGGCAAAGCGCGTTCCTGAGGTACAAAAGTTCTCTCTGGTTTGATTTTAGGAAAATAATTTGTTTAATTTGAAAGCTTTGAAATTTATAATAATGTTTGGGTTAATCGATTGGAGGCAGAATGAAACGAACATATCAACCCCACAATCGCAAGCGAAAAAATAAACATGGTTTTCGTGAACGAATGAAAACCCGGGGTGGTCGCAAAGTATTGGCACGCCGACGTGCCAAAGGGCGTAAACGCCTTACCGTAAGTGATGAGTTCTAAGCGATTTGGATTACCCCGCAGAAAAATATTAAAACGGTCTCGCGAAATACGGGCTGTTTTTGAAACAGGTAAAAAACGGTCAGGTAAACACCTGACCTTATTTTTAAAACCCGTCCCCATTGGTGAGGAAAAATTTGCTGTGCTTATCAATAGAAGAGTGGGGAAAGCTGTACAGCGTAACCGAATGAAACGCCTGGTGCGGGAAATTTACCGGTTACATCCCCAGTGGTTTCAGGGGGCAACAATCATTATTTATATCAAACGCTTTCAAGATGATTACCATCGCCTGGAAAAAGAAATAAAACAGCTGGTAACAAGTACAAAATGAAACAGCTCATTGCATTTATTATTCGGTTGTACAAAAAAATCATCTCTCCCCTTTTCCCGCCTTCCTGTCGTTTTTATCCCACATGTTCAAGTTATGCCGAGGAAGCCATTCTGCGTTTTGGGGTGATAAAGGGGGGATGGTTGTCCATTAAGCGGGTGGCAAAATGCCATCCCTGGCATCCAGGCGGGTATGATCCGGTTCCAGAAAAACAAAAAGGAGCGTCATGGACAAAAGAACAGTCATCGGAATTATCTTAATTGTTCTCATAACAATGCTCATGCCCTATTATCAGAAATGGATTATGGGGCCACCACCTCCCCGGCCAGGGGCTACAGATACGTTGGCGGTGGATACGGTTGCCACGCCTGCTGCTTCTCCAGTGCTGGCACCAGAAGCACCGTCGGCTGCCGTGCAGGAGAAGAAGGCCGAAGCTCTTGCTCCGGTAGCAAATGGGGCGAACGCGACGTTACCTATTCAACAGGACAGCGTGGAACGAGAGGTGGTTATTGAAAATGCTTTCATGCGGGTGCGTCTGAGCAATGACAGGGGTGGCAATCCTGTCCATTGGGAGTTAAAAAGATACAAATATTATCTTGGCGGTAATGTTAATTTGATTAATGACAACGGCCTGGATGTCGTGTTTACCAATCAAGATGGCAAGGAAGTGCGTTTGCGAGAGTACCGCCTGTTTTTAGCATCAAATCCATCCAGCCCTATAGTATTAAATGAAGAGAATCCTACCGCAACCATTCAGTTTTATCTGCCTGTGAAAGATGGTCGCATCGTCAAAACATTTACGTTTTATTATGACAAATATTCTGCCACAGTTGCGGTGCACTTTGAGGGGTTGGGAAGGTATATCATCAATCGCCGATATGAGTTTTCCTGGAAAAATGGTTTACCTTCTACAGAAGAAAATGTTAATGAAGATTATAGTTATGCGCGAGCATTTGCCTATATGGCGGGCGAATTAGAAACAATGGACGCTTCTAAGGATAAGGAAGAAATTAAAGAATTAAATGGTCGGGTGGACTGGGCCGCTGTCCGTACCAAATACTTCCTGGTGGCTGCTATCCCTGCGGCCAGCCAGAACACCAATGGGGTAGTATTAACTGCGCGCGGCATGGAGGTTAATCGCCTGTTTCTGAAGCAATTCGATTTTGCTATTGATATGCCTTATGCCCCCGAAAAAAGCCAGGTGGATACGTTTACTGTGTATTTAGGCCCCCTGGATTATGATGTGCTGAAGCAGTATAAGGTAGATCTGCAAACTCTGGTAATGAACAAAGATTGGTACGAGCGCCTTTTCCGTCCCTTTAGTTTGTTAATTTTGGCGGCATTTAAATTGTTACATCAGGTAATTCCCAATTACGGTTGGGTGTTAATTGTTTTCTCTATCCTCATCAAGCTCATTCTCCATCCTTTAACCAAAAAGAGTTATCAGTCCATGAGTGAAATGCAATTCCTGCAGCCCAAGCTACAGGAATTGCGCGAAAAGTATAAAAACGACCCCCAGCGCCTGAACATGGAAATGATGAAGTTATATAAAGAACACGGGGTAAATCCGCTGGGAGGATGCTTGCCAACCTTACTGCAAATGCCGTTATTGTTTGCCCTGTTTATTGTGTTTCGTTCCACCATTCAGCTGCGTGGGCAACCGTTTGTATTGTGGATTACGGACTTATCCCGTCCGGATCAGCTGAACCTTGGCGTGCATTTGCCACTTATCGGGAACACCCTGCACGTGTTGCCCATATTCATGGCGCTTACCATGATCTGGCAGTCCAAGATGACCATAACTGATCCGAAGCAGAAATCCATGATGTACATCATGCCTGTATTTATGTTATTTATTTTTTATTCCCTGCCTTCGGGATTAAACCTCTATTACACGGTATTTAACCTGTTGAGCATGGTGCAGACTTATATGATTAAGAAAAAAATGCATCCCAACGGGAAACCGGAATTGGCAACTGGCGTTTCATCCAGAGCAGTGAAAGCAGGGAATAAAAATCGGCGCAAAACAAAATAACTGGTCCACATGCTGAGCGATGAAATACAATACCGCCGACACAATCGTGGCGCTGGCTACCCCAATGGGAGCTGGCGCGTTAGCTGTGGTTCGCGTGAGCGGCCCCCGGGCGTTGCCCATTGTTAATGAATGCCTTAAAAAGCCCATTCCTGCTCAATCCCACCAGGCTCATTTTCGTCATTTTTATCGAGCGGACGACACGTTGTTGGATCAGGTCGTGGTTTTATTTTTCAAAGCGCCGGCTTCTTATACTGGAGAAGATGTAGTCGAGATTAGCTCTCACAATAACCCGCTTATTGTAAAGGGGATTATTGAGCGATTAACCCGAGCAGGTGCTCGCCTGGCGGAGCCGGGGGAGTTTACCTACCGCGCTTATTTAAATGGCAAAATGGATTTAACCCAGGCGGAAGCCGTGGCAGAGGTGATTGCAGCGCGGACACAACAGAGCCTGACCCATTCCCTGCGGCATTTAACCGGGGCGTTGCGGCAGCGAATAGAAGAGATTCAGCAGCAGGTGCTAAAGTATCTTGCTTTGCTGGAGATTAATCTAGATTTTTCTGAAGAAGAGATTGAAGTGTTACCACCAGAGGAATTGCAGCGGCAACTGGAAAGTACAATTCAACAGCTGGATCGCTTGCGGGCATCTTATGCTTATGGGCGATTATTGGATGAAGGCATTCGTTTGTTGTTTGTGGGGCGTCCCAATGTGGGGAAGTCCAGCTTATTGAATCGGGTAATTGGCGAGGATCGTGCCATTGTAAGCGAGGTGCCGGGCACCACGCGGGACTATATTGAGGCACCAGCGCAACTGGATGGTTTGCTCATTCGGGCGGTAGATACGGCCGGGGTGCGGGTAACCCCGGATCGCCTGGAGGCGATGGGGATTGAGCGCACTTTGCAACAGGCCCAGCGTGCAGATGTAATTGCCATGGTATTTGAAGCGCCCAAGGCACCTGAGGCAGAGGATGTGTATTTAAAACAATTGGCAGGAGAATGGCGTCAGTCCACCAGGCACGTGCTGGGGGTGTTAAATAAAATTGACCAGGGAGAGGCCAGGGGATGGCATGCTTTTTTAAGAGATCTGCAGGTGCCGGTAGTGCGTGTATCTGCGAAAACCGGGGAGGGCATGGCCGCTTTTCGAGAAGCCTTGCTGGAACTATTTGCAGATGAGCGTGCCTATGAAAGTGAAGGTGTGGTGGTCACCAGTGAACGGCATCGCCGTGCCCTGGAAAAAGCACTCTCTGCGCTTCACTCGGCAAAAGAGGGGGTAAAGGCAGGGGTTTCTGATGAGTTTCTGGCGGCTGATATTCGCACTGCCCTCAGCGCCCTGGGAGAAATAGTGGGAGAAACCACCCCGGAAGATGTGTTAAACCACATTTTTGCCAGCTTTTGTATTGGGAAATAAGTCCGTTGTTTCACGTGAAACACAAAGTGAAAGAAGGGGAAAGGATGGATAAAATAGATGTTGTGGTGGCAGGTGGCGGCCATGCCGGGATAGAGGCTGCCCTGGCTGCAGCGCGCCTGGGTATGCGCACCGCGCTGGTAACCCTGCGAAAGGATACCATCGGCAAAATGTCCTGCAACCCCGCTATTGGCGGTCTGGCCAAAGGGCATCTGGTCAGAGAAATTGATGCGCTCGGGGGAGAAATGGCCAAAATCATAGATGCTACCGGGATTCACTTTAAAATGCTTAATCGCTCCAAGGGGCCGGCGGTATGGTCTCCCCGGGCACAGGCAGATCGCCTGGCTTACATGCATGAAGCACAGCGCCGGGTGTTGGCACAACCCAATTTGATGGTCGTTGAAAGCTCTGTGGTGGATGTGGTTATTAAGCAGCATCGCGTTGCCGGTGCTGTGCTGGAGGATGGTTCGGCAATTCCCTGTCGGGCATTGATTTTAAGTGCGGGAACTTTTTTGAATGGACGCATTCATATTGGATTAAACAACTTCGAAAGTGGGCGCGCCGGAGAAAAGGCGGTAAAGGGACTAACAGGGCACCTGGTGTCCCTGGGGTTTGAAACCGGGCGCCTGAAAACCGGCACGCCTCCCCGCATTCATCGCGATAGCATTGATTTCTCTCGCCTGGAAGAACAGATTCCAGACGATCCGCCTGTGCCATTTTCCTTCCAGACGGAACGAATCGATCGCCCGCAGTTGAGTTGCTGGATTACCTACACCAATGCGCAAACCCATGAGTATTTGCGCGATGGGCTAACCCGGTCGCCCCTGTATACCGGCGTGATTAAAGCGCGTGGACCGCGATATTGCCCCTCCATTGAAGATAAAATTGTGCGTTTTGCTGATAAGCCGCGCCATCAAATCTTTTTAGAACCCGAGGGGTTTGACAATCCCGAAGTTTATGTGAATGGTTTTTCGACCAGTTTGCCGGAGGACGTGCAATTGCGCGCCCTGCGCACAATCCCGGGGCTGGAACGGGCGGAAATTATTCGCCTGGGTTATGCTGTTGAATATGATTTTTTCCCTTCTTATCAATTGCACCCCACTCTGGAAACGCGCCTGGTAGAGGGGTTGTATTTTGCTGGTCAAATAAACGGTACCTCGGGCTACGAGGAGGCAGCCGCCCAGGGCATTATGGCGGGCATTAACGCAGCGTTAAAACTGAAAGGAGAGGCGCCATTTGTGCTGGATCGCGCCGATGCATACATCGGGGTGTTGGTTGATGATTTGATCAACAAGACGATTCTGGAGCCCTATCGAATGTTTACATCGCTGGCAGAGTTCCGATTGTTGTTGCGGCATGACAATGCAGACCTACGGTTGATGGAAAAGGGGTATCGCCTGGGGTTGCTGCCAGTATCAGTGTATGAAAAAATGGTGGCCAAGCGAGAGGCCATTGAGCAGCTGGTGCAGGAAATTCAGCGGGTGAGTGTCCCGCCGGAGGTGTTTAATCCTCTGGTGCAGGAGAGCGGGGGATCGCCCATTGCGGTGCCCACTCCTCTGGTGAAATTGATGAAGCGCCCGGAGGTTGATCCGGTGGTGTTGATGGCGCATGTTGGGGTGGGGAGGTATTACGATGAAGCGGTGCGGTTTCAGGTGGGGTTTAATGTAAAGTTTGCAGGTTATTTAAAACGCCAGGAAGAACTGGTTGCCAAGTTTCGTCGCATGGAGCATTGGCCCATTCCAGAGGATTTTGATTATGATGCGGTGCCATCATTGTCCATGGAAAGCCGGGAAAAACTTAAGAAAGTGCGTCCGGCCTCTCTGGGGCAGGCCTCTCGCATTTCAGGGGTGCGGCAGGCTGATGTGGCTGTGCTCATGGTGTTTCTGGAGCGGTTTCGGCGTCAGCGCTCTGATGTTTCACGTGAAACAGTTTAATCTTAAGTGTTCGGGAGGTGTCTATGGGTCTGGTTGAGTTGAGGGATTATGGAGACTGGGCAAAAGTGGTGTTGAATCGACCGGAGAAACGCAATGCCCTTTCTCCAGCCCTTGTGTCCGAGTTGTCCCGTGTGATTCAGCAAATAGCCCGGCAGGATGCGGTACAGGTGGTGGTTTTTGCCGGACGGGGCAAGGTGTTTTCTGCCGGAGCAGATCTGGCTTACTTGCAAAAGCTCAGTCAGTTCTCTGATGCGGAGAATGAACAAGATGTGGCAGCGTTGAATGCTTTGTTTGAGCAGATTTATCAATTGCCCCAAATTACGGTGGCCGAGGTGCAGGGAGCGGCTTTAGCCGGTGGATGTGGTCTGGTTACGTTAATGGATTTTGTGTTTGCTGCGGCAGATGCCCAGTTCGGCTACACTGAAGCCCGCATCGGTTTTGTACCCGCTCTGGTTGCCAATTATCTCATCCGTAAAGTGTCTGGAGGTGTGGCTGCCGATTTGCTCCTTTCTGCCAGAATGATCTCTGCCCAGGAAGCCCAACAGGTAGGATTGGTCAATTATGTGGTGCCGCCGGATCAATTGACAGATGAAGTGGCCCAATTTGTGGAAAGGTTGTTGGAGCAAAATTCCGCCACCGCCATGCGGTTCACTAAAAAATTGCTGCATCAGGTATTGGAATTACCTCTGCAGCAGGGATTACAGGTTGCCGCAGCAATGAATGTCGCGGCGCGAAAAACGCCTGATTGCCAGAAAGGTGTGGCGGCTTTTCTCAATAAGAAACGAATACAGTGGCGCCATTCTTCGGACTAATGCATCGTTTGCCTTAACCGATTTAGTTCCTGTTCTATGTCAAACATGACATCTTGGTAAACGCCTTCCTGTACCACCCGCAACTCTCGTTGCTGTGTCATGTTGCGGAGGGCATTCAAAACTTTGCCAATAAAAACAGCTGTTTCTTCGGTTAACTCTTTTAAACGCCGTGCTTGGTTGGGATCTTCAGGGCGGGTTAGTTGTGCCGTGGAATACAGAGGAGTGAGGGCATTGTTTATATAGTGATTTAAAGTGCCAATAATACGGTTCAGGTTTTTAAAGTTTTCAATCTGGGCTTCTTTGTCTTTCAGGGATTGTGTTAATGATATTAACCGTTGAATAGAACGAAGTTTCATTTGCAGTTCTATGGTGTTAAAAGGCAGGAAAATGAAATCATCGACCCCCATTTCAAAAAGGGTGATTTGTTCGGCCATCTGGTTTTTTTCGATAAGGGCCACCAAAGGTACAAATTTACCATTGTCTAATTCTTTGATTTTTAAGTATTTATGGAGCCCCTCTGCGACAGCCTGTTGATACTCAAAAATAATGGTTACCACATGATCGTTCTGGAATATTTCTATATGCGCTTCTCGTGCTGTTGGCAGTCGTTTGACGACAAATCCCTCGAATTCCAGCGGTATTTGAATATTTTGAGCTAATAGGTAGTTTTGGGTAATTAAAAGGATCATCGGTTTAACCCTGTTTTGGGTATGCTTATGTTTTCGGCTGTGGAGAGGAAATAATTAGAGTATATTAAACAAAACCGGCGCCACCCAGGAGGATGGCGCCGGAAAAGGTGCTGGCGAAGTTCTTTGCAGTTGCTGGGCTTATGAAGCCACAGGCCCCCAGGTACCCTGAGTGTTATTTTTGTAATTGGTCCACTGGCCGGAGCCATCGGCATTCCAGCTGGCTTCAAATACCAGCGTATCGTTTTCGTAAACTTTCACATTACCTGATCCATCTGGGCGATTGACCACCACATATTTGTAAATATCGCTCTCCAGGGTTGCCGTGACGGTGCCATCATCGGCAGTGGTCCAGCTGTAATGGGCGGCTACCTGGGTACTGTTATATTCATAAACCGTCCATTCACCCCGTTTCCCATCGGCACTAATGGTACCTTCAGCAGCTTTCCAGTTGGTTACTGTAAGTACAGTATCCGGACCGGTAAAGGTGCCACTAAAGTAGATTTCCCATTTTTGATCTCCGTTGTCTAAGGTTTGTGCCTTAACCGTAATGGTCAAATTGCCCTGCGGCGAACTATAAGTCCATACCCATTTGCCGTCCTGGTATTGGGGATCTTGATTGGTCGCAGCAGTAAAAAGGGAATTATAAAATTGGAATTGTAATCGGAACACATTTACATAGCCAGCAAATGCCTGGACTTCCAGGGGAGCCGTTTCGGGGACGCTAACTACTGCTTGTTCCAGATTTTGTGGTGCTTCCGGTGGGTTTTCTTCGGGGTTGGTGCTATCCTTGGAACAACCCAGGGCAAATATCAGTGCTGCAATAATTAAAACAGGCAACAATCGTTTCATGGCATATTCCTCCTCTGTTATGCGCTGCTAATGATAATATCACGCTGTTGAGGGAACCGTGTTCCCGGTCACAGTCATTTTCGACAGATGGGGCTATCCCTCCAGCATTTGATAGAATTCTTCTTCTTTTAAGATCGTAACGCCCAGCTGTTGGGCTTTTGGGAGTTTGGAACCCGGGTCTTTGCCTACGACCAGGTAATCGGTTTTTCGGGAGACGGAATTGCTCACAATGCCCCCGCGGGCTTCCACCAGTGCCTTGGCCTGCTCTCTGGAAAAGCGTTCCAGTGCGCCGGTAAAGACAAATGTTTTCTGGTAGAAGCGTTCATCTACCGTTTCCGTTTTTTCCCCGGCTTCTTCAAACTGAACGCCGGCCCGACGCAGTTTTTGTAACACTTTTTGATTGATGGGATTGGCAAAAAAGTCCTTTACACTACGAGCGGTTTTGCCGCCAATGCCTTCTATACCTTCAATGGTTTCCATGGAAGCTTGCATCAAAGCATCGAGGGAATGAAAGTGGGTGGCTAATAACCGGGCAGCCCCTTCTCCCACGTAACGAATTCCCAGGGCAAAAATTAATCGTGCCAGGGGGCGGTGTTTACTATCTTCAATGGCCCGAATCAGGTTTTCGGCACTTTTGTCTCCCATGCCTTCCAGACGCGCAATGTCTTCTTGTTTTAAATAATATAAATCTCCATAATCCTGGATGAGGTGGTGGCGCAGGAGTAATTGCACCACCTTTTCTCCCAATCCTTCGATATCCATTGCACGGCGCGAAGCAAAGTGTTGAATTTTACGGGCAACTTGTGCAGGGCAGGTGATGTTTTCGCAATAAAGTGCAACTTCACCAGGATACCGCACCAGGGGCGATCCACAAACCGGACAATGGGTAGGGGGAACCGTGGGTTTTAGATCTGGCGATCGTTTTTCTTTAACCACGCGGACGATTTTGGGGATGACGTCTCCGCCTTTTTGAAGCACCACAAAATCGCCAACGCGGACGTCTAAGCGGCGAATTTCATCCACGTTGTGTAAAGTGGCGCGGCTCACAACCGTACCCAATAATTTTACCGGTTTTAAGATGGCCACGGGTGTTACCATCCCCGTACGCCCAACCTGCCATTCGATGGCTAATAGCTGCGTAAGTGCCTGTTCTGCAGGAAATTTAAAGGCAATGGCCCAACGGGGACTTTTAGCCGTAGCCCCTAAGCGTTCCTGTTGTTCCAGGCTGTTGATTTTTACCACAATGCCATCAATGTCATAAGGAAGAGAATCTCTCTTTTCCGTCCATTCTTTCCAAAAAGCCACGACTTCATTAATATTCTTACAGAGGCGGTAATGAGGATTTACGGGAAAACGAAGTTTTTCCAGGGTTTTCAGTACCTGGAGCTGAGTTTTAATTGGGTGATTTGGTTCAAGAGGATCCAGGTAATAGCAAAACATTTTTAAAGGGCGTTTGGCAACTTCTTTGGGGTCCTGCAGTTTAAGGGAACCTGCAGCGGCATTACGGGGATTGGCAAAGGGGGGTTCGCCATTGGCAATGCGTTCCTGATTCAATTGATCCAGTGCTTCCCGCTGTAAGTATACTTCTCCTCTTACTTCGAGGTTTTGTAAATAGGGTTCTTCGGCTTCAATTTTCAAAGGTATGGCACGAATGGTTTTGACGTTATTGGTCACGTCATCTCCTCGTTCGCCATCGCCACGGGTGGCGCCACGTACCAGAATGCCGTTCTCATACAGCAGGCTCATGGCCACACCATCAATCTTTAACTCGCAGACGTATTCGTATGCCTCACCGGGCGATAACAGGGAGCGTACCCTGCGGTCAAAATCTCTTACTTCTTCTTCATTGTAAGTATTCGCCAGGCTGAGCATGGGTTTTCGGTGATGGACAACAGGAAATTCTTTGGTCGGTTGCCCCGCTACACGCTGGGTAGGGGAGTCCGGGGTAATGAATTCGGGGTATTGTTGCTCCAGTTCCTCCAGTCGTTTCATTAGTTGATCGTATTCATAATCGGTAATTTCTGGCTGCGCCAGAACGTAATAAAGGTAGTCATGACGGCGAATTTCCTGGCGCAAGCGTTCAATTTCCTGCCGAATTTTTTCTTTATTTTCCATGTTTGCCCTCCGAAATTTAAATCCGTCCAGAAAGTAGTTTCTTTGGTCATACCGGTTATTTAATTTTACGCCATGGGACGATTAAAAATCGCATGGTTTTTAATTTTTTTTCTGGCAGTTATGGGTGCCTGTACCAATCCATTTGCTTTGCGGACACCGGAATCGCCCATTTTAAATTCTGGTCAAAAAGTACTCAATTTACAAAGCGACCCCGATTCTTTATTGAAAAAAATGCAGGTGGCATTTAAAGAACGGAACACCACCTATTATCTGGAAACGCTGGCCAGTATGGAAACCGTAGGTTTAACCTTTCGCTTTATTCCTGAAAAAAGCGAATCGTACCGTTTTGCGGGGTGGAGCCGAAGCGAAGAAGGAAATTATTTTTTTAATCTCATAAACCAATCCCAATTAAAAACACTAACCCTGCGGTTTTTTGATGCAGAGCCCTGGCGCCAATCCCCAGCTTCTCTGGATACCTTAACCACCAATATCTCTTATGAAATTGTGGTTAAAAAATTAACACAAACGGAAAAATTTGTGGGGCGAGCGGCATTTACCGTGGTGCGCAACCCGTTATCT
>Ga0256839_1004720_pt1 | contig 13090 bp, 7 predicted proteins | sample 354166metaG_FD_185968 | JGI IMG/M metagenome (GOLD analysis project Ga0256839, IMG submission 185968) | Hydrothermal vent microbial communities from Mid Atlantic Ridge, Atlantic Ocean - 354-166 | ecosystem: Environmental > Aquatic > Marine > Hydrothermal vents | place: Atlantic Ocean: Mid... | reverse complement strand
GCCCCCGGCCGGCCACCGCGACACCGAGGTCGAGCAGCTCCACCGCCCCGCCCCCACCGGAGGAGCCGAGGCGAAGCGCGCGGCGGAAGCCGGTGCGCTCCCGGAGCTCCCGGCGGAGCGCCGCGATCCGCCGCTCCGCCGGTGTGCTCACCTTCGGCCCGAGCCCCTCGAGGTGCGCCGCAACCGCGTAGTCGAGGTCTGCGAGAAGCGGCCGCGTGCTCGCGCGCGACCTCGCCCGCTCGACGTAGAAGGCGGCCCGCCGGCCGAGCCAGCTCGCCAGACGCGGCTCCACGTCCGCCACTCCGAAGCCGCCCGCGACCTCGCGGAGCTCGAGGACCATCCGCGTGCCGTCGGGCCGCCCCGACATCCGGAACTCGGCGAGCGCCACCCGTTCGTCGGCCAGCTTGAGGTGCAGCACGATGGGCTCGGGATCGGGGCCAGGGCCCTGGCGGCAGAGCACGGTCCAGACGCGGTCCCGCCCCCCCGTGGCGTCGAGGAGGAGGAGCCGGCCGATTCTCGCCTCTGCCGGCCGGCGCACCAGGGCTGCCCACGCCTCCAGCCGCCTCGCGAGCTCCTGCCGCGGAAGCGAATCGCGCAGCAGGGGGTGGGCGGCGTCGAAGAGCTCCTCCGCCCGCCGGGCGGCGATCCACCGGAGCGCGCGACGGCCGGCCGCCTCGATGCGGACCCGGAGCTCGTCCGAAATCTCCCGCCCGGTCCGGCAGCCGTATCGGACGGGCTCGTCGGCGCCGGCTGCCCCGGCCACCAGGAGGAGACCGGCCGCGAGCCGAGCGCCGGCTGCAGTGAGCGACCGCCTCCCCCGTCCGGCCCGGGCGGATCGGGGCACGCTAGAGATCGGGCGCGGGGCGCCGCGCCAGCCAGCGCAGGAGCGCGTGGACCGCCTCCACATTGGGCAGCCGCCGGGTGGCCGCGCTCATGGTGTCGGCGCTCCCCACCCGGAAGGTCACGGCGAGGCCCGCCAGGAGCCGGAAGGCGTCCTCGTCGGTCTCGTCGTCGCCGCAGTAGACCACGCGCACCGTCTCCGACCAGGACACGCCGTAGCGCTCGCGAAGCACGTGCAGCACCGCCCGCCCCTTGTCCCAGCCGATGGGCGGCCGCGCCTCGATGGCGGCATGGGCGTCGCGGGCCTGGAAGCCGAAGTCGTTGATCATGGACCGGGCCTGCTCGGCGAGGACCCGCCGCCTCGGCTCGGGGACCGCGCGCACGTGGAAGGTGAGGGTATGCCCCTTTTCCTCCACCCACGCGCCGTCGGCCGCGAGGGTGCGGAGCTTCCGGGCGAGCTCGGCGGTACGCCCCTGGTAGTGGACGAGGTCCTGGTGCTTGAACTCGGGGACGTCGGCGCCGACGATCTCGAGGCCGTGGTTGCCGGCGTAGATGAGCTCCGGAAGCCCGACCATCTGCCGGATGTCGGCCTGGGAGCGGCCGCTCACGATGGCGACGTCGGTATCCGGTCGGGCCGCGACGAGCCTCAGCGTCTCGCGCACGTCCTCGGCGAGCACCGCGTCGCGGGGGTGCTCGCAGAGGGGCACGAGGGTGCCGTCGTAGTCGAGGAAGAGGGCCAGGCGGTGCCGGCTCAGGTACCGACCCAGCCAGGCGCTGAACTCCTCGTCGGAGGGCGGCCGGAGCGCGGCGTGCGCGCTGGCCGCGGCATCGAGGAAGGATCTGGTCCAGCTCACGACGTCGTCCCGGCGCTCGCGCCGGCGAAGCGCTGCCATCCGGCTGCGGCGCTCGGCCTCGTCCATGGTGAGCGCCCGGTGGAGCGCCTCGGCGGTGCCGTCGATGTCGTAGGGGTTGACCAGGATCGCCTCGCGCATGGTCTCCGCGGCTCCGGCGAGCTGGGAGAGGACCAGCACCCCCGGGTCCTCGACCTGGCAGGCCACGTACTCCTTGGCGACGAGGTTCATGCCGTCGCGCAGGGGCGTGATCAGCGCCACGTCCGCGTCTCGGTAGAGCGCCGTGAGTCGGTCCGGGGTGAGGGTGCGGTAGAGATACCGGATGGGAGACCAGGTCGCGGTGGCGAAGCGCCCGTTCACCCGGCCCACCAGCTCGTCGATGTCGCGTTTGAGCTCCCGGTACTCGGCCACCTGGGCGCGGCTCGGCACCGCCAGCTGGAGCAGCACCACGTTCTCCCGGTGGCGCGGGTGGAGCTCGAGCAGCCGCTCGAAGGCCCGGATCCGGTGGGGGATGCCCTTGGTGTAGTCGAGCCGGTCCACCCCGAGCACGACCCGCTCCCGGCGGCCCGCCCGGGCGGGTGCCGCCGAGGCGAGGCCCTCGAAGCGCTCGAAGTCGATGCCGATGGGGTAGGCGCCGACCTGCACGGTGCGGTCGCCGTGCTCGACCAGCAGGTTCTCCTGGTCCACCCGGGCGCCGAGACGCCGTTCCACGCAGTCGATGAAGTTGCGCGCGTATCCGTGCACGTGGAAGCCGATCAGATCACAGGCGAGCATGCCGCGCAGGAGCTGGCGGTCCCAGGGAAGCAGGCGGAAGATGTCGTAGGGGGGGAAGGGAACGTGGAGGAAGAAGCCCAGCCGCACGTCGGGCCGGCCCTGGCGGATGAGGCGCGGCGCGAGCATCAGGTGGTAGTCGTGGACCCAGACGAGATCCGTGTCCTTCGACTCGGCGAGGGCGGCCTCGGCGAAGCGGTCGTTGACGCGCTCGTAGCTCATGAAGTCGCGCTGGTCGAAGCGCGTCAGCGCCGGGAAGGAGTGCAGAAGCGGCCAGAGCGTCCGGTTGCTGAATCCGTGGTAGTAGCGGTCGACGTCGGTGTCGGTGAGGTTCACCGGGGCGATGCGGTAGGGCTTGCCGCCGGAGGAGAGATGCTCGCCGGGGCGAAGCTCGGTGCCCGGCCAGCCGACCCAGGTGCCCCCCCGGGCGCAGAGCGCCGGCTCGAGGGCTGCCACCAGCCCACCCGCGGAGTGGCGCTTCTCGAGCCCGCGGGGACGTCGCTCGACGGTGAAGGGGAGGCGGTTGCTGAGGACGAGAATCGGGCGGCCTGTGTCGTCCCCATTCGGCATCGCCGGGAGCCTAGCGTGAGCGCCCCTCCCGGGCACCGCCGGCCCCTCCGACGGCGGGCAGTGCCCGCGCACGATGGGCCGTCCCGCGTGCCCTTCGAGCGGCGCCTCGCCGCGGCGATCGGCCTCGCGACGCTCGCGCTTCTCGCCGGGTCCTCCGCCGGCGCTGCGATCGGTGCGCCCTTCGGACCGCGTGTGATCCTCCTCTCCCTCGACGGCGTGCGGCCCGAGGACATCCGCGGCGCCGGCCTTCGGAGCTTCGAGGCGCTCCGAAGCGGGGGCGCGTGGGCGGAGCGCCTCGTCCCGGTCTTCCCCGCCAACACCTTCCCCAATCACGCGACACTGGCCACCGGAGCCTGGCCGGAAGGGCACGGCATCGTCGGAAACCGCTTCCTGGATCGCGAGCGGGGGCTCTACGACTACGGTGCCGATCCGAGCTGGCTCGAGGCCGAGCCCCTGTGGGCGGCGGCAGGGCGCCAGGCGGCCCCGGCCGCGGTGTTCTTCTGGGTCGCCTCGGAGGGACGCTGGCCGGGGCAGGCCCGGCTCCACCGCTACCTCGCGCCCTTCGACTCCGGGGTCGGGGAGGCCGAGAAGGTGGACCGGATCCTGTCCTGGCTGGCCGAGGAGGGGGCCGACGCACCACGGCTGATCCTCTCCTGGTGGCGCGGGGTCGACCGGGCCGCCCACCGCCACGGCCCCGGGAGCCCGGAGGCGCGCGCCGCGATGCAGGCGCAGGACGCCGAGCTCTACCGCCTCGTGCAGGAGCTCGAGGCCCGGGGGCATTTCTCCGACACCACGCTCGTGGTCGTGAGCGACCACGGCATGGCCCGGCTCGGCCGGGCCGTCGATCCCGGGGCCCGGCTCGAGGAGGCCGGCATCCGGGCGCGGGTGATCACCGGAGGCGGGGTCGCCTTCGTGTACCTGAGGCGCGCCCCCACGAGGGGAGCGGTGCCGCCGCACCGTGGGACGGCCTCCCCGGAAGGCGCGACGCCCGGGGACGCACGGGCGTCCGACGCGGAGGGGGAGCTCGCGCTGGCCCGACGGGCCGCGCGTGCCCTCCGGGAGCTCCCCGGGGTGCGCGCCTGGCCCACCGCGGAGCTCCCCCCGGAGCTTCACCTCCGCCGGCCCGACCGGGCGGGCGAGGTGATCGCGGTGGCCGAGCCGCCGCTCCACTTCGCGCCCGGCGGCTCGGGGGCCCGGCTCGGCCGTACCCTCCGGCCGCTCGCCGGCGGGCACGGCTACCTGCCCGACCATCCGGACATGGCGGGAATCTTCCTGGCTCGGGGTCGCGGCGTGCCGGTCGGGCTTCGCCTCGAGGCCGTGCGGGCCGTGGACGTGGCGCCGACGGTGGCCGCGCTCCTTTGCATCGCTCCGCCCCGGGATGCCGCGGGCGAAGCCTTGGCCGAGCTCGTCCCGGACGACTGCGACCGCGCGGCGGCGGTCGCCCCCCCTCCTGCAACCGTCCGCGCGCCGCTTCCGTAGGAGAGATGGCCGACGGCGCGCCGGGCCGCTCGGGAGCCGAGGAGGACCGATGCCCCCGAAGACCGCTGCCCGGTCCATCCGCCTGCCCCCGGGCCGGATTCTCGCGGTGCTCGCCACCCTCGGCGCGCTCGCGGCCGGCGGTGGCCCGGCGCGCGCCTTCGACCTCGCACTCTACGAAGACGTGCTCGCGCACTACACGCGGCCGGTGCCCGACCTCGCCGGCGTGCGGGTGGACTACCGGAGCCTCGCAGCAGCGCCGAAGTGGCGTGCGCTCATGGCGAGCCTCCGCGAGGCGGAGCCGTCCCGGCTGGCCACCCGCGACGAGCGCCTCGCCTTCTGGATCAACGCCTACAACGCCCTCGCCATCGACCTCGTCGTCCGTCACTACCCGGTGGAGAGCATCCGGGACCTCGGGAGCCTCTTCCGGCCGGTGTGGAGGCGTTCGGCGGGGGTGATCGATGGACGCCCGGTGAGCCTCCACGAGATCGAGCACCGGATCCTCCGGCCGATGGGCGAGCCGCGGATCCACGGCGCGCTCGTCTGTGCCTCCCTCTCCTGCCCGCCGCTCCGCCGGGAGCCCTACCGCGCGGCCGGGCTTCCCGAGCAGCTCGACGGGAACGTCCGCCGCTGGCTCGGGGACCCCCGCAAGGGCGCGCGGCTCGACCGCACCACGCGCACCCTCCACCTCTCGCGCGTCTTCGACTGGTTCGAGGAGGACTTCGCGCCGGCCGGCGGCGTGGTCGCCTTCGTCGCGCAGTACCTCCCGCCGGCGGAGGCGGCCTTCCTGCGCGCGAACCGCGACGAGATCGAGGTTCGCTTCCTTCCCTACGACTGGCGGCTGAACGACCTCGCCACCGCACCCGGAGCGGAGGAGGAGGACGCATCCGGCCCCCGGAGCCGGGGCTCGGGCGAGGGCTCCCGGAGGGCCTCCTCCCGGAGCCGCAGCACGGCGGGGTGATGCGGAGAGAGCGCGCAGGCGGGATCGGCGACGGCGGCGTCGCCCGTGAGCGCAAAGGCCTGGCATCGGCAGCCGCCGAAATCCCGGTGCCGTTGGTCGCAGCCGGCACAGGGCGCGCGCATCCACGCCTCCCCGCGGAAGGCGTTCATGCCGGGCGCCTCCTCCCAGCAGGCGACGAGACCCCGCTCCTTCACGGACCAGAACTCGAGCCCGGGAATCGAGGTGGCGGCGTGGCAGGGGAGCACCAGCCCGTCGGGGCGGACCACCGCCGTCTTCCGGCCCCACCCCCCCATGCAGGGCTTCGGGCGCCCGGCGAGGAGGTCCGGCAGCACGAAGACGATCTCGATCCCCCCGCGGGCCCGCTCCTCCGCCACCACCGCGGCCGCCTCCGCGAGCTGCCCGGGCCGCGGGAGGAGGGCCCCGCGGTTGAGCAGCGCGAATCCGTGGTACTGGGTGTTGGCGAGCTCGAGCCGCTCCGCGCCGAGCTCCCGCGCGAGCTCCACGAAGCGCCGCACCCGCCCGAGGTTCCGGCGGTGCAGCACGGCGTTCAGGACCAGCGGGAGCCCGAGCTCCCGAACGCGCCGCGCGAAGGACAGCTTCTCCTCCCGATGGGAGCGTCCGGCAATCCACCGGGCTCCCTCGTCGTCCACGTCCTGGATGGAGAGCTGCACGCTCCGCAGTCCCCGGGCCCGGAGCTCGGGAAGGATCCGGAGCGCCCGACCCACTCCCGCGGTGACGAGGTGCGCGTACAGCCCCGCCCCGGCGGCGGCCTCCACGATCTCCGGGAGGTCCCGGCGCGCCGTGGGCTCCCCACCCGAGAGCCCCACGTGGAGGGCACCGAGCCCGGCGGCCTGCCGGAAGGCCGCGCGCCAGTCCTCGGCACCGAGGCACTCCTCCACGGAGGCAAAGTCCAGTGGATTCGAGCAGTAGGCGCAGCGGAGGGGGCAGCGGTAGGTGAGCTCCGCCACCAGGTTGAGCAGGCGCGGGGTGCTCAAGCGGCGTGCTCGAGGACGCCGAGGTGCAGCATCTCCCGCACGAAGGCGTCCACCTCCCCGGCGACGTCCTCGGCCCCGGGACGGCGCCGGGCCATCTCGACCACGAGGCCGTCGAGCCCCCGGCTCCCATCGGCGAGCTCGAGAATCTCCCGCGCGGTGGCGTTGAGCTCGACGGCGCGTTCCGGAAGCACGGCCATCCCTCCGCCGGGCGGCGCAGCCGGGTGATCCCGCAGCAGCACGCGGGAGGCGACGCGAAGTGGCCGGGAGCCCTCCTCGACGGCGTCGAGCAGCCCCCAGAGGATCTCGCACTTCCGCTCGAGGGCGCGGAGGACCCGACCCTGTGCCTCCGCGGTGCGCGCGTGCTCGAGCACGAAGGCGAGGCCGAAGCGCGCGTCGCGGGGCGCCTGCTCGGTGCGGGTCTCGAAGTAGCGGAGCCCCTCGGACGCCACCCAGGGATAGTGGCGGCGGAAGGCCTCGATGCGCACCCGCATGATCTCGCCTGCCGCGCGCTCGGTGAGCGAGGCGGCCACGCTCTCGAGCAGGTCGTGACCGGCGACGAACTCGACGTAGGCGTCACAGGCCCGGCGCACGCCCGGGAGCACCGCGCGGAGGCCGGCCACCTCGTCGCGGTCGAGCCCCACCGCCTCCGCGAGGCGAAGCCAGAGCTCGAGCCCGCCCTCGCCGGGCGCGCGCCCGTCGTGGTCGTGCAGCCGGCGCACCCACTCCCGCCGGAAGGCCGGATCGGTGGCCTTGGCCAGGATCACGCTGTCCTTGGTGGGGATCCGGGTCTGGTAGTAGTACCGGTTGCGCACCCAGCAGCGGAGCTCCTCCGGGGAGAGCTCGCCCGCGTGCATGCGCAGGTTGAAGGGGTGCCGGTGGTGGTAGCGCTCGTCGAGTACCGCGAGGAGCCGGGCCTCGAGCTCCTCCGGTGCGAGCGGCGACGCGGGAGCCGCCGCCGCCCGGCCGCCGGCCGGCGAGCCCTCGGAGCGCCGCCCGGTCAAAGCGCGACCTCGACCCCGTCCCGGGCGATCTCGAGGCCTGCCTCGAGGACGCGGCGCTCTGCGTCGGATCCCTCCTCGAGCACCGGGTTGGTGTTGTTCATGTGGATGTAGAGGCACCGGGTGCCGATGCCGGCCAGCGCCTCGAGACTTCCCCCCGGGCCGGTCACGGGCACGTGCCCCATGGCGAAGGCGTCCGGTGCGCCGGGCCGGTAGGCGCGCAGTTCCTCGGCGGTGAAGAAGGTCCCGTCGACGAAGGCGCAGTCGGCCTCGCGGATCTCGGCGAGGGTGCCGGCATCGAGCTCCCGGATCCCGGGCACGTAGACCAGCCGGCGCCCCGTACGGCGCTCGGTGATCCGAAGCCCGCAGGTCGCCTCCGGCCGGTAGGCCACCCGCTCGCCGAGCCAGGTCGGGACCTTCCCGGGGACTGGAAAGAAGCGCGCGCCGAGGGCGCCCGTGGCGTCGAGGTCCACCTCCTCGTCGAGGCCGGCCCCGGTCCACACCGGTGCCACGAGGCCGAAGGCCGCATTGTGCTCCACCACCGCGTCGCGGACCCAGCGGGTGGAGAGGATCCGGTAGGAGAGCGCCTCCCGCAGCACCAGCAGGCCCAGGACGTGGTCGAGGTCGGCATTGGTGACGACCACGGTGTCGAGGGGAAGATCGCGGGTCCCGGGCCGCGGGTGCAGACCGGGAAAGGCGGCGAACTGCCAGCGGATGTCGGGGCTCGCGTTCAGCACCGACCAGCGCGCCCCGTCGGCGGAGACGGCGAGGCTCGGCTGCGTGCGCGGCGGCACCTTCGGGTCGCCGGCCCGCGCGCGCACGCAGTTGGGGCACCCGCAGTTCCACTGGGGAAGCCCCCCGCCGGCGCAGCAGCCGAGCACCCGGATCCGCATGGGGCGAGAATAGCCGGGGACCGGGGCCGAGGGCGCGCCCCGCCGGGCGGCGGCCCCCCGGCCCCCGCGAGACCGGGGGGCCGCCGCCGGGCGGGCGTGGCCCCGGGGTCCTCAGGGGATGCGTGCGACGCCGCCGCCGCGGACCGCCACGAGGGCGACCACGGCGAGCATCGACGCCCCGGCCCCGGCGCACACCCTCGGCGCGCCGACGGCTCCCGCGAGCACGCCGGCGAGCACGTTCGACACCGGCGCCATCCCGAGCAGCGCCAGGAAGTAGACCGCGAGGACCCGGCCCCGCTGCCGTTCCGGAACTGCCTCCTGGAAGAGCGTGCGACTCATGTTCAGGAAGAGGGAACCGGCGAGCCCCCACCCGAGGATGGCCAGCAGGAACACCGGAAAGGGAGGCGACGAGGAGATCAGCCCCAGCGAGCCGGCACCACAGGCGAGTCCGGCGAGCAGCGCGCGCCCCCGGTGCCCGGGCGCGCCCCGGGCGAGGAGCGCAACCGATCCCGCGATGGTCCCGAGCGGAAACATCATCATCGCGAGTCCGAGGGAGGAGACGCCGGCGTGGTACACGTCCCGAACCAGCACGGGCGTGAGGGTGAAGTAGGGCCCCATGAAGAAGAGCCCGTTGGCCGCGACCAGGACCGCGATGGGGAGCAGCCGGGGCGAGCGCGCGACCTCGGCAAAGCCCTCGCGCACGTCCGCGAGGGCCGCGCGGAGCCTCGCCCCCGCCGACGCGGGGGCAGCGGCGGCAGCGGCCCCGAGCGCCACCCCGGCGGGGCCGTCGGGCTCCGGTGGGGGCAGACGCCCCAGCACCGGGGCCCCGAGCGCCGCGAAGCCCGCCATCAGCACCAGCGCGCTCACCGATCCCAGCCATTCGGCCGCCCCGCCGAGCGCGGCTCCGAGCGCCGTGGCGGTGAACTGCACCAGGGTGGTGGCCGTGACCGCCCGGGCGAGATCCCGCCGGCCGACCTGGTAGAGCAGCGCCTCCCGGATCGGGAGCGCCACCGCGTGGAGCGTGCCGAAGAGGAAGGCATAGGCGATCAGCAGGGCAAGGCCGAGCAGACCGACCCACACCACGGCCGCGAGTCCGAGCACCAGCCCGGCGGCAGCCAGATGGCAGGCCGCCAGCAGCCGCCGCCGGTCGCCCCGGTCGGCCACGGCGCCGCCCACCACCACGAAGAGCGCTGCCGGGAGGATCTGCGCCATCTGCGCGGTGCCCACCCAGGAGGGCGCCGCGCGCAGGTCTCCCACCACCAGCCAGGAGAAGACGACGCCCTGCATGCCATGGGCCAGAAACCAGGAGGCCACCGCCACCGCGAAAAGCCCGTAACCCTGCCCCGACACGCTCCGTCCCCGCCTCCGGCCGCTCCGCGGCCGTCACCGAGGGCGGCGGCCTGCGCGGGCAGAGGGTAGGCTATGCCGCCCATGTCCCCGCCGCGCTTCGAGAAGGTGGTGCCGCTCCCGCGCTTTCCGGAGCTCGAGGCCGGAATCCGCGAGTTCTGGAGGCGGAAAGACGTCTTCCGGCGCACCCTCGCCCAGAGGGAGGGGGCGCCCCGCTTCGTCTTCTACGAGGGCCCGCCCACCGCCAACGGCATGCCCCACAACGGGCACGTCCTCACACGGGTCATCAAGGACGTCTTCCCCCGCTACAAGACCATGCGCGGCTTCCACGTCCCCCGGAAGGGCGGCTGGGACACCCACGGCCTGCCGGTGGAGATCGAGGTGGAGAAGTCCCTCCGGATCTCCGGCAAGGCCGCCATCGAGGCCTACGGGGTCGAGCCCTTCGTGCGGCAGTGTCTGGAGAGCGTCTTCCGCTACACCGCCGAGTGGGAGGAGCTCACCGACAAGCTCGCCTTCTGGGTCGACCTCGAAGACGCCTACGTCACCTTTCACGAGAGCTACGTCGAGAGCGTGTGGTGGGCGCTCTCGGAGCTCCACCGGCGGGGGCACCTCTATCGCGGCCACAAGGTCGTCTGGTGGTGGGCCCAGGGTGGGACCGTGCTCTCCGCTGCGGAGGTCGGCGAGGGCTACCGCACCGTCGACGACCCTTCCGTCTACGTGCTCCTCCCGCTCGAGGACGAGCCGGATCTCCATCTCGTGGTGTGGACCACGACGCCGTGGACCCTCCCGAGCAACACCTTCGCCGCGGTTCGCCCCGAGGTCGAGTACGCCATCTGCCGCGACGGGGACCGGCGACTCGTCGTCGCCGAGCCACTCCGGGAGGCCCTCGAGGCGACCCTCTCCCGGGAGCTCCCGGTGCTGCGACGCATCCGCGGCGAGGAACTGGTCGGGCGGCGCTACCGCCCCCCCTTCGACTGGTTCCGGGATCATCCCGCGGCGGACCGGATCTTCCGGGTGGTTGCGGCGGACTTCGTCGAGCTCGATGCCGGAACCGGCATCGTGCACATCGCGCCGGCCTTCGGCGAGGTGGACTTCGATCTGCTGCGCCGGGAGCAGGAACGCGACCCGGAGGTCCCGCTGCTCTGCGCGGTACGACCCGACGGCACCTTCGATCCGGCGGTGGCCACGGCGGAGCTTCTCGGCCGCTTCGTGAAGGACTGCGACCGGGACCTGATCCGGGAGCTTCGGGGTCGGGGGCTCCTGCTCCACGCGGGGACCATCCGCCACGAGTATCCCTTCTGCGTGCGCTCCGAGAGCGATCCGCTCATCCAGTACGCCCGACCCGCCTGGTACATCCGAACCTCCGCCCACGTGGAGGAGGCCCTGGCCCAGAACGCCCGGATCCGCTGGCTCCCGGAGCACATCCGCGACGGCCGCTTCGGCGACTTCCTGCGCAACAACGTGGACTGGGCGCTCTCCCGGGAGCGCTACTGGGGGACGCCGCTGAACCTCTGGATCAACGACGAGACCGGCGCCATCGATGCCCCGGCCTCGGTGGCCGAGATCCTGGAGCGCAACCCCCGGGCCTTCGACGGCTTCGAGGAGGCCAGAGCGCGCGATCCCTCCCTCTCGCCGCATCTGCGGGTCCACAAACCCTGGATCGACCAGGTCACCTGGACCCGTCCCGGGGAGCCGGGGGTCTACCGCCGGGTCCCGGAGGTGATCGACGCCTGGTTCGACTCCGGCGCGATGCCCTTCGCCCAGTGGGGATGGCCCCACCGGGGCCACGAGGAGTTCCAGCGGTCCTTTCCCGCGGACTTCATCAGCGAGGCCATCGACCAAACCCGCGGCTGGTTCAACTCGCTGCTCTGGATCTCGACGCTGCTCTTTCCGGAACGCGACAAGCCCCACCCCTACCGCACCTGCCTCGTGCTCGGGCACGTCTGCGACCGGACCGGGCGCAAGGAGTCCAAGAGCAAGGGGAACTACACCCCCCCGGACGTGATCCTGGACCGCGTGCGGCTCGAGTTCGCGGTCGCCGAGGCCGAGGAGCTCCCCCCGCCGGGCGTGGCGCGGGTCGCCCGGGAGGACTACGAGGGGCTCGACCTCCGGGGCGAGAGGAGCCGGGTGCGCGCCTACCCGCCCGGGCAGGAGAATCGGGCCGTCGACCTCGATCTCGAGCCCGCCGAGCTGCCGCGCCGCGTGGTGCTCCTCGCCCGGGAGGACCGCGCGCGCCTCGGACGGGAGCTCGCCCCCCATGGCCTCGGCACCCGCCCCGGCGAGGTGCCCGACCTCCCGCAGACCGCGCGGCTCGTGGTGGAGGATCCGGCCTCCCCGGCTCCGGGTGCCGACGCCTTCCGGTGGTTCTTCTTCTCGGCCGGTCCGCCCTGGAACCCCACCCGCCACTCGCTCGGTGCGGTGCGGGCGAGCCAGCGGGAGCTCCCGCTGAAGCTTCGGAACGTCTTCTCCTTCTTCACGATCTACGCCAACATCGATGGCTTCGACCCGGCCTCGGAGGCAGCCCGCCGGGGCCGGCGACCGGTCGGAGAGCGGGCGCTCCTCGACCGCTGGATCCTCTCGGAGCGGGAGCTCGCCACCCGGGAGGTCATCCGGCGGATGGACGACTTCCACCTCTACGAGGCGACCCAGGCGCTCACCGACCTCGTGGACGGGCTCTCGAACTGGTACGTGCGCCGGAGCCGGGAGCGCTTCTGGGCCGAGGGCCTCGGGCAGGACAAGCTCGATGCCCACTGGACCCTCTACGAGTGCCTGGTGGGCCTCGCGCGACTCCTCGCCCCCTTCCTGCCCTACGCCACCGAGGAGATGTGGCAGAACCTGGTGCGCGGCCCCTTCGGTGAAGCGGAGCCCCTGAGCGTGCACCTCGCGGACTATCCGGAGCCCGACCCCCAGCTCATCGACGAGGCGCTCTCCCGCACCATGCGGCTCCTCCGGGAGCTCGCCTCGCTCGGGCTCCAGGTCCGCACGGCCCACAAGCTCAAGGTGCGCCAGCCCCTCGCCGCCGCCGAGATCGCCCTCGCCGAGCCCGAGCTGCGCCCCGCGCTCGAGGAGCACGTGGAGCTGCTCGCCGACGAGCTGAACGTCCGCCGCATCCACTTCCTCGAGAAGCCCGACGCCTACGTCCACTACCGGGTCCGCCCGAACTTCCGCGCCCTCGGCCCCCGGGTGGGCCGCCGCATGCCCGCCCTCAAGCGCGCCCTCGAGGAGGCCGAGGGGGCCCGGCTCCTCGCCGAGCTCGAGCGCCAGGGCCGCGTACGCCTCGAGGTGGACGGCGAGACCCTCGAGCTCGGCCCCGGGGAGATCTCCGTGGCCCTCGAGGCCCGGGAGGGCTACGCGGCCGCCGCCGGCCGCGCGGGCGTGGTCGTGCTCC
>Ga0256839_1004719_pt1 | contig 13094 bp, 14 predicted proteins | sample 354166metaG_FD_185968 | JGI IMG/M metagenome (GOLD analysis project Ga0256839, IMG submission 185968) | Hydrothermal vent microbial communities from Mid Atlantic Ridge, Atlantic Ocean - 354-166 | ecosystem: Environmental > Aquatic > Marine > Hydrothermal vents | place: Atlantic Ocean: Mid... | reverse complement strand
GAGTACACCACTGAAGCCACCATTGATGGCAAACAAGAGATTGTCTATGGCACCGCCTGCCGCCAACCCGATGGAACCTGGCAGGCAGCCAATTAAGCCTCAATAATCAAACTACGAGCCTGAACCTGGCAATGCCGCAGGTTCAGGCACATCCTCCAGCTCGACCTTCTCTATCTTCTCAAACCGGCTGGTGATCTTTCGCGCCGAGGTGTTCACCAGCTCCACATCCTTGTGGGCCTGACTGATATGCAGGGAGAGTTTCTCCATGCGATCCTGAAAGCGCCCAAAATCCTTCGACAAGGCTCCGAGATGCTGTTGAATAATATGCACCTGCTCACGGGTCGCCGCATCTTTTAACACCGCCCGTGCCGTGGTCAGGATCGCCATCATGGTGGTTGGCGAAACCAGCCACACCCGCCGCTGATTGGCCTCTTTCACAAGATCGGGATAGTGGGCGTGGATCTCGGCAAACACCGCCTCAGCCGGGATGAACATCATCGCCCCATCGGCCGTCTGGCCGGGCAGGATATACCGCTCGGCAATATCCGTAATGTGTTTGCGAATATCCTGCCTGAACTGCCGGCTCGCCCGCTCCCGGTCACTATCCGACACCTGTAGATCCGTCATGCGCTGATAACTCTCCAGCGTAAATTTGGCATCCACCGCAATATTCCCCGTTGGCTCTGGCAGAAACAGCATGCAGTCCACCCGCCGATCATTCTTGAGCTGAAACTGCAATGCAAAGCTGTTTTCCGGCAACATATTGCGCACCAGCGCATTGAGCTGGACCTCACCAAAAGCGCCACGGGAACGCTTGTCTGCCAGCACCTCCTGCAGGCTGACCACATTGCTGGAGAGCTCCGTGATTCGCTTCTGCGCCTCATCAATGCGCGTCAGGTGTGTCAACACTCGCGTGAAGGTCTCCGTTGTCTTCTCAAACCCCTCGCTCAGTCGCCTCTCCACCTGGCCGCTGATCTCCTGCAACCGCTTATCGGTACTCTCAGTCAACCCCACTACCCTTTTGCTCAGCTCTTCGGTGTTACGAAGCAGCACCTCATTGACCTCTTTGCCCACACTGCCGATCCCCTCATGCAGCGCCTTCTGCAGCGACTCACGCAGATCAGCGTGCGACCGCTGCTGTGCCAGGCGGCCATCTGCCAGTCCCTCCGAAACCGTTTTCTGCAACAATTCAAAACGCTGCACCAGATCAGCACGCAGCTTGCCTGCATCCTCTGTCAGATGCTTTTGCATCTCACCAAAGCGCTGCTCCAGCACTTTCTGATCCTCTGCCAGCTCGCGCCGGAATACCCGCTCCTGTTCGCGCAGCAGCTCCTCTATCCGGGCCAGCCCTGTCCCCTGCTCATCCGACCCACTGGTGGCCTGAGCCAGCCGCAACCAGAACAGCCCCACCACCCCCAGGGTTAAGAGGTTTAGCAGGAGCAGTGCAATGAGCAGGCTGTCGGTTTCAAACATCTGGCAACTCCACATTTATAATTCAGTGCATTATGCCGCAGCTTGAGGCGCAATACACTTGAAACAAAAGCCAACCACAGCTACCGTTGCACCCTTTGTAAGGGGCTATGCCATATTGAGTGGGTAACAAATTGACACAGAGACCACAGAGAGCGCAGAGATTTAGCCTCTGAGGGTTTGATGTTACGCTGCTGATAGCAAAATGCAGGCAGGTTTTATGTCTGACAGCAAAAGAAATTACAGCTTAACACGGTGTTTTGTAACATAATTCACCGCTTGCAAGAGAATCAGTTGCAGGTGATAGCTCCCCCCCTGTTTACAGGGTGAAGAGTATTGTTGACTCTTAAAGATAACTCTGTGGTCTCTGTGTTCTCTGTGTCTAAAGAATAGCTGAGCTACCCACTCAATATGGCATAGACCCCTTTGTAAAAACCTAAAAACCATCACCCACCACCCGATGCGTATTCACCTGAAAACCCTTGGCTGCCGCCTCAATGAAGCAGAGCTTGAAACCTGGAGCAGGGATTTTCAGGCGCTCGGCCATGAGCTGACCCAGGAGCTGAACAGTGCCGATCTGGTGGTGGTCAACAGCTGTGCCGTAACCGCTGAAGCGGTGCGTAAATCACGCAAACTTATCCGCCGGGCGCAGCGCAATAATCCGTCAGCCAAACTGGTTGTCAGCGGCTGTTATGCCTCGCTGGATCCAAGCAGCTCTTCCGGCATCGACCTGATCATCAATAACCGGGATAAAGACCGGCTGGTTGAGATCGTCTCAAAACAGCTCAACCTCCATGCCATGCCAGAGATGGCAACCGAACCCGGCGAGAACAGCCTGCTGGCCAGAGGCCGTCAACGGGCATTCATCAAGGTGCAGGATGGCTGCCGCTACCGCTGCACCTTCTGCGTCGTCACCCTGGCCAGAGGCGAGGAGCGCAGCCGACCCGCAACAGAGATCATCGACGAGATCAACCTGCTGCACGCAGGCGGGGTGCTGGAGGTGGTTCTCACCGGCGTACACATCGGGGGCTATGGCAGTGATATGGGCAACAGCCTCTTCCAGCTGATCCAGACCATCCTCGAAAAGACCACCATCCCACGTATCCGGTTAGGCTCAGTGGAGCCCTGGGATCTGCCGGAAAACTTCTGGTCACTGTTTGCGAACAGACGCCTCATGCCGCACCTGCACCTTCCGCTACAGAGCGGCGCAGATTCCGTACTACACCGTATGGCACGCCGCTGCAGCAGCACTGATTTTCGGCAGTTGGTCGAACAGGCCCGGCAGCAGGTGCCCGGTTTCTGTGTCACCACCGATATTATGGTTGGTTTTCCCGGTGAAACAGAGGATGAGTGGCAACAGACCCTGGCACTGGTTGAGCAGGTGCAATTCAGCCAGCTGCACATCTTCAGCTACTCACCACGCCCCGGCACAAAGGCGGCCGGGCTGCCCGGGCAGATCAGCCGAGCTGTGCAAAAAGAGCGCAGCCAGGCACTCTATGCATTGGGACAGCAGCTAAAGCAGATCAACCAGCAAGCCAATCTGGGCGCAGAACTCCCCGTTTTGATCGAAAGCAAAGCCGAGACCAGCGCAGAGGGGGCGATACTCTGGAGCGGATACACCCCAAACTTTCTTCGAGTTGCGGTACAGGCACCTGCCGGGCTTGCACTGGAAAACCAGATCCGGCAGGTGCGGCTGGAGGCAATCTCTGAGGCGGGGGATCATATTCTTGCCACTTTGCTATAAGCGCCACCCCTGCAAATTTCAACAGGTATAAATGTTATATACTGCGGGCAACCACGAATCCATCTTTCACTCTGGCCTACCATGATAAGACTGCTCCTGTTTGCTACTCTGATACTGGCCGCCGTGGCTCCCACCCTGGCCGATACCGTGCACGTGGCAACCGCAAGCAATTTCAGTCAGCCACTGCGGCTTTTGGCGCAGGCCTTTGAAAAGAAAACCAAATACAGGGTACGCATCAGCAACGCCTCAACCGGCAAGCTCTATGCCCAGATAAAACACGGCGCCCCCTACCATCTCTTCCTCTCCGCCGACCAGAGACGCCCCGAAAAGCTGGAACAGGAGGGGCTGGCAATCCCCGGCAGCCGTTTTACCTATGCCGTGGGGCAGCTGGTTCTGTGGGCACCCCAGCAGCCGTTTCAGGAGCAACCGCTTCAAGATGAAGCCAAGGCGCTGATCAGCCAGCCGGATCTGCGGCGCTTCTCAATCGCCAACCCCAAAACTGCGCCCTATGGGGCGGCCGCCCGCCAGACGCTGAAGGCCATGGGGCTGTGGAAACCACTGCAGGGGCGATTGGTGCGGGGTGAAAATATCGCCCAAACATTTCAATTTATCGCCAGCCGGGCAGCAGAGATGGGGCTTGTCGCCTACTCGCAGCTCTCTGAAGAGGCAAAATCCACCGGCTACCACTGGGTCGTGCCACAGGCACTGTATGACCCTGTTCGCCAGGATGCCGTGCTGCTGAAGCGCGGGGCAGAGAACCCCGCCGCCAAAGCCTTTCACACCTTTTTACAGTCTGGCAGCGCCAGGGCACTCATCCACACACTGGGCTATGGCCTGGATAGCCGTTAATGGAACCCGCCGACATCAGCGCCCTGTGGGTCACCTTGCGGCTGGCGTTCATCACCACCCTCATCCTCCTGCTATTGGGCACACCACTGGCCTGGTGGCTGTCACAAACCCAATCACGCTTTAAAACAGTGGTAGAGACCGTGGTGGCGCTGCCTTTGGTGTTGCCCCCCACGGTGTTGGGCTTTTATCTGCTGATTGCACTGGCACCGGGCGGTATCATCGGTGGCATGACCACACATGGGCTGGCCTTCAGTTTCACCGGGCTGGTGATCGGGTCAGCGCTCTACTCTCTGCCCTTTGTGGTACAGCCGTTACAGAATGCCTTCCGCAGCATCAACCCGTTGAATCTGCAGGCCGCCAGCACCCTGCGAGCCTCGCCACTGGATCGCTTCTTCTCCATTGTGGTGCCACTCTCCCGCCCCGGTTTTATCACTGCGGCTACCCTGGGGTTTGCCCACACGGTGGGGGAGTTCGGCGTCGTGCTCATGATTGGTGGCAATATCCCCGGCGAGACCCAGGTGCTCTCCATCGCCATCTACGACCATGTCGAAGCGCTGGAGTATACCCAGGCACACTGGCTCTCGGGTGGCCTGCTGCTCTTCTCATTCATCATTCTGTTTCTGGTCTATCGCCAGAACAACCGCTGGCCTCACACATGAGCGGCATTGCGTTTTGTTTTGAGCGGAAGCAGGATGGCTTTCAGCTGAATGCCGAGGCCGTGCTGCCCGGCATCGGGGTTACGGCACTGTTTGGCGCATCAGGCTCTGGCAAGACCAGCCTGTTGCGCTGCATTGCCGGGCTTGATCAGGCTGAAAAAGGGCAGCTGACGGTCAACGGTGAATGCTGGCAGGATAGCGCTAAAGGGCTGTTTGTCCCGCCTCACCAGCGCGCCCTGGGTTATGTCTTTCAAGAGGCTGCGCTATTTCCCCACCTGCGGGTCAAGGCCAACCTGGAGTATGGCTGGCGCCGCACCCCCGGCACGCAACGCAAGGGCAATCTAAACCATATCTGCGACATCCTCGGCATTGGTGAGCTGCTGCAACGCTATCCAAACCAGCTCTCCGGGGGTGAAAAACAGCGGGTTGCACTGGGGCGCGCACTGCTCAACAGCCCCCGGCTACTGCTGATGGATGAACCCATGGCGGCACTGGATCGGCCACGCAAGGCGGAGATCATGCCCTATCTGGAGCGGCTGCACGCCGAGGCTGATATCCCGATACTCTATGTGACGCACGATCTGGAAGAGCTGGCGCGCATTGCAGACCACCTGGCGCTGATCGAGCAGGGTCGCATCCTGAAACAGGGGCCGCTGGCCGAGATGTTTGCCAGCATCGACCTGCCCATCGCCAGGGATGAAAATGCCGGCGCCATCATCCAGACCCGGATCACCCGCCACGATGAGGAGTACCATCTGACCCACCTCCAGTTTTGTGGCGGGGAGATCCTGGTCAGCCGCATCGAGCGCGCCACAGGCGAGTCACTGAATATCCGCATCCACGCCCGTGATGTCAGCCTGGCCCTGCAGCCACCCGGCGAGAGCAGCATCCTCAATGTGGTGCCGGCGGTGGTCACAGATATACTGGATCAAGGGGCAGGACGCATCATGGTGCGCCTGGATGCCGGGGGCACACCACTGTTGGCGCGGATCACCCATAAATCCCAGTCCCGACTAGGACTGCAAACCGGTGCCACCGTCTATGCCCAGATCAAAAGCGTCGCGCTAAGTATTTAGCTGTAGTCATCCACCTTACCCCGCAGACTCTTCAACCGCCCTTTTTTGGTCTTGAGATCCATGCGTTTTTTTTTGGCCGCACGAGAGGGCTTGGTGGGTCTGCGTTTTTTTTGCACGGCTGTGGCACTTTTGATCAGTGACAGGAGCCGCGCCAGCGCATCTTCCCGGTTCTTCTCCTGGCTCCTGTACTCCTGGGCCTTGATGACAATAACCCCCTCTTTGGTGATCCGCTGGTCACGCCACTGCAAAAGCCGCTCTTTATAGAAATCAGGCAGCGATGAGGCATGAATGTCAAACCGCAGATGCACGGCGGTGGAGACCTTATTCACATTCTGCCCCCCAGCCCCTTGCGCCCGTATGGCTGTGATCTCAATCTCACTGGCCGGAATAGTGACTTGACTGGATACCTTTAACATCTTGGGTCGTTCTCTATCTCAATTCTCTTTTTAGCGGAAACGGGGTACTCTGTTTTTCAGACAACAGAGCAGCAGAAAAAATCATGCGGACACTGATTATTGGTTTTGGGGATATCGGTCATCGTATTGCAAAACTTGAGCTGGCACTGGGGCACTGTGTAACCGCACTCATCCGGGACAAAGATAAAATCGAAGCAGCCAGGGGTTTTGGCGTCGAGCCCTTTCTGGCAGATCTGGATCAACCCGACACACTGGTGCAACAGCCACTTGATGGCACCAGGGTATACTATTTTGCCCCGCCACCTTCAGTAAATACGCATGATAGCCGAGTCGCTAACTGGCTGCGCAGCATAGGCCGTGCAAAACCTGCTCTCATCGTCTATATCAGCACCACCGGAGTCTATGGCCATTGCCATGGTGAGTGGGTTGATGAGCAGCGCCCACCCAACCCCGTCGCCGACAGGGCAAAGCGGCGTCTAAGCGCTGAGTTGCAGCTATCTGAATGGGGAGCACAGCAGGCGGTTCCCGTCATCAGACTGCGTGTGCCCGGCATCTACCATCCGGACAGGCTCCCCATGGCCTCGCTGCTGCAAGGCAAGCCCATCTTGCATTCAGCTGATGCGCCCTACAGCAACCGCATCCATGCCGATGATCTGGCGCAGATCTGCCTTGCCGCCGCCAGGCATGGCCGGGGCGGTGAGATCTATAATGTAGCAGACAGTGACAGCTGCACCATGAGCGAATATTTTTTAAAGGTCGCCGAGGCCTTCAATATGCCAAGGCCAAAAGAGATCAGCTGGCAGCAGGCACGCCAGCAGCTTAGCCCTGGCATGCTCTCATACCTGCAGGAATCACGCCGGATAGAGAATAAAAAAATGCTGCGTGAGCTGGGGGTGGTGCTTCGCTACCCCACGCTGGAGGATGGGTTACGCGATATCCTTGTTGCCAAGCAGCCGCAACCGAACCCGTAGTCGACGCAGCCGTTCCGGATCAATGGCATCTGGCAGCAGTATCAGGGTGTGTCGCCTGAAACGACTGGTTGAAAAGTTCAGCACCACCAGCCAGGGCTGCAGATAGCTGGAAGCCTTCAGCTGTGCAGCAGGCTCATCACCATTGGCGAGAAAAAGCGTCCACTCTCCGGCGCTATCCCACTGGGCTGATTTTATGGCCGAGTCACTTGAGCGCAACAGATGGGTACGGGTGGCCTGAAGCAGACTCACTGCAACCGCCAGCAGCACAAGAAACTGCAGCCAAAACTCAAGGGGGAGAAAGAGCACCATACCCATCGCACCGGCATGAACAGCAAGGGTAAAGGTGAGCAACGTGGCTGATTTTTGGGGCCTGAGGCGCAGTTCGGGAATGCTCTTCGTAACCAAGCCAGATCACCCCTTTTAGACTGCATCCCGGATAAGTCTGACCATACGCACCATCGCCTCATCCTCTGGGGTTGTTTTCCCTAACAGCCACTCTTGCAGGGTCTGATCCTGCTGCTCTAATAATTGATTGAAGGCCTCTTTGTCTGCATCAGAGAGGCTGCTGTAGCTCTTGTCCAAAAAGGCCTCAAACAGCAGATCAAGTTCCAGCAGGCCTCGCCGACACTGCCAACGCAGGCGCTCCAACCCTGGCTGGCGGGCAATACCGCTCATTCAGACCGAATGCTTCAACATCAGTGCCTTGATATGCCCAATGGCCTTGGTGGGATTCAATCCCTTTGGGCAGACGTAGGCGCAATTCATAATGGTATGGCAGCGGAACAGTTTATAGGGGCCATCCAGCGCATCCAGCCGCTCCTCCATCGCCTGGTCACGGCTGTCGGCAAGAAACCGCCAGGATTGCAGCAGCGCCGAGGGGCCAGGAAATTTATCCGGATTCCACCAGAAAGAGGGGCAGGCGGTTGAGCAGCAGCCGCAGAGTATGCATTCATACAGGCCATCCAGCTTGTCCCTCTCCTCGGGTGATTGCAGATTTTCAGCCTCGGGTTCGGGATCGTAGCGGATCAGAAAAGGCTTCACTGAACGGTACTGTTTATAAAACCCGCTCATATCCACGACCAGATCACGAATGACTGGCACACCCGGAAAAGGGCGGATCTCGACCGGCTCTGTCAGCTCCGCAACCGGGGTGATACAGGCCAGGCCATTCAGCCCGTTGATGTTCACACCATCAGAGCCACAGACCCCTTCACCACAGGAGTGACGAAACGAGAGCGTCTCATCCTGGTTTTTCAGCTCCATCAACGCCTCACGCAGCATCATGCCGGGCTTGACATGCTCCAGCACGAACTCCTGCATATAGGGCTCTTCATCAACGTCTGGATTGTAACGGTATATTTTAAAGCGCATTGTCGTTTCTGGGTCTCAGTGGCTGAACAGGGGTGCACTCAATAGACTCTCTTCTTGGGCGGAAAGGTCTCAACCGACATCGGTTTGGTTCTCACGGGCTTATAGTCGAGTGAGTCATCCTGAAGCGTGTAGAGGCTGTGTTTCATCCAGTGCGCATCATCACGGTCAGGGTAATCTATCCGTGAATGAGCGCCCCGGCTCTCTTGACGGGCTTCGGCTGAGCGCATGGTTGCGATGGCAATATCCGCAAGATTCTCCAGCTCCAGCGCCTCTACCCTGGCGGTATTGAAAACCTTTGATTGATCCTGTAGCCGAACATCCGGGATGCGTGCCCGGATGGCTTTGATCACATCAATCCCTTCCTGCATGATCTTTTCTGTACGAAATACACCGCAGTGATCCTCCATCGCCTTTTTGAGATCAGCTCGAACGGCCTGCACGCTCTCGCCATCCCCCCGCTTCTCCCAGCGCGCAAAGCGCTCATAGGCCTTATCAATACAGGCCTGATTCGGTGGGCGGTGGTAGCGGTTGTTTTTCAGAAAGCCCAGGATGTCATTGGCTGCCGCACGGCCAAAGACCAGAATATCCAGCAGTGAGTTGCCACCCAGCCGGTTGGCGCCATGCACCGAGACACAGGCGCATTCGCCCGCCGCGTACAGGCCGGGAATCACCTCCTCCGGAGAGTCACCGCTGGGCATCACAACGCGCCCAAAACGATCCGTGGGTATCCCCCCCATCGCGTAGTGGGCGGTTGGAAAGACCGGGATGGGCGTATCCACAGGATCAAGATGCATAAAGGTTTTGCAGGTATCCCGGATGCCCGGCAGCCGTTTGGCGACGATATCCGAACCCAGGTGATCCAGTTTCAGCATCACATGATCGGCATTCGGCCCACAGCCACGCCCCTCCCTCACCTCGATGGAGATCGCCCGGCTGACCACATCACGGCTGGCCAGATCCTTGACGTTGGGGGCATAGCGTTCCATAAATCGCTCGCCATCCTTGTTGACCAGATAGCCGCCCTCACCGCGTGCGCCTTCGGTGATCAGCATCCCTTTTCCTGCAATACCGGTCGGGTGGAACTGGAAGAACTCCATATCCTGCAACGGGATGCCTGCACGCAACGCCATCGCCATCCCGTCGCCCGTGTTGATATGGGCATTGGTTGTAGTGCGGTAGAGCTGGCCACAGCCGCCGGTCGCAATCAGGGTGGTTTTGGCCTCGATGACCAGCGGCTCGCCCGTGGCGATATCCATCGTCAGCACGCCCAGCACCGCACCCTCATCATCATGGATCAGATCGATTGCAAAGTACTCATCGAAAAAGTGGGTGCGGGCGCGGATGTTCTGCTGATAGAGCGTATGCAGGATGGCATGCCCCGTGCGATCCGCCGCAGCACAGGTGCGGGTGGCCTGTGCTCCGCCAAACTCGCGGCTCTGACCGCCAAAGGGGCGCTGGTAGATCCGGCCGCTCTCCAGGCGCGAGAAGGGGACGCCGGCATGTTCCAGCTCATAGACCAGATGCGCCGCCGCCCGGCACATATACTCGATAGCATCCTGATCCCCCAGGTAGTCGCTCCCCTTGACCGTATCGTACATATGCCAGTGCCAGTTATCGGGCGTGACATTGGCCAGTGCGGCATTGACGCCACCCTGGGCTGCAACCGTGTGCGAACGTGTCGGGAAAACCTTGGATACCACGGCCACATGGGCATCGGCCCGCGCCAGCTGTAGCGCTGCACGCAGCCCGCCGCCACCGGCACCTAGGATCAGGGTATCAAATCGTCTGACAGGTATATTCATATTGTTATCGACATCAAACGATACGCGCTGATATCACAACCTCCAGGCTCCAGGCTCCACAAGCCAGCAGTGCCAGACCTGTCAATACCAACAGTGTCAGACGCAGTGCAAAAGGCTTGATGTAATCAATCAGGATATTACGCATGCCAACCCAGGCATGAAAAAGAAGCGACCCAAAAAAGAGCAGCATGGCCATGCTGACATGGGGCTGCGCCACCCAGAGCCGCCAGGCATCATAGGAGCTGGGCGGCGCAAAGATAAAGAGGCCAATCATGTAGCTGATATACAGCGCCAGATAGAGCGCAGTGATACGTTGCAACACCCAGGCCTGCATCCCCGATACGCGTCGGCCACTCATAGCGCCACCCAGATCAGAAAGGCGATGGGAAATGCCACCAGCAGCACAATGCGTGCGGTTTTAAGAAAAACCGGTTTATCTATGCCCAGATCAACATCAATGCCGATGCAGCGCAGCCCCGCCAGCAGATGGTGAACGAATGCCCACATCAGCAGCAGCAAGACCGCTTTGCCACAAAACGAGTCGAATACAGCAGTAGCTGTGGCAAAACCCTCTGGATTCATCAAGGAGAGATCCAGCAGAAAGATGCCGACCGGCATGAGCAGAAAGAGAAGAACACCGCTGATTCGGTGAGCAATGGAGGTGATCGCATTGATCGGCATGCGAATACGCCGAAGATCAAGATGAATGGGGCGCGGTTTGGTTTTTATCATCCGTAAAGGTTTCTCGTTTTTACCAAGTCACTGCGCCCTGCTGTTTCGGAGTCTGGCGCATTTCGCCAACAAGTATAGTTGAAGAATTCAATTCTTAGTAATTTCTTTGCCCATCACTCTGTCTTCAGTTTATTCAAAATATTCCAGAGATTAATCATCTGCTACTTGAATATTTTCGACCACCAGTTGAACCGTAGACGCCCCCCGAAACCGGTTGATATCCAGCCGATAGGTCAGATAAATTTTGTCACAATCAGGGAACATCTCTGTCTGGTTAAAGGCAATCGCAATGATTGAGTCAGCTGCACCCTCAGGCAGCAGCTCCAGTTTCAGATGCCGTTTGCCCACGATCTGCCGTTTCTGAATACTGAACTCACCATCGAATCTTGGCTCTAAAAACCCCTGCCCCCAGGGGCTGGCCCTGCGCAGCAGCTCCGCCAGTTCCAGCGTGAACTCCTCCGGCTTCAGCACCCCATCCGAGTGGATAATCCCAAACAGATCCGCCGCCCCCAGATGCCGCTGTGTCTCCCGATCAAAGGCCTGACTGAAGCGCTCGAACTGATCCTCATGCAGTGTCAACCCTGCCGCCATGGCATGGCCACCAAAGCGCACGATCATCCCCGGATATTTCAGATCTATCTCCGCCAGCAGATCCCGCAGATGCAGCCCGGGGACAGAGCGTGCCGAACCCTTTATAAGACCATCCTGTGCAGGGGCAAATCCGATGACGGGGCGGTGAAAATGCTCTCGAATGCGGGATGCCAGGATACCCACCACCCCCTGATGCCACTCCGGGCGGTAGATGCAAAGCCCGATGGGCAGCTCACTCTCCTCCTGTTCAAGAATATCGGACAGGCCGGCCATGGCCTGATCCACCATTTCGCCCTCGATATGGCGTCGGCTGTGGTTCAGCTCATCCAGCTGCCTTGCCATTGTACGGGCGGCCTGAGGGTTATCGGTAAGCAGACACTCGATACCCAACGACATATCATCCAGACGCCCTGCGGCATTTAGCCGGGGCGCAACCGCAAATCCCAGATCGGTTGCTGCCAGCTGGCTTCGTGAGCGCTTCGCCACTTCAATGAGGGCAGTGATGCCGACACAGCCCCGCCCAGCTCGGATGCGCTGCAGCCCCTGGTGAACCATAATGCGGTTGTTGTGATCCAGCGGCACCACATCGGCCACTGTGCCCAGTGCCACCAGATCCAGCAGCTCAGCCAGATTGGGTTCCGGCAAGCTGTTTTGGCTGAACCAATCCAGTGATCTCAGGTGGGCACGAAGCGCCAGCATGACATAAAAGATCACCCCGACACCTGCAAGATTCTTGCTGGGAAAGCGGTCATCCGGCAGCTGCGGGTTGACCACTACAGCCGCTGCAGGCAGCTCATCACCCGGCAGATGGTGGTCGGTAACCAATACCGGCACGCCTGCGGCAACAGCGGCGGCCACCCCCTCTATACTCGATATGCCGTTATCCACTGTAACCAGCAGATCGGGATTCTGCTTCAGCGCCTCTGCAACAATGGCCGGTGAGAGGCCATAACCAAAACCAAACCGGTTGGGCACCAGATAGCCAACCCGCTTTGCCCCCATCATTTTCAGTGCCCGCACAGCCAGCGCGCAGCTGGTGGCGCCATCCGTGTCGAAGTCACCGACTATCAGGATACTGCCGCCCGCTGCGATCACTTGATGCAACAGTACAGCGGCCGCATCTGCACCCGAGAGCATGTTGACCGGCAGCAGTCGATCCAGGCCGAGCGCCAGTTCAGATTCAGAGGTTATGCCACGCGCAGCGAACACCCGCTTTAACACTGGGTGCATATCTTCGGGTAGGGTAGACTCACTCTCATCAAAGGCACTTCGAATAATTTTAACGCTCAACAGGTTCACCGTGATTTAGGAGCCAGCATGCACCATATCAAAAACTGGGCTGTTCCAACCGAATTATCTCCACCCGCTGCCAAACAGCTGCAGCTTTGGCGTATCGACCTCACTGAGAGTGATGAA
>Ga0256839_1004718_pt1 | contig 13096 bp, 17 predicted proteins | sample 354166metaG_FD_185968 | JGI IMG/M metagenome (GOLD analysis project Ga0256839, IMG submission 185968) | Hydrothermal vent microbial communities from Mid Atlantic Ridge, Atlantic Ocean - 354-166 | ecosystem: Environmental > Aquatic > Marine > Hydrothermal vents | place: Atlantic Ocean: Mid... | reverse complement strand
CTAACCCTCTCTATATGATACTCCATCTCTATCAGCTGTTACATAGCCTGTAAAAACATATCCCCTTCTCCTTACAGTCTTCGTTACTTTCTTAGGTTTTAACTCCTTTATCAATATTTCTGCAGCCTTTATAGCTTTCTCGGGCTCTTCACATGCAAATATGTCTGCAGCTATATAACCGTATTCTGGCCAGGTATGGATAGATATATGGCTTGCTGATAGTAGAGTTACGGATGTGAATCCCTGTGGCACAAATTTGTGGTAGAGTGTTCCGAAGGACTTGAGGCCCGACTCCTTTACAACTTTATCTATAAGGTTGTTGAGGTATAGAGAATCATCTAGGATTGCAGGGTCTACGCCCTCCAAATCCAATAATATGTGAATACCTTTTTCCCTCCTCATCTCTTTCACAAATATGCAAGTTCTCAACCTCGTGAGACTAGATTACTAAATGATTACAATACTTCTATACATAAAATAATTTATAAATCATTTCTAAGTGTTTTTGATGGGAGATTAATTCTTCCATATTATTAGATTTATAAAAAAAGGGGTTGGATAATTTACCCTTCTCCTATTATGTAGTTATCGTTACACCATTGGTTAGATCTATAATTGTTCCATATCCATCGGCTACACCTCTAATACCTGTGAATTCGGTGAATAGGTCATTGAATCTTACTAGCCGCTTAAAGTATATCTGTATATGATCTCCTCTTGCAAATGTATCTCTTAATTGGTTCCAAGTTGCTTCTCCATCTCCAGCTACTCTCCAAGTAATATCGTTTGTTATCTTGAAAAGGATGTTACTACCTTCTTTATTAAGTATTAGGTAGTTCTCTCCTGTCTTAGCTAATACTCCTGATATTTCTATGAATCCTCTAACATTTTTATGGTCTACTATCGAACTTCTTGTGAAAGCTTCTCTTACTATTACTATCTCCTCTTGCTTAACTCCAAGTAATACTGGGATGGTATTATTACTCCTCCTATAAAACTTCATAAGTATCGTGGCCTCTCCCGGCTCGATAATATCCATAGCTTCACTCCAAGATGCTTTACCGAGGCTATTACTAATGTAGAACCACTCTCCCCTAGCTATTACTGTTCCATTGTATGTCTCGCTCTCAACTTCTAAACTTGTTTCAGATATATCTATAATCCTTGCTGTAAACATTAGTAAATCGTCTCTATTCCCATTATCTGGTTCGTTTCTCGACGCAGATGACGGTGCTATATACATCATTATTGAGAGTGTTATTAGTATTGCTAGTAGTAGGGATGCAAATCTAGTTCTATTCATGATTCATCGGATAGTAAAGGTTTTATTTCCCTAAAAAGGTTTGTGAATGATTGATATAGAAGAATCTTCTATGTCTATGGTTCGAATCCGAATGCCTTAAGCAGATTTATAATTTTTTCTAGTTCATTTAGCATCTTATCCCCATCCTCTGTTATTCTGTATCCGTCCTTGGTTCTTTCAATTAAATTTTTATTATTTAATTCTTCTAGGTATATCTTAAGCCGTTCATATGATAAGTTGGCTCTATACATTATCTTTGTTGGTTTGGCTATACCATCTTCATATTCAAGTATTTTAATTTGTTTGAGTATGTCGAACAAAATCTTTATCCTAGATCGGTATCCCCTACTCATTTCTCATCTCCAGTGTAGATCGATGCAGCGAGGATTAGAAATCCCATTAGTCTTGCTACATTTGATATGAATTTGTAGTCAGGTCTGGCCATACTTATACTTATACCTAGATAGGAGAATGTAAGGAGTGTAAAAGCCAATATTGAATATAGCAATTTCCTTTCCTTATAGATCATATAGCTGAGAATTACCCTATATAGTATGAACATTATCAGTATTGCGCATATTAGATATATGGTTAGTAGTTGGAAGGCTATTGATGCCCCAATTATCTGTAGAGCTAATCCCTCCTCCTCCGGCCTGTAATATCCAATCACTATAATTAGATATCCTAGTAGCTGGGCCAATGCAGATGCATATTCACCATATACGAGAAAGAACTGTGGCCTGAAGAAGGATGTATAGATTGATAGTAGTAGTTGGACGAATATTCCTCCTCCTATCACTGTGAATCCAAGGTATATCTTCAAAAGTCTTTTATCCTTTAGGAGTCTATACCCTCTGTATGCCCATATACCAATTACTATTGTTAGGATAACTTGCGTAAATAGTAGAGTTAGGTATAGATAGTCGACTGGTCTAACTGGCATATTAGACACTATTAAATCTATTTAGATATTTATGATAAATTTTGATTAGAAAGATTATATAGGCATATCATTTATTTCCCATCGTCTCTATCTATCTATTGGGATTTGAATATGTCCGAAGAGTTTATGAAAAGTTTTCTGATAATTATATTGGTTATATTCCTTTTAATCCTTGGTATCCCCATGTTTATGATGCTTTTCATGGGCTGGGGAACCGCCCCCACAACTGGTGGTATGATGAATGGAATGATGGGTATGGGTGTGCATATGTTCAACATGTTCATTCCATTCTGGCTCTTCCTCTTCTTCTTCATTATAATCTTGGCGGGCCTTGTATACATGGTGTCTCAGAAGAGTTATAGGGAAGCTGAAACTCCTGCCCCAAAATACTATTCACAGCCTACCACCGAGTCTAAGTTGGAGCCGGATATCTTCAAGGTTTTGAGGCCTGATGAGAAGATGGTTGTTGACCTTTTGATTAAGAATGGGGGGCGGATGCTTCAGAAGGATCTTCGCTGGGAACTTGGAATGAATAGAGTTCAGATCCACAGAATAATAGAGAGGCTTGAAGAGAGGAATATAGTAAGTAAGAAACCTGTAGGTAATACTAATGAAATCGTATTGACTGACTGGATAGTTGAGAATTATGTAGATCGTGATTCTGGCAAGAGTGAAACATCATAGACTTATAAACCGTTTCAACCGTTTCAAGTACCTTCTAAATAATGTTTCAACACATAGGTATGGATGGTGATGTGATATGAAAGGTTTAGGATATCTCTTGATAGGACTGCTCGGTCTAATTGTACTCGGCTTCGGTATAGTAGCCGCTTTCCCAGGGAATATGATGGGATGGAACATACTCGGAATGTCCACCCAGCCGATGGCTGGTGGTATGATGGGTAATGGTATGATGTCTGGAGGAATGATGGGTGGAATGGGCGGCGGAATGATGAGCGGAGGCATGATGGCGAATGGAATGATGGGTAACGGTATGATGGGCAATGGTATGATGAACGGTGGTATGATGAATGGAGGTATGATGTCTGGATCAATGGGCTGTCCAATGATGAATGGTATGGATATGAGCCAGATGCAACAGCATATGATGAGTATGAATGGTGTTGATATGGATCAGATGCATCAGGAATGTATGAATATGATGCATGAACATATGGGCAACTCAACCCATACAGACGCTGGTCATTAAATAGAGATCTAATAGCGATACGCCCATCCTTTTTTTATATTTTCTTTCCCTTCAAATCTTTTAAGATTTTATATTACAGAGTCGTTACTCATTTTTCAACTTGAGAGACTTACAACATTATTAGATATAGTAATATCTATCTTATCTCTTGGGTATGGCTAGCGGTGAATTGTTGCTTGAGTTTATATCTCTAGCTTTAATAGCTGTATTCGGTTTTATATATGGTGTTTTGGGTGCTGTAGTTATCCTTCCCGGGCTTATGTTTGGGTCCTTAATAACTAAGTTTCTGGGTCTTGAGTTATACCCTCCTATAGTAGCTTTCTCTCCGATGGCGGCTGCGTTAATAGTCTTTACAGCTGGTCTAGAGGTGGATATGGATTTTTTAAATTCTCATAAATTCAGTCTTATCTTAACCATATTTTTTGAGTATGTTCTGTTATTTCCAATCCTATATGTGTTATACATCTATATTTCGAGGTCAATATCTTATATTCTTTTAGCTCTCTCTGTCGCGTCTAATGAGGCTTTTGCCCTTGCAGTGGGGCATGAGGAGGAGACGAGGAAGTATGGTATAGTAATATCTGTTTTGGAGGATTCTATAGCTGTCTTTCTCCTTGCCCTAGGATTCTATACCTTCCAGGTGGGGTATGAGTTAGAGGTTGAGCTTCTTAGGCTTATAATGTTGACTATGGTTGTAGTCCTTGTTCTATTTGTATTTTCTAAGCCTTTTGCATCGATGATTGAGATGGTTAGGCATCCGGAGGCTAAATCCCTTGTAGCTATACTTTATATCCTTATACTTATATTGGTGAGTGAGAATCTCAATCTGCCGGAGGCTCTAGTAGTATTTCTAGGAGGTATATTCCTTAGCTATTATGTGATGGATGATGAATTGAATGTTTGGATGCATTCATACATGTATCTAGCTCTTATGGGTTATGTTATATCCCTCCCATATTTTTTAGAAGTTTCAATCGGCTTCAGCGATTTTCTCACCTATATAATGTTGGGTGCTATAGCCGGGGTAGCTTCATATTTCCTTAGGGTGGCCATCCTATATATCTCTACAAATTTGGCGGGTATAGCTATTAATTCATCAATTCTTTTGTCACTTACCCTCGCTAATTCAGGGGAATTCGGCCTCATTGTGTTGGGTGGTCTTGTATCTCAAGGCGTTATTGAGCCGTGGGCCTTCTATGTGACATTATTTGGCTATGCATTTAACCTTACCATCGTCTCCTATGTAGCGAGGAATATTACAGATATCTCAGCTATCTTTCTTCAAGTTATTCCTGAATCTATATTCAATAAGTTGTTTGAGATTAATAATGAGGTCAAAACCTATTTTGAGTATCTATGGATGGAAGGAGAGACTGTAAAGGAGATATATCAGATACTTCTTTTGACTGCTACCGCCTACCTATCTACTGGGCTTCTATATCTAATATCTAGACCTTTCGAATCGGTGGTGATATTTGGTTTCCAGCTCTCCATAGTAATAGTTACTTTATACTTTACCTATAGAAGGTTTGTGGAGAGGACTTTCAAGACCATCAAGAGGGGGCTTGTCCTCCCAGTTATATTTGAGTTTGCTATAACTATTTTGGTTCTTCTATCTCTTGTTGAGTCTATCAGGATAACCCTAACTAGGGCTTTCATAGATACGAATCTAGTCATCGTATCACTTATTATTGCGGGGATCCTCGCCTCAATATTTATCAGGTCATCCTATATCTTAGCTAGGAGGAAGGAGACTTTAGAGTGATATCTTAAATATTTCCTCTTCCTAGATAGAGGTTTTAAAAAAATTGGGGTGTAGATGCTATTTGCTGACGATACCCCTGCCATACATCAGAAGCCATGCGAGAGCCGGGTATACTATAAGGCGTTCCATACCTCCCCTCCCCAGCCCCATATAGTTTTTAGTCATAAATAGATACAGAGCTATTAGAGTTATTATTCCTAGTAATGCCCATAGATATTTAAGGTTGGTCTTTTCAAGCCTATAACTATATAATGCAGCTAACCCAGAGAATAGGAATGTTAGTAGTGCTGCTATCGAGTGGGGTAGTGGTATGTCCATCGGAAATAGACCGACTCCAAGGGCTCCTACACTTGATATTCCTAATAGGGCTGCGAAGATCTTATCGAGATCCTTTAGGAAGTAGGCTGCCGCTATGCCTAGTAGTCCAAGTAGTGCAACTGAGCCGTTGAAGATATAGCTATTCTCTCCAACTCCCAATGCACTTATAACATCCTCTGCAACGCTATATCCAGGTCTGAGGAACTCAGCGATCTTCCAAAGTAGTATGAATTGTAGTGAACCGATGATTAGGAGGTATCCTGCTTTGTTAAGGTTCTCCCCATAACTGGTCATAAATAATATAATATATTTCTTTCAATAATTATTCAGCGTCTCTAAATCTTGAATAATCTTATTCTTTATAGATAGCTATAGAATCTTCTTCTATAATGTGGTTTGTATATGGTAAATCTTAATAGATAGTATGGGAATAGATTAATTATTACCTTATTTTAGGGGGTGTTATTTTGACCGAGGTCTCTGAATCTAGGAGGGATTGGATTAAGCTAGCTGGTGTCGGTGCCGCCGGATTAGCTGTTGGGTATGGCTTAGGTTTTCTCACTGCTCCTGAGAAGATAGTGGAGAGGGAGGTTGAAGTACCCGCTGAGGGTCTCCCTGGGATACCTGATAAGCCTATTAAGATAGGATATATCTATTTCATGACTGGTACGTTGGGGACATATGGGACTAATGCGGCCGCAGCTATCGAGCTTGCTGTTGAGGAGATTAATAATAATGGGGGTATCCTTGGTAGGAGGATTGAGTTGACGAGTAAGGATGAAGCGGATAGAGAGCGTGTTCTTGATAATATAAGTAAGATGGTTCAGGATGAGGGTGCTGAGATTGTGATTGGCTTGGATAGTAGTGGTGATGCGCTAAAGATTATTCCTTTGGTTGAGGAGGAGCTTCAGATACCCTTCATAGTTACTCATGCGGCTACGCCTAAGTTGACTGCATGTGAAAAGAGGAAGTATATCTTTAGAATTAGTATGTATGAAGAGCCTATTGATATTATGGCTGCCCAACTTGTTAAGGAGCTTTATGAGGGGGAGGTAAGTGTTGTAGCTAATATTGGTCCCGACTATGCATATGGATATGACTCTTGGGCTATATTCTCTGGTAAGTTGAGGGAGTTAATGCCCGATCTAGAGTTTCTAGAGCCTATCTATACACCGTTGTTCACAACCGACTATGGAACTTATATAGACCAGATTAAGGGTAGTGGAGCTGACCTCCTATTCTCGAGTCTCTGGGGTGGAGATGCAGCTACATTCTTTAAACAGGCCATTGCAAAGGGTCTATTCGACTCAGTCAAAGTATATATGAATGCAATGCTTGGAGCTACAGACACTTTGGAGGCTATTGGAAACGATAACGTACCTTCTGGTGTAGATGTCTGGGGAAGTGGTAGATATTGGTTCTTATATCCACCACATGATGTATACCCGCTTAATAGAAAGTTTGTGGAGGACTTTAGGAGCAAGACCGGTGGATATCCACCATATGTGGCTGCCACAAGCTATACAGCTATCTATGCTATTAAGAAGGCTATTGAGACGGCCTACCTCATGAAGGGTTCATGGCCGGATGTTGATGATATAGTGTCGGCTTTAGAGGGTCTCACAGTCCCCGGACCAATGGGGCCTGTATACATAAGACCAGAGGATCACCAAGGCCTATACGATGTATTCTGGGGTAGGCTGAAGAAGGGTAGCCCCACTTATCCGATTCCCATCCTAGATGATCTAGTGGTCTATCCACCAGGTAAGGTGGTTCCCGAGCCTTTGACTACGATGGTGAGCTGTTGATTCCATACCTCCATCCCTTTTTATTTTTTGGTTTGAGGTGGTTGATTTGGATATAAATCTATTTATAGTTCAATTCTTCAATGCCCTATTCTTTGCCTCCATACTCTTTCTGATATCTTCAGGTTTGAGTCTGATATATGGTATAATGAAGATATTGAATCTAGCCCATGGGGCACTCTATATGGTTGGTGCATATATTACATTCACAGTCGTTATCTTATGGCTTGGATTGAGCTGGTATTCGATGGTAGTAGCATATCTAGCTTCTATAGCTGTTGTGGCTGCCCTTGGTATATTTATTGAGAGGGTCCTCCTCAAACCCCTATATAATAAGCCGCAGGATCTACAGTTGTTACTTACATTCGCCTTGATATTTATCTTGGATGATATTGTTAAGATGATATGGGGTGCCCAGTATAAGGCGTTCCCCACTATACCTGGTTGGAGCATACCAGTTGGTGACTTCCAGATACCTATATACTTTATTGTCACCGTCTTTATAGCTATTGGAGTAGGTCTATTTCTACATTGGTTCTTCACTAGGACTACATATGGCAAGATGGTTAGGGCAATCTCATATAGCCTTGAGACATCGTCATTACTAGGTATAAATACGGATAGGCTATTCGCCCTATCCTTTGCCCTCGGAGCTGGTTTAGCTGGTTTGGCAGGGGGAGTGGCTGTTCCACTCTATACAGCATCACCTGGTATGGGTGGAGATGCGATAGTCCTTAGCTTTGCCGTTATAGTTATAGGTGGTATGGGTAGTATATTAGGTGCCTTCGTAGGCTCTCTAATAGTGGGTTTCTCAAGAGTCTTCATGGCTATACTCTTCCCTGTATTTGAGATAGCCTTGATATATGTGATTATGGCGGTTATACTAATGTTTAAGCCCACTGGCCTCTTCGGGATGGAGATGAGGGAGAGGAGATGAGGATTCCAATAGATAAGGAATTATATTCCCTGCTAATTTTGTTTTTATTCCTTGCCGTTATGCCTCAATTCCTTTCCACATATAATGTTAGGCTGCTCTCCGTAGGAATTCTATATGGATTGGCTGCCGTAGGCTTCAATATTCTATATGGTTATACAGGGTTGATAAGTTTTGGTCATGCAATGTTCTGGAGTGCAGGTGCATATGGCATCGCCATAGGACTCGTAAAACTTAATTTAGATCCTATGTTAAGCATTTTACTTGCATTTACACTTACCTTTGTAGTTGCAGTGACTACTGGATACCTGAGTCTTAAGCATACTGAGATATATTTTGCTATGTTGACCCTAGCTTTTGCCCAGCTTATCTATGCTTTAATCATTAAATTAAGAGATATAACGGGGGGTGATGAAGGTATATATGGGATTCCAAGGTTCCCTCCAGATATTGAGCAGTATTATTATCTTGTGTATATAGTTGCCTTTGCCCTAGTTATACTCGCTTGGTGGATAGTTAGGACTCCGTTGGGCCTCGGCTTCCAGGCTGTGAGGGATAATCCATATAGAGCTGAAGCCCTTGGAATGGATGTTGGGAGGGTTAGGCTAATAAGCTTTATATTAAGCGCCTTCTACTTATCCGCCGCCGGTATATTATATGCTCCTCTCAATAGAGCTATAACGCCTGATATAGCCTTCTGGACATTCAGTGCTATAATAGTTATAATGACTATAATAGGGGGGTCTAAAAATATGTTTGGAGCCTTTATTGGAGGTTTAATCTTTATATACATAAATACGCAAGCTATGAATCTTACCGAGTTTTGGCAGTTGACTCTGGGTATAATACTCGCTTTACTCGTTTATCTGGCTCCATATGGAGTTGTAGGTATAGTCGATAGGGTGGTGGACTATGTCAGGAAGAGATAAGATTGTTTTAGAGGGTGTATCACTCCATAAATGGTTTGGGAATGTCCATGCCGTTAATAATGTATCATTCACTCTCTCCCAGGGTGAGATACTATCTATAGTTGGTCCAAATGGTGCTGGTAAGACGACTCTCCTTAATCTAGTTAGTGGGATTATAAAGCCGGATGAGGGGAGGGTGTATCTCCACAGAGAAGATGGTAGAATGGATATTACGGGGAGGCCTCCATACTATATTTCATTCTTGGGGGTTGGAAGGAGTTTTCAGATACCAAATATATTTGATGGGTTGAGTGTTAGGGATAACATTAGGTTGGCGGTCTTGACTCATAAGAGGAGGATGACTAAATTCAGTAGAGACTATGGATCCTTTGATGATGTTGAAGAGATTGTGGATAATGTGGTTGAGATATTCAAGCTTGGGGAGTATATCGATAAGTATGGGAGGGAGTTATCTCATGGAGAGAGGAAGAAGCTTGATATTGCCTTATCATTTGCCCAAAATCCTAGGGTATTGCTTCTCGATGAGCCTACATCGGGGCTTACATACTCTGAGAAGCTTGAGATGGTTGAGCTTATCAAAGATTTGAGGAGGGAGAGGGATGTATCGTTTATAGTTGTTGAACATGACTTGGATGTTGTGAGGGAGATATCTGATATGCTTATGGTTATGTATGACGGTTCTGTATTGGCATATGATAAGCCTGATGTCGTTATACAGATGTCCGAAGTCATCACGGCATATCTGGGTGGTGAAATAGTATGAAGGTCATTGTAGATTCCATACATGTTCATATAGGTGGCGTAAAGATCTTGAATGGCGTCTCCCTCGAGGTTTCGGAGGGTGAGGTCGTCGGCCTTATAGGTAGGAATGGAGCTGGTAAGACTACTACGTTGAAGTCTATAATGGGGTTGATAAAGCCTTCTGATGGCTCTGTATATCTAGATATTGATGGATCTAAACTTGATGTAAAGCGTATAAAGCCATATAGGATTGCTAAGCTAGGTGTTACATTGGTTCCACAAGGTAGATATATATTCCCAGATCTCACGGTTCTAGAGAATTTGGAGGTTGCATATGGAGGAATTCCCCCTGAAGATTTATTGGAAGATATATTTGGATATTTTCCAGAGTTGAAGAAGATTAGGGATAGGAAGGGTATCCACTTAAGTGGGGGTGAGCAGCAGATGTTAGCTATAGCTAGGGCATTGATTATGAAGCCTAGGATTATTCTCTTGGATGAGCCTCTTGAAGGATTGGCCCCCAAGATAGTTGCCTCTGTCCGTGAGATTATAATGAGGATTAAGGCTGAGGGTCTAGGTATATTGATTACGGAGGCTGGAAATGTCAAACGTATCCAAGACCTTGTTGATAGGGTGTATGGTATTGATAGAGGTGAGATAATATACTCTGGTGATGTAGAGGGTATTATGAAGGATGAGAATGCCCGGCGTAGGATCTGGGGATTCTAAGGAGTTTATGTAGATAAAAAAGAGTTAAGTATAATGGCGGCATCCACTATCCGTTACTCTTTAATTACCTTTTTAACCTGTTCAACCAACTCTGGAGGAATCTCCTCCATGCCATGGTCATGCTTTGCATGATGCACTATCTTCTCCATCAACTCATCCATAGACTCGGCTTCAGCTTTCCATTCACAGTCCATCCCTAAATCTTTACAGGCAAACTTCGGCATTGTATAAACACCTACTATCTTATGTAGAAATTCGTTTATAAATGTGGTGGTATATGCTTAAATATCGTTGGGTATAGACATAATAAATCCATATAAATTATTTTATACTTGGATTTCCATCTGACTCCTCCCATATTCTATTATATATATCTTTCGAGGTTATCCCTTGTCAATTCTATATATCTCCTATCATCAACAATCATATTGGAAATTATCTCTCCAATTATTGGTGCTGCTGTAAATCCTGGTGAGTCGATGCCATATGTGAAGATGTATTTGCCTTTCTTCCTAATTATGAAGTCGTCTTTTGGATAGTTGATGGGTCTCACACCGTATGAGATCGAGAGTATTTTAGGTGGTTCGTTAAATAGTTTCTCAAATCTTTTGTAGACTTGTTTTATATCGTGTTCAGATGGAGCTTCATCTGGGGATTCTACCCATTTGAATCCCGGTCCTAGTAGGGTGTATCCTTGCTTAGGTATTGCAGCTCCTCCCTTGGTATATCTCTTCAAGGGGTTTGGAGGGTGAGTATATATAGAGTTTATATTTAGGTCTATGTTCACCATCACACCAAGTGCATATCTATGTTTAGGGACCTCATCATCTAACTTCTCTCCAATATTATATGTTTCCGGACCTGCTGCCACAACTATATAGTCATATCCCTCTGAGTCATACTCATACTTTGAGAACTTAATATCTACCCCCCTATCTCCAATGTATTCGGCTATCCTCTTCAAAACTATTATTGGATCAACAACCCCATATCCCTCTATCCTAAGGAAGTATTTTATATTTCTGGTTAGAGGAGGCTCTAAAATACCTTCATTTCTATGTCTAGATAGTTTGAAGCCCTCTTTCTTAAGGATGGATGAGATTATATCTAGGTATATCTTATCGATTAAGTTGTACCCCACAATATAGAGTTCTGTCTCATATATCTCATACCCGAATAGATTTGATAATTCTCTATACTTTTTTGCACCTAACCTAGTCAATATAGACTTGATCGAGTCGAAGGGTTGTTGAATGAGGTGGAGGACCCCAGCATTATTACCTGAGATACCTCCTCCCAAGGATCTCTTCTTATCTATTACATCGACTTTATATCCTTTGCAATTTAATGTATAGGCCGTGAATAGACCAATTATGCCAGATCCTATAACTAATACCTTACTCATTATATCAAAATAAAATTAGTTTATGGTTCCTATAATCTCTAGATATTCTTTTCCATCCTCTCATACCTTTGGTCTTTATCTTGAGTGCACCTCATTTGATATTACTTCTTTAACAATTTTATCAAGGTCTGAATAGATAAGGCGGTGGATTATCGATTGAGCAGCATATATAGAGTCGAAAAAAGTAAGTTTTTCATATTTTCTCCTCAATTCAATTGAGTATACAAGTGTTTCAGGAGTTATCCCTATATATGTTGGTCGAGTATACCTATTGAATATACTTGAGATCGACTGAAGAGCCTCCCCTATTTTATCATTAGAAAGTCCATAAGATTTTAGGAGGAGAGAGAACTCTATTAGAGCTGGTTGGGAAATCGCTATCAAGTAGTCTCCTTTTACAGCACCCTCTAATATACTCATCGCCCATTCATGATTTTTATCTCTGGGATTGAGAGAAAGTAGGAAACCGGTTTCAAGCAAAAGCTTTTTAGGCATATATTAATCCCCCTCAGCCTCTCTAACTGCTTCCTCATAAGCCCTTCTCCTAATATCCCTCTTAAAAGTAATATCTCCCAAAATCTCTTCGAGAGTTTTAAAGGGATCCTTCTCCTTTTTTAAAATTATCGAATCCCCTTTTACAAACATTAAAAGTACATCATCTGCACCAATCCCCATCTCCTCCCGTACTTTTTTAGGTATTACTACTCTTCCCTTCCTGTCAATTTTTATCCTGTATGTCATTATCCCACAAATATATTGAGATATTCCCACTTTAAAAATTTTGTGGGATTTTAATAAGCGACTATCTCTATTTTGATAGTGTTGGATAACTATTGTTATTATTAGTGGAGTATATGGAGCGTGTTATAGTTATTGATATAGGTTCTACGAGGCTTAAGACATTGGAATATATTGATGGAATTCCTGGAAGGTATCAGAAATATGGGGTCCCAGGTTATGATGGGATCTTGGATGCTGGGTTTATTAAGAAGGTTGTGAGAGGATTAATGGATG
>Ga0256839_1004717_pt1 | contig 13097 bp, 10 predicted proteins | sample 354166metaG_FD_185968 | JGI IMG/M metagenome (GOLD analysis project Ga0256839, IMG submission 185968) | Hydrothermal vent microbial communities from Mid Atlantic Ridge, Atlantic Ocean - 354-166 | ecosystem: Environmental > Aquatic > Marine > Hydrothermal vents | place: Atlantic Ocean: Mid... | reverse complement strand
ATCCATGATAAGTACTTCAATATTTGCTTTATTGTATGCTTCAAGCAAAGGTGAGTTTCTAAGCATTTTTTCATCTTCACCTAAAAGATAGTAAATTACTTTCTTCTCTGAATCTGCTCGTGAAATATAACTTTCAAAACTCACCATACCTTCCTGGGTTGAAGACTTATATCTTACAATATCTAGAAGTAACTCTTTATTGACATGATCTGTATAAATTCCTTCTTTAATGAGTTTATTGTATTGACTCGTAAATTGCTTTTCATCTTCTCCTGTCAATTTTTTAATAGCTTGTAAAATTTTCTTTACAGAGTGTTGTTTCATATTTGCCAGGATTTTATTTTCTTGGAGTAATTCACGGCTGACATTTAATGGTAAGTCTTCTGAATCCATAATACCTTTTACAAAACGAAGATACATTGGTAACAATTCTTTATTATCATCCGTAATAAATACACGTTTGACATACAGTTTGACACCTGGGGTAAAGTCTGGTCTGTACATATCCATAGGAGCAGTTTTAGGAATGTAAAAAAGTGTTGTAAATTCTTGAGAGCCTTCTACTCTGTTATGAATATAGGTTAAAGGCTCTTCGCTATCATGTGCTATAGTTTGATAAAACTCTACATAGTCTTCTTTTTTCAATTCAGACTTTGAAAGTGTCCAAAGTGCTGTGGCTGCATTAATCTGTTCAGTTTTATTTTCCATTTTAGTGGTTTTTTCATCACCCTCACCCTCTGTTACCTCTTCAGAATAATTCAACATAATAGGGTATGCAATGTGATTAGAGTATTTTTTCACCACTGTTTGTATACGTTGTTTTTCTAAAAACTCTTTTTCTTCCTCTTTGAGTTTAATATAAATCACAGTACCATGAGATTCTTTAGTCACAGGTGTTACTTCGTACTCTCCAGAACCATCTGTAGAGAATTTATATGCCTGTTCTTCCCCTGCCTTTTTTGAAATAACATCAACTTTATCTGCCACCATAAAGACAGAATAAAACCCAACACCAAATTGTCCAATAAGGTTTGAATCTTTTTTTGCATCACCTGTTAAGTTTTCCATAAAAGCTTTGGTACCAGACTTAGCAATAGTTCCTAGGTGGTCCATTAAGTCTGCTTCATTCATCCCTATACCATTATCTCCAATAGTGAGAGAGTTATCTTCTTTGTCCAGTTTTATAAATACTTTTCCAGCCCACTCTTCATTCTTAAATTTTTCATCTGTTAACGATAGATAGTTAAACTTATCGATTGCATCACTAGAGTTAGAAATAAGTTCTCGTATAAATATCTCTTTATTTGAATAAAGAGAGTGTGTCATGAGCTTTAAAAGTTGCCCAATTTCTGTTTGAAACTGATGTTTTGCCATTATGTTTCTCCTGTATAGTTTATTTTACGGGATTATAATATATTTTCCTAAATATTGCAAGTTTTTTCATAAGTAACTTTAGTCTATTTGACTAAAGTTTATATTCTAGTTGATTGAGACTCTTTTTTTCATTCTTAAATGGGTCAATAATTGCATTAATTTCCTCTAATTTATATTGAAAAGGGAAGCCAACTTTTGAATTTTTAACTGTACTTTCCAAAATATAATATTTTTTTTGATTCACCCAGAGACCTTTTTTACCCGATAACCTTGTATCTGATAATCTAACAATCACAAAAATATGTTTAGGTACCAACACAAAATATGCTTCTATATTCAACACATGCAATAGTGAGATAAGTAGGTTACTCTTGTCATCACAATCACCAAAGTTTTGTTCTATTGTTTTCTTTGGAGTACATTTCTGAAAAGTATTTGTAACATATGGGATTGCTGTTACGAAATCTAAAACTGCCTCTACACTACATAATGTATTACTACAATTTTTTGTCAATGCCCTAGCTTTTTGCTGTATCTCTTCTGATCTGCTTATATAGGAAGAGTATATACCATTGGGAGTTCTGATTTGAGTTTCATTTACAACGATTAATGCTTTATAGCTTGCATATATAAAGAGGAAAAATGAAATAAAAATAATCACAATAGAAATATTTTTATACATTTCATTTTTCATTCATATACTTCTATTATTATATTTTAACTTTACATCCTAATCTTTGCTCTTCTCTTAATAACGCTTCTTTTTTACTTTTAGCATCACGCAGCATTTTAGATTTATTGTTACTTACTGTAATGTCTGGTGTAGTCATGGCAGGGGCAATTTCTTCTAAATGAAAAGCGCTTGTATTTTTCACACTATCTGTAAATTTATCTATCTTTGCAATTTTTTTGTTGATAATTTCACATTCCTCAACATTATTGCTTTCAGTATATGGCATTTTACCACTACACCCCGATACAAACATCATCATACTCACCAAAGAAATGCCAAGAAGTAATTTATTATTCATGATCTAAACCTTTTTAAAATATTATAGCACAAGCTTTTCAAAGAAACTAATGTGTATTAAAAATCAACCCCAAACAACAATTTACTTGTTGTTTTATTATTCCCTATCGTAGGATTTGGATTAGAGTCATTGATGAAGTCAAATACTAACCTAACCGAAAAAAAGTCAAAAAGTGGGACTGTAAAACTTAAATTTGACCTAAATATCCAATCTTCATTTATATCTTGAAGACTTGGAAAGTACATCATAAAACCATCCAAAATTAAACTATTAATAAGTACTAAATCATCAAATTGATATTTACCTGTAAGTTGTACTGCAGCTACTGGAAAGTTTTTATCTTCAAATTGCTTATCTGTATACCTCGATGTAGCATACCCCAGCCCCATACTAGTTTCAAACCATTGAGACTTACCAAAGCTAAACCTTTTACCATAACCCACATTTGGAATAAATCTGTTTTCAATCTGTCTTGGACGATCATACTCTGCTAACAGAGCTGCATAATAAAACCTGTCATTGGCAAAATGATTTTTATACGTCATAATACCTACAAGTTCATCTTTGTTTTGTACAGTAGGCGTACCTTCTGTCTGTGTCGTTTCAAAAGCATAATCAATATACAGTTTAATTTCATGTTCCGCTTGCTTACGTTGTAAATTTAACAAAATATCTACTTTGTTCTTTTTACTGATACCACTTTCTATTTCAAAACCAACATTGATATTACCTTTTACATACGGAAATGTATTTCTGATTTTATTTTCTAAAGAATCGTCATCTATTACTGACATTACAAAATTGTCTATATCAGCTATTTTAATCCGTCTGAGATTCTTACCTTCCATAACCTTTAAGTATTTATTATCTTCAATCCCAATTACTCTCCCATCTATGTCCATACGTTTAAACGAAATGTGATAATTGTATTTTGTATGTATGGAATCAATATCTTTATAAGCTATATGATTGATACCCTCACTGTAGTTTAATTTAAAAGAAAGTTTTTCAGGTCCTAGATTTGTCACTCTTCCATGTAATACCATGCCATGTACAACAATAGTGTCTTTAATTTCTTCTTTTTCTGAAGGTTCTTCCATCTCTCCCTCTGCGTAAGTAAAGACAAAACCTAGCAGAAGCAGACACAAATATCTGACTAGTATCAAATGCATAAAAAACCTTTATTTATTATTTCAAACGTTTGGAAGTTACCTCATCAGACTCTATTTCACATAAAAGTGTATCTTGACCACAATGCCTACATATACTTCTCATAGTAAATATATACCATCCGTCTTTATTTTTTAGGATAGACTGTTTGCATTTTGGACATACAATTCTACTTTGCATAATAGCAAAAACCATCATAGGAAGTGCATAAAATAAATTAGCAGAAAATATAGAAAGAATAACTAAAAAACCTACGATGATTGAAAGCAGTATATATGTTATATAAGCGGGGAAACACATCCTATGATTATTCCCATTCTATGGTTGCAGGTGGCTTGGAAGAAATATCATACACTACACGATTAATCCCGTCAATTTCATTGATAATCCTACGACTCATACCTTCTAAAATATCATGGGGGATATGTGCAAATGTTGCCGTCATTCCATCAACAGATTCTACCATTCGTATACATACAGTGTTATCATAGGTACGATTATCCCCCATCACCCCTACTGACTGTACATTTAAAAGTACCGTAAAGGCTTGCCATACTTTATCGTAGTAGCCTGTGGCTTTAAGTTCTTCTTGCATAATGGCATCTGACTCTCTTATGAGATGTAAGCCTTCTTCTGTCACCGCACCCATTGTTCTAATTGCAAGTCCAGGACCAGGAAAAGGATGACGTCCAATCATATCTTTTGGAAGTCCTAATTCTAGTCCTAATTTACGTACTTCATCTTTAAATATTTCTCTTAAAGGTTCTACCAGTTCAAATGTCATCCAGTCAGGTAATCCACCTACATTATGATGTGACTTGATAGTTTTTGAGGGACCTTTAACAGAGACTGATTCTATGACATCTGTATAAAGTGTTCCTTGCGCCAAAAATGCCACATCAGTATGTTTTTTAGCCTCAGCATCAAATACTTCGATGAACTTTTCACCGATAGCTTTACGTTTGGTCTCGGGGTCACTTATACCTTCAAGTGCAGACATAAACTCTTTTTTTGCATTTACTGTAATCAGAGGGATATCAAGTAGTTTAAACATTACTTGTACCTGTTCTGCCTCATCTTTACGAAGTAATCCTTGGTCTACGAAAACACAAATAAGTTGCTCTTTGGGTAAAGCTTCATTGAGCATCGCAGCCACAACAGAAGAATCCACCCCACCAGATACACCACAGAGGACTTTTTTATCACCTACCTGTGCTTGAATAGAAGCTATTTTCTCTTTGGCAAAACTCCCCATATTCCATGTACTCTCACATCCACAGATATATTTGGCAAAGTTTTTAAGCATTGCTGTACCCTCAACAGAGTGATGCACTTCAGGGTGAAACTGAAAAGCATAAATATTTCTATTTGTATCTGCAATAGCTGCATACGGAGAATTTTCAGAGGTACCGACTACTTCAAATCCATCTGGAATACTCTCAGCTCTGTCTCCATGACTCATCCATACGATACTATCGTCTGCTATATCTTTAAAAATACCAGAGTCATTTTTTATTTTAAGTTTAGATTTCCCATATTCATGATGATTTGCTGCTACTACCGAACCTCCAAAATGTTGTGTAATAAGTTGCATACCATAACAAATACCTAAAATTGGTAAACCTAGATTCCAAATACCCTCATCAGGTTTATATGCATCTTCAGCATAAACAGAAGCTGGTCCACCCGATAAGATAATACCCTGTGGTTGTCGTGCCTTTATATCTTCAAGACTTTCACGGTATGGGACAACCTCTGTATAGACTCCTGATTCCCTCAATTTTCTCGCAATAAGTTGTGTGTATTGAGACCCAAAATCTAACACTAAAATAGGTACTTGCTTATCGCGTATCATTGCGTAACCCTCTTAGCTTGCACTTGTATTCTTATCATCATATATTTCCTTATATTTATATCAAAAAATCTATAGTATTATCTATACAGTTAGGCCTAATAAGCAAAGAGTACGCTAATTGGATTCCATATAATGCGATCCCAAAGATTCTACACGACTCAATGCCGCTTCAACGATAGCCGAAGCCGTATTTAAACGTAATTCAAGTAGCCTACCTATCTCTTTATTTTTCATATCATAAATAAGATTTTTTGCTTCGTGAAGCCCTTTAGTTGTACGTATAATGCCTATATCTTCCCACATCACTTGACGTAATGTTTGTTTATATTTTTTATCGTTTTCTTTATGTAAAATATTACCGTAATCTTTCTCAAAAGTAGGTGTAATCACCTGCTGATGTCCTTTGGCTAACAGATGTTCAACTGCACGATTTGCAAAGACAACCCCTTCAAGTAAAGAGTTCGATGCCAGACGATTTGCGCCATGGACTCCTGTACATGCTGCTTCACCAATCACATAAAGTCCTTCCATGCCGGGTATACAGCCATGGGTATCACACTTTATACCACCATTTGAGTAATGAAATGCGGGTGAAATAGGCGCTCTGTCTCTAGGGAAATGATACCCTATCGCAGCAAAAGTACGTGTGATATTTGGGAAACGTTGTTCAAACCACTCCTCTTCGAACATAGAAAAATCCAAATATGCCTGTTTACCTGTTTTACGCTTATAGTCAAAAATACCACGTGAAACTATATCACGACTTGCCAGCTCACCCTGATCACTATAATCAAATAAAAACCGTCTACCCTCATTATCAACGATATGTGCACCCTCTCCTCTTAATGCTTCAGTCAGTAAAAGTTTTCTCGCATAAGGCGTATCTACAAATACAGTTGGGTGAAACTGCATAAATTCCATATCTGCGAGTTCAATGCCCTTTTCTACACAAATACCATGAATATCTGCCGATACTGTTCGTGAATTTGTATTATAGGCATACAATGAACCAATTCCTCCAGAAGCAATAATAACATCATTCGCGTAAATCGTTGTAGGTTCATAATTGACCGATGCTTTCACGCCATAACAACGTCCATCTTCTATCAATAAATCATACACCAGGGTATTTTTTTGTAATTGGTGCATGTTTTGAACCATCATAAAATAGTGCATATAACGTCCCGTGGCATCACCTCCTGCATGTACGATACGTTCTACTGAATGCGCAGCTTCTTTGGTGAAAAGAATATTTCCTATAGTATCTTTGTCAAACTCCATACCTTTGTCTATAATATCTGCTGTAGTCTGAAGTGAGGTACGAGAGAGAATCTCCACAGCTTCTTTATTGTTATGATATCCTCCTGCTGACATGGTGTCTTCCACATGCACAGGAACATCAGCTTCATTTAAAGCTGTAACCATACCGCCTTGTGCATAAAAAGTATTACACTCCCAGGGAATATCCTTGCATACTACCAGTACCTTTTTACTTTTAGGTATATTCATCGCGGCATACAGTCCTGATATACCTGCTCCTATAATGAGAACATCATACTTTTCCAAAAACTATCCCTTTTTCATTGTATTTTTTTCTGAAACATACACCGGATTTGTTTTATGACCACATCCTACTAATGCCATACAGCAAACAGATGCTATAATAAAAATATGAAAAAAGCGTCTACTATTTTGTCTCATCTTACTAATCAACCTCAATTTCGATATTTAAAAAAACAGATTTGTTACACGAAGTATATCAAACTTCTAGGTAAAAAATACCAAAAAGCTATAGCATTTGTCTATATAAAAAATAATATTCTTTATATTGCGGTAACGCATCCAGGCTTTAAAATGGAACTCAATTATAATAAAGATGTATTAAAAACTGTCTTCACACAGTTTATTACCCATGATACTGAATGTAACATGATGCAAGCAGACCAAGTGGTGATTTTCCATAGTAAATATCATCCAGTAAGACAAGAAAAAGAAAAATGTATCACTGTTCCTTATTATACTGAACTATCAAGTAGTGATTTTAACATTGAAAGCAAGGATGAGGCAATTATCAAGAAATTTGAACAAACAAAAAAGTATATCAAATGCAATCAATAATCCAAAACCTCCCTGTTTCTGCTGGGGTATACCAGTATTTTGATAAACATGGTAAGCTCCTTTATGTGGGAAAGGCAAAAAATCTTAAAAATAGAATTAAATCATATTGGCGATTCACACCAAACTTTTCGCCTAACCGTTCACAAAGTCCCCGCATCTTAAAAATGCTTCGTGAAGCAGAAACATTGGAGTATCTTGTGGTTGAAAGTGAAGAAGATGCCTTAGTACTTGAGAACTCTTTAATCAAACAACTCAAACCTAAATACAATATTTTACTGCGTGATGATAAAACGTACCCTTATATTTATATTGATGAATCCATAGATTATCCACGATTTGAGATTACACGAAAAATAGTCAAAGGAAAAGAAATTTCCTATTATGGTCCATTCCCCACAGGAGGAAGAACGTTACTTAATGCTTTGTATGAAGTATTTCCCTTGGTACAAAAGAAATCTTGCCTACGTGAAGGAAAAGCCTGCTTATTCTACCAAATAAAAAAATGTCTAGCCCCATGTGAAAAAAAAGTAAGTATAGAGAGATATAAAGAAATAGTCCTTCAAGCTAAAAACTCTATTGTAAAACGTAAATCTCTAACCCAAGTATTAGAAAAAAAAATGACCCAACTTGCCATACAGGAACGTTATGAAGAAGCTGCACAACTACGAGATTCAATTGATACAATCAGCACATTAAGTATTTCATCAAATATTGATCTGGCCAATCGCATTAATCTTGATATTTTTGCCATACTAAATGGTGATGAACGTGGTGTCATAGTAAGAATGTTCATGAGAGAGGGGAAAATTATCTCATCTTCTTACAACTATTTCAGGCACACGCATATCTATGATGAAAACGAAGCCTATAAGCAAGCTCTCTTAGAGTTTTACACCATTGACACACCTAATATTTCTAAACAAATTTTAACCGCACACAACTTTGATGAGAGTACACAAATTGCATCTATGCTCTCCACACGTTTTAATAAAAACATAGAAATACTTTCACCTCAACGTGGCACCAAAGCAAAGCTCACCTTACTTGCACTTGAAAACTGTAAAGAATTACTTTCCAAACAACTTGACAATAATATCATCGAACAAAGAATTGCTGATCTTTTCGAACTCTCAGCCATCCCGTATCGTGTAGAGACATTTGACAACTCTCATATGATGGGTATAGCTACAGTAGGTGGCATGGTCGTTTGGGATGAGGGAAATTGGGATAAAAGTAACTACAGACGTTATGAACTACATGCACACGATGAATATGGGCAGATGAAAGAAATGCTCACCCGTCGTATAGAAAACTTTGTAAAAAACCCTCCACCAGACTTATGGATACTTGACGGAGGACAAGCCAATTTGAACTTAGCCATCACCTTGCTAGATCAACATCATGTAAATCTTCACGTCATAGCTATTGCCAAAGAAAAACTAGATGCCAAAGCATATCGTGCAAAAGGAGCTGCTAAAGATTTACTTTACACAGCCAACGGTCTCATCGAATTAAAACCAAATGACAAAAGACTCCATTGGATACAACGTCAACGTGATGAAGCACATCGATACGCTATTACCTATCATCAAAATAAAAAACGTAAAGATGATATACAAATCTCTCTTCTGGGTAAAAAAGGTATTGGCAAAGCAACAGTTGCAAAACTCATACAATATTTTGGGACCTTTGAAGCAATTCAAAATGCTTCATATGCAGAACTTGAAACAGTAACCAATAAAAAAATTGCGCAACTTCTAAAAGAATAAACCCATTTAAACTTTGTTGACATTTTTTGACATTTTTTTGTTATCTTATCCTTATAAAAAATGATATTAAGATAATTTCATATTTTTTACTAAAAAAACTTTATTTTTCATGCTATTTTTAGCTTATTTGTTATAAGGTTTTAATAGAAGAATTCTAACAAGGAAAGAAGGCTATGCAAAAAGTTGTCCCCATTGATGAAGAGTATACCTTTGATAAAGGTTTAATAATAAGTTCTACAAACCTTGAAGGTATCATCACATATGCCAATAGAAGATTTTGTGAAGTTGCAGGATATTCAAAAGATGAACTTAAAGGACAAAACCACAATATTATTAGACATCCTGATATGCCAAAGGCTGCTTTCAAAGAATTATGGGACACCATTCAAGCTGCCAAAGAATGGACAGGACTTGTGAAAAACTTACGAAAAGATGGTAGGTATTATTGGGTCTACTCCCATATAAGCCCCATAATCAAAGATGGAAATATATCTGGATACACAGCTGCAAGAAGACCTGCTTCCTCAGCAGAAATCACTGAGACAACTCCTATTTACGCTCAAATGTTAGAAAAAGAAAATAATTAAAAGGCTTATGTAGATTATGTATTATATCACCAATCAAACCAATCAAATCATTGCTGCTGACGAAAGTCTTTTAGAATTGTTGCATCTTGACACCATCAATGATCTTACAGAAAAAATTATCTTACAAGAAGTTTCTTTTACGACACTGTCGCAAGAAACTATTCAAATTACAACACCAGAAAATACGCTCACCTATACTATCCAAGAATCACCACTTTCCAGTATGATAGGTACTTTAAATTTAGTAATACTCGAAGCAGTTCCTGTAACAAAAACTGATTTAGATTTAGAAACACTGTCTATCCCCACGGATAATTTTATCTCTACAGAAGACTCTGTCGAAGAGGAAGTTGTAGTCTCAAAAGATATAACCCTACCCACGGATGAAAATAGTGAACTTACTACAAGCAAAGCAGATTTACAAAATGAAGACAATGAACTTTTTGACTTAACACTCCCCGATATTTCTGAAGAAAATCAGACGGATGATGACATAGTCACTCCAAAAGAAACCCTTTTAGATGACGATAGTGAACTTTTTGAGTTAACACTTTCTGATGAAATAGAAATCCATGATAAAGACAGTCAAGTTACAAATAAAGAAAACTTTCAAAATGAAGACAATGAACTTTTTGACTTAACACTCCCTAATGCTACAGAAAAAAAACATACTGATGATGACATAATTGCTCCGAAAGAAACCCCTTTAGATGACAATAGTGAACTTTTTGAACTTACTATCCCTGAGACTCTTGAAGAAAACATAGATGAAATTACAGTTCCAACTGATTCTGATAAGGTAGTGCTTGATATAGCGCAAAATATTCCTCTCTCAGATGAAACACCGATTGTTATTGATGTTCCTAAGGTGAGTGAAAACATTGGTATCTCTACTGAAGACTATAATACATTTTTAAATGAATACATTGATACTGCCATTTCACTAGAACAAGACCTTCAAAGCACCAATGAAGAAAAACGGTCTTCAGCGATAGGTACTTTAACACAACTTGCAGATATATTGCAACTTCCCCAGGTCAATGATATTATGAAACAACTCTCACTACAACCTGAAAACAATCTTTCAACATTAGTTGAATCTTTCTATCATCTACTTTCTCGACTAAGCACTATTCAGAATAATGATGTTCAAGATACAAAAATATCTCCAGAGTTTATTCAAGAAAAAGAAATTGAAGAAGATACAATTGTATTTAATACTTTTGAAAAAGAGACCATAGAGGAAAAAAATGCTTCAGATCGTATTGTCTTAGATGACATTAAACCTGTACACTTTGATTTCCAATTAGAAGAAGCTGCAAATGACCTATCTTTACCCGTAGAACTTATTGAAGAGTTTGTACATGACTTCATTGAACAAGCGCATATTGAAACAAAAAAAATGTTACAAGCATATGAAAAAGGTGATCTCGATAGCATACAAAAAATAGGTCATTTACTCAAAGGGGCTTCAAGCAATCTACGTATTAATGCCCTTTCCGATACACTCTATGACATACAGTTTTGTGACGACATTAATAACATAGAAGATTTAATTAAGCGTTATTGGGCACATTTTTTATCTTTTGAACAACAAATTAATATTATCACAAAATAAAAGGAACTAAACGATGACAATTAAGAATAGACTGAAACTGATTGGGCTCTTACCAATTACACTTCTCGCATTACTTTCAAGTTATTTCCTTGTAACTTCTTATATCAACTATGAAAAAGCAAATGCTCTCAAATCTGTATTGAGTAATAATGCCCATCTTGCTAATTTACTCACTGAATCAGGTAAAGAACGTGGACTTACTGCACTATACCTTGCAAGCGGACAAAAAGAATTTAGCGATTCTCTTCATAAACAGAGGAAAAATACTGATCAGATTATCACAAACACACAAAATAATATTAGGGTTGAAGACACACGTTCTTTACCCTTTTTGCTTGATTTATTGGGTGAAAAAAATACCCTTAACACCCATACCTATCAATCACTGCTGTCTAACCTAAAACAGCTACCTAAAATAAGAAAAGAGGCTGATACAAAAAATGCTGACTTTAAAAAAATATTTTTTAATAGTTACACAAAAACAATTTCAACACCTACCCTAGACAATCTTTTACAAGTCAACAACTTTGCACTCAATACCGAAATCTCATCTTTAATTTCGACACTTTCACAACTTTATATAGCAAAAGAGAACTCTGCTTTAGAAAGAGGGCTTGTTGCATACTATATGACTAAAAAAGCTTCTATGTCATTTAATGAAATGGCACTTTGGGACACATTTAAAACTAAGGCAAATGTATTTGAACTCAATCAAATAAACAATACTGACTTACGTCAACAATTAAATGTACTCTTCAAAAAACCTAAAACAAAAGAGATGTTGCAGAATTTAGCTGAAACATCTTCTGCTATACAAACAGATGTAGACAATGGAGATTATGCTGAAGAAGCTATGGACTGGTTTGCACTTCAAACACAGAAAATCTCACTTCTTTCAAAAGCAGAACTCATTGTTTCAAATACCTTGTGGGAAAAAAGTAATATTTACCTTCAGGAGCAACTGACATTACTTACAATTGCTACTATCCTTTGGATACTCAGTTTTATATTGGCTTATATAGGATATAAAACTGCAAGAGACATTTCAAGAAATATGAAAGAGCTTGAAGATGTACTTAATAAAGCTGTAGATGAAATGAAAAACAGTGAACAATATTTTTCTTCTGACACTTCTGAGATTGAGAATGTCAACCTTGATACCCACGAAGGGACAAAAGAAGCTTATCGATTCCTTGAAACCTTAGTTGAAACTGCGAAAGATGACAAATTAACTGCATTACGTGCTAACGAAGCAAAATCACTTTTCCTTGCCAATATGTCACATGAGATTCGTACGCCACTTAACGGTATTGTTGGATTTACAGAAATACTTAGAAGCACAGAGCTCACAGCAGAACAAGATGAATTCTTAGCAATAATTGATAAAAGTTCAGAAAACCTACTTAGTATTATCAATAATATTCTTGACCTTTCAAAAATTGAAAGCAATAAAATCGAAATTGAAAATATCGTATTTGATGCAGCTGAAGAATTTGAAAGTGCTGTTGAGACCTATGCTGTTTCTGCTGCAGAGAAAAATATTGACTTAAATTACTATATGGATCCAACTATCTC
>Ga0256839_1004716_pt1 | contig 13097 bp, 15 predicted proteins | sample 354166metaG_FD_185968 | JGI IMG/M metagenome (GOLD analysis project Ga0256839, IMG submission 185968) | Hydrothermal vent microbial communities from Mid Atlantic Ridge, Atlantic Ocean - 354-166 | ecosystem: Environmental > Aquatic > Marine > Hydrothermal vents | place: Atlantic Ocean: Mid... | reverse complement strand
ATACGCTCAATTGCTTTTTTAGACATAGATAATATCCTTTTCTATATCCTTCATAAAAGCAGAGTTGCTATCCAAATCAAATATATCTACATTTCTATGCAATCTTTTGGTGATTTCGCTTTTGAGAGCATTGAGTGTTTCAAAGTAGCTATAGGGTGATCTGTCTTTTAGAAAATTATCCTCTTTTTTGATGGCAATATCTATATCACTATATATATTGTCAGATGCAGATGCATAACTTCCAAAAAGTCCAAGAGAGATAATGCCCCTTTCCCTAAAGTCATCTTTAAGATCTTTGAGGCAAGAAAGTATTTTGTCTTTGGTTGGTTTACTGATATCTGTTTTCATAGGAGTTATTGTAACATAAAATTGGTGGAGGTGAGGGGAATTGAACCCCTGTCCTGAAACAGCTAGGACTATGACTCTACATGCTTAGTCGGTGTTGTTTGATCTCGTCGTACTTCGTACCACACCCAAAACTACGTACGACCAGCCAGAAGGTTCGTCTGCAAGCATGGCTTCTTGCAGATATAGTCATCAGATATGATACCCAAAGATCCGGCTAAGATGACACTCACCGGCAGGGCAGTCCAAATGTTGGTTAACTTACGCTACGGCGTAAGCTGGACGATAATCTGTATTGTTTGCGTTTATTAGCAACGGGCCGCGTAACGGAATTGCCCAGTCCGACATGCACATAGCCCCGACTGCTCCAGTCGAAACCAAGTCACCCCCGTATAATAGTGAATAGTGAATAACGAAGAGTGAAAAGTTATTGTGGCAATGTATGACATTGCTACTATTCGGGCGGATAATAACACGTTAACGTTACTTTGTCAAGAGCGTTGTGTATTAAGGTATATAATGCTAAGATACACCGTTATATATCTATGTATACAAGGAAGATGATGGAGCTTGCATCGACACTGTCACTGGAGATGTTCGGAGAGCCTTTTTTGCTGGAGAAGCGGATACGCTTGCTGCATGCGATCAGGGAGCATGGCTCTATCTCCAAGGCTGCCAAAGCGGTACCCATGAGCTACAAGAGTGCATGGGAAGCCGTCGATGCGATGAATGCGCTCTCGCCCGAGCCGATCGTCTATCGTGAGACAGGCGGCAGGGACGGCGGAGGGACGACGGTGACCGCGTACGGCGAAAGGCTGCTTGAGACCTATGCGCTGCTTAAAGCCGAGCATGACCGTTTTTTGGCGCGATTGAGCGAACTGACACAAATAGAGAAGGGAACGGTAGGGACGATCGGACGATTGGGGATGCAGCTCTCCGCACGCAATCAGATACAGGCTACCGTTGAGAAGATCGTTCCCGAAGCGGTCAATGCCAAGGTCTATCTGCGGCTTAAAAGCGACAGGTCACTGCTCTCCATCATTACCAAAGAGGCGCTGGAGGATCTGCATATCGCTGTGAACGAGACGATCGTAGCGATTTGTAAATCCTCTCACGTGATCGTACTCAAAGAGAGACATGATGTCTATGAGAATCTATTGGACGGGGAAGTGATCCAGATGGAAGAAGATGTACACAATGTAAAGATGGTCGTCGATATCGGCGGATATGAGCGCATTGTCTCGGTGATGGCAAAAACGATGGTGTCTCAGTGGCAACCCTCTGTAGGTGAGCAGGTCGTTTTGGGTATAGAAGCAAAGCATATTATGTTGGGACGATAAAAATGAGAGTGTTATGGATACTATGTTTGACGATAGGGCTTTATGCGGGGGAAGTGCGTATCGCACTGGCGGCAAATATGAGCTATGCGATCACGCCGATCATCGAAGCCTTTACACAGGTGCACAAGGGTGTGAGCGTGCACTATACCGTAGGCGGTAGCGGGAAGCTGGCAACACAGGTGCTGCACGGAGCGCCGTTTGATCTTTTTCTCTCTGCCAATACTGCGTACCCGGAAACGATCTTCAAAAAAGGCAAAGCGGTCGAACCGCCCCGTATCTATGCCAGAGGTGCGCTTGCCCTGCTGAGTCGCAAACCGCGCAACCTTTGGGGAGGGGTTGAGGTACTTACACAGAAGGATATCGCGAAGATCGCCATCGCCAATCCGTGTACCGCACCCTATGGTAAAGCAGCGGTAGAAGTACTCGATCATGCCGGTCTGTACGAAAAGGTACGCCACAAGTTCGTCTATGGAGAGTCGATCGCACAAACAGTTGCCTATGCGACCAATGCGGCGGACATTGGGATCGTAGCGCTCTCGGCACTCTATGCGCCACAGATGACCAAATGGCGCACAGCGGAACACTACAAAGAGGTCGATTCTTCACTCTATACCCCTATCGATCAGGGGATGGTGCTGCTTAAAAACGTACAGGACAATAGTGATGCCAAAGCCTTCTATGACTTCCTTGGCTCTAAAAGGGTCAAAGCGATCCTGAAAAGGTATGGGTACCGCTTATGACACTTGATCTTACCCCTTTTGTGCTCTCTTTCAAGCTGGCGGCAGTGACGACGTTGATCCTTTTTGTCGTAGCGCTTCCACTGGCGTGGTGGCTTTCGCAGACGCGCAGCCGCCTCAAACCGCTGCTTGAAGCACTGACTGCACTGCCTATCGTGCTGCCTCCGTCCGTGCTTGGGTTCTATCTGCTGGTCGTACTCTCTCCCGAGTCCGCTATCGGCGGATGGATCACTTCGGTACTGGGGGTCAAACTGGTCTTTACCTTTACAGGACTGGTGGTGGCAAGCTGTTTCTACTCACTGCCGTTCATGGTACAGCCGCTGCAAAACGGCTTTGAGTCCCTCAATGCCCACATGATCGAAGCAAGCTACCTGGCAGGCAAGAGCAAGATAGAGACACTGTGGTATGTCGCCCTGCCCAATATCCGTCCTGCACTTTTGACCGCACTGATCATCACTTTCGCCCATACGGTCGGGGAGTTTGGTGTGGTATTGATGGTAGGGGGCTCCATCCCCGGTGAGACCAAGGTGGCATCCGTGGCGATCTACGAGATGGTCGAGGTGATGGCGTATGACCAGGCACATATCTATGCGGCGATCCTGCTGGGGTTGAGTTTTGGTGTGCTGTTGTTGGTCTATCTCTTCAATGACCGTCACAGACGAACGATGAGGTGGTTATGATTACGATAGATATCACACGGGAACTGCATGGGGCACAAGGCGCGTTTACACTGCGTGTCAATCAGCGTGTCAATGAAAATGAATTTATTGTGATCATGGGGGAGAGCGGTGCGGGAAAAAGTACCCTGTTGCGTATCATTGCCGGTTTGGAGGGTACCGAAGGCTCCATTGTCGTAGATGATGTACCGTGGCAGGAGGGCAGGAAGATACTGCCGCCTCAGAAACGGAAGGTGGGCTTTGTCTTTCAGGACTATGCACTCTTTGACAATATGTCCGTCATCGACAATCTGCTCTTTGTCAATGATGACAAGGCGTTTGCCTCCGAGCTCTTGGAGATGATGGAGATTGACGCGTTGAAAAGTCGTAATGTAAGGTTGCTCAGTGGCGGGCAGAAGCAGCGGGTGGCACTGGCACGGGCACTGATGCGTCGACCCAAAGTGCTGTTGATGGATGAACCGCTTGGCAGTCTTGATCCGCGTATGCGCCGTAAGCTCAGTATCAAGCTCAAAGCGTTGCATCAAAGGCTGGGGACAACGACCCTGATGGTCAGCCATGATGTTGCTGAAGCGGAGTATTTGGCAGAGAGGATATGGTTGGTCGAAGCGGGGATGGTTAACACCTACGATACAAGTTTTCTTGAGAGGTTGCAGTGATGGCAAAGCAGCGCGGAAAGGACGATCAGAACTTCGATATGCTCATTGAGAAGTTCGAAAAACGGGTCTATGGGACCCTCAAAGGAGAGTGGCGTCTCAAACTTTTGCAGGAGGATCTGCATCAGTTGTATCAAGGCGAATCGATAGATGTCTGGGATGCGGGGTGTGGACTGGGGCAGATGGCACTCTGGTTTGCCAAATCGGGGCATCGTCTCACCTGCAACGATATCTCTTATAAAATGATAGAGAAAGCCAAAGCCGCATTTGTGCAGGAGGGGTGCAGCGCGATGTTTCACAAATCCCCCGCACAGGAGATCGCCCGGCAGATTGACCCGCAGGACTTGGTGCTTTTCCATGCGGTGCTGGAGTGGCTTGCCCATCCGATGGAGACGCTGGAGGTCGTTGCAGGTCGTGTCAAGCTTGGCGGACATCTCTCACTGCTTTTTTACAACTACCACAGCTTCATTTACCGCAATGCGTTCAAGGGCACATGGCGTCTGGGATTTCTGCTCGATCCCTCCAGATGGTGGGGCAGGGGTAAGAAGCTCACGCCCCCACACCCACAGAAGCCCGAAGAGGTCATCGCTTGGCTGGAGGCACACGGCTTTGAGATCGAAGTGGTCACGGGTATCCGCGTCTTTCACGACTATATAGAAAAAGAGGTGCTTGAACAAAGCGATATGGATGAATTGATGGCACTGGAGTATCGTTACTGTCGCGAACCTGTCTACAGTCATATGGGAAGATATGTGCATATCGTGGCAAGAAGGGTGTAAAGCGGTGGTGTCCCCGGGAGGACTCGAACCCCCAGCTAGGCCTTAGGAGGGCCCTGCTTTATCCGGTTAAGCGACGAGGACGACAGGCGGATTATAAACCTTTTTGGGTTAAAAGTATCCTACATAGAAGCATTGTTTTAGGATATCTGCCTTGAATTCCTTTTGGGGTATCGAGGTGTAATCACATGGTTTGTACCCAATCATCCCAATAATAGATAAAGTTTATGCCAATAATTATGTAGTTTTTCAGAAGGAAAAAGTCTATAATAGTATCAAAAAAGGAATCGACATGGCAAAAAAGATCACCAAGCTTCTTATTGCGAATCGTGGAGAGATCGCACTAAGGATTATCAGAGCATGTAAAGAGCTTGATATATTTAGTGTTGTAGTGTATTCGACTGCGGATAAAGAGGGTGCATGGGTTAAGAAGGCAGATAAGGCGATTGAGATGGAAGGGCATCCTGTACAGGTTTACTTAGATTATAAGGAGATCATTAGGATTGCTAAAGAGAACCACTGTAGTGCAATCCATCCGGGGTATGGATTTCTCTCAGAGAGTGCAGAGTTTGCCAAAGAGTGTGAGAAAGAGGGGATTATCTTTGTCGGTCCCAAAGCGGAGCATATCGAACTTTTTGGGGATAAGATCGCTTCCAAAAGAGCGATGAAGGAGATCGGTGTACCGGTCATCGAAGGGACGGTCGATCCGATCCGAGATATGGCAGAGGCACAGCGCATTGCAGAGGAGATCGGTTTTCCGGTGATTATCAAGGCGGCATTTGGCGGTGGAGGACGCGGTATGCGAATCGTTGAAGACCCCAAAAAGTTTCAATCGCTCTTCGAGGCGGCGACGCAGGAGGCGGAGAAGTTTTTTGGGAACGGGGATGTCTTTATCGAGAAGTATGTCAAAAACCCACGCCATATCGAGATACAGGTGATCGCCGACAAGTACGGCAATGTCGTCCATCTGGGCGAACGGGACTGTTCTATCCAGAGACGCCACCAGAAGGTCGTGGAGATCGCACCCTCTCCCCGGCTCAGTCCGGTTGTGCGTAAGGAGCTTTACCGTATCGCACAGAAGTCCATCTACAAACTGGGGTATGAGAGTGTGGGAACCATCGAGTTCCTCATCGATGCGGATGACAATATCTACTTTATCGAGATGAATACCCGTGTCCAGGTGGAGCATCCTGTGACCGAGATCATCTCAGGGGTCGATATTATCCAGCGTATGATCCAATTGGCAGAGGGGGACAAACTGCACTTCTTGCAAGAGGAGATCACCTTCCGAGGGTATGCGATCGAGTTCCGTATCAATGCGGAGGATCCGGATAATAACTTCATGCCTTCATTTGGTACGATCGATGAATATCTCGCTCCGGGAGGGCCGGGTGTACGGCTGGACACCTCTGTCTACAGCGGATATACCATCCCGCCCAACTATGATTCCATGATCGGAAAGCTGATCGTCTGGGCACTGGACTGGGAGGGTGCGGTCAAGAAGGCGAAACGGGCACTCGATGAGTACTATATTGGAGGGATTACCACCAATATACCGCTGCATAAGGAGATCGTAGAGGATGAGGCGTTCAAAGCGGGAGAGTTCGACACCTCCTTCCTTGATGAGCGGGTCGAGAAGTATGCACTGCTTAACAAGATTGCACCAAGTGAAGAGAAGCACTCCGGATCGCTCATGTCCCGTCTGATCCAAAAAGGGCTGGTTACACTCAAAGGGGACTTTACCTAAGTGAGGCGATCAGTGCCGCAGCCGTGCCGATACGGTCGGTGCGAGGCTGGTAGCGTTAGTTGTGTACTTTGTCGGGGAGATGCCTAGGTATTGTGAGTGCTTCATACTCCTCTTTGGCATTAAACAGCACCATCTGTACGCGGCTGTAGAAGTTCGTTGCACCAGTGCGTGTTTGACCGCTTCGATCGGGTATCACACCTCCAGATGCCCCTCCCCGCCGCTGCACTCAAGGATAGGAAGATGACAGGACACCGGTTTCGTATGCGTACGATCGATGAAACGATTTTGCCTGATCCGAAGATCGCCGCACTGATCGAGAAGGTAAGAGCCTCTTTTTTGAAAAGCAAAGATGCCACGGCGTTTGTTAGCCAGTTCAGCGGCAAACACTTCAAGGGGGAGATCAACGCAAGCGTGGGATAGACGAAGATTGATCTGCACCGAAGCAACTTCACCGATCACAAAGGGATGAATGCGGTCATCGAGGGCTCCAGCCACAACTTCATTGCCGAGGTCTTCCGTCTGGAGTCGGGTGCCGCCCTGGGTGTACTGTGCAGCTTTCGCTATGGTACACATGTCGCCAAAGGAGAGATTGCACGGGAAGATATCTTTCACTACATTCCCATCAGTCCTTTTGTAGGGGTATGGAAGATCAGCGGGAAACAGCTGCTTGCCTATCTGGAAAAGGCCGCCTACGGTTCGCTTGCGCCTGATCCTTCACTCTGGACAGGAGGGTGGAACCATGATGTCGTTGCGATTACTCGCTTAAAGGCGAAGGTCTTGACTTCTTTGCTGTTTTCCGATAGGCATAGACAAACCAGATCACACCAATAAGGATGAACGGCAGGCTGAGTGCCTGTCCTGTGGTCAGTGGTAGGTTCCAGGTATAGTCCGCCTGTTTCGTCTTGAAAAATTCCAGAAAGAAGCGTATCCCGAAAACATAGGTGAAGAAGAGTCCCGGCAACAGTTGGGTACTGGTGGCAAGAGAGAGTCTTTTGTAGAGACCAAGCAGCACTAAAAAGAGCAGCAAATAGGCTAAGGATTCGTAGAGCTGTACAGGGTGTCTGGGGATCATATCTACCCGTTCAAAAATCACTGCCCAAGGGAGATCCGAGGGTTTTCCGAGTATCTCGGAGTTGAAGAAATTGCCAAGTCTAATAAAAGATGCTGTCAACGCACCGGGGATAGTGGTGCGTGAAAGCAGCCACAAAAAATCTTCGTTGTAGCGTCTACAAAAGATCCAAGCAGCAATTATGACCCCGATCAGTCCTCCGTGGCTCGCCAGCCCGCCTTTCCATACCTTGAATATCTCCAAAGGATGAGAGAGGTAGAAGTCCGGTTCGTAGGCAAAGCAGTGCATGAGGCGCGCACCGATAACGGTTCCGGCAAGCAGGTAGATAAGCAGTGTGTCAAGTATGGCAGGATCTCTGCCTTCGCGTTGGTACATCCACCGTCCGAGCATCAGGCCTATAAAAAATGATCCTACAAAGAAGAGTCCGTACCAGCGTATCTTAAGGGGTCCCAGATGGATCAGGACGGGATCGATATTCCAGATGAAATGTGTCATTAGCTGTTGATCTTCTCTTTGATCTCTTTGGCGATTGCAGCAACTTTTGTGATCTTATGGGAGTCGTTCAGGCTCTCGTCAAGCAGCACTTTGACAAAGGCAGAGCCGACGATCACGCCGTCGACCCCTTGTGCTTTGGCTCTGGCAGTGTGGGTGTCGACACCGAAACCGACATAGACGGGGGTATCGGTAGCGGCTTTGATATGGGAGACCACCTCTTGGAGGTCTTCGCTCTTGCCCGCACCGGTAATCCCGGCATAGGCGACAAGGTAGATAAACTTTTTGGCATCTTTGACGATAGTCTCGATCCGCTCTTTGGGATCGGTAGGGGCGATGAAGTCGATCAGGGAGAGCCCGGCCTCTTCGATCATCGGTTTGTAGGGCTGTGCCTCTTCAAAAGGCAGATCGGGGATGATGAAGCCGTTGACACCACTGCGTTTTGCCTCAGCGATGAAGGTGTCGATCCCTTTGTGGTAAAAAGGATTGAAATACCCCATCCAAAGCGTATCGATATGGGGTGCGATCTTGGCGGAGGCTTCAAAAAGCTGCGAGAGTCTGAAGCCGTTTTGCAGTGCTTTGAGATTGGCGGCTTCGATGACGGGGCCATCCGCCACAGGATCGGAGAAGGGCATCCCAAGCTCAAGGGTGTCTACACCTGCCTCAGCCAGTGCCAGCGCAGCATCGACGGTAAAATCCACCGAGGGGAATCCGGTAGTGATATAGGCGACTAATTGTTTCAAAGAGGACTCTTTTTGTATAGTTTTTAGTATTATATGATAAAATCAGTAAAAAAGTGGATGCTGCATAGAGCATATTCCGACTAAACAGCGTGTTTCTTTCTACTTTTTTAGAATAAAGTAGGCAAAAAGCGTCATTGTACAAGTATGCGGACGGTGACTACGGCATCTTGCTCCGCAAATATGGATGCCTTCGCACCTGCATACCCAATGTACAATGACTGGAAGAACGAGAACTGTATGTTAAAATGAAGGTAAAATCAAAAATGTATTTGTATCACAGAGATATTATGAGACAATGTAGAAAAAAACTACCCACTACCCACTACCCACTACCCACTCATCTCTTCCAAGGAGATTTCCAATGAGTATCCATACTCCCAGAATCGAAAAGAAGATCACACTCAGTACCATCGCAAAGATGAAGGGTGCCGAGCCCATTACGATGGTAACGGCGTATGATGCGCTTTTTGCACAGCTTTTTGACGGTGGGGTGGAGATGATCTTAGTCGGGGACAGTCTCAATATGAGCTTCTACGGCAAAGAGGACACACTCTCTGCGACGATGGATCAGATGATCTATCATACCCAGGCGGTCTGCAACGGTGCGAAGAGGGCGTGTATCGTCTTCGATATGCCGTTTGGCTCCTATCTGACACCCCAGCAGGCGCTTGAGAATGCTGCGCGTGTTTACCGGGAGACCTGTGCGGATGCGGTCAAGATCGAAGGGGGCAAAGAGAAAGCCCCGATCGTCAAGGCGCTGTCGGATAATGGAATTGCTGTGGTGGCACACATCGGTTTGATGCCGCAGCATGTACGCAGTGAAGGCGGATACAAGGTACGTGGCAAGGATGCGGAGGATATCAAAGCATTGGTCGAGGATGCATTGGCACTGGAAGCTGCCGGTGCGGTGATCGTACTGGTCGAGGGTGTCAAAGCCGAAGCTGCCAAAGCGGTGACCGAGGCGGTCGGCGTTCCTACCATCGGTATCGGTGCGGGAAGTGTCACAGACGGTCAGGTGCTGGTATGGAGCGATATGTTCGGCTTTTTCGAAGCCTTTAAGCCAAAGTTTGTCAAACAGTACTGTCAGGGTGCCAAAGAGGTCAGAGAAGGACTGGAACAGTATGTCCAAGAGGTCAAGAGCAGGAGTTTCCCCGATGATGCGCACAGCTATTGATAATGAGGAATGGGGAATGAGGAATGAGGAACTGAAGTATGCACCGCGTGACGATGTCTTTATCGATGATAGAGGTATTGCGCAGCAATACCTACCAACACTACCCACTACCCACTACCCACTACCTACTGCCATCAAAAGGAACTTTTGATGGAAAGAATGGTCGAGATCGAACGCTTCGACTCCGAAGCATCCTATGAGGTGACGCTGCGTCCGAGTGGTTGGGATGAGTATATCGGACAGGAGAAGATCAAAAAAAACCTCAAAGTTTTTATCGAGGCGAGCAAACGGCGCGAAGAGGCACTCGATCATATTCTATTTTTCGGCCCTCCCGGACTGGGGAAGACGACACTGGCAAATATCATCGCAACGGAGATGGGTGCCAATATCAAGACCACTGCCGCACCGATGATCGAAAAAGCCGGCGATCTGGCGGCATTGCTGACCAATATCGAGGAGGGGGATATCCTCTTTATCGATGAGATACACCGTATGAGCCCTGCGATCGAGGAGATCCTCTATCCGGCGATGGAGGATTTTAGACTCGATATTATCATCGGCAGCGGGCCTGCCGCGCAGACGGTCAAAATCGATCTGCCTCGTTTTACTCTGATCGGTGCGACGACCCGAGCGGGAATGTTGAGCAACCCTCTGCGAGAACGGTTCGGGATGCACTTTCGGATGCAGTTCTATACGCCTGAGGAGTTGGCGCGTATCGTGGAGCAGGCAGCACACAAACTGGAGAAGCCGACCCACCCCGATGCGGCGGTGGAGATCGCCAGACGCAGCAGGGGAACACCGCGTATCGCCCTGCGCCTTCTCAGGCGTGTACGGGACTTCTCCGAGGTCGCCAATGAGGATGAAGTGACACTCTCCCGTGCGAAGTATGCGCTGGATGAGCTGGGAGTCAACAGTTTGGGGTTTGATGAGCAGGATATCCGTCTATTGGAGCTTCTGGTCAGTGCGAAGAACAAGCCGATGGGCTTGAGCACCATCTCTGCTGCACTCAGTGAGGATGAGGGGACTATCGAGGATGTACTTGAGCCCTATCTGATCGCCAACGGCTATATAGAACGCACCGCACGCGGGCGCATCGCAACACAGAAGAGCTATGAGCATTTTAAGCTCGGGGGGATAGATCAAGGATTATTCGATGACTAAAACACAGTTGATGATCACTGCGCTTTTTATACTGGGATTGATAGGGGCGTACAGTGTCTATCAGCCTTTTTTACTCTCGATGACCGTGGCGATCCTGCTGAGTATGGCGACATTTAACCTTACCAAGCATCTGGTCGACTTCACCGGTTCTGCTAAGATGTCGGCAGGGATCTCGACACTGTTGATGATGTTGCTGCTTTTTGCTCCTATCGTTTATCTGGCGACGATCGGGGTGGGGTATATCTCGGAGATAGACAAACAAGGGGTCAAGGATACCCTCTCGGCACTGCGTAACATCATAGAGGATGTGCCGTTTTTGTACGGTTTGACGCAGCAATATCTTAGTGATGCACAGATAGCCGACTATATCAAAGAGTCAACCGCCTATTTGACAGTAGCGGGCAGTACAGGACTGGGCTTTATGAAAAATATGCTTTTTGTCGTGGTATTCTACTTCTTTATCAACTATTACGGTAACCGTTTTTTCGATACGATACTCGAATTGCTTCCTATCAGTCCACAAAAGGGGGAGAAGATGATGAAGGAGGTCTCCGCGACCATGGAGATCGTCTTTTATTCTATCATTGTAACGGCGATCTTCGAGGGCTTTCTTTTTGGGATTATGATGAGCTTTTTCGGCTTTAACGGGCTCTTCTTCGGTGTGATCTACGGATTTGCCTCATTGATCCCCATTATTGGAGGATTTATTGTCTGGGCACCGGTCTCTTTGTATGCCTGGACAAAGATCGATGTGCAGACGGCACTGATCATTTCTTCCTATTCGGTGATCGTTATTTCAGTCATCGCCGATACCTTCATCAAGCCGATGATCATCGAGGTGATCAAACGGGACTTCCTTAAAAGCACGCTGCAGATCAACTCCATACTGATCTTCTTCTCCATTCTGGCGGGGATGAGTACCTACGGTTTCTGGGGCATGATCCTAGGTCCTGCCATCACTTCGTTCCTGATTGCGATCACCAAGGTCTATCTGGATTACTCCGAGGTTAGTTAAACTGAGATTAACGAAATTGGTTTACAATATACACTACTAACATACAAAAGGATCTGCCATTATCAAGATACTGATCATAGAGGATGATCCCGAACTCGCACTCATTCTCACCAACTACCTGACCAAGTACGATATGGAGGTGATCGGAGCAGAGGACCCCTATATTGGTCTCTCCCTTCTGACCCAACACGATTTTGACCTGATCATTCTCGACCTGACTCTGCCGGGGATGGACGGACTGGAGGTGATCCCGAAGATCCGTGAGATCACCGATATTCCCATCATCATCTCCTCCGCACGGGATGACATCACCGACAAAGTGATCGGAATGGAGCGGGGTGCGGATGATTACATGCCCAAGCCCTACGATCCGCGTGAGCTGGTCAGTCGTATCAAGACGATCCTGCGCCGTACCTATCAGGCGGAGGAGAAAAAAGAGAAGAAAGAGGAGCTTTTCGTTGCCGATCCAAAGTCTCGAACAATCCTTTTTAAGGGACACTTCCTTGAGCTTACCGCAGCGGAGTATGATATCCTCTCCATGTTGATACAGCACAAGAACGGCTCGGTCTCCAGAGAGCAGCTACTCTATGAGAGTGAACATATCGATGATGACAGTTCCATTAAGAACATCGATGTGATCATCTCGCGTATTAGGCAAAAAATCGCAAAGATCGATCCGGATCATGCTTATATCAAGCCGATTAGAGGCGTAGGGTATCTCCTGACCGACCGCATATGAGAAACCTCTCCGTTACCACCTTTATCCATATTCTTTTCTCTGTAGCGATCATTATTTTGGTCGCTACCTTTACGCTGTTTCACTACTGGGATAAGGATCGGCAGAAGATCAATGAGTTCAAGCGGTATCAGCTTATTTCCATTACCTTCCTCTCCAAACTGCAACTGTATCCCTCACAAGAAGAGCTGCAAAAACTCTACAAAGAGCTGCATGTCAAGCCACTGCCACCTCAAAAATCCGAAATACTCAAAAAGCAGATCCTCAAAGAGGGGGAGACGATCTTTCGCGGTGGCTCTCAGCAGCTTGGACAGGTGCGTGTCTTTGATGTAGAGGGGCAGCGCTATATCTATGTGCAGCGTATGTCCTACAATCTGATGCTCAAAGATGATGTGCCTCAGAACTTCTTTTTCGAGATCGCCGTCACGCTTG
>Ga0256839_1004715_pt1 | contig 13098 bp, 3 predicted proteins | sample 354166metaG_FD_185968 | JGI IMG/M metagenome (GOLD analysis project Ga0256839, IMG submission 185968) | Hydrothermal vent microbial communities from Mid Atlantic Ridge, Atlantic Ocean - 354-166 | ecosystem: Environmental > Aquatic > Marine > Hydrothermal vents | place: Atlantic Ocean: Mid... | reverse complement strand
TTGGCATAAGTGTCTGTGCCTACAGTTGCATCTTGAAGCACGCTAACACCTTGCCCATTTTCACCGATTAAGTTATTGCGAATCACAATACCGGGTGCGGTGTTTAAGCCGCCAACTTGAATACCTTGAGTCAAGTTGCCTCGAATTAAATTATGTTCAATCCATGCTGAGGTTGTGTTGGTAATATCAATACCAATGTTGTTGTTGACAATTTTATTGTCTTTGAGAGTTACATCACCTGCCTTGCTGATTGCACCAAGGCTAACCCCAATATTGGAGTTGCGAATGATATTGTTGCTGAGTGTTGGTGATGCGCCATAAGCAATGCGTACAGCCTCACCATTGGTTGCATTTTGTATGGTGTTGTTTTGAATGAGGGGGGTTGTTCCTGCATCATAAATGGCTAGTGCAGGCTGGTTCGAGCCATGATTATCGATGGTGAAGTTTTGCAAGCTTGGGTTTGCGCCACCATTGATAACTAAAGTCTCATGTACACCGCTATATTTATCAATGGTGTTGACACCTGTAAATACAGGATTGGTTCCAACGCCAGTGATACGAAGTGCTGTGTCACCACCAATACCATTATGCTCAATATGCAGGTTGGAAACTGTTTGATTCATCACCCCTGAAAAACTCATACCAAAGCCACCATCAAAGCGGCTGATATCATTCATGGGTATAGCGGATTTGATGGAGAAGCTATCACTGTATTTCATATTAAAGAACGACATGCTTCCCAAGCTTCCAGCATTATATGTTAAGGAAATACCCTCTCTTATCGCAGGCGTGGTTGCATTGCCATTGGCATTGCTATCGCCACCCACGCTATCATCATGGATGGATGTGAAAGTGACAGGCTGTCCTGCTGCGCCATAGATGTCCAGTGTGCCACCGCTATTCACTCTGAGCAAAGCGGCACCAGCTTTTAGCGTGGAACCCGCATTGATAACTAGCCTTGCACCTAATGCAATATCAAGGGTTCCCGTGATTTGATACACTGAATTACCTGTAGCAAGCGGGTCTGGGTTCATCACATAATCTGTAGCACTTGCTGGAAGTACGCCTGTGATATGCAATGTATATGGGTCTGTGACATTCACGCCATTCACACCCAAGGCTGGTGATGCAGATGGTGGTAACAGTTGCCCCGATAATTCATAGGCAGTGCTTGTATTTTGCACAGTATTTGAAGCATTGATGGCGGGCGAAGCACCATTAGCTAAATAAATGGCACTGGCTGCTGCACCATCAAACACATTGTTGGTGAATGTGCCGCTGGCATTATTGGTGATATATAAGCTATGCGCCCCACCAACAATGTTCATATTGGTAATGCTTGGGTTGACACCAATGCCATAGAGGTGAATGGCTCCTCGTGTTGTATTGGTTGACGCTGTGGTAATGGATGTACCATTGATGACAGGTGCAACCACTGCGGTTGTATCTGCTGCCGTGCCGAACATATAGATTGGTCGGTTGCTTGTATGCGTTGTGCTTAACACAAGACCTGTAATATTGGGGCTAGTATTTTGGTTTGCGAATGAATATAAATACAGACCAATATCACTAAACTCTGTAACGGTTAAGTTATTGATATTGGGCGAAGTGTTGTTGATGTCCAAACCAATATTGGGGTAATGCATTTGCAAATTGTTGATAGAGCCTGAGGAGCCAGCCTCGAAGTTTATGCCGCTCCATGAGCCATATAGAGGGGTGCCTGTTGATGTGGGGAGTATAGGCAAAACTGTATCGTCGTTTACTGTGGTCATGACAACAGGTGCAGAAGGCGCACCATATATATCCAATACGCCACCTGCTTGGACAAACATGCCTTGGTTACTATTAAATTTGATTGTGGTGTAAGGGTCAATCTGCAAGCGCGAGCCACTGGGGATCAAGATTGTACCTGTGGTTAAATAAGTGGAACTTCCTGTACCCATGGGGTCGCTGGTGAGAATATTATTCACACCATTGAAGAAGCCAGAAATATGCACGCTAGAAGTATCAGTCACGCCAGCACCAAGTGTTGGGCTAAGAGAGGGCGGGAAAGCCTGATTCATCACATAAGGCGCAGGTGTGTTACGAATGATATTAGTGTTATCCATGGCAATAACACCACTGGCATTGTTGTTGAGATAAATTGCCTCGTTGATAGCACTGTCGAACACATTGTTGCTGAATATAGCGCTGGCATTGTTGGTGGCATAAACACTGCGACCACCACCTGTCACCGTCATATTGCTAATGCTTGGGTGAACACCTATACCATCGAGGTGAATAGCTCCATAAACAGAAGCTGTTGAGGCTGTGGTAATGGATGTACCACTGATGGTAGGCGCGACGATTGAAGTCGGATTTGTTGCATTTCCTAACAAGTATAGAGGTCGGTTGTTGGTGCGCGTGGTACTTAACACAAGACCTGTAATATTGGGGTTGGTGCTTTGATTTAAACCTGAATGTAAATACAAACCAAATGCATTAAATTCAGTGATGGTTAAATCATTGATATTGGGTGCAGTACCACTGATATCCAAACCAATATTGGGGTAGTGCATTTGCAAATTATTGATAGAGCCTGAGGAGCCAGCATGATAACCAATACCAGCCCAAGAGCCATATACAGGGTTGCCTGAAGATGTGGGAAGAATGGGCGTAACTGTATTGTCATCAATGGTTGTCATCACTACAGGTGCCAAGGGTGTCCCATAAATATCCAGTATTGCGCCACTAAGAGCGATGATGCCACTAAAGCTTTTGAATTTGATGGTGGCATAGGGATCGATTTGCATGCGGGATCCGCCATTGATGGATATGCTGCTATTCACAAGGTAAGCGGATGAACCTGTGTTCATGGGGTCAGGGGTGAGCACGGTATTGGGGGCGGAAAAAGTGCCCAACAAATGCACGCTGTATGTATCGACCACGCCTGCGCCCAGTGATGCGTAAATATCAGTCGCAGGGAATGCTTGATTCATCACATAAGGCGCAGGTGTGTTGTCAATGGTGTTGGTGCTGTTGATGGAAATAACACCGTTATAATTGTTAAAGAGATACACAGCTTCAGCCGTTGCTGCATCAAATAGACTGTTGCTGAAGTTTCCGCTTGCATGGTTGGTTGCAAACAGGCTATGAGCACCACCTGTTACTGTTGCATTGCTGATGCTTGGGTGGACACCAATGCCATCCAGGTGAATGGCACCATAGGTGAGAAAGTTAGAGGCTGTGGTGACGGAGAGACCATGGATAACAGGCGCAACAACTGCGGTTGGATTGGCAGCAGTACCCCAGAGGTAAAGAGGTCGGTTGTTTGTATGTGTGGTGCTTAAGACAAGGTTTGTAATATTAGGGCTTGTGGTTTGGCTGATGTTGGAGTTCAAGAATAGCCCATGAGTGCTAAACTCAGTAACGGTTAAGTTATTGATATTGGGTGAAATATTATTGATGTCCAAACCAATATTGGGATAGTGCATTTGTAAATTACTGATGGATCCTGCTGAGCCAGAACGATAATCAATGCCAGCCCAAGAGCCTAGCGCAGGTGTGCCTGTTGAGCTTGGGAATGTGCCAGCATAGGTATCATCGTTCACCGTCGTCATAATTACAGGGGCATTGGGTAGCCCTTGGATATTGAGCGTGCTGCCATTTAAGGCATTAAGCCCCACACCCGAATTGAACTTCACAACTACATATGGATCAATTTGCAGGCTACATCCTGCTGCAATGCTTAGTGTTGTTGTAACAAGGTATGGCGAGCCATACAAATCCCAAACAGCATTGCATGGCAGTGCAGAAACGGTGGTGTTCAGTCCTGTATTGTTAGAAAAGATTTGGTCGATAGAAGCAGATAGCGCTGGTGCTGTCGTGCTAGCTGTCACGGATACCGTTTCAGCGTATGTATCTGTTAAAGATACGGTTGCAATGCCATAAGGATCAGTGACTGCTGTAGTCGCTGAAAGGGTTGCCAAGCCTGTGGTTGCAAAATTGACGGTTGCGCCAACTGTCGGTACACCTGAATACAAATCAACAAGCCTTGCTTGAATATCCACGCTATTACCAGCCAGCGTGCCACCAGGAAGGCTGCTGGAGATGCTCAGAGATAATACAGGGGTGGCGTTAATAGTAAGGCTTGTTGGTGGTAGTTCTTGTATATTTCGTGCTGTATCGACTGCCCAGACAATAAAGGTATGTGTACCTGTGCCTGCAATACTAGATGACCATGTTGTACCTGTTACTGTTGCTTGCTGGCTATTTATACCATTTAGAGTGATATAGACAGATGCGCCCGCTTCAACTGTACCGCTAATGGTGTATGGGTCTGTACTTGTGGATGATGGAACTGGATTGAGGGTAACAGATGGAGGTACAGTATCTAAAACGAAAGTGACCGCATTTGATGCACTGCTTCGAATGCCGTTAAGGCTTGCATAGGCGGTGATATTGTATGTTCCATCAGATAAGCTGGTGATGGATGCGAAGAAGCTACCTGCAGGCACTTCCCCTGAGGTAGTGCTTGCTGCAGTAGTAGATGTGAGAAAGCTGCCATTGGCATAAATATCTACTGTGGCACCAGGTACGGTGATACCAGAGATGGATGGAGTAGTATTTCTAGGGCTGGGAATGGGATCTAATGCAGGTGGGGGAGGCGCTGTGGGCGCGCTTGTTACTGTGATATTGATGCTTCGAGTAATCGTGCCGCCAAAGCCATCTGATACACGAAGCGTGAAAGTATAGCTGCCTGCTGCAACAGTGGATGGTGGATAAATACCAATGTCTATGGTGAGTGGAGAAGCTGTGGGTGTGCTTGGGTTGATTAGTACCCAGCTTGGTTTATTTTTTGTTGATACAGTGAGTGTATCCCCATCATCATCTACTACCGTAGCAAAGTTGGTAATGGTCAGCGGCGTTGGGTTACCTGCCGTTACTGAAAGAGGAGCCGTATTCAGGCTTGTGATACGAGGCTTGCGGTTGACGACCTCAATTTTAACTTTTCCTTTAACATTAGGGTCTTGGTCTGGGTTTACATAAGGATCAATATGCGCTGCAATGGTGTAAGTACCAAGGCTGTTGGGTGCAGCCCATACATTGGTCGCACCATAAGGGTCAGTGTTGGCTAGTGTGCCTCCTGTTGCTTGCCAAATAAGGGGTGATGCAGCATCAGGTGTTTGGCCAGCAACTTTACCTGTTAAGTTCACTGATCCACCACGGAATGTATTGCTTGCGCTTGCAATCACCTCAATGGATAGGCTCATTTTTACAGGCAAAGTAACAGGCTTACCTTTAAGGTCTACAGGGGAAGACAGTGTTTCATAAAGCACAATGCCTTGTGCATTTTTAGTGTCAAAAGCAAGAACGCGAAAGCGAATACCATTACCATTGGGGACTCTTATTTTTACCGTAAAATTAGGGCGATTGGCAACAGTAGGACCAGCAATAACTTTGCCTTTATTGCTGATGGCTGCCACCGAAACAGATTGGACAGAAGCAGGAATGCTACCTGCAGCACCAATAGCACCCGTTGCAATGCTTTGCCCCAGCGAAATAGTCACTTCTGTCGATGAATTGTTGCTGGTATCTACCCCGCAAGATATGAGAAGTAGAGCAAAAACAATGGCAAATATGCGCATAAGACCCTCGATCAACCCTTTTTGAATACACTTCGTGTAACTTTATAGATCATACTTTGGTATATGTAAAGATGGGTGTATCTTTTTTAGCAAGTTGCTAGCTTGAGCAAAAAAGTGGTTATTTAATAGGATAAGAAAATGAAAGTACCATTGCATATTGTTTTGTTTGAACCAGAAATTCCACCCAACACGGGGAATATCGCAAGGCTTTGCGCTTGCACGGGCAGCCAACTGCACTTGGTACACCCTTTGGGCTTCGATTTGTCGGAAAAGCAGGTACGCAGGGCAGGGCTAGACTATTGGGAGCATCTTGATGTGCAACAGCATGATGATTGGGATGCCCTAAAACGCTGGATGGATGAGAACTTGCCATGCACACCACGAATGTTTGGCTTAACCACCAAAACCAAACGAAGTTATTGGGATATATCATATCACCCCCATGATGTGTTGGTATTTGGCCCTGAAACTCGTGGACTTCCTGAGTCAATTCGTCAAGAAATTAATACGCTGACCATTCCTATGCGCCATGATGCGCCTGTGCGCTCCTTGAACCTTGCCAACGCATGTGCAATTGTAGTTTATGAAGCTTTGCGTCAGCTAGATGCGCCAAAAAATTAAAGAAAAACAGCTTTTCTTTCTATTGTGGGACTTCCTGCTACCATGCGCCGCCTTTTGCAGGCGACTGTGAAGGGTTTGAAAGAGATTTGAGGTTAAGATTATGTCCCGTAATTTAAGAAATATCGCCATTATTGCTCATGTTGACCACGGCAAAACAACACTTGTTGATGAGTTGCTCAAGCAATCAGGTACGCTGGATGATATGCGTGAAGATTTGGAAACATGCGTGATGGACTCCAATGATATTGAGAAAGAGCGCGGGATTACCATTCTTGCCAAAAACACAGCAATTACATACAACGGTACACATATCAACATCGTGGACACACCAGGCCATGCGGATTTTGGTGGCGAAGTAGAGCGCGTATTAAACATGGTGGATGGTGTGGTATTGCTGGTGGATGCAGCTGAAGGCCCGATGCCGCAAACACGCTTTGTAACGGGTAAAGCCTTGGCACTTGGTTTGAAGCCGATTGTGGTTGTGAATAAAATTGATCGTGAAGGCGCGGACCCAGATGCGGTTGTGGATAAAACATTTGATTTGTTTGCAGCATTGGGGGCGAGTGATGAGCAATTGGAGTTTCCCGTGGTGTTTGCCTCGGCGAAAAATGGTTATGCCATGATGGATCACACCGAAGAATCAGATAATATGACCTGCTTGTTTGAGACCATTTTAGAGCATGTGGAGCCGCCCAAAGGTGATCCAGAAGCACCACTACAAATGCTGGCAACAACTTTGGACTGGGATGACTACATTGGGCGCATTGTAGTCGGGCGCATTGCCAATGGTACGATTAAATCAGGGCAAGAGGTGGCCGTGGTACACGCTGATGGCTCACAAGATAAGTTTAAGGTGACTAAGCTGCTTGGCTTTAGAGGTTTAGAGCGCATTGAAATTCAAGAGGCTTCAGCGGGCGAGTTGATTGCAGTTGCAGGTATTGAACATATCAATATTGGTGAAACCATAACCGACAAAGACAACCCCATGCCTTTGCCTGTTATGAAAGTGGATGAGCCAACGCTATCTATGGAGTTGCATGTCAATACATCGCCGCTTGCAGGGCAAGAAGGCAAGTTTATCACCACACGACAAATTCGTGATCGTCTATACAAGGAAATTCGCACCAATGTTGCCATGCGTGTCGAAGAAACCGATTCGGCTGATATTTATAAGATTTCTGGTCGTGGCGAGCTTCATATTGGTATTCTTCTTGAAAACATGCGCCGTGAAGGCTTTGAAATGGCGGTATCCCGCCCAACGGTGATTATTCGTGAGGAAAATGGCGTAAAACAAGAGCCTTATGAGCATGTGACCATTGATGTTGAGCAAGAGTATCAAGGTACGGTGATTGAAAAAATGGGCAAACGAGGCGCAGAAATGACCAGCATGGAAACGGCTGATGATGGCATGACCCGCATCGAGTTCATGTGCCCCACCCGTGGTTTGATTGGTTATACTTCTGAGTTTTTAACCGATACCCGTGGTACTGGCACGATGAATCATGTGTTTCATTCGTATGGTGAGTTTGTGGGGCAGCTTCCGGGTCGCTCCAATGGTGTGTTGGTTTCGATGACAGATGGTGAAACCGTGCCCTTTGCGTTGTGGAAGATTCAAGAGCGCGGCAAGTTGTTCGTAGGTGGTGGCGTGAAGGTTTACGAGGGTATGATTATTGGGATTCATAGCCGTGATACCGATTTAGTGGTCAACCCAACCAAAGAGAAAAAGCTGACCAATGTGCGTGCATCAGGCTCGGATGAAAAAGTGGATTTGGTGCCGCCGCTAAACCTGTCGCTTGAGCGCGCGATTGAGTTTATTGCCGATGATGAATTGGTGGAAATTACGCCGAAAAATATTCGTTTGCGTAAGCGTTTACTCAAGGAACACGAGCGCAAGCGTGCAAGCTCTAAAAAGTCTTAAACTGATGCTTTGAGACCATGAAAAGGCTGTAAGTGGAAATACTTACAGTCTTTTTCTTGTTGATTCTTGACCGCATGGCGTTACCGTGTGGGAGGATAATATTGATGTGAGTTATGAGAGGGTAATGAACAAAACAAAAAGCATTGATACATCTTATCCTCATATTCAAGGCTATAAAATCCTTCAGTTTCTTGCCGCAGGAAGTATGGGGAGGGTTTTTTCCGCAATAGACTTAAAACATAATAGAGAAGTGGCTATTAAAGTGATGCATAGCCATTTATCCAATGCACAGAATAAGAAGCGATTTTTGCGTGAAGTTAAAATCATGTCTGGTATCACGCATGATAACATTGTGAAAATATATACGGCTGGTCAGTGTGCAGATGGTAGCTTGTATATGGTGATGCAACTGGTTAAGGGCATTGAAATTCATGATTTATTGAAGAAAAAAGGCGTTTTCTCTCCAGCTATAGCATTATCTATAGTGATGCAAGCTGCACGAGGGCTTGAATATGTGCATCGAAAAGGCATTGTGCATAGGGATGTGAAGCCTCAGAACTTGGTACTGGATCAAAAAAGCAAACGCGTGCTTTTGATTGATTTTGGTATTGCAAAAAGCTTTGATTCTCAAGATCTAACTCGTGATGGCAATGTTTTGGGCAGTCCTTCGTTTATGTCACCAGAGCAGGTGATGGGTAAACATTTAACAGAAAAATCTGATATATACGCATTGGGCACAGTGCTTTTTAAGCTTATTACGGGTAAAAACATTTATACTGGCAAGACTGCTGTCGATGTGGTGGTGCAACATGTTAAGGCTGATGTACCTAAACTTCCCGAAACACATGCGCAATTGCAGCCCTTGTTGGATAGCATGTGTAGCAAGGATGCCAGGGACAGACCTTCTTCGGCTAGTGTGGTGCAAATTATCAAAGCGCTTTTAGCCAAGCCTGAGATTCAAAAGCTACCTGCACTCAGCGTCCCTGTTGTCAGCGAACAGGATAAAGAAGAGTCCATCATTGCAAATATTTTGGACTCTACAGAAGCTATAAAAAAATCAGATGTTAAAGAAAAGCGTGAACATGTTTCCAAGCCTGTATGGGGAAAGCTTTTTTTGGGGTTGGCTACGGTTGCCGCCATAGGGACGGGGTATTTGTTGAGCATTGAAGAGTCATTGATTATCCGTAGTGATAAAACTGAGGCTGTGGTTTATGTGGATGGTCAAGCAAGAGGGAAAACACCCTTGGAACTGGCAGATTTAAGCGAAGGTAAGCATGAGCTATACCTTGTGAAAAAGGTATCCGACCATAAGCGATTTGTTGCAAAACGGGATATCCAGATACCAGAAACAAAGGGGTCGCTTTATTTGCGTTTAGAGCCAGAGTTTTTGTTTGATGATACATGGTTCAGCCAGGATGATTATACACAAGCTTTGGCGATCAGGTCTGCTCATGATTATTTAACAGAAGCTTATGCTGCACTTGAAGCAGGGAATCTGTTTTCCAAGCATGATAGTGCTTACTTTTTATATCGCAAAGCAGAGAAACTTGGCGTGGAAGATCCTTTGTTTATTCAGGCGTTAGACAAGAAGATAAGAAGTGCAGCACAACACATATATGCCTCTGAAGGTATGTTGGCTTTGAAAATGTATCTTGCCGACATGGAAGCGACTTGGCAAAGCCGACCTTGGGTGAACCCTTTGCTTGAGTCCATTCAAGCTGAGGAATTGGCAAAAAAGAAACTTGAACATTTGGAAAAACAGAAAATGATGCATGCTAAAACGAGCCAACCTAAGGTGACTAAGGTAGTGCATAAGGTGAAGAAGAACCTTGTCTATCAGGATTGTTCATATTGCCCTCGTATGGTGAAGTTTGATGCGGGTAAGGTGAACTTGGGTGTAGTCAGTGGCGATGGTATGGCGAAAGATAATGAAAAAAAAGCATACCAAGCACATTTGAATACATTTTATCTTGCTAAGAACCTGGTCACTGTAGAACAGTTTGCATTGTTTTTGAATGCAAAGAAAACGCACAAACAAGATTTTTTTAATGCGGCTAAAGCAAAGTTAAACATTATCGATGGTCACTGGTCTGCTCGGTATGGTTCAGGGTCATTACCCATGACGCATATTTCGTATGATGGGGCAGAGGCATATTGTTCATGGTTAGGTGAAGTCACAGCACTTCCTTATCGCTTACCAACAGAAGAGGAATGGGAAGCAGCAGCAAGAGCGGGGACAAGCACTGTTTTTTGGTGGGGGAGCACTTATAAAAAAGGCATGGCAAATGTGTTAGGAACCGCAGGTGCTGACCAATGGGATCAATTATCGCCTGTGGCATCCTTTCCAGCGAATCGTGCAGGGTTGTATGATATGGGTGGTAATGTGTGGCAATGGACATCTTCACAACAGCGACAGGGTGAGATAGTGGTTAAAGGTGGTTCGTGGATGAATTTGCCAGAAGCTGTTCGCCCTTCACGACGATCCTTTGTGCCTAAGCACAGTCATTCTTCCAAAATTGGTTTTCGCTGTGCTAAAGGTTAGTGTTTTTTGTGTTTGATATGGTGTAATAGGTTTAACTAAAAAAGACCTAAGCTATTGATATATTGGTATAATATGATGCTTCCGCTGTATGAAGTGCAAGGTTTTAAGGGTGTTTGTCGTCAAAGGCTTGCACATGACTTGAACCTTGTTCTGTTGTGCTCACAGGAAGTGAGGCTTTAGCCTCGCCTTTAATGTGAGTAGGTGTAAGTTTTTACCAAAAAAAAACAAGCCAAAGTTAGCATGTGGATTCAGAAAGGCGAGGCTAAAGCCTCGCTTCCAATTTGAATAAGACCTTGGGTAGCACTTTTTGCGTAAGTTCTAACTAAAAAAGACCTAAGTCATTGATATATTGGCATATATAATCATTTTCTATTGTGTTGCTTGCAAGGTTTTCGATCCTACCCCTTGCGGATACTGTGGTTCAAATAAGCAATAAAACAACCCTTAAACTTTTTGAGCAAGCTCTAATTATTATTGTTCAAGAAGCTGAATGGTTCCAGCTTGCCACAAGCTGGGCGCATCATGTGGCACGGTAAATGATGCGATGTATTGCCTACCTGCAGCATTGATGGTGATCAGGTGCTTACCCTTGGTGACATTTTCTAAAAAGATGGTTCCTGTAGCACCACTGATGGAACGGATGGTGTTTTCATTTGGGGTGTAAATAAGTAAAGATTTGTACTTGGCAGCTTTTCCAGAAGGTAAAACCAGTTTTCCCATCATAGCGATATTCTTTTGCACATGAGCAGCGATATATGTGCCACCAGCTTTGGGTAGTTGAAAATGCTGAAACTCTGGCACGATGAACCAGCCTATGGGAAGGTTGCTGTTATCAAATTGAATCTGGATATTACTCTCACTGGGTAATGTACTAAGCAGGGGGGTAGGCTGTATGGTTTTTGTCTCATGGTTGATAGACGCATGGATGGGCTGTTGGATATGGGTATGGTCGATCGTTGTGATGGCGAAGCTGCTATGTATGGGCTTTCCCCATGCCCATTGACCATCCACCATTGCCAAGGCAGCAGAGCCATGCAGCCCTAATTTGGATGCCGTGCTCCACTCTATCCTCGCTTTGCCCCAGCGATCATGTTCATATTGCAATTCAGCAATGGTATTTTGTTGTTGTTTTGTTTGATTGTAACTGATTGCACCACTAACCCTGTCCATTGGGTATGATTGGTTCCATGCCGCATAGAGATGGCTGCCTTCCTGACTAAATTGTGTAGAAGCTTCAAGGCTTTGGTTGGGAAACCATTGTATGGTTAATGAGAAAGCAAGGTCTGATTTGGTCGTATGCCATGTGCTTTTTTGAACTTCAGCAATAGCAAGCCAATGTTGGGCAAAGTTGTTGCTGTAGCGTAGATATTGTGTGCTTTGGTTTGGGCTAATATCCATGCCTAGTGTTGCGCCCATAGCGTTAAGGCTGATGCCAGCATTGGTTTGATTGGTTAATGATGTGTGACTGTAGGCTCGCATGGTGCCTGAAGAAAAGAAATACTGAACCTCGCCATTAGTTAGCAAGTTGTGATTGGTGATGCCAATATCTGTAGAAAACAGGGTGTTGCCATGCCTCCAACGGGTTAAGAAAGCAAGACCTTTATTATCTTTTTGTGTGGCAAACCAAGTGCCTAATGTCAAGTCATCATTGAGCGCATAGCGTATGTCAAACCACAGGTTTTTTATTTCGCTGGTTGTATCCTTGCCCGCAGCCATTGCCCAGCCCCATGTATTGCCTTGCAACCACTCCCAATTCATAAAATATTGATCGGTTAAAGTTTCCTGATGACCATCATCATATTGAATGATGATTTTGATGTCGCTAAATTGTTCAATCAGTTGCAGGTTGTTTAATTCATAGACACCCGCATGGAGCCGTTTTAAGGCGATGAGTTGATTATTTTTATAAATACGGATGTTTGCAGGTGCGGTAAGTGTTAGGGTTTTGTGATACAATTGGCTTTGTGCTTGCTGCGGGCGAAAGTTGTAGGCATAGAATCCACCATACATAGGCGTGGCAGCAACAGCAGGTAGCCATGATGCCTGGATGGAACCCAGCGACCATGCTTGATTGTGTTTATCATATTTCCATTGGATAAATGGATTGTCAGCAAAGCCTTTTTCTGTCCAATAGGGTCTTGCTAGGAAGCGATGATTCTGGTGCTGGTAAGATAGTTCACTGCCAAGCTTCCAAGTGTCGTCTTGCCATATGCTGGTGCTTAGATTGAGGTAAGCACTGGGCTTGTCAATGAGAGGGTATTGCTTTGGATTCAAGCTGATGCTTTGGTGTTTTCGTAGTTCTGTGGGGGTTGTGATGTGCAGTTGAAACAAATCCCAGTTCATTTGAAAATCAAACCCATGTTGCCTGAACCACTGTGGTGTAAGGTATT
>Ga0256839_1004714_pt1 | contig 13098 bp, 8 predicted proteins | sample 354166metaG_FD_185968 | JGI IMG/M metagenome (GOLD analysis project Ga0256839, IMG submission 185968) | Hydrothermal vent microbial communities from Mid Atlantic Ridge, Atlantic Ocean - 354-166 | ecosystem: Environmental > Aquatic > Marine > Hydrothermal vents | place: Atlantic Ocean: Mid... | reverse complement strand
GCCGAGGACGAAATAGGGCACCAGCTTGCCGATCATGATCTCCCCGATCCCGACCGGGGTCGCGAACAGCGCTTCCATGGTGCCGCGTTCCCATTCACGGGCCACCACCAGCGAGGTGAGCATGGCCCCGATCAGGGTCATGATGATGGCGATCAGCCCCGGGATGAGGAAATGACGGCTGTCGATCGCGGTATTGAACCACATGCGATGTTCGATCACGAGCCCGGCGGGCGGCCCCTCCTCGCGCCGCAGCTCGGCCAGCCAGCGGGCGAACACCCCCCGTGCATATCCCTCGACGAGCCGTGCCGTATTGGCGTCGACCCCGTCGACCACGAGCTGGACCACCGCTTCGCCGTCCTGCAGCCGTTCGGCGAAATCGTCGCGGAGGGCGACGATGCCCTGGACCCGGCGACGGTCGAGGAGGTCGCGGGCGGTGGCGAGATCGGCGGCGACTGCGACCCGGAAATAGGGTGAGCCACGGAACGCTTCGGCGAAGCCGTCCGCGGCCTGCGAGGAGACCGGCACGACGAGGGCGATCCGCACTTCGCGGGGATCGAGGGAGACCCCGTAGCCGAAGAGGAAAAGAAGAATCGCCGGCAGCACGAAGGCGATGGCGATGCTGCTGGGATCGCGCAGAATCTGGAGCCATTCCTTGCGCAGCAGGCCGCGGATCCGGCGCACGGTCGAACCGCCGATCCGGAAGGTCATGCCGCCCGCCGCCGGCGTTCGCGGAGGAGGGCGACGAAGGCCTCCTCCAGATCCTCCACCTCCGGCGACCGCCGCCGTCCGGCGGCGATGATCTCCTCCGGCGTTCCCACCGCGAGGAGGCGGCCGCGTTCGATGATGGCGACCCGGTCGCAGTATTCGGCCTCGTCGAGGAAATGGGTGGTCACCATCACCGTCACCCCGGCCTCGGCGAGAGCCAGAATGCGGGTCCAGAAGGCGCGGCGGGCGAGGGGATCGACGCCGGAGGTGGGCTCGTCGAGAAACAGGATCTCGGGTTCGTGGAGCAGCGCGCAGGCCATCGACAGGCGCTGCCTGTAGCCGAGCGACAGATCGCCGCTGCGCTGGCGGAGCACCGGTTCGAGGCCGAACTCGGCGGCGGTTTCGGCGAGACGCCGGCGGCGCCGTGCGCCCCGGAGACCGTAGGCATCGGCGGCGAAGCGGAGGTTCTGTTCGGCCGTGAGATCGGCGTAGAGGGAGAATTTCTGGGCCATGTAGCCGATCCGGGCGCGGGCGGCGGGGGCGGCGTGGCGGAGGTCGTAGCCGAGGACGAGGGCTTCCCCGGAAGTCGGGGGCAGCAGGCCGCAAAGCATCTTGAAGGTGGTGGATTTGCCGGCCCCGTTGGGACCCAGCAGCCCGAAGATCTCGCCTCGCCGGACCTCGAACCCGACGCCGTCGACCGCCCGGAAGCGGCCGAACACGCGCACGAGATCGCGGATGCGGATCACCGTTTCCGCCGTCTCCCGACGCTCCCGGGAGGGTGCGGTGCCGGCTCCGGCGGCGGCCGGTGTCTCTTCGGATCGTCCCACCCGGTGCAGGAGGGCGACGACCGCATCTTCGAGCCGGGGCGGCACCGGCTCCGCCGTCTCGACGCCCGCGATCCCGCGGACCGCGGCCGGGTCCGCGGGCCGCTCGACCACCAGCCGGAGAGCGCCGCCCGCCGCCGCCACGTCGAGGACGTCGGCGCTTCGGCGCAGCCGGCGCATCACGGCGCGGCGGACACCGCCTCCGGTCACCACCCGGAACACCCTTCCCTCGAGCTCCCGGGTGAGCTGCTCCGGCGGCCCGTCGGCGATCAGCCGGCCTTCCTGCAGCACGAGGACGCGTTCGCAGCGCTCCGCCTCGTCGAGGTAGGCGGTACTCCAGAAGATCGTCGTCCGCTCGCCGGTCAGGCGCCGGACGAGCTGCCAGAGCTCCCGCCGGGAGAGGGGATCGACACCGACGCTGGGTTCGTCGAGCAGCAGCAGTTCCGGCGTCTTCAGGAGGGCCGCGCCCATCGCCAGTTTCTGCCGCATGCCACCCGACAGGCGGCCGGCGAAGCGGTCGGCGAAGGAGGCGAGCTCGGTGGCCTCCAGGATCTCCCCCAGGCGCCGCCGCCGCGGCTCGCCCGGGAGGCCGTGGAGATCCGCGTAGAGCTCGAGGTTCTCGCGCACCGAAAGCTCGTCGTAGAGACCGAAGCGCTGGGGCATGTAGCCGACCCGGGCCTGGACGGCACGGGCCGCGTCGCGGGTGTCCAGCCCGAGCACGATGACCCTGCCCGAATCCGGCGACAAGAGGCCCGCGAGAAGCCGCATGAGGGTGGTCTTGCCGGCTCCGTCCGGGCCCACCAGCCCCACCAGCCGGCCAGCTTCGAGGCGGAAGGAAAGATCGCGGAGCGCGTCGATGGTACGGCCGCCGGCGCGGAAGCGCTTGCCCACGCCTTCGAGGCGGACGGCTTCGGTCATCGACCCGCCCCGCCGTCCCCGCGGCCGCCCACCTCGCCGGCGAGATCGATCTCCACCGTCACCGGCATGCCCTGGCGCAGACCGCCGTCCGGATTCCGGGCATAGACCCGGACCCGGTAGACCAGGCTCGTCCTGAGCTCCTCGGTCTGCACGAACTTCGGCGTGAACTCCGCCACCGGCGAGATGGCGCCGATCCAGGCCTCGTACCGGCCACCCGAATCGGTGAGGATCCGGGCCGGCATCCCCTCCCGGAGACGGCCGAGATAGGGCTCCGGCGCGTAGACCCGTGCCCAGACCGGATCGTCGAGCGCGATGGCGTAGACCGGCGTATGGGCGAGGACGACATTGCCGGGCTCCTGCAGCCGGGCGGTCACCGTGCCCGCCACTTTGCTTTCGAGACGGCTGTAGGCGAGGCGGGCGCGGGCCGCCGCGAGCTCCGCCTCGGCCCGGGCCACCTCCGCCCGCTGGGCGGTGATGTCCTCCTCGCGTGGCCCCTCGAGCAGCAGGCTCAGGGTCTGCTCCTGGCGGCGGATCTGCGCTTCGAGCGCCCGGGCCTCGGCGCGGGCGGTGTCCAGCTCGGCCCGCGGCGCGAACCGGTCGAGCGCGAGTCTTTCGAGCCGCCGTACCTTGAGAGCGGCATCTTCCGCGAGCGCCCGGAGACGTTCGAGCTCGGCGCGGGCGGCCTCGATCTCCTGGGGCCGGCTGCCGGCCAGCAGCTTGTCGAGGCGCGCGCGGGCGGCCCCGAGACGGGCTTCGGCGGCGGCCAGCGCGGACCGCAGGAGATCGTCCTCGAGCCGGGCCACCAGCTCTCCCTCCGCCACCCGGTCGCCTTCCTCCTTGAGCATGCGGTCGATGCGGCCGGCCTCGTTGAAGCCGATCCGCGCCTCGCGCACGTCGATGTTGCCGTAGAGCCGCAGCCGGTCCGGATCGGTCCGGTCTTCCTGCAGCCGCCACCAGGAGTAGACGGCACCGGTACCGCCGGCGAGCAGGAGGAGGAGCAGAAGAATGCGGAGCAGTCGGGTCGTCATCGCAGCCCCTGGAGGATGCCGGGTCGCCCACCGTCATCTTGGGCGAGGAGGACGTGCTCGTCCGCTTCCTTTCGTCCCGGTCGTCGAGGCGACGGGCGACCGCCACGAGGTCGCCGTCGGGATCGCAACCTCGGCACCGGATGATCGGCTCCGGTGACGGTCATCGGCCTGCTCCGCCGTTCTCCTCGCGGCCGCCGATCTCGATGCCCCGGGCACGGGCCTCGCCTTCGAGCCGGGCGCGGGCGGCCTCGCAGGCGGCGGCGTCACGGGAGCGGAACACGATGCTGGTGCCCGGTCGGCCGAAGGTGAAGAAGGGGTAGCTGCCGATCTCCACATCCGGGAAATCGCCCTGGATCGCGGTCAGGATCGCGGCGACGTCGCCCTCCGGGGCCATCAGCGTGAGACTTCGGGAGAGGATGGGCGGCCCGCCCGCGAGGCGATGACGGATGCCCTCGAACATCGCCTGCATGACCCTGGGGATGCCCGCCAGCACGAAGACGTTGTCGATTCGGAAGCCGGGAGCGGTGCTGATCGGATTGTCGATCAGCTCGGCACCTTCCGGCATCTCGGCCATCTTCAGACGGGCCTCGTTGATCTTCTCCGGCGGGTAGTAGGCGCGCAGACGGCGCTCGGCCTCGGGATGGCGGAGCAGACGCCGGCCGAAGGCGCGGGCGACGGCGGCGGCGGTGATGTCGTCGTGGGTGGGACCGATGCCGCCGGTGGTGAACAGGTAGGTGTAGCGAGCGCGGCAGGCGTTCACCGCCTCGACGATGCGCGCCTCCACATCCGGCACCATCCGCGCTTCCAGGAGCGGAATCCCGAGGGCGTTGAGCTCGCGGGCGAGGTAGGGCAGGTTGGCGTCGACGGTTCGGCCGGAGAGGATTTCGTTGCCGATGACGACGAGCGCCGCGGTGGCCTCTCGCTGCTGGTCCATGGGGGCTGCGTCTCCCTGTGCCCCGGGCGGTGGCCGGTAGGACGGGATGCGTCTTCCCGGACCGCTGTACGCGGGGATCCTCCGGCAGAGGTATAAGCGCTTTCTCGCCGATGTCGAACTGACCGACGGCCGGCTGGTCACCGCCCACTGTGCCGATCCCGGGCGGCTGCCGGGCCTCGCCGTGCCGGGGGCGCGCGTCTGGCTCTCCCGCCGCGACGATCCGAAGCGCAAGCTCGCCTGGACCCTCGAGATGATCGCCCAGGGCGAGGCGCTGGTCGCGGTCAACAGCCAGAACCCCAACCGGATCGCCCGCGAAGGCCTGGAAGCGGGGCGTTTCGGCTGGGCGGCCGGCTGGACCGAACTCCGGCGCGAGCCGCGGATCGAGGGCGGCACCCGGCTCGATTTCCGCCTGACCTACGACGGCGACCGGCCGCCCCTGTTTCTCGAGGTCAAGGGCGTCACCTGGAAACGGGACGGTCTCGCCCTCTTCCCCGACGCGCCGACGATGCGCGGCCGCAGGCATCTGGGGGTGCTGGAACGGCTCGCCCGGGAGGGCTTCGGAGCGGCGATGCTGTTCATCGCTCAGCGTCGCGACGTCGAGGCCTTCCGGCCCGCGGCCGATGTCGATCCGGCGTACGCCGAGGCCCTGCTGCGGGCACGGTCGGCCGGGGTGTGGGTGGGGGCATGGCGATGCGGTATCAACCAAAGCGAGATATATCTGGATAAGAAAATACCCGTGGTTTAGAATGCCGGCATGGAGGACGGTGCCGGCACGACCGAGGCCATCGCCGGGCTCGCGGCCCGTGGTCTCGAAGTGGAACGGGACGCGCGCGAAGGCGAAGGCGAGATCTTCCTGCTGCGCGGCAGGACCTACGCCTTCCGCCATCTCATCAAGGCCGCCGGCGGCCGCTGGCAGCCGCAAGAGGCCTGCTGGCGGCTGGAGGACGCGGGACGGCTGGAGGAGCTCGCGCGCCGGGTCGCCGAAGGTGGTGGCACCCCCGGCCTCGCCGAGGCGCCGCAGGCCTTCGACGGCAAACCGGCCAAACACTATCACGGGCATCGGGCGCGGCTGCGGGAGCGCTTCATGAAGGCGTCGCCGGAGGCGCTGGCCGACTACGAACTTCTCGAGCTGCTGCTGTTCTTTTCCATCTACCGTCGCGACACCAAGCCGCTGGCCAAGGAGATGATCGCCCGGTTCGGCGGGCTCGGCGGCGTGATCGGAGCCGATCCGGAACAGTACCGCGACTGTTTCGGTCTCGATCCCGGGCGGGTGGACGACGGGGATTCACGCCGTCCGGTCTACGAGGACGATCTCCGGTTCACCCAGGTGCTGCTGAAGGCGGTCCACGAGCTGCTGCGGCGGGTGTTGCGGGAAGAGCTGCGCGACCGGCCGGTGATCGGCTCCTGGGCGGCGCTGATGGACTATCTGAAGGTGGCGATGAGCCACGAGCCCCGCGAGCATTTCCGGATCCTCTTCCTCGACCGCAAGAACATCCTGATCCGCGACGAGGTGCAGAGCCGGGGCACCGTCGATCATACGCCGCTCTATCCCCGCGAGGTGGTCAAACGGGCGCTGGAGCTGGGGGCCTCGGCGATCATCATGGTCCACAATCATCCGAGCGGCGATCCGACCCCTTCCAAGGCCGACATCGAGATGACCCGGCAGGTGGTGCAGGCGTTGAGCGCGGTCGACATCACCGTCCACGACCATGTGGTGATGGGCAAGAACAGGCACGCGAGTTTCCGCACCCTCCGGCTGATCTGACCAGGAGGGACCGCGGCTTCAGCCCGGCATGCGCCCCCGCTCGCAGGTCCGGGAGAAGCGGATCTCCGGGAAATCCTCCTGCACCCGGCCGAGATCCCAGGCGTTGCGCGCCAGATAGACGAGGCGACCGTCCCGGTCGGTACCGAGACTGGTCCGTCGGGCGGCCAGGAAGCGTTCCTTCTCGCCCTCGTCGGGCGGCCAGCACCAGCGGGCGGTGACATAGGGTGCCGCTTCGAACGCCACCGGCAGATCGTATTCCGCGGCGAGACGGGCCTTCAGCACGTCGAGCTGGAGCGGGCCGACCACACCGACGATCCAGTCGGCGCCGAGGAGCGGGCGGAACACCTGGGTCACCCCCTCCTCGGCCATGTCCTCGAGAGCCTTCCTGAGATGCTTGGCGCGCAGCGGGTCGCCGAGACGCACCCGCATGAGGATTTCTGGGGCGAAATCGGGGATGCCGGTGAAATGCAGCCGTCGTCCTTCGGTCACCGTGTCGCCGACACGGAGCTGGCCGTGGTTGGGCAGGCCGACGATGTCGCCGGCGAAGGCCTCTTCGGCGAGCTCGCGCTCGCGGGCGAAGAAGAAGATCGGGCTGGCGACGGCGAGCGGCTTGCCGTCGCGGAGGTTGCGCAGTTTCATGCCGCGCCGGAACCGGCCCGAACAGAGACGGACGAAGGCCACCCGGTCGCGGTGGCGGGCGTCCATGTTGGCCTGCACTTTGAAGACGAAGCCGGTGACCTCGGCGCCGTCCGGCGCCACCGGTTCCGGTTCTGCCGGCTGGACGCGCGGCGGCGGTGCCTGTTCGGCGAGGGTGTCGAGAAGGGCCCGGATGCCGAAGTTCCGCAGGGCACTGCCGAAGAAGACCGGCGTCAGATGGCCCTCGAGATAGCTCCGCCGGTCGAAGACGGGCAGCGCCTCGCGGGCCAGCTCGACCTCCTCCTCGAGACGGGCGAGAGCCTCGGCCCCGATCCGTCCGGCCGCCGCGTCGCGGTCGGCCTCCCGTTCGGGCAGCGGTTGCCGATCCGGCTCGAACAGGAGGATGCGGCCGTCGTCGATCCGCGCCACACCGCGGAAATCGCGGCCCATGCCGATGGGCCAGTTCATCGGTGCCGTATCGAGGGCCAGCCTGTCGGCGATCTCGTCGAGCAGTTCCAGCGGTTCGCGGGATTCCCGGTCGAGCTTGTTGACGAAGGTGATGATCGGGATGTCGCGCAGGCGGCAGACCTCGAACAGCTTCAGGGTCTGCGATTCGATGCCCTTCGCCGCGTCCAGCACCATCACCGCGCTGTCGACGGCGGTCAGGGTGCGATAGGTGTCCTCGGAGAAATCCTCGTGCCCCGGGGTGTCGAGGAGATTGAACCGCCGCCCCGCGTGCTCGAAGGTCAGCACCGAGGTGGTCACCGAAATGCCGCGCCTGCGTTCGATCTCCAGCCAGTCGGAGCGCGACCGGCGCCGTTCGCCCCGGGCGCGGACTTCGCCGGCGAGATGAATGGCTCCGCCCTGGAGCAGGAGCTTCTCGGTCAGGGTGGTCTTGCCCGCGTCGGGATGGGAGATGATGGCGAAGGTCCGGCGGCGTGCAGCGGCGGCGGCGATCGTTTCCTGCTCGTTCGGTGTCACGGGGGACGGCTCCACGAAAAAACCGCCCGCGGACGGCGGGCGCGGGAAGGAAATGGCGCGATCCGAGGTCCGGCACAAGGGGGCGGACGGGCGTCGCCGCGCGTTATGGTCGCAGTTGGTCGCGATGCCCTGTGCCGTCTCCTCCCGGGTTCCTATTGTCTCCGTACGATGAGCGCGAGGGGAAGATCGGGCCCGCCCGGGGCGGGACGGCGGATCGCGGTGCTGGCCGCGGCCCTGGCGCTCGCTCTGCATCCGTTTCTCGCCGCCCTCGCCGCGCCGCCGCCCGACCTGCGCGACGATCTCCTGCCGGTCTGTACCGGTGGCGGTCTGATCTGGGTCGATCCCGGGAACCCTACGGCCCCGCTCCTGCCGCGGCCGCCGGCACGATCGGGCCTGCATCTCTGCTGCTTCCTCAACGGCCAGGTGGCGGCGCTCTCACCGCCCACCGCCGCGGTTCCCCTCCTTCACCGGATTTCACGGCGGTTGCCACTTCCCCGCGAGGCGCGCCCGGCGGGACCGCCGCCTCTCGACACCGCCTCGGCACGCGGTCCACCCGCGCCGGTGTGAGACCACCGCGCGGGAGGTGAAGACGTCTCTTCTCCTCCCTCCGACCGATTCCGACGTCCCGTCTGCATGTCCGGAGGGAACATCCATGCAGCGCAAACACGTCTATGCGGTGCTGCTCCTGCTGCTGGCGGCATTGACCGCGATGAGCGGCTGGGAGTTCTACACCGCGCGCAAGGCGGCACGGGAGGCGAGCGAGCGTCAGGCGACCGCCGCCGCCGAGCGCCGCAATACCATCGGCGGCGGTTTCACCCTCACCGACCACACCGGTCGCCGGGTGAGCGACGCCGATTTCCGGGGGCGGTTCCTGCTGATCTTCTTCGGCTACACCTACTGTCCCGACGTCTGTCCGACGGCGATGGCCAACGTCAGCCTGGTGATGGAAGAGCTGGGTGCGGAGGCTTCCGAGGTTCAGCCGCTGTTCATCAGCGTCGATCCGCAGCGCGACGATCCCGGGGAGCTGGCCGATTTCGTCGGCCAGTTCGATCCGCGGATCGTCGGCCTCACCGGATCGCCGGCCGAGATCGCCGAGGTCGCCCGGAAATACCGGGTCTATTACCGCAAGGTCACGGCGGAGGAACTCGGCGGCGAATCCTCGGAGGATGGGGACGACTATCTGATGGACCACTCGGCCTACGTCTATCTGATGGGTCCCGACGGCCGTTTCCTCGAAGTGTTCACCCATACCGAAGATCCGGCCGAGGTCGCGCGCGCCATACGCGAAGCGATCCGCAGCCGGCCCAGCGCTTGAGGTTCGTCATGAGAAACTTCCGAATTCTGGCTCCCCTCTTTTCGCTCGTCCTGCTCGCGACCAGCGGCCCGGCATGGGCCGGCGGGCACTCCCGGGCCGAGGGTATCCTCGTCGCGGATGCCTGGGCACGGGCCAGCAAGGTGAGGAACAGCGCCGCCTACATGACCGTCACCAACGAAGGGCGCGAAACCGCCCGTCTCGTCGCCGCCTCTTCGCCGGCGGCGGCGAAGGTCGAAATCCACACCACGGTGATCGAGGACGGGGTGATGAAAATGCGGCCCCTGGAAGCGATCGAGATCCCGCCGGGTGAGACGGTGCGTCTCGAACCCGGCGGCCGGCACATCATGCTCCTCGGCCTCGGGCAGCCGCTGGAGCCCGGCGATCGCATCGATCTCACCCTCGTCTTCGCCGACCGTGGGCGGATCGATGTCGTCGCCGAGGTCCGGTCGGCCAGCGGCATGAAGATGAAGATGAAGATGGGCGACATGCCGATGGGCGGCGGAGACGGCGGCAAGATGGAGATGAAACAGGGCGACTGAAAACCGAAGGGACCGCTCCGCACGGGGCGGTCCCGCAGCCGCCGTCAGCCTCGACGGCGGGACCGTCGGCGGTTAAACCTCCGGGCGAACGGCGATCCCCGGCCGCCCGGAGTCGCGATGAGTCTGGCTTCCTTCGTCCATTTGCGCGTCCGCTCGGCCTTCTCCCTGCTCGAGGGATCGGTGCGGCACGCCGATCTGGTGGCCGCCTGCCGGGCCGAGCGGATGCCGGCGGTGGCGGTCACCGACAACACCAATCTTTTCGGCGTGATGCCCTTCTGCGCTACGGCTGCGAGGGCCGGGATCCAGCCGATCATCGGCGTCCTGCTGCCGTTGGATACCGGGGAGACGGATCGCCGCCGCAACGGCCGCCAGCCGGCCGTGGAACATCTTGTGCTGCTGGTCCAGAACGCGACCGGCTACCGCAATCTCTGCCGGCTGCTGAGCGAGGCCTATCTGGAGGCGGAGGAGGCGGCGCGGCCGCGGGTTTCCCTCGACCGCCTGGTGGCGGCGAGCGAAGGGCTGCTGCTGCTCACGGGCGGCGCTTTCGGTCCTCTCGGCGGGCTGATCCGCCGCCGGCAGACGGATGCCGCCCGCGAACTCCTGCTGGCGCTGCGCGAAGGCTTTCCCGGCCGGCTCTACGTCGAGTTGCAGCGCCACGGACTCGAGGAGGAAGAAGCGACCGAGGAGACCTTCCTCGACTGGGCCTACGAATTCGACCTTCCCCTGGTGGCCACCAACGACGTCCACTTCCTCGACGAGGAGATGTTCGAGGCGCAGCAGGCGCTGCTCTGCATCGGCGCCGGCACCACCATGGACGATCCCGAGCGGCCGCGGCTGACGATCGAGCACCGCTTCAAGACGGCGGCGGAGATGGCGGCCCTGTTCGAGGACCTGCCGGAGGCGGTGGCCAACACTCTGGTGGTGGCCCGGCGTTGCGCCTACGCGGCACCCGTCCGCCCGCCGATCCTGCCGCATTTTCCCACCACGGAGGGGCGTGACGAGGCCGAGGAACTGCGGATCCGGGCCCGGCAGGGGCTCGCGGGCCGCCTCGAAGCCCATGTCTTCGCGTCCGGGATGGCGGCGGAGGAACGCGAGGAGGCGGCACGTCCCTACCGGGAGCGGCTCGAATACGAGCTCGACGTCATCGTCCAGATGAAGTTCCCGGGCTACTTCCTGATCGTCGCCGATTTTATCCAGTGGGCCAAGGAGCAGGGCATTCCCGTGGGGCCGGGCCGCGGTTCCGGCGCCGGATCCGTGGTCGCCTGGAGCCTGCGGATCACCGATCTCGATCCGCTGCGCTTCGGTCTGCTGTTCGAGCGTTTCCTCAATCCCGAACGGGTGTCGATGCCGGATTTCGACATCGATTTCTGCCAGGACAGGCGCGACGAGGTGATCCGCTACGTGCAGCGGAAATACGGAGCCGACCGGGTGGCCCACATCATCACCTTCGGCAAGCTCCAGGCCCGCGCCGTGCTCCGCGACGTCGGCCGGGTCCTGGGCCTGCCCTTCGGTCTGGTGGACAGGATCTGCAAGCTCGTGCCGCACAATCCGGCCAACCCGCCGAGCCTCGATCAGGCGCTGGAGATGGAGCCGCGGCTGCGCGAGTTCCGCGAGCAGGATCCCAATGTCGCCCGGATGATCGACATCGCGCGAAGGCTCGAGGGGTTGCCGCGCCACGCCTCGACCCATGCCGCCGGGGTGGTGATCGCCGACCGCCCGCTGAGCGAACTGGTGCCCCTCTACCGCGATCCGAGGTCGGACATGCCGGTCACCCAGTTCAACATGAAAGATGTGGAAAATGCGGGGCTGGTCAAGTTCGACTTCCTCGGCCTCACCACCCTGACCATGCTGCGCCTGGCCGAAGCCCTCGTCCGCGAGCGGGGCGTCGCGATCGATCTGGAGCGCCTCCCGCTCGACGATCCGGCGACCTATGCGCTCCTGAGCCGGGCCGAGACGGCCGGCGTGTTCCAGCTCGAATCGAGCGGCATGCGGGACGCCCTGAAGAAGCTCAAGCCGGACTGCTTCGAGGACATCATCGCCATGGTGTCCCTCTACCGGCCCGGGCCGATGGACAACATTCCACGCTACATCAACGTCAAGCACGGTGTCGAGCAGGCGAGCTACCCGCATCCCGCCCTCGCCCCCATTCTCCGCGAGACCAACGGGGTGATCATCTACCAGGAACAGGTGATGGAGATCGCCCGGCAGCTCGCGGGCTACAGCCTCGGCGGCGCGGATCTCTTGCGCCGGGCCATGGGCAAGAAGATCAAGGCGGAGATGGACGCCCAGCGGGAGGTGTTCGTGCGCGGCGCCGCGGCACGGGGAATCGCCGAGGATCAGGCGGCCCGGATCTTCGAGCAGGTGGCCAAGTTCGCCTCCTACGGTTTCAACAAGAGCCACGCCGCGGCCTACGCCCTGCTCGCCTACCAGACCGCCTATCTCAAGGCCAACCACCCGGTCGAGTTCTACGCCGCGGTGCTGACCATGGAAATGGCCAATCAGGACAAGCTCGCCGCCTACCGCCAGGAGATGCGGCGCCAGGGCATTCCCCTCCATCCCCCCGACATCAACGCTTCGGCGGAACGTTTCCTGGTCGAGGAAGGAGCCGAGGGGGCGGGCGTGCGCTACGCTCTGGCCGCCCTCAAGGGGGTCGGCGTCCAGGCGGTCCGGGCGATCGTCGAGGAGCGGCGACGCCGCGGACCCTTCGCCGATCTGTTCGATCTGGTGGCGCGGGTCGGCAGCCGGACCCTCAACCGGCGCCTCCTGGAAGCGCTGGTGCGGGCCGGGGCCTTCGACCGGCTGGAGCCCAACCGCCGGCGTCTGTTCGAGAGCATCGACGCGGCGCTGCGCTACGCCCAGGCCTGGGCGGCGAGCGAGGAGGACCAGCAGGCCAGCCTCTTCGGCGGAGAGCCGATCCGGCCGTGCCGGCCGTCGCTCGCCGATTGCGAGGATTGGAACCAGCTCGCCCGGCTGCGCGAGGAGGCGAGCGTGGTCGGCTTCTATCTCTCGGCGCATCCGCTCGACGGCTACGGCACCGAGCTCGAACGCCTGGAGGTCGTCCCGGCCGCCACCCTGTTCGAGAATCCGGCGGCCTTCGAGGGAAGACGGCTGCGGCTCGCCGGCGTCGTCATCGGCAAGCAGGAGCGCACCGGCGGCCGCAGCCGCTTCGCCTTCGTCCAGCTTTCGGACGCCAGCGCCCAGTTCGAGGTGATGGTCTTCTCCGATCTGCTCTCCCGCACGCGCGAGCTGCTCGAAGGTCAGGCGCCGCTTCTCCTGGAGGCCGACGCGCGGGTCGACGGCGGCGAGGTCAAGCTGGTGGCGCAGCGGATCGCGCCGCTGGAGCTGCAGGCCGGCAACGGCGGCGTGCTGGAGCTGCGGGTGGTGGAGCCGGCGACCCTGGCGGCGCTCGCCCGGATCGTCGAGCGCGGTGGTCGCCGCGGCATGCGGCTGCGG
>Ga0256839_1004713_pt1 | contig 13108 bp, 9 predicted proteins | sample 354166metaG_FD_185968 | JGI IMG/M metagenome (GOLD analysis project Ga0256839, IMG submission 185968) | Hydrothermal vent microbial communities from Mid Atlantic Ridge, Atlantic Ocean - 354-166 | ecosystem: Environmental > Aquatic > Marine > Hydrothermal vents | place: Atlantic Ocean: Mid... | reverse complement strand
CTTCCTTTTGCCTCAAATCATCCCTTGCTCTTCTTAAAAACTCTTCAGCAGATATGTTTTCCAGATCTTGTTGCAATGATGGCAATGGCGGCAATGAAGCTACCCCTACACACGCAGATGATATCTGACTGCAATGCAAATACAACCCCCCTACCTCTGGTCCTCTTGCTTCTGCTCCTGTTTGTCCTTCTGCTGTTGTTATTACTGCCACACTTCTTTTTTAACTTATCCTATAATATTATTATAGCATATTTTATTCTCTTAAGTCTTTTTTAAATACAATTCTTTACTGCCTTGCAAAACAATATATCCAACAACTACAAATAATAAAATTGCAGAAATAATCTCGGGAATATAAAAAATTATGATTTTTTTCTCTCCTTCAGAAAGCATCCAGATATTTGCCCAGCTGTTCAATCTGCCTTTTGGTAAAATCTCTAAATCATTTGATACAGCAATCCATCCTGAATCATAAGTTTGATTATTGCTGAAAAAACAGTACTCTCCGCCGCACTCCACCTTAAGAAGATCAAAAAAGTCTAGCAAAGAAGTTTTTTTAGCTATTTTAAAAGAAGTATTTTTTATGCTAAACTCTTTCTCGCCTGTTATTTTTATCTTGCTCATAAGGTCAAAAGAAAAAGGCAGAACCTCAATCGAGTATAATTTATTAACAGCCTTCTTTCCAAAAGAACGAGTCTCCCAATTTAACGGCAAATAACTATTGTCTGCCATAAATACAGAAGTATAATAAGAATACTTCCCTTGAGGCATTACCATACTGGATGGTATCTCTTTCCGTTTTTTATAATCATAATTCAGGAAAAACTTAAGACTTCGGCCTTTCAGATTTTCTCCTGTGATTTTAAGAAAAAAATCAGTATTGGGCGAAAAAATATTTCCAAAATCAAAAGACGCACAATTTACAGCAAAATTCTCAGCAGTGTATACTACATCATCCTTATTCACAATCGTTTTTATATCACCCTGCAATGGTCTTGAACAGTTTTCAGAGTTTTTGCTTAATCTTATCTTGGAAAACTCAAAGTTTGTATTAAATGAAACAGATTCACCTGATATATCAAGATATCTAGATGATAAAGAATCATACTTAAATTCTTTCTCCAGCAATAATTTTTCTATACGCCAATCTTGTGGAGAAGAACTGGCAATAGAATACACTTTCAGAAAATCATCATAAGGAAATATCGCAAAAAAACCTCTATCTCCCTCCTCTATAAGCCGAGAGAGTCTTTTTGTCTCAAAAATCAATCTCTGAGATTTTGTTTTCTGAGAAATTCGTATTTCAGGAATAATATCAAATTTAATCTTCTTTCTTCCAGTCTCAATAACAATCTCCAAAGGAAGAAATCTTATCTCTCCGTCAACAAACGAGAATCTTACAGGTATATTTGCATCCTCACTTATCTCTGAAAAGATCAGTCTTGCGTATCTTCTGCCTAGATTTTTATTTTTTATGTTAAAAAATTCTTTTTCATCAAAAGAAATTTTAAAAACTTCTATAAACGGATAATAAACAGAGGCATCCTTAAATTCTTCAAAAAACATATAATCTCCTTCATTCTCATAAACAGGATCCTTCCTCAATCTCACTGCATCATTATCCACTGCTGTTAAAACTTGAGGAATAAGATATCCTTTTTGTCTCGGCATCTCAACAGGACATTTATAGAGTCTTAAAAATCCCTTTTTCCACACTATATCACAAGCGAATCCTGTCAGAAATCTCTCATATTTTTTAAAAAGATCAGAGCTGTTTCGGGAAGGATCAAAGATTGTATTATCAACAAGCACCAAATCTATGTTGTATTTCTTCAAAACATTCTCAAAAAGCTTCTGATCATTGGTATTTACAGCCTGTTGGAGCTCTATATAAAGAGAGTCAACATATTTATTCCAACGGGCAAAATCAGGCGTAATATAAGATTGACTCAAGCCAAAGAAATTTATCCCTATTCCTTGATATCCTATAATCCCGGTTCGGTTTAAAGACAGCCAGTTATGATAAACCCAGCCTACATTAGAGTAAAAGGGCAGTTCAAGTATCCGCGAATCTTTGTATTCTCTATTAAGAAAAGAGTAAAGATCAAAATATTCTCTGGGAATTCCTGTTTTAAGTTTTTCATTTATAAAATCTCCCCGAAAAGCCGGCAGAAAAGCCAGGATATTTATCGTAATTATAAAGATCACAACAGCCAAAAAGATCTTGATCTCCCGTCTTCTCAAAATCTTTTCTACAACAAGCAGAAAAGACAAAGATGAGAAAAAAGAAACAAGAATCTGAGTCTTGGTAAAAGGATTTCTGAAAACCTCTCTAAGAAAAGGGATCTTGTATATCAGTTTTGGAAAAAAAGAATAAAAAAATACCCCTCCCCAGACGACAACAAGAAAAACAAAATAATTGAGTAAAATCACTGCTTTTGCTTTTTGTCTCTTTTTCCACAAATTAAAAATTAGAAAAACGCCAATCAAGCTCAAGATGTTCATAAAAACCAACATAAATCCGCCAAAAGAAGAAAAGTAATCTATCCACACTCCAAAAATATAATCGTAATCCAAGGATTTAAAATCGTAGTTTTTCCATTGGAAAAGATAACTTGTGCCTTTTAAAAAATTTTCTAAACTGGCATATTCATAAATACTCCACAAAACCTCTTGATTGAAGGCAAGATTTGCTTGACTATTTATAACAGCTTTGCTGTTTTGAATCGAGTAATAAATATTCCCAAAGATCCAGTAGAAATTAAGAAGAAACACAATCGCAAAGATCTTTGCTGTATTCAGAAAGGCTTTTTTAAATTTTATCTCAAGATCCAAAGATAAGAAAAAAGCAAAAAACAAAAGAGAAAAAAAACCAATATAAAAAACAGTGGGCGTATGTCCGCTGGGACCTATAAGCAAAGAACTAATCAGCAAAATATCCTTTTTTTTATATGCTAAAAACCTGTAAACTCCCCAAAACCAAAAGGGCAGAAAAGCATACTGTACTATAAAAAGCTCAAAACTGATATAAAACTGCTGAAGAGTATAGATATTCAGCCAATAGAAAATAACCGCGACAAAAGCTAAAATTCTCTTTCTTAAACCATCCTTTTCCTGGATCCAAAAATCTTTGGAAAAAAAATAGATCCCTAATCCGCCTATCAAAAGCATTAAGAAATGAAAAAGATATCTTGATAAATTTACTGGAAAAAAAGAAAGAATAAATAAAAACGGCAGTCTGAAAAACTCAGAGAGCTGAGGTTTTGCAGGAATAAGACCCAAAGCCTCATTTTCAAGCCATGCGCCAGATATTGTCCTAAAAAAATATTCATAAAGATTAAATTCAGGATGAGCATTATCCCAACCTGTAAAAAAACTTGAAAATCCAATATTGGAAAAAACTAAAGCAAGCCAAACAATAAGAATTTTTATCAAGAAAAGATTCTTTTTAAGAAGGTATTTCTTTTTTATCTTTTGAAGCATTATTTTAAGACAATTTTAGAGGCGCTGATCTCTTGCTGAATAATATCTTATCTTTCGTAATTTCTGTATACCAGATCAGCCCTATATCTATCCTCTCCATATGGCTCTATTTCATAGACTTCAAAAGCACCACTCTCAAGATGATAAGCACCTTGAATAATCCGCTCGCATCCGTCAGCACCACAATTATAACCTTCTATACCATCTTTTGCCTGATCCATGACATAATCTCGCGAGATCCTTTGTCCTGGAGGCAGTCTTGTTACCATAACAGGATCAAGTATCCCATCACCTCCTGTTAAAGACATCACTTCTACCGGAATATTTCCATCACGAGGAGTTGAACCATCTGCATTATCTATTCCTCTTATAAAGAAATGTACGGTTGTATCTTCACCACTTTCAAAGATAAAAACTTGACGACCTATTCTTACTTTAAAATTAGATCCTGCAATCATCATACCTCCAGGACCCATCTCATTTGCTTCTGGAAGTAAAAATACTGTTGGATATTCAGAGGCTACAATTTGTTGCACATCAGGATCTGTGCTTGGCCACACAGATTTGTCATTGGGATCAATCTCTGCAGGATTAGAAGCCGTGTAGCTTCCAGGTTCACCCACCCAAAAAGAGAAATTCTGATAACCTATAATCCTTTTCTCCCGCGGATCATCTGGAGTAGCAGGATCATTATGATCATCTCCTAATGTAGCTGTAGTGCCGTGTTCATCACCTGCGTAAAATATTTTGCTAGGAAAGGCTATTTTAGGAATTCCCTCATTAACTTCTACAGAAAACCCGTCTCCTCTTATAGACACGCCGCTTTCCCCTATCGAAATAACTGAAAATTCTTGACTTGGTCTTATCATTAAAGGCGTAGGAGTAGATGTAGGTGTAGGTGTAGACTCAATCTCTTCCTCACCAGATTGATCAGCCTGAGCTCTTCCTTCTGCCTCCGCAAGTTTTTCCTCAAGCTCTGCAACTCGTGTAGCAAGAATATCTACCTGACTTAAAGGAGTAGGAGTAGGTGTAGGAGTAGGTGTAGCTGTAGGAATAGGAGTAGATGTAGGTGTAGACTCAATCTCTTCCTCACCAGATTGATCAGCTTGAGCTCTTCCTTCTGCCTCTGCAAGTTTTTCTTCAAGCTCTGCAACTCGTGTAGCAAGTCTATCTACCTCACTTAAAGGTGTAGGTGTAGATGTAGGTGTAGAATCAACCTCTTCCTCACCAGATTGATCAGCTTGAGCTCTTCCTTCTGCCTCTGCAAGTTTTTCTTCAAGCTCTGCAACTCGGGTAGCAAGGACTGACACATCTTCTCCTTGTGATATTCCTCCTTGCGCACAACCGCTCAAACCTATTGCTGCTGCCGCAATTGCCGCAGGTACAGTTAGCGATAAACCCTCTGGCCTACTCAGAATATTTAAAGCTCTTCTTCTATCACTCATATTTTTTGATTAAACTTATGATGCTCAATATTATATACGATAAAATTTATAAGTCAATAGGTTTTTTTATCGGATTATAAAAAAAGAAATTCTCTATTTTTTAAGATACTTTTTTATCTTTTCGTTATGCTCCTGAAGAGTCTTGGAAAAATAAGTTTTTCCTGTGTTATCGGAAAGATAAAACCAATAGGGTGTGTTTTCATCCGCCTCTGCCACTGCTTTAATGCTTTCAAGACCAGGGTTGGCGATGGGTGAGGGAGGCAATCCGGTATTTTGATAAGTATTATAAGGGCTGTCTATCTGCAAATCTTTTTTTGTCAGATTTTTCTTCCAGTAAGTTTTTTCGACTGGATCATACCCGATAGCATACTGCACAGCAGCATCCACCTGCAAAGGCCAATCGTTTTTCAATCTCTTCAAAAGAACAGAAGCGACCATTACCTTATCTTTGGGAAACTTTGCTTCTCTCTCAACCAAAGAAGCTAAAATAAGCCCTTGCTCAAAGGATAATCCTTTTTCTTCAATTGACCTTCGGATATCTCGAGACACCTTTTGATCAAAGGTTCTCAACATAGTATTTACAACCAACTCAACTGAGCTTTGCTTGGGAAAAAGATAAGTATCGGGAAAAAGATATCCTTCCTTGCCCTTTGTCTGCTCCAAAAATTCTTCCCGCGATAGTCCTATCTCTTGAGCAAATATATCAGCAATCTCCTCCCGTCTCAAACCTTCTATTACTGTAATCCAGACATCATCTGTACCTTTGGTAAGTCTTTTGGCAAGAGAAAATACATCCTCAGAGGGGTAAAGCTCAAAACTTCCTGCTTGAATCTTATTTTCAATATTCATTTGTTTTACTGCTATCAAGAATCCCAGCCTGTTTCTGATCAAACCCTCTGCCTCAAGCCTCTTGGCTATTGAAATGATTGGTTCGTTTTTCCGGATGATAAATTTATACTTACTCTTATTATCTGAATCTGCTGGAGATGTAATATATCGGTAATAAAATCCCCCCCCAGATACGAAAAAAACTACAACAAGCAAAAAAATTAGTAATCTTTTCATCTTATAGTATAAATAGGAAAAAGTTTTAATGTCTCTTCAGCCTCCTGTAAACTGTGCTTGTCTTGAGAAAAAAACTCATATAAAGCATCGCCTTTTTTTACTATATCACCTGTGGATGCAAACATATAAACTCCTGCATATTTATAATGCGGAGCTCCCAGAATCTGCGCGATTGCCGAAAGGTTGCTGTTGCTCATTTTTCTTATTTTACCTGATTTTTTTGCGTAAATGATCTTTTGATATGTTTTTTTTCTGATTTTATTCATAAGTTTTTCTGATGTGATATCTGGATCTCCTCCTTGAGCTTTTATTATCTCTTTGAATTTATTTAAAGCCTTTAGGGTCCTTAGAGAATCCCAAACCTGTTTTTTTGCAGTCTTAAAATCAATATCTTTAGCAAGCGCATAAAGATGAGCAGAGAAAAAAACAGCTTTTTCCTCCAATCTCTCACTTTTGTCTTCCTTCTGCTCCAAAACCTTCAAAGCACTATAGGACTCAAGTGCAGGACCAGCTGTATTGGAAAGGTTGTCATCCGAAAGATCTAAAATGATTTTTAATTTTATAGAAAACATCTTTGCCAAAGCCCTGAATTTTCTGGCTATCTTTTCAGCCTGCTTTTTATTTTTTATCTTCAAACTGCTGCTGTAGGGAATATCAAGCACAAGATGAGTAGCAGATACAGCTATTTTCTTTGCCATAATAGAAACAATGACCTTATCCTCAGCCTCCAGCTGTAAAGGCTTCTCTACTCTGATGAGCTCATCATCTGCAGGAGCTATATTTAGATTTCCTCCCCAGATGATGCAGCCATTGGTCTTTTTTATTACTTCATAAATCTTTTTGGGAGATAAAGATACTGGAGCCAAAACCTCCATACAATCCGCTGTGCCCGCCGGAGATGTGATGGCGCGGGAGGATGTCTTCGGGATTGTTATCCCTAAACTTGCGATAATCGGCACAAGAATTAAGGTTATCCTATTTCCAGGCACGCCGCCAGTCGAGTGTTTATCCACCACAGGCGGAGAAAATTTCAGTTTTATCCCTGTCTCCACCATTGCTTTGGTAAAAAAATAAAGCTCTTTTAAAGAAGGAGGATGCTCATAGGTGCTTGCCACAAAATAAGTAAGCAGTATATCGCTAAGCCTATTTTCAGCAATGGCCTTAACTACCTTGTAATACTCCTGATAAGACAATCTTTTGCCTTTCAGTTTTTTTTGGATTATCTGCAAAATCTCTAAATTTTCTGCTGACATAAAGATTTATTCCACTGATGTATAATATTGTATCAGGTCTTTGCGATAACGATTGAGTTTTTTAAACATGGCTGACAGAATAGAAAACTCCCTAATCCCCAAAAACCAAGACAAAAAGGCAAAAATCGAAATAAAAAGCAGAAAGGTTGACGAGAGTAAAACAATCAAGGTATAAAAATTCACAGTCTCAATAAAAAGACCGTCCACCAACCGCATAAATTGATAGCTCACAAAAGCTGAGATACTGCTTATCAAATACACCTTAAAAACTTCTTTTAAAAGCTCGAAATCCGCAAATCTGAATTCTTTGTGCAGAAAAAACCCCAGCACAAGAGTATTCAGGCTGATGCTTATTGAAAAAGCCATAGCTAAATACCAAACAGGCTTTTTCCAAAAAAGAATGAAAAGATAGCTTAAAGCAATTGTCAAAAAAGTAGAGAGCGAATTTACAAATACAGGCACTTTTGTTTTGAAATAAGCAAAAAATGTTTTGTTGAAAAGATAAAAAATACTGTGAAAAGGTATAGAAAAAGCGAAAAATGAAAAAGTATAAGCAGTAGAGACAGTAGCCTGCCAATCAAATTTTGCTCCGCCGAAAAAAACTCGTATAAGAGGTGTGCGGGTAAATATAACAAAAAAAGAGATCGGAATTGTAATAAAGCTTACCAAAAGCACTTGTGATTTCAGAATATTTTTTATCTGTGTCTTTTGTTTCTTCTCCGCAAAAGATGAAAGAAAAGGATAGGCGGCCTGCGATATTGCCTGACCTATCAAAGACACAGGAAGAAACTGAAGTCTTTGGGCAAGATAAAAGGCAGTATATGAACCAAGCCCAAGAAGAGTCGAAAGCGCAAGCTCTACATTCGCTTCTATCTGCTTTATAAAAAGAAGGAGAACTCGTGTGCCTGAAAGATGCAGAAAATCCTTAAGCGATGAAGTTATTTTCAAGCTGGGTCTGTATTTAAAATCGCTGGAACTTAAAACCCAAAACTGAGATAAAGCGTAAAAAAATGCGCCTATAATAACTCCCACAAAAACAGCTGTCAATCCATAGGAAGAGGCAAAGACCAGAGTAATAAGAATTATTGACAAATTGTAAAAAAGCGGAGCTAATGCAGTAAGCAAAAATCTCTTTTCCACTTGGGCTATAGCCATCAGAATATTCCCAATAGTAAGAAAAGGCACTTGAGTAATAAGAATAATGCGCGTGAAAAACATCACTTTTGCCTGTTGTTCAGGCGAAAAACCAGGTGTGATAAGTTTTATAAGTTGATCAGCAAAAATAATAGCAAGAACAATAAGCAGGATCAGAAAAAGAGAAAAGATTGTTAAAGTTGAGGACAAAATAGTATTGAAGTTTTTTGATCTATGCTTGTATTTTAAAAACATTGGTATAAGCGAATAGCTTAAAGAACCCAAAATAACTACCTCGAAGATGGAATCCGGAACTCTAAATGAAGCAAAGAAAATATCCAACTGCTCTTTGGTAAAAAAATAAGAGAAAACACGATACCTCACAAAGCCCAAGATTCTTGAAAAGGCAATCATTGCCGAGATGATCAGGGCAGAGGATAAAATACTCTTCTGCTTTCTAAAAATCAAATCTTTTGTCTTTTGAAAAAACTTAAATATTCTTGACACTTGGATCAAAATGGTGTTAAATGGTAATATATGGTGTTTTTTGGTGAATTTATATTATCGCTTACTTCGGGTCATCGTATCGTTCTTCCTAAAAAAATCCGCGAACAGATCCGGGACAATAAATTTATTCTAACAAAGGGCTTTGATTTTTGCCTCTCTGGATATAGGCAAAAAGACTGGGAGCAGAAAGCCAAAGAATTGCTGGATGCATCTTTGCTTGACAAAAGCAATATGCGGAAAAAAAGAATAATCTTCTCCTCTGCTGTATATCTGGAATGGGATGCTCAAGGCAGAATTATCCTGCCCAAAAATCTGATGGAGTATGCTGGGATTAAAGAAAAAGTAGTGATAATTGGCGTGGGAGATCATTTTGAAATATGGGCTGAAGAGGCATGGAAAAGTTATCAACAGAATACTGATGATCAAGAGTAAGCATACGCCTGTACTGCTGAATCTAATACTTCAGCAGGCTGGCGAAGTGAAAGAGAAAAAGGTAATCGATGCCACAGCAGGAGAAGGAGGCTGTACAGCCGCCCTACTGCAGGCAGGAGCAAAGGTTTTGGCAGTTGATATCGATCCCAAACAGATTATGAAACTAAAAAAAAATCTTAAAGAATATATAAAAGAGAAAAAACTTTACCCAGTATCTGGAAATTTTTCCAATCTAGGCAATATTGCAAAAAAATATGGTTTTTATCCCGCTGATATTATCATATTTGATTTAGGGCTTTCTTGGCATCAGATTGCAGAATCTGCCAGAGGATTTTCATTCAAAGCAGAAGAGGAGCCTCTTGATATGAGATTTAACAGAAGATTCAAATACACAGCCGCAGATCTTTTAAACTCTTTGCCTGACAATCAGCTGTATGATATATTTGCATCATTTGCGCAAGAACCCTACTCACGCGAGATAACTCAAGAAATAACAAGAATCAGAAAACTAAAAAGATTCAAAAAAGTTAAGGATCTTGCAGAAGTAATAAAAAAAATCGCACCTGCTTCCAGATACGAATCTTCTGCCCGCAGAATTTTTCAGGCACTGCGTATTGCTGTAAACAACGAAATGGCAAATTTGAAAAAAGGACTTAATCAGGCTGTAAACATCCTTGCTGAAAATGGAAAAATACTTTGTCTTACCTTTCATCCGACTGAAGATAGAGTAGTAAAAAACCTTGCCAGAGAAAAAAATCTAAAAATTACTCTTTTCAAAAGCAAAAATCCCAAAGGAAATTTCGAGAAAATCGCAAAATTACGAGTTCTGCAGCTTAAAGCATAAATACTATGAAGAAGATAATATGGAGAATATCTTTGCTTTTTTTTACCTTCATTTTCCTTGCCAATATAGCCTTTTATGTAAAATCTCTCCAGCTTGCCAACGAAATAAAGAATCTTGAGAGCCAGATAGACAAGCTAGAGCTTGAAAATGCTGAGCTTCAAGCAAATATATTGAAAAAAGCCTCGCTTGAGATCATTGAGAAAAAAGCCAAACTCCTTGGATTTCAAGAGCAGGTGCAGATTGTAAATATCTCCACGCCCAAAGTCGCAAAACTTGAATAGCAAATTGCAAATCTTTATCAGATAAATCTGATTACAATTGAAAATTCAGCAATTTTGGCTACGATAGTAATATATGCCGCGACGACGAAAATTTCTAAATCTAAAATTATTTGGCAAAAAACTAAAAATAACCAGAAAAACCACCAAGAATCTCTTGGCTGTACTCGCTTTTCTTGCATTTTTATTAAGCGGCCTCTCTCTTGCCAGCATATTCGGACTCATAAAACAAGGAGAAGCTCTTTTTCTACTGAGGGATTTTCTAATGCTGAAATTTGGAGGATTTGCATTTTTTGTACCATTTTTATTTCTCTTTCTTACCCTGCATCTTATCAACACAAAAAAACTAAAGATAATAAAATGGAATTTCACAACCGGATACCTGCTTATTTTCATCTCAATTCTTGCATTGAATAAAGCCGGCGAATACGGGGTTTTTCTGTATGAAAATATCTCAGCGGCCTTTTCTTCAATTGGAGCTGTAATTATTCTTGTTTTCAGCTTTATCACAGGAATAATACTTTTTTTTGATTTCTCGATCTCGGATCTAGTAATGATCTTTATAAAAACCTACAAGCTCCTGATCAAAATTCTATCGTCTGTAAAAAAACAAATCAAACAGCTAAACAAAGATCTCACAGAAAAATCACCCACAGACTCCAGATCTTCACAAACACAAGAGGAGATAGAAATAAAAATCAATGCAAACAACGAGTTAAAACAACCTGCCCCAAAAAAACCTGAAGCAAAAGAAAAACAATCTTCCCAAAACATGATAAAACCTCTCTTCACCACTGCCTCTACTAAATCTAGTTATATCTATCCGCCGCTTAGCCTGCTTGAGGATCTAAAACAGAAAAATGCCGAAAGAGGAGATGTTAAAAAAAATGCTCAAATAATTGAGCAAACTTTGGAAAGTTTTGGAATCAGGGCTAAAGTAGTAGAGGTAAATTACGGACCAGCAGTCACACAATACGCCTTAAAAATCACCATGGGCACAAAGCTATCCAAAATAACAGCTTTAGCCAATGATTTGGCATTAAATCTGGCGGCCCCTAGAGGACAGGTGCGAATAGAAGCTCCTATTCCAGGAAGATCTCTGGTGGGTATTGAGATACCAAATATTCGGCCTCAGATTGTCACATTAAAAGATATACTCTCAAAGCCAGCTATACAAAAAGAAAGCAATCCAACTATTATACCACTAGGTCTTGATGTAGGAGGAAAAGTGAAATATTATCCCATCTCAAAAATGCCGCATGTCCTTATTGCAGGAGCTACAGGATCAGGAAAATCAGTGCTTTTAAATTCATGGGTCTGCACTTTTCTAATGCGCACAAGCCCAGAACAACTTAGATTGATTATGGTAGATCCAAAAAGAGTCGAGATGACAATATACAACGGCATACCTCATCTTCTAACAAATGTTATTGTTGAGCCTGATCAGACAGTATCTGCACTGCGCTGGACAGTTAAAGAAATGGAGGCAAGATACAAAGAATTTGCCAAACTTCATGTACGAAATATTGAAGATTACAACGCTCTTCCTGATGTTGAAAAAAAACCCTACATCATTTTCGTAATTGATGAGTTGGCTGACCTGATGCTCTTTGCTCCAGGAGATGTAGAAGAGCTGATAACCCGTCTTGCTCAAATGGCAAGAGCTGTAGGCATACATCTTGTTCTTGCCACACAAAGACCATCTGTTGATGTAATAACAGGTCTTATGAAGGCAAATATTCCAACAAGAATAGCATTTAATGTATCATCAATGGTTGATTCAAGGGTTATAATAGACGGCCCTGGAGCAGAGAAGCTGTTGGGAAAAGGAGATATGCTCTTTCTGCCTCCAGATCAAGCAAAACCTCACAGGATCCAAGGACCTTTTATCAGCAGTAAAGAAGTAAAAAATATTATTGAGTTTCTCAAAGCCCAGAATCCAGACACTTCTTACCAAGAAGAGATCGTGGAGGCTGCCGCAGATTATATCCAAACCTCCCGCAGAGGTACTTCTATTGATATAGATGGAAAAGATGTGCTTTTTGAAAAAGCAGTACAGCTTATTATGCAGCAGGAAACAGCTTCTGCCTCTTTCCTTCAAAGAAGACTTTCGATAGGTTTTGCCCGCGCCGCGCGCATACTCGACCAGCTTGAGAAAGCCGGCTATATCGGACCTGCCGAAGGATCCAAACCCAGAAAAGTTTTGCGCAGACAAACCCCTCAAGAATAGCTTTTTTCCAAAAGACTTAAGAATAATCAGAGCTCAATCTATCTTTTTTGCTTTTTTCCAAAACAGATCTGCCTGCCATCAAAGGTCGGCTTAAATTTTCAAGCAGACGCAGATTAAGCCTGCCCATATCATCTATCTGAATCACCTTCACCTTTACCCTATCACCTACATTTACAATATCTGCAGGGTTTTTTACAAATCTCTTGCTTAGATTTGAGACATGTATGAGTCCATCTTTGCCAGGAAAAAGATTAACCAATGCGCCAAAAGGAAGCAGTCGCACCACCTCACCCTCAAAAACCTCTCCCACTTCAATCTCTCTTATCATATTGCGGATAAACTCCTCTGCTTTTTTAACCGCATTGACATCTACTCCGCTGATTACAGCCTCTCCCTTATCGTTTATAACAATTTCTGCGCCTGTCCTTGCCGTAAGG
>Ga0256839_1004712_pt1 | contig 13109 bp, 16 predicted proteins | sample 354166metaG_FD_185968 | JGI IMG/M metagenome (GOLD analysis project Ga0256839, IMG submission 185968) | Hydrothermal vent microbial communities from Mid Atlantic Ridge, Atlantic Ocean - 354-166 | ecosystem: Environmental > Aquatic > Marine > Hydrothermal vents | place: Atlantic Ocean: Mid... | reverse complement strand
CATTTATCATTTTTAACACAGTTGGGTGTAGTAAGTGGTCTACTTTACCACCAAAAGGCAAGATGGAACGTACCACAGAAGAACTCACATAAGAGTACTCAAGACTAGGCATAAGGAAGATAGTCTCCAAATCTTTTTTGAGCGAAGAGTTAGCATAACCCATTTGTATCTCATACTCAAAGTCACTTACTGCTCTAAGACCACGTATGATGATGTTTGCATCAAGTTTGTCTGAAAGGTCAACAAGTAAGCCCTCGAACCCAACTACTTTGATTTTAGGAAACTCTTTTGTCACTGTTTCTACCATAGCGATGCGTTCTTCTAGACTAAACATAGGTTTTTTTGATGCACTCTTAGCCACGGCTATGGTAATCTCATCAAACATAGTACACGCACGTTTCATAATGTCTAAATGTCCTACCGTTACAGGGTCAAATGTCCCTGGATAGATGGCACGTTTGATCGTACTCATTTATTTGTCTCCCCATCTCTCATATAGAGTGTTTTCAATACCTAAAACATCATACCACTTACCGATGATGAACTTCTCCATATCTTCCAAACTAGAAGACTCAGAGTAGTAACCCATTACAGGTGGTGCGATGATGACATCAAGTGTAGCAAGTTTTTGCATATTTTCTAAAGCGATGGCAGAAAAAGGAAGCTCACGAGGAGCAAGGAGTAACTTTTTTTGTTCTTTTATTGCCACAGCAGCCACACGGGTAGGTAAGTTGTCGCTTATGCCACAAGCAACTTTTGCAAGTGTGTTCATACTGCAGGGTATAATAGCAGTTGCAGCTACCTGAAAAGAACCAGATGAGATAGATGCCGCGATGTTGTCCGAAGAGTGTAGGGTCACATGCTTGTTTTCAAAACTTTCAACGGTTAGGGCATTGTCAGAGACTACGACGTGTACTTCGATGTCTGAAGGTAAGTAGTCGACAAACTTTTTACCTAACTGAACACCGCTTGCTCCTGTGATGGCTACTACTAATCGCATATGTGACCTTATATTTTATTAAAAGATTATATCAAAAAGAAATTAGAGAGGTATATATGATTTGAGAAATATCTATTTTGAGAGTACTTGTCTTACTTGCTCAAAAGAAACGGTAGGAAAGTCTTCTAAAAAATCTTTAATAGTCTCACCTGCAACCAAATAATCAAAGAGATTACACGCAGGAACACGTGTACCTTTAAAAATAGAAACACCATCTAAAATACTTTTGTCATTTTCTATTGCGGACATCATAATTTCCTTTTATGTATTGTAAGATATAGTATAGCAAAAATAAGTAAGAGTTTAAAAGGTACAGAGTCCATGACAAAAAAAGAACTTTCTATAAATATAAAATGGGATGAATTTGAGATGGGGACATGTCGTCTGTTTGTGGAGACACTGGACAAGTACATCCCCGCACTGTTTTTTCAAGACCACAAACCTAAGCCCACAGTCACTAACAAAATGATGCAAGCAGTTAACGACATCTTAGATATGGAGAGTTCTGAATTTGATAGACTCCATGAGATATTAGGGGTAGAGAACTGCAGGATAAAAGAGATACACATAGACCAAGATAATGATGTCTATGAGGGTGTGTATTCAGAAGTCATTGTGAGTACAGATGTACATACACAATTAAGCATCATTGTGAAAGATGGTACGTTTATGTGTGTAAATGATGGTACTTACTTCGATACCCTAGTAGCATTTGAAAAAGAGAAGAAAAAATATATCCCCACAGAAGAAGAAAGAGAACATCTCATAGCTAAACTTCTTTCTTCCGAGTAATGTTTGCTCCAAGTTGTGAGAGTTTACCTTCTAAGTCATCATAGCCACGGTCTAGGTGGTAGATGCGTCTTACCTTTGTCGTACCTTCAGCCACAAGAGCGGCTAACACGAGAGCAGACGATGCTCTAAGGTCTGTAGCCATGACGTCTGCTCCATAAAGTTTGTCTACACCTTTAACTGCTGCAGTACTTCCTTTAAGCCAGATATCTGCACCCAAACGGTTAAGCTCAGAGACGTGCATAAAACGGTTTTCAAACAAACGCTCTTCTATGAGGCTTTCACCACCAGCCATGACTGCTAGTGCCATAAACTGTGCTTGCATATCTGTAGGAAACCCAGGGTACTCAATGGTGATAAGACTTACAGGTTTAAGCTCTTTACTTGGATGTATGGTGATGTTATCGTCGCTAAGTTCAAAGGTACAGCCCATAGACTCAAGTTTGTCTATGGATGCTCTGATGTGTCCATGATTGACTTTGTTTAAGGTGATGCTGGAGTTGGTAATAGCACCTGCACAAAGGTATGTCCCCGCTTCTATACGGTCAGGTATGATTTCTACGGTTTTAAACGCTAAGGGTTTACCACCTGTGCCTTCTATGCTCAGTTCAGCTGTACCAATACCTGTTATATTTACCCCTGCGTCACGTATCATCTCACAGAGTTGTACGACTTCGGGTTCTTTTGCAGCATTGAGTATGGTAGTGGTGCCATGAGCAAGGGCTGCTGCCATGACAATGTTTTCTGTACCACCTACGGTTATCTTATCGAAGACTATCTTTGCACCTTGCAGCCCATCTTTAGCTTCAGCTCTAACGTACCCACCTTTTATCTCGATGGTTGCACCCATTGCCTCAAGGGCTTTAAGGTGTAAGTCAATAGGGCGTTGTCCTATGGCACAACCACCAGGTAAAGAGACTTCACACTCACCAAAACGTGCAAGTAAAGGCCCTAGTACTAAGATGGACGCTCTCATTTGTGAGACTATCTCATAGACAGCCTTGGTAGAAGTGATAGTCCCATTGTTTATATGTGCTACAGTTTTATTGTGTTCTACTTCTCCACCAAGCATAGTGAGAAGTTTGAGTAGGGTACGGATATCTACAACATTAGGTAAGTTGGTTAAAGTCACTTTTTTGTTTGAAAGAATCGTTGCCGCAATGATAGGTAAGGCAGCATTCTTAGCCCCACTTATCGTCACAGACCCACTTAACTTTTTTCCACCTACTATTTCTAAATAATCCATCTTAATCCCTCGAGTAATATTGAAAAAGATTTTATCTAAATAATGGTTATAGTTGGGCAATAGAGGCCGAATAGGGTAAATAGATATTAAAAAATATTATATAGAGTGTGTATTTTTGTATTAAATAATAGAAAGAATTGATATTATTAACTATGGTTTAAAGCTTGTATAACAAAAACTACTGTACTATATTTAATAATATGTACATATGAAAGCTCTATAGAGCCTATTTTAAGGGAATCAAATGTCCAGTAGTTTAGACAAACTTAAAGCACTTACAAGCCGTTTGGAAGATAAATTAGAAGAAAAAGGAAAAGTGAATCCTTCAGTTTCTACACCTGTCAAAGAAGAAAAAGTAAGTGTTCAAATACCAAAAGAAAAAGTAGAAAATACAGTTAAAAATGTGGTCAAAAAAACACCTACGCTTAAGACTGAGATAAACGATAACAATGTACGAGAAAACAATATCATACGTGTGAAGCAACTGTATGAAAAACTAAAAATATTTGAGAAGTCACCAGACTTTGAGCAAGTCTTTATGTATAAAGCAATGAACCTTTCGGGTATCGGTTTGAAAGAAGATGACTTTGGTGAAGTGCGTGAAGGAAAGTATATTCAAATCATTGCTATTACGTATGAGCCAGATAAAAATGGAAAAAAGAAAGCGAAAAATATCTCACTAGGCTACTTCGGAAAAGCAGAAACGTTAGATGGAGTACTCAAAAATGAGATTATCGAATTTGTCCTCAGATGGCGTTACGAAAAGGCCTTTCAAAATGTCGAACACTACAAAGACCTGATAGCAAGAGTAGAAGTCACAGACGAAACACCCGGTACACTTTTTTAACTTATGGGGTAGAAATAGATTCTACCCCTACATTTTACGCTTGCCTAATCAAAAATTTGCTACAATAAATCCTTAAATCATTATTAGGATACTTATGCATTTAGACCTTTCTCCTGAAGCACTTTTGGCTCAACTTGGTTACAGTAAAACAGAACAAACACTTAAACAAATGAACGACATCATCGACAATACCGAGGGGTTTGAGAAGTTTTCTCCACACATTCCTTCTTTTAACGATGCCTTAGCTGTAGAAAAAGGTTTTATAGCGATGTCAAATTCTGAAAATTATCTGAAAATAAAATGTAACGAAGATGTAAGTGCAGACAACCTTTCTGCCTTTACAGAACTTGTAAAACATTGGGCAGATAAATACAAACTAGAACTCAAACAAGTACAGGGTAAAAATACATACTATCTTTTAGGGCTAAACTAGTTGCCCCTTAACGCTCTCAATGACGAGCAGCTTTGTGCTGCTACGGCACCTTTAGGACATAACCTTATTATTGCCTCTGCTGGGACAGGAAAAACATCTACCATCGTAGGGCGTATAGCCCATTTGTTACACACAGGCGTAGAGCCATCTTCCATACTTTTACTCACCTTTACAAACAAAGCCGCAGGCGAGATGATAGCCCGTCTTCAACGCTACTTTCCCAAAAAAGTGGTAAACAAGATAGAGTCTGGTACGTTTCATGCGGTAAGTTACCGTTGGTTAAAAGAGATTTACCCACACCTAGCACTCAAACAACCCTCAGAACTCAAAACACTTTTTAGAAGCATCTACGAAAAGCGTAACTTTGATCGTATGAACCTTTCGATGCAGCCTTTTTCTGCTACACATATGTATGAGCAGTATTCGCTCTACCAAAATGCCTCTTTAGAAACTTTTGATGTATGGTTTTTAGAGAAGTACCCAGACCATGAGAGCGTGATGGATGTTTATCTTGACATCACCCATGAGTTTGAAAAAGAGAAAATAGAGTATGGTTTTGCTTCTTTTAATGACCTTTTGTTACGCATGAACACATACCTAGAGACAAACGACATCCCTTTCACAGAAGTCCTAGTAGATGAGTATCAAGATACCAACACCTTGCAGTCTAAACTCATAGATACACTCAAGCCCAAGTCTTTGTTTTGTGTGGGTGACTATGACCAGAGTATTTATGCGTTTAACGGAGCGAACATTGAAAACATAGCTACCTACTCTAAGCGTTATAGTGATGCAAAGGTCTTTACACTTAAAACTAACTACCGCTCCACTGCACCCATCTTGTCTTTAGCAAATAGGGTCATAGAACGTAACGAACGCATCTATCCTAAAAGACTTGAGGTTGGACGCGATGTAAAAGCGTATCCGCCTAAACTTTTGATGTATAATGACCTTTTTGAGCAATATCAGTCCATTGCACAAGGCATTAAGAAAACAAATGTACCTAATGACCAGATAGCAGTTATCTTTCGTAACAACTCTTCTGCTGATGGTGTAGAAGCGAGTTTGCGTGAGTATGGTATACCATGTAAACGTAAGGGTGGTACAAGTTTTTTTGATGCCAAGGAGATAAAGTTTTTACTTGACCTTATGTCACTGCTAGTAAACCCCAAAGATATGATGGCATTTATCCATGTGTTTGAGTATGCACGTGGTGTTGGATCTGCTTTATCTAAAGAGTTTTTTCAGTGTTTCTTGCACTTTGGAGAAGGGCATTTTATGCAAGGAGTACTGTCCCCAAGAGTATATGATCTTCCAAAACTAAACCCAAACAAAAATATACAACTAGGGCTTTTTGATGATGACCATGAGATAGGCTCTGCCACACGTTTTAAGTCACTGAATCTAGAGTCTTCCATCTACAACCATGCTCTACTAAAACACCCTAAATTGACCTCTGATGGCGTGACATTTTTTAAAGAGTTCTACACACTTATGCGTGATATACACACCTTAGAAAAACCCTCTGATATACTCAAAAATGCTATACAGTCCAAACTTTATACAGGTATCGTAGAACTTCTATCTACGCAACGTGGACGTTTGAAAACAGGTGAGGTTGATGAAGAGAAGAAGAAACAAGCCAAGGAACGTATAGAACGAAAGGCTAGGCTACTACTAGATTTGTCTCGACAGTACAAAGAGCTAAGACGCTTTGTCAATGCCATGGTGCTTGGAGGAAATGAGCTGAGTGAAGGTGAAGGGGTGAACCTCCTTACGGTTCATGCTTCTAAAGGACTAGAGTTTCCAGAAGTGTACGTTATAGACCTCGTTGATGGCCGTTTTCCAAACAGAAAGATGATGTCAAGTATAGAAGAAGAGCGTAGACTCTTTTATGTAGCCGTTACGCGGGCTAAAGACAAACTTTACTTGTCTCTAGCTAAGTTTGATAGGGTGAAAAAAATAGACTATAAACCTTCTCAGTTTTTACATGAAGCAGGGCTAGTCAAGGGTGAGTTTGTTGAACCAGAAGTGAAAGAGCAAAAATCTAAGAAACAAGTAGAAGAGTTTTAAACTCTCTTCTCGTTGCCTAGTCGTTTGTCTTTGATACTCATAATTTTAGTATCCTCATCCACATAGATTTTAAAGAGGTCGATTTCCTCTATAAGGTTTGAGAGTTTTTTATAGCCGAAGTTAATAGGTGAAAATGAAGTAGAGTTGTTAATGTACTGCCCTACAACTGCGAGGTTAGCCCAGCCATTTTCATCCATCGTCTGCTCTACAGCTGTACGAAGTACATTGACTAGCCATGTGTCTTGACGCATCTCTTTGCCTGATTTACGTACGGGTGATTGTCTTATATCTATATTTTCATCATCTTGTATGATATAGTTGTTCATCAGTTTTTCAGTAAATATAAACTGCGAACAAGCAGCCATAAAAGGTTTGGGTGTTTTCTTCTCTCCAAAGCCAAAGACTTTTATACCTTCTGTCTGAACACGCATGACTACAGGGGTGAAGTCAGAGTCTGAAGTAGCAAAGGCAAAGGCATCTATGTCTTTGGTGTGTAGCAGGTCTATGGCATCTATGGTCATGAGGATGTCAGTGGCATTTTTGTTTTTAGAGTAGTCGAACTGTTGTATGGGTTTGATGGCAAACTCTAAAAGTTTATCTTCCCAGTTTTTGAGGTTGTCTTTTGTCCAGTTACCGTAAGCTTGGCGTATGTTTACTACCCCATATTTACTTAGTTCATTGATGATACCTTCTATCGATCGGTGTGAAATGTTGTCACAGTCTATAAAAAGTGCTATGTGGTCTTCTTTTTTTGTCATTTAAAATTCTTTAGTTATATTTTGTTTATTATACCTAAACTATGAATAGGCTATTTTGGGGTTTAAAGGTTTGTGTGTTCTAATCTATATGTAAAACAGAGTAAACAGGTGCATCAATACTATCACGCCCTTTTAGAAAATCTAGTTCCATAACAAAACATGCCTCTACACACTTAGCACCTACTTTGTTGATGAGGCTTGTTGCTGCGGTGGCTGTACCACCTGTGGCTATGAGGTCATCTATGAGAAGTACACGGGCATTTTTTTTATCACCAAAAGCATCTATGTGTACTTCCACTTCATCAAAACCATACTCTAGACTGTATTTTTCAGCTACAGTTGTGTAGGGGAGTTTACCTTTTTTGCGAATGGTTACAAATCCAAGCCCCAGTCTATCTGCTAAGATACTCCCAAATATAAATCCTCTGGCATCTATGCCTGCAATGAAGTCTAAATCATAGCTTTTATAACGTTCTTCTAGGTGCGTCATAAGGGTGTTGAGGGCTTTTGCGTTGCTTAGTAGGGTAGAGATATCTTTAAAGAGTATACCAGGTTTTGGGAAGTTAGGGATGTCTCTGATACTGTTTAAGATGATATTTTTGTCTTTGGCTGAAATTGTTTGCATTGAATTACCCTAAATCTGAACCAAAAGCACAGGATTCTATCTTGGCTACACGACCTGCATGTCTACCGCCTTCAAACTCTGTGGAGGCGAAGGTTTGTATCATCTCTTCTATGACACCTTTGCCTACAACACGTTCACCAAAACACAAGATGTTCGCATCGTTATGTTGGCGTGTGAGTTTTGCAGTGTAGGTGTCATGACAAAGGGCTGCTCTGATACCTGGTACTTTGTTAGCTGCGATGCTGATGCCGATGCCCGTACCACAGATGAGTATGCCAAAACTTCCCGCATCTGCTATCACTGCATCCGCACATTTTTTAGCAAAGTCTGGGTAATCAACACGGTCTGCAGAGTCTGGACCTAGGTCTACTATCTCGTGACCTAGTTCTTGTACGTAGTCTTTGACGTAGGCTTTAAGTGCATAGCCAGCATGGTCAGTTGCGATATAAAATTTTTTACTCATTGTGTTTTCCTCTTATGCTATATATTGAACCCTCTAAATTACCTAGACGTGAATGTTTAGGTAATTCAGAGGGTTCTATTGCTTATTCTATAGGAGCTTCAAGTTGTAAAGACTCGATGAGTCTTCCTACACGACCCCATCTGACGGTGTAGCGTTGCTTGTTCCATAGGGTTTCACATTGGCTTGATGCGATGTCCATATTTGGACAGACACGAGCTAGCTTATCATGGTCTCTTCCTCCACCCGTACCGTTAAATACTTGCTCATAAGAACGGAACTCGATACTCATATAGATAAGCCAAGGCTTTCCGACTATGAGTTTGTAGGGTACTGAACCCCAAAAACGACTGTCGTTTGAGTTGTCACGGTTGTCTCCCACCATATAGTAATGGTCAGGCTCTACTTTTTTGTAAAAGAGGTGACCTTCACTACCATCAGGATGTGTGATGCGTCTTACAGACATATCTATTTTTTGTTTGTAATTGTAAGCAGTTGTTAAGTAGTCAAAACCAGTGTTTCCCTCAGGTGTGTACTGAATACCAGGGTATTTACCCATATACGGGTTGACTACCCATAGTTTGTCATAGAGGGAAACTATCTTCTCTTTGGGGTAGTTCTCTTTGATGTAGGCATCTCCCTCATGGAAGTGAAGCATGAGCTTTTTATCGGCAAAGAGTATCTCATCTCCACCCACAGCTACACAACGTTTCACGAAGTGAATTTTAGGTGTTTTAGGGTTACGAAAGATGACGATGTCTTCTCTTTGAGGACGTGGGCCTTCTATGAGGTGACCGTTGTCATTGAAGTCTGGCAAAAGAGGTATCTCTAACCAAGGTAAATGAGGGGTAGGGATACCATAAGAAAACTTCTTGGCAAAAAGAAAGTCACCTATGAGTTGGGTACGCTTCATAGAACCAGAGGGGATAACAAAAGACTGTGCCACAAAAAAGATAAGAAAAAGCACGATAATTATCGTACCAGTCCAAGTACCTGCGAAATGCCCAAAGGCTTGTAAAAACTTTTTAATTTTATCCATTATGCTCTAGCCTTTGCTGCTTTGAGTGTGTTGCTCAGAAGCATGGCGATGGTCATGGGACCAACACCACCAGGCACAGGGGTAATGTAAGAACATTTTTTGCTTACATTTTCAAAGTCTACATCTCCTACAAGTGAGCCATCTGCTATGCGGTTGATGCCTATGTCTATGACGATGGCTCCCTCTTTGACCATCTCTTCTTTGATAAGTCCAGGTACACCTACACCCACTACAATGATGTCAGCATTACGTGTATGTGCTGCAAGGTCTTTGGTATGTATGTGTGTGATGGTCACCGTGGCATCTGCATTGAGTAAAAGGGAGGCCATAGGTTTACCTACGATGTTAGATGCACCTACTACCACAACATCTTGACCTTTGAGGTCTATGTTGTACTCTTCAAACATTTTCATGACACCAAGTGGTGTACAGGCCACAAAACTGTCTAAGTTTGTCACAAGTCTACCTACATTGTATGCATGGAAACCATCAACATCTTTTTTAGGGTCTATGACTTCAAGTATTTTGTCTGTGTCTACATGTTTAGGCAAAGGGAGTTGTACTAAAATGCCATCTATGCGGGGGTTTGCGTTCATCATTTCTATGGTTGCTATGATTTCATCTTGGCTGATGGTGTCTGGCATGTTATGTGTGATGGAGTAAAAGCCTACTTTTTCACAGGCTTTTGCTTTCATCTTGACATAGGCATGGCTAGCAGGGTCGTCACCTATGAGTATGACGGCAAGTCCTGGGACAATGTTTTTGTCAAGTTTGAGTGTTTCGACTTCGGAAGCGACGTTCGTTTGTACTTTGTTAGCTAAGGATTTTCCATCGATAAGTTGCATGTAGAGTGCCCTTATAATAATTTTAAGGTATTATATCTAAAATACTTTTATGCAGAGCAAAGGTAAGGTAACCATGAAAAAACTTTTAATCTTATTGCCATTATTATTGTGTGGGGAAGAAGGCTTTATCTCTCACTATGAGTATGGAGAGATGTTGTATGCAAATCCTCGTGGTGTCAGTTGTGCCCAATGTCATGGTGCAAGTGGTGAGGGTAAAATCATCGTTAAATATAAAGATGCAGAGGGTATGAAAGCATTGAGAGGTACGGATATCCGTAAAGATGATTTAGCGACTATGATACGTTCTGTGAGAGCTTATCATAAAATTATGCCACGCTATTACCTTACAAATAAAGAAGTAGAAGCCATTTATGACTATCTTAGGGTTAAAAACCGTCAGTATTTAGAAGAAAATTAGAGGTATTGTTTGAGTTATCGTATGATAAAGATGTAAAAGTGAGTTATTAAAAGAGAGGGGAATGTATAAAGTGTTTGCAGGTTTTCCTGCAAACTGTTAACCTAACAAGGTGTAACGTTCTCAGCTTGTGGGCCTTTTTGACCTTCACCAACTTCAAATGTAACTGCTTGACCTTCAGCCAATGTTACACGTCCACCATTATCGTTGTTTACTTGACGGAAATGTACGAATACATCGTCTCCACCATTCTCTTGTTGGATAAATCCGTAACCTTTTTCATCGTTGAACCATTTTACTGTGCCGTTTACTAATGTTGCCATTGTTTTGCCTTATGTTTGTTTTTTGTGAAATTATGTAGAGAGTCTTTCGGGGTCTTGCAAGGCTTAACGCTAACAGTACACACGAAAAATGAACTCGAAACTCATCTTTCATCACAACTATTGTACCTTATTTTTAATGACATAACCTTAGCTGTGAAAATAAATAGTTAAATTTGGCACAAATGATAACAAAAACCCTTTTATTTGGTTCAGTTTTTGTTTTCTTCTTCAAGCCATTGTGTGAGTGTTTGCATCTCATCTAAGTTTTTTGACTCTGTTTTGAGTATCTCTGTCATGCTTTTCACACCCATGGAAAGAAGGTACTGTAGGTTATTGTCAAAAGTAGCATCTTTTATGACTATGATATTTTCTTTAGGTACTTCAAACATAAAACCACCATTTGGTATGGGTGACATAGAGAGTGTTACCGTGTAGTGATCTTTGATGATGCTCTCTTTTTGCGAGTACATCAGACCTATGTTGTAGCCCTCAACGGTAAAACCTTTTATGGCAACGACAAGTACTTGGTTTTTACCTTCTTTTGAAGAGTTGAAAATACCCACAAGCCCTTTGATGGTACTGTACCCAGGTATCTTGCAAAAGATATACTCAAGCATGTCTGCAAGTCTAGTTTTCACTACCCACCCAAGCAAGTAAAGGATGAGCATAAAGATAAAGATAACCAGCACACCCCACAAAAACACATGTGAGTTAGGCTCAAAACCTGTAAAGCGAAAGACCCAGTCCACCATAAGTGTGATTTTCCCATAGAGCCATGAGAGTATGATAAGTATAGCCACAATGGGAAGCAGCCAAAATAGACCTTGCAAGATGGTTTTGGTAAAGTGTTTGAGTGGATTTATGTTCATGAAGCTGTCCTAAAATACTGTGATGCATATATGGTACAGTATCTCAGCTTTTGTAAAAGTAATGTTCACTTGTTTCACAGTCTCGGGAGAAGTGGAACAAGTATGTGTGTGGAGTGAAAGAGGGCTATTATGCAAATGGCTCTTCGTAGTAACCATTTTTAAAGTACTTACCAAACCACATAGACTGCTTACCTTTACCCATGGTAGGGCTGAGTGTAAACTCACAGTCTAAAGAGACTTTACCAAAAAAGTATTCATTTGGTTTATCAAAAAGTGCTTGTACTTCTTCTCTGTCTAGTGCTTCACAGTACTGTAAAGGCTCTGTCATGTCTGCTTTTATAAAAGCAGTATCTGCTCCTGCAAAGCCTATGCCAAATGATGGTTCATTGCTTGCATCATATAGTGTGTGTTTTTCTTTTAGGTCTATGGTTGTCATGGGTTTCCTTTAGTTGTACTGTTCGCATTCTAATATAATTTTGATTAAGGTTGTGTATATAAAGTAAATAATCTCGTAGGGTGCGGTTGATGCCGAACCAATGGGGATGAGTAAGAAGTCTAAATTAGTTGTTTAGACTACAATAATTATTTTTTATTGTAGTCTAATATTCTACTTATGGTGCAGCAATAATGTACCCATCAATCCCTGCATTTGTATCAGAACCTACTTCTATAGTAAAAGTATCATTATCCATACCAATAGTACGTACAACAGCAGCAGGAAGAGTGGTTTCATCTACATCTACAGTTGCCTCACCTATAGGAAGGAAATCGAGTGTCCAATTTCCATTTATATCAGTGATTACAGTATGTATATCACCATTGGCATCAGTAATATATAATGTTATATTTGGATAACCTTGACCATCAACTACTACTTGTCCATAGAGTGTACCTACAGGAGTTGGAAAAGTATATCCGTCATCTCCTGCTTCACTATAGATAATAGTACAATTATTGTCCATATATTTATTATATTTATTGTAGCTAGTGTTTGCATCCATAGTACAATTTTTTTCATAATTATAAATATAATCACTACATTTCATTGTATCGATATATGGTACTACCATAACAGTACTTGGATTTAAGCCAGTGGTAAGTTCAGCATACATTGGAAGTGTAGTATCGTCCACTGTAACGAGTGCTTCACCCTCAGATACGCCTTTTTGAATATAAGTACCATTAGTATCTGTATATGTAACAAATATAGTGTTGTTAGCATCAACAATAGTTACTTTAATACTTGCAACACCACTTTCATTCAAATCTTTGATTCCATTTTGATTGAAGTCCTGATATACATTTCCACGTACTATACCTGTATTTATCATATCATATTTATCACATGAACCTTTAGAGCCCTTGTCACAAGAACCTTTTGAACCTT
>Ga0256839_1004711_pt1 | contig 13110 bp, 6 predicted proteins | sample 354166metaG_FD_185968 | JGI IMG/M metagenome (GOLD analysis project Ga0256839, IMG submission 185968) | Hydrothermal vent microbial communities from Mid Atlantic Ridge, Atlantic Ocean - 354-166 | ecosystem: Environmental > Aquatic > Marine > Hydrothermal vents | place: Atlantic Ocean: Mid... | reverse complement strand
GAACAATTATATCACAGGAAAATAATATATATACCATGGCTGCCGCCGACGGTCTGGTGACCTTTAAGCTGGAACATCATCAGATCAAATAATTTTATAAGATTTTATACTTGGCGCGGGAGAGGTTAGGGATTCTTTAAAGATTAGCCTTTATTATATAACAATATAAAGATTTCTTTATGCTTGTTGCTGCAGTGATATGCTGTTATAAGCGCTCTGTATTTTACCCTGAAATTAAGAAAGACATGTCATGAGCGACACTACCGATTATAAAATTGCCGATATTTCTCTGGCCGAATGGGGCCGCAAGGAAATTAATATTGCTGAAACTGAAATGCCGGGCCTTATGGCCCTGCGCGCGGAATTCGGCGCGGCCAAGCCCTTGAAGGGCGCCCGCATTGCCGGCTGCCTGCATATGACCATTCAGACAGCCGTGTTGATGGAAACGCTCATTGCCCTTGGGGCGGAAGTGCGTTGGTCGAGCTGCAATATTTTCTCGACTCAGGATCAGGCCGCAGCGGCCATGGCGGCGGCCAATATCCCGACCTTTGCCTGGAAGGGCCTGACCGAAGAGGAATTCCTCTGGTGTATTAAGGAAACGATTGTTGGCCCGGATGGCTGGCGGCCTAACCTGATTCTGGATGACGGCGGTGATCTGACGGCGATGATTTATGAGGATTTTCCGGAACTGCTTGAGGATATTCGGGGCATTTCCGAAGAAACCACGACAGGCGTTCTGCGGCTTTATCAAATGGAAAAGGAAGGCCGGCTGACGGTTCCGGCGATCAATGTGAATGACAGTGTGACCAAATCCAAATTTGATAACCTTTATGGTTGCCGCGAAAGTCTGGTTGATGGCATCAAGCGGGCGACCGATGTGATGGTTGCCGGCAAAATTGCCGTTATTGGCGGGTACGGCGATGTGGGCAAAGGCTCTGCGGCCAGCCTGCGCAATCAAGGCGCGCGGGTTTTGATCACTGAAATTGATCCCATTTGCGCCTTGCAGGCTGCCATGGAGGGCTATCAGGTCGTGACCATGGAAGAGGCGGCTAAAATTGGTGATATATTTGTTACCACGACGGGCAACAAGGATGTCATAACGCTTGATCATATGCGGGATATGAAGGATCGGGCGATTGTCTGTAATATCGGCCATTTTGATTCAGAAATTCAAATTGCCGCGTTGGAAAACTTCACTTGGGAAGAAGTCAAGCCACAGGTTGATGAGGTTGTTTTCCCGGATGGCAAACGTCTGATTGTTCTGGCCAAGGGCCGCCTGGTGAATCTTGGCTGTGCGACAGGGCATCCCAGCTTTGTCATGAGCGCCTCTTTCACCAATCAGGTTATGGCCCAGATAGAATTATGGGAAAACCACAAGAATTATGACAATAAAGTTTATGTCCTGCCCAAGCATCTGGACGAGAAAGTTGCCATGCTTCACCTTGAAAAGCTGGGCGTTAAATTGACCAGACTTACGAAAGAGCAGGCGGATTATATCGATGTCAGTGTTGATGGCCCGTTCAAGCCGGATCATTACCGGTATTAATTCTTCTTGATATTTTGAAAAATATTTAAGGCCTGATGTGACGCATGACATCAGGCCTTAAAACTTTCTGACGTCAATATGGTGCTTCCTTTTTTATTTTGATCGTTTATGATATTCTATGTAAAAATAATCGATGTGGAAGAGATTATGGTCAGGGGACCGTCAAAGCTATTCAACCTGATGACATTAGCACTGGCGTTGGCAGTGGGCGTCATTCCTACGGCGGTTGCTGCGCCGGTTATATCTGGGGATATGGCTGATAATAGCTTGCTATATATGGGAATATTATTTGTCTTTGCAGCAGGCCTGATCTTATGGGTGGCCCTGGACCGCAAACGGTTGCGCGACAGGTTAATCCGGGTTGAGAGAGATAATTATCGGCAATCTCTTCTCTTGAATTCGCGCAAAGGGCTTTCGGTGACCTGGGATAAGCAGGGGGAAATATCCCCGCTTGACGATATTAAAAATTGGCTGGGTATCGACAGTGACCGCACAGAACTGGATTGCCTGAGGGGAGAGGCTGTTGCTTTTTCACAGGAACAATTTGATCTTCTCACGGAAAGTCTTGAAAAACTGTTGGCATACGGGGAAAGTTTTCGCAGGGTATTTTTTCTTGAGGCCCAAAAAAGAAATATTGTTGTGACGGGGGAGCCCCTTACGGATGGTCATATTTCAGAGGGGTCTATCGTCTGGTTCCGGGAGGCAACGGCAGAGGAGAATATCGCCGCCTTTAAAGAACGGGATGTTCGCAATATCAGCAAGAGGCTCAACTTTTTCGAAAATACGGGCAATCTCATGCAATTGCCCATGTGGCTGCGGGATGAAAATTTAAAGCTCATATGGGTCAACAAGGCCTATGTGGATGCCGTAGATGGCGCGTCGGCGGATGAGGTTATTTCAGAAGGACTGGAATTGATCACCAGCACCATAGGCAAAACCGCACGAGATACGGCGGCTATGGCCAGAGAAACGCATGAAGTTTATAAAGAAAAACATTTTGTTGTCATTCGGGGGGAGCGCCGCGCCCTTGATATTTATAATATTCCTGTGCGCATAGATAAAGATAATATGGGTTGTATGGGCTATGCGCAGGATATAACAGAACTTGAAAAAGCCAGAGGTGAATTAATTCATCATACGGAATCTCATTCGGAAACATTGAATAAATTATCAACGGCGGTGGCCATTTTTACCTCCGGCAAGCGTCTCGAATATTATAATAGCGCCTTTAGTCGTCTGTGGCACCTATCGGACAGCCTGCTCCTTAACCACCCCCTCCATGGGGAGCTATTGGAGGCGATGCGCGAAGCCCGAAGATTGCCGGAACAGGCAAATTTCCCGGAATGGAAAGCCGCGCAGCTGGCCGCCTATACCCATATTTTGGATCCGGTAGAGGAAATGTGGCATCTGCCGGACAATACGTCACTGCGTGTGGTGACCCAGCCTCATCCCTTGGGGGGATTGCTGGTGTTTTATGAGGATGTTACTGATAATTTTGCCCTCGAGCGGTCATATAATACGCTCTTTGCCGTGCAGAAAGAAACCATGAATAACCTGCATGAAGGTTTGGCGGTTTTTGGTATTGACGGTTGCCTTCAGCTCTATAATGATGCGTTTCTGGATATTTGGAAATTATCCCGGGATTTTCTGGACGGGGCCCCCCATACGGCAGAAGTGATGGACAGTTGCGCGGAGAATTACGGCAGCAGTCATCAGATAACCGAATTGAAAAATCTTATTGTTGGCGGGGAAGTAAAAAAAGAAATTTCCTCTGGTCGGTTGAAAAGGCAGGATGGCAGCGTGCTTGATTATTCTGTGGTGCCATTGCCCGATGGGGCAACCTTGATTACCTTTATCAATGTTTCTGACAGCTTTGCCATTGAAAAAGCCTTGCGGGAACGTAATCAGGCCCTTGAGGAAGCGGATAAAATCAAAGCCGACTTTCTGGCCCATATGTCCTATGAATTACGTACGCCGCTCAATAGTATTATAGGCTTCTCTGAATTGCTGGAAAAAGAATATCAAGGGCCATTGAATGATGTGCAGCATGGCTATATGCATAATATCCTCGCGGCATCCCGGCAATTGCTGGAATTATTCAACGATATTCTGGACTTGTCTGTTATCGAGGCCGGCGGTTTGACCCTCGACATTGATCAGTTTGAAGTGCCGTCTGTTTTAACTCAGGTGGTCGGACAATTGCAGGAGCGGATCAAGGTAAAAGATATTGATTTACTTGTGGACAACGGCGAAAAAATGTCACCTGTCTGGGGGGATTCCAAGAGAATCCAGCATGCGATTTATAATCTGTTGAGTAATGCGGTAAAATTTACGCCGTCCCATGGGACTATAAATTTGGCCGTTCGTCAGGATAACCTGAATTATATCATCATTATTCAGGATAGCGGTGTGGGGATCAGGCCGGAAGAAATCCATAAAATTTTTGAAAAATTCTTCACGGGCAGCAATGTTCCCAATGAGCATGGCGCGGGACTGGGTCTTTCACTTGTTCGCAGTTTTGTTGAGCTGCACGGCGGCAAGATCGAGGTTCAGTCAAGTCTGAATGAGGGAACCTGCATGACGCTGACTCTTCCGGTCAGGATCGGTTTGCCCGCACAAATAAGTGTGGCCGGGGAATAAAGGCGCAGGAAATGCAGAAGCCAGAATTTCATCCAGAAATATTTGCCGAGCTTGCCCTTGATGACATGGCGGCGGTAAAGGATTTTGCGGCCCGTTTTGCGCCGTTGCTGGCCGCCTGTGATGTGGTGGCCCTTGACGGCGGCCTTGGGGCGGGAAAGACGACCCTGTGCCGGGCCATCATTCAGGCGCGGGGGTATGAGGGCGATGTGCCAAGCCCCACGTTCAATCTGGTGCAGATTTATGATCCCTCCCCGAATAGTTTGAGGGAAAACCCGAATGTTCCAACCATATGGCATATGGACCTTTACCGTCTGGAACATCCCGAAGAAGCCTTTGAGCTTGGCATCGAAGAGGCCTTTGATACGGCGGCGAGCCTGATCGAATGGCCCTCAAAACTTGGCCCCCACCTTCCGGCCGGCTTTCTGACGCTTCGTCTGGAAATTTGCGAAATTACAGACCAGAATAATGGCCAGAATAATGACCAGAATAATATTGGGCGAAAATTAAGCCTCATCGGCGACAGGGTCTGGCAGGAAAGACTAAAGCCTGTTTTCAAAAAAGACTTTATTTCATGACAGACCACCACCGCCGCAGCGCGGAATTTTTAACCCGGCATGGTTGGGGCAGCGCCGAACGCCGCCCGCTGGCCGACGATGCCTCTTTTCGGCGTTATGAACGGCTGACATTGGGCCAGAAGCGCGCCGTTCTGATGGACGCGCCGCCGGAATTTGAGGATGTCCGGCCCTTCATTGCGGTGGCCCGTCATTTGAATGAACGCGGCCTTTGCGCCCCAAGGATATTGGCCAGCCATATAAAGGATGGTTTTCTACTGCTGGAAGATATGGGCGATGATCTGTTCGCTAAAATATTGGCGTGTGATCCGGCGCAGGAAAAGGCGCTCTATGAGCTTGCCGTTAACGGCTTGATTAAACTGCATGAATCTTCTGCGCCCGAAACATTGCCGGTCGGGGATGACATACATCATTCTTTGGCCCCTTATGATATGGATTTGCTGCTTGAGGAGCTTGGCCTGTTCACGGATTGGTATATGCCCGCCCTGACCGGTCGGCCGTTACCGCCGCAAGATAGAGAGACATTTATCGGTCTGTGGCGCGATATTCTGCTGCCGGTGACCAAAGATATTGATTGTCTGGTGCTGCGCGATTATCACGCGGAAAATTTGATGTTGCGGGCGGGCGGGACGGGGCTGGCGCAACTTGGCTTGCTTGATTTTCAGGATGCGGTCATCGGTCACAAGGCCTATGATCTGGTCTCTTTATTACAGGATGCGCGGCGTGAGGTTTCGGGGGAGCTGGAACAGGAGATGCGTGATAAATATATCCGTGAGACGGGCCGGAACCCGCAGAATTTCAACCGCGATTATGCCATTCTGGGGGCGCAGCGCAATGCCAAGATCATTGGTATTTTCACGCGGCTTTACCTGCGGGACGGCAAGGCGGCCTATCTTGATAAAATTCCTGCGGTCTGGAAAATGTTCGAAAAGGACTTGCAGCATCCGGCCTTGGCTCCCATACGGCACTGGCTGAAGGGCCATATATCAGGGAAAACGCGCGCTCAGGCTTTTCTGCCAAAATCCTTCATGCCGCAGAAGGCCATGATTCTGGCCGCCGGATTGGGCAAGCGCATGCGGCCCCTGTCGGCCCATTGCCCCAAACCATTGATCACCGTGGCGGGCAAAGAACTCATCTCATGGTCTTTGGATGGCTTATGCGCGGCGGGGGTGCGGGATGTGGTGATCAATATGCATTATCTGGCGGATCACATGATAGATTTTGTGGATGACTATTATGACCATCGCCTGACCCTGACCCTGTCTGATGAGCGCGATCAGCTTCTGGACAGCGGCGGCGGGGTTAAAAATGCGTTGAAATATCTGGGCGATGACCCGTTTTTCATTTTGAACAGTGATATGATCTGGCAGGATGTGCCGGGGGCTGGTCACGGCCAGATGCTCCATAAAATGCAGGCCTTCTGGCAGGCGGGAGGCATGGATATTCTCATGGCTTTGGTGCCACGCCACAAGGCCTTTGGTTATGATGCCGCCGGGGATTATCACCGGGACATCAAAGGCCGGCTTACCGCGCGCGGGCAGGACTTGCAGGCGGATTATGTTTATGGCGGTATCATGATCATCAAGCCGGGTTGTTTCGAGAATTCTCCTGATGGCCCTTTCTCCCTGCGGCAACAATTTGACCGGGCGGAAAAATCCGGGCGTTTATTTGGTATGATTCATGACGGGCCATGGTACCATGTGGGCACGCCCGGGGCCCGGGACGATGTGGAGGATATGGTCATTAAATGTCAGGACGGTTAAAACAGGCACCGGAAATTTACACGCTGGCTTCTCATAGCTCATTTGTGGATGGGCTGGTGCGGGGTATCCGCTGCCGATTTGGCGATGATCCCTTAACATTAAGTGATGTGCTTATTCTGTTGCCCAACCGGCGGGCTGTCCGGTCATTGCGGGATGCCTTCCTGCGGGCGTCCGGCGGAAAATCTTTGATATTGCCGCGCATTGAACCCATCGGTGATGTGGATGAGGATGATCTGTTTTTATCGGGTAATCTGATGCAGGCCACATGGGAAAGGGAATTGGCCCCGCCGATCCCGCCCTTCATGCGCCAGATGCTGCTGATGGATATCATTAACCGCTGGAGCCACAAGTCAGAAGGCAGTATGCCGGAAGTTGCCCAATCTGCTATTCTGGCCCGCGCCCTTGGACAATTTCTGGATCATGTTCAGACCGAGAGGTTAACCTTCAGGGAGCTGGAAAAACTGGTGCCTTCTGAATATGCCAGCCATTGGCAAAAGACTCTGGATTTTTTGAAAATTCTGACCGAACATTGGCCGGATATTCTGGCCCCGACCGGATTTTCGGATGTGGCCCTGCGCCGTAATATTTTGTTGGATGGCCTGCGGGAGCAATGGCTGGAAAATCCCCCGGGCCATCCGATAATCGTTGCGGGCTCCACGGGCTCCATTCCGGCCACGGCAGACCTGTTGAAGGTTATTTCGCGCCTGCCGCAAGGCATGGTGGTTTTGCCCGGTCTTGACCTTTTCATGGATGATATAAGCTGGGACGCCATTGATGATACCCACCCGCAAGCCACCATGAAACATCTTTTGTCTGTCATTGAGGCGGAGCGGGATGTGGTTAAAGAATGGCTTGATGATGATATTCCTGACCATCGCCGCGCGCGGAATGACCTGCTGCGAGAGGTTATGCGCCCGGCAGAAACCACAGATCAATGGCGCTTTCTTGATCTTGATCTGACGGCGGCGACGAAGAATTTCAGCCGGATAGAGGCCCCGGGTCCGAGGGAAGAGGCGGGGATCATCGCCCTGATGCTGCGCGAAGCATTGGAAACAGACGGCAAAACGGCCGCATTGGTCACCCCCGACCGGCAGCTGGCCCGGCGGGTGGCCGGTGAGATGAAACGCTGGGATATTTTGATTGATGACAGTGCGGGGACGCCGCTTTTCAATACAACGGCGGGTATTTTCCTGCGACTGACGGCGCAAATGATCGGTGAGGGAACCGCCCCTGTGCCGCTGTTATCCGTATTGAAACATCCGTTATGCGCGGGCGGACAGGAGGTTGGACATTTTCGAAAGATGGCCCGCCTGTTGGAAGAATATATTCTGCGCGGCCCGCGTCCGCAGGCCGGATGCGCGGGGATCACCACGGCGATCGAGATGGCTTTAAAAAAAGCCACTCGGAAAAATGCAGAAAACCGCGTCAGCCCTGTTTCTGCCATTACACACTTGCAAGATTTAAAGGACTGGTGGCAGGCCACATCCGCCCTGATCCTACCCTTTGAGCAGATCATGGCGCAGAAGGATACATCCTTTGAGGCCCTGCTGATCGGTCATATTGATATGGCGGAAAGCCTGTGCGCGTCTCTTGATAAATCGGGGGCAGAGCGATTATGGCACGGGGATGCGGGCGAAGAAGCCGCCAAATTGATTGAAGAGCTGCATCAGGCCGCGCTTTATTTGCCCCGGCTAAAATCAGAATATTATCCGGCATTGCTGGATGTTTTCATGGGCGGCATTACGGTTCGGCCCAAATATGGCCAGCACCCAAGGCTGAATATCTGGGGCCCGCTGGAGGCCCGGCTTCAACATGCGGATCTGGTGATACTTGCGGGTCTGAACGAGGGGAGCTGGCCGCCGGAACCGGCCGCTGACCCCTGGATGAGCCGCCCCATGCGCAAAGATTTCGGCCTGCCGCCCCTTGAACAGAAAATCGGCCTGTCGGCCCATGATTTTTTACAGGCGGCCTCGGCCCCGCAAGTGGTGCTCACCCGATCAGAAAAAATGGATGCCGCGCCGACGGTTAAATCCCGGTGGTTAAGCCGCCTTGACGCGGTGGCACCTGATATTTTCAAGCCAGATATTTCTTCATGGCTTGCATGGTACAGGGCGCTTGACCTGCCCCTTGAGAAGAAGGAGATAGTGCCGCCGCGCCCCACCCCGCCCGTGACCTGCCGCCCGCGAAAATTATCGGTGACGGGCATTCAGAAATGGATGCAGGACCCCTATAGTATTTATGCCCGCTATATTTTGAAGTTTAAAGTTCTAGACCCGCTCGATGCCGATCCGGGCGCGGCGGATAAAGGCACGATCATTCATGATGTTCTGGATGATTTTATGGGTAAATATTCTGACCAGCTTCCGGATGACGCCAAGGCGGCATTAATTGATATAGGCCGGCAAAAATTTGAAAATTATATGGACCGCCCGGCGGTACGCGCCTTTTGGTGGCCGCGCTTTGTTCATGTGGCTGAGTGGTTTGTCGAACAGGAAAAAACGCGCCGGCCCTATCATAAAACGGCGGCGACAGAAATCGAAGGCCGTATGGCCTTTGACCTGCCCGGCGGCGAATTCATCCTGACGGCAAAGGCCGACCGTATTGATCAACTTGCCGATGGCAGCTATAGCATCATTGATTATAAAACCGGACAAAGCCCGACGGAGCGGAAAATTTATGCCGGCTATGCGCCCCAATTGCCGCTGGAAGGCTTGATGGCAGAGGGCGGAAATTTTGACGGGCTTAAAGCCGGCCCGGTCAGTGATTTATCTTACTGGCAGTTAAAAGGCGGGGAAGATGTGGCAAAAATCACCTCTTTTAATCTGTCTGCCCGTAATAAAATGGATGTGACAGAAGTCATCAAGGCCTCTTTTGATGGTCTGGCACAATTGGTTGCAAAATTTGATCTGGAAGATACGCCCTATTTGAATAATCCAAGGCCGGATAATCTGGGTTACGGCGAATATGACCATCTGGCCCGAACCCGTGAATGGCAGGGTAAGGAATCATGACGGCATCATTCCCCAAATCAACCCTGGAACAAAATCGGGCCTCAGAACCGCATGCCTCTGTCTGGGTCGCGGCCTCTGCGGGAACGGGCAAGACATTTGTTCTGACCAATCGGGTATTGCGCATATTGCTGGCGGAAGGCCAGCCTGAAAAGATTCTTTGCCTGACATTCACCAAGGCGGCGGCGGCGGAAATGGCCAACCGCATCAATGAAAAACTTGGTGAATGGGTGACCTGTGACCAGCAATTTCTCTGTGAGCAGATCATGGGGTTGACCGGCGCGTTTCCCGGCATAGAGCAACAGGATCATGCCCGTAAATTATTCGCCCGTGTTCTGGAAGTGCCCGGCGGCCTGAAAGTCCAAACCATCCATTCCTTTTGCCAGTCATTGCTTGGCCGGTTCCCCTTGGAAGCGGGCATCGCGCCGCATTTTCAGGTCATGGACGAACGCACAGCATTGGAACATCTGAGCCGCGCGCGGGATGCGGTTCTGACAGAGGCAAAGAGTGAAATTAACCCGCATCTTGCGCAGAGCCTGACGCATATTTCCCGCAAAGTGACCGAAAATACCTTCGCCGACCTGATTGGGGCCCTGATTAATCAACGCAGCGGACTTGAACGGATGATGGGCCGGTTCCGCCTGCTGGATCAGGCCATCCTCGCCATGCGTAAAATGCTCGGGTTTAAAGCCTCTGACACCAGAGAGAATATCATCGCGGCGGCTTGCCGGGAGGATGCCATCGATGGGGACGGCTTAAGGCTTGCCGCAGAAATATTATCGACGGGAAGCGCCGCAAACCAGAAAACCGCAGCGGGAATGCAAGATTGGCTGGCCCATCCCGCGATGCGCCCCAAACAGCTTGGGGACTATATGGCGGTATTCTTAACCAAGGGCGGGGACATCCGTAAAATATTAATGCCGAAAAAACTGGCGGAATCAAATCCGTCAGCTTTTGAGGCCATGACCCGTGAGGCAGAGCGGCTGCAACAGCTCGCGGAAAAATTAAAGCTGATGACCCTGCTTGAGAATAGCGCAGCCCTGCTGACCATTGGCTCGGCGATGCTTGAGGCCTTTAAGGACAGCAAAAAACGTCATGCGGTGATGGATTATGATGACTTGATCCTGAAGGTGAGCGGCCTGATCGGATCCTCGGCTATTGCGGACTGGATTTTATTTAAACTGGACGGCGGCGTTGATCATATTCTCATTGATGAGGCGCAGGATACCAACCCCGAGCAATGGCAAGTGATCAAGGCTCTGGCCAATGAATTTTTTGTTGGCGAAAGCCGGTCAGCGCAAGTCCGAACCATCTTTGCGGTGGGCGATGTCAAACAGTCGATCTATTCCTTTCAGCGGGCAGACCCCAGAGAATTTGTGGAAAACCGGCGAAGTTTTCAGAAAAAATCAGCGGATGTGGATCATGTTTTTCACAATGTGAATCTGTCCCTGTCTTTTCGGTCAACGGCGGCGGTGCTTAATCTGGTGGACAGGGTTTTTGAAAGCCCCGAAAGCCGCCATGCCCTGTCTTTCAGTCAGGAGGAAATTATTCATGAGCCTTCGCGCGTGGATCACGGGGGACTGGTAGAGCTTTGGCCGACCGAGCCTGCGGCCATAGTGCCAGAGACCGAAGACTGGCAGCCGCCCGTGATCCAGCAGCCTTCAAAATCGCCTGAAATGAAGCTGGCGATCAGAATAGCGGATAAAATCGCCGCATGGCTGGACAGCGGTGAAGAATTAATCGCGCGCGCGCGGCCTATTACGCCCGGTGATATCATGATATTGGTGCGCCGCCGAACCGCATTTGATAACTATATGATCAGAGCCTTAAAGGCGCGAAATATCCCCGTTGCCGGGCAGGATAAAATGCTGTTGAGCGAGCAGATTGCGGTTATGGACTTGATGGCCGTGGGTAATTTTGTCTTGTTGCCCAGTGATGATTTAACGCTGGCGGTGGTTTTGAAAAGCCCCTTCATTGGCTTTGACGAGCAAGATATTTTTGATTTGGCTTATGACCGCAGAGGCAGCCTCTGGTCGGCGTTACTCGCGCGTAAATCTGAAAGGGATATTTTTCAGCGGGCCTGCGACCTCCTTACGGCGCTGACGAACCATGCCGATAAAGTGCCGCCGTTTGAATTTTACAGTCATCTGTTGACGCGCCTGAAAGGCCGCGAAAATCTGTTAGGCAGATTAGGCGAAGAGGCCAATGACCCCATAGATGAATTCTTGCAGCTGGCCGCAGATTATGAAGTCAATAACGTCTCATCGCTGCAAGGTTTTCTAAGCTGGATTGACCGGGGGAATGTGGAAATCAAGCGGGATATGGATCAGGGAAAGTCTCAGGTACGCATCATGACCGTTCACGGCGCAAAGGGTCTGCAGGCCCCGATCGTCATTTTGCCCGATAGCTGCCAGATACCAAAACGCGGCTCGCCCCTTCTTTGGGCCGGGCCGAAAAATGAAGAATTATTATTCTGGCCGCAAAAAAGTGATTTTGAACTGGGGCCTTGCAAGGCGGCGCGCGAAGATATCAACCTGAAGCAGGATCAGGAATATCTCAGGCTGTTATATGTGGCCCTGACACGGGCCGAAGACCGGCTCTATATCACCGGCTGGGAAGGTAAAAAAGCCCGCAACCCCCAAAGCTGGTATGACATCATTAGCCGGGCTCTTGAAGTGATGGCGGCGACGGGGGAATATAACATAACGCAGGGAGAGGCGGATGATTTTCTGATGCGCCTGACCTGCCCGCAAAAGGTTCCTGTAGAAAAAGACATTTCGGATAAGAAACAAACTCGGCGTAACGCCCTTCTGCCTGCCTGGGCGCGGGTTCTACCGCGTGCGGAGCCTTCGCCGGCCCTGCCCTTAAGCCCTTCGCGCCCGGCGGAAGAAGAACCCGCAGTGATAAGCCCGCTCTTGGCCGCGAGGCGTCAGGGCCGTGATCACCAGCGGTTCCACCGGGGAAGGCTTATTCACCGGTTGCTTGAAATATTGCCGGACGTAAGCTCAATTGACCGGGCGCAGGCGGCGCAGGATTTTCTCAGCCAGCCTGCTTATGATTTGCCGCCGGCGGATATAAAACAGACCGTGACGCAAATTTTGGGGATTTTGAATGCGCCGGAATTTGCGGCGTTATTTTCAAAATCCAGCCGCGCCGAGGTGCCTATTGTCGGACTTGTCGGGAGGGTGCCGGTTTCCGGTATCGTGGACCGCCTTGTGGTGCTGGATCACGAAGTTTGGATTGTGGATTATAAAACCAATCGCCCGCCGCCAAAAGACGCTGGTCATGTGCCGCGCCTTTATCTGCGGCAGATGGCCGCTTACCGGGCCATATTATCCGACATCTATCCGGACAAATCGATTAAATGCCTGTTGTTATGGACAGATATTGCTCATTTGATGGAATTGCCCGCAGGGGCCCTTGATCAGGTCATCTTCTGATCACAGAAAATTGTTTCATTGTTTTCCTTGACGCAAGGGGGGCGGCTTCCTACATTTAGCCTATGGCAGAAAAGGTGAATTAATTTACAAAAGGATTTAAAAACAATGAGTATAATTGCAGTCACAGACGCGGACTTTCAG
>Ga0256839_1004710_pt1 | contig 13118 bp, 21 predicted proteins | sample 354166metaG_FD_185968 | JGI IMG/M metagenome (GOLD analysis project Ga0256839, IMG submission 185968) | Hydrothermal vent microbial communities from Mid Atlantic Ridge, Atlantic Ocean - 354-166 | ecosystem: Environmental > Aquatic > Marine > Hydrothermal vents | place: Atlantic Ocean: Mid... | reverse complement strand
TCCTAACGTGGGACCTCGGGAGCGATCAGGACATCGCCTTCGTCAAGGGCGCTCTGGTCAAGTTCTACCTCGTGGACTCCGGGAGTGCTCACCTCCCGCGTGCGACCCAAATCGCCATCTACAAGTCCCCGAAGAATGAGAAGTGGCCCCGGTTCCTCCTCTTCGACAGCGACTACAGCCCATGGTACGGCAAGACCCCGGGTGACATGGACGATGCCGACGTGCAAAAGGGCTTGATCTTCACCTTCAAACAGGGCGCCGAGACGATCATCGGCGGCGAGCGCAAGGGCTACAACATCGTCCGCCGGGGTTGGGTCGTCCAGATCCTCGTCAAGAACACCGGGACCGCCATCTCCACGTCGAACTCCCTCATCGAGATCGACGTGATGAAGCGGACCGTCTCGTAACGCAGCGGAAGCCTCCAAGGAGAGAGGAGGTCAGCATGATCCTTACGGAACAAGACTTTGCCCTATCGGCGACGGACGCCGGAGAACGCGAGCCCTTCGCCGTTCTCACCGTCCCCGCCGGTCAAGCCTATCGCTTCGCCCAGGGTCGGCCCCAAGTGATCCGGCCCCAGATCTTAAAGCGGCTCACCGGCCAGAACCTCACGGGAACCTCTCAGGTGACCGTCAACCTCGATACCGCCTTTCCCAAGCCGAAAAACGCCGATTGGCAAGACAACGACTTCGCAGCGGTCGCCTTCATTCACGACGACAACACAAATCCCACCTCCGCCGACAAGGAGACGATCGGGACCTTTAACTATCACCCGACGAACTCCGTGGTGGTGAACGTCTCAACGGCGAATCAGACCACGGGGCAGACCGTCTCCGTCTACTACGCCGGCGGAGACGGGATTCTGGCCGTCGTCAAACAAGAGCGGGCCCGGGGCTCGCTGGCGCGGGAGATCTACCTCTTCGGACCCGTCCCCGCGCTGGCGCACCTATCCCGCGACCCGTTCCATCAGAACTCGCTCCTCAGCTTTAAGCCCTTCGTAGTCCAGGAGTTCGAGCAGATCAAGCTTATTTACACGTCCTCGGGCACGGGCGACACCATGAACGTCGATCAGGTCTCGGGCGTCACGATGCCCCTGTATATCCGGCTCGAAGTCGATGAGCTCTTCGCCTGAGCCCTAGCCTCACCCGATAACCCGAGAGGAGGTGACGGGCGATGGCGCACATAAACGGCGGCCCGGGGCTCGATTTGCGGGACCTGTCCGAGCTGGAACGGATCACCGTTGCGATCCAGAACGCGCTCGGGACCATCATCCGGTCCGATCAGGCCCGCCGGCTCAAGTACCTCCCGGAAGACTTCGAGTTTACGCTGGACACGGCGCGGACCCGCGATGACATCGACGAATCCAAGCCCGATTTCGAGGCCCCGTCCGAGGTGCAACCGATCCGGGGGTTTAAGATCTTAAACCCCGGCGGGTTCTCCTCGGGCGTAAAGCTCTTAGTCGATCACAAGCGCGGCAAGACCTACGATCTGGCGGAAACCTCGATCGAGAATCTTAGGGCCTTTAAGGTCTGGATTCTCAACGACACCCCTCAACCCGGCAAGACCGTCAAGATCCGGTTTTATGTCGATCCTTATATCCTCGGCACCCTAAGCCCCCGGCTCAGCGCCGAGCTCGTGAAAGTCGTAGACGGGAATAACAACCTTGTGGACTTTGCGACCGAGACGACGCTCGCAACCCTCTTGACGGAGGCCACCTTCTCTACGTTCGCCGACCTCACCATGACCGGGCTCCGGGACGCCCTACGGGGAACGGGTAACCGCACCCTCACGAACCTCTACGATCAGCTCTCACTCTTAGAGTCCTACCTTCAGTCCCGGACCGGAGTGGTCGCCTCGGAGCTCTCCGTCGGCACTACGGAGGTCCAAGGTCCGAATAAGCCCGTAGCCCCCGGCAAGGGGGTCGTCGTGGCCGCCGATCAGGGAAATACGGACTTCGTGCGGCTACGACAGGCGACCGGAGCGGCCAACGCCGACTCGATCCGCTTTTACGCGAATCAAGAGCGGACCGTCTTCGTGGACAACTTCAACCGCCTCTTCTTCATCGCCAACTCGGGGGCGCAGATCGTAGGCCTGCTATCGGAGGCGTGATGAGCCATGCGTAAAGGACAGCTTGTCAAGGTGTGGACGGGCACCCCTGGGAGGAAGGGTTCTCAACGGGAAAAGGCCAAGATCATCGGACGGCCCAAGGACAAGGCGCTCGCCGACGCGGGTTACTGGGAGATCGAGCTGGCGTCCGGCGAGCGGCGGATCACCCACGAGTCCAACTTGGAGGGCTAAATGGCGAGGAGCGGAGGCGGAGGACTGCCCTGGAAGGGCGGGCCCACGTTCAACCCGGGGGCCTCGGATGTCCCCATCCCCGACGGTCAATACAAGGGCGCTAAGGTCGCGGGCGATCCCGACCTCGTATCCGGGAATATTAAGTCCGGGGTCACGATCTTCGGCGTCTCCGGTGACCCCAACGTAATCAATACGCAGACGACGACGCCCGCCGCCGCTGGCGACATCAAGTCGGGGAAGGTCGCCTTTGCCAACGGCGATCAGATCACCGGCTCCTTCGAGCAAGAGGTCCTCTACGACAACAGCGACGTGCGCGTCCCCTCCGGCTGGTTTCCCACACCGCAAGACATAGGGGCAGTGAACACGGACAAGATCATCGCCAGCGCGACGCTCACCTTAAATAAGACCTCCAACGTGCGGGTGATCGCGCTCTTTGTGCTCAAGGTCCGACTAATCTCCACCGGGACGATCACGGCCAAGATCAAGCGGGGCGGGACGACGTTGGCTTCACAAACCCATCAGGGGACCAATACTACAGCCTACACCCTCACCGTCTTGGAGACGAACCTAGCGCCGGGAACGTACACCTGGGACGCGGTTGCCAACTCCAACGACAGCGGAAACGACGCTATTGCGGCGATTGTGGCCTTTTCCTGGGTTCCCTAGGAGGTTCGGTATGGGCAGGCTCGCCGATGACCTCATGACGCTGGCCGGACTCGGCCTCCTTGCAGCGGGCGGCTACTACGCTTGGCAGCGGGGCCTCCTCTGCGATCTCGGCCCCGAGTTCTGTCCGCAACGGGAGGCCGGGGCCGGTGAGGGGGCCGGAACCGGGGGAGCTCCCCCGTCCCCGTCCCCGTCCCCGCCTACGAGCCCGAGTCCGCCCCCGATCACCGTTCCGGGTCCCGACGGGGGCGGCGGCGATATCCAGATCGTAGGTCAGACGTGTACGCAAGAGCAATTGAACGCCGCCGCCGAGAGGTGGGTCCGGGGCGAGATGAGCGATTCGGAGTTCCAAGCTCTACTCGCCTCGTGTGACGCGATCGAGGGGGCACCGATGCCGACGCCAGGCCCGACGGTTGGCGGGGATCGCGGACAACTCGGCATCCGGGTAGACGGTTGGAACGCTCGGGAGATCGCCCAATCCGTCCCCTCGGGATGGAAGAGCGGCCCCGGAGCCTGGGTGCGTCTCTCGCCCCTTACGGTCTGCGATCCGGGCTGTCGTCCCCTTCCCTTCCCCGGGGACATGATCGGCACGGTCCGCCGGATCGCCGAAGACATCGCCGCAAGCGGGCTTACGTGCCTAGGATTGCTCGTATTTGACGGCGTGTTTAAGTGGGGGCTCGTGGTCAACGGTCCCGGCGACCCGGCGATGAAGCTGGCCTTCAACGGCGTGCTGGATCAGATCGTGAAAAAGCACGGTCTAGGCCAGTCCCTCGGAGGATGCGGCCCGGGCGCCGTCCGCAACGCATGGTCGTGTTCCCGTTGGCTCTTCGACAACTGGATTCCGACCTATGTGACTGAAGTGCGGGAGTTTCAACCCTGGAACGAGCAAAAGATCCCCGGACGTTGGTTCGGCACCGAGCCCGGGCATCGCATCGGCTTCATCGCCTCCCTCCCGAGGCTCCGGGAGTTCACCGAAAACGTTTGGTTCCCGAAACAGGTTCCTTTAATGAAGAAGTTCAAACTCGTAACACCCGGAGCCCCGCCGGGGAGCCTCTCGTGTGACCCGAACCTCTTCGAGTGCGACGGGATGGATCGAGCGGAAGCCGAAGAGGTCGTCCAACGGATCAAGGGCTACGGCATCCCCTACGCGGGGGAGGTGTCGGACCCCAACACCATCCGCTACGAGATCATCATCCTCATGGAGCGCCCCAACCTCGTGGCTTGGGGATGGATCTAGAGGAGGACCGATGCACCTAGGAGGAGCCATCACACAGCCGGAGAAGATCACCCTAGAGGCGGCCCGAAGGGTTGCCGCCCAATGGGTCGAGAACGAGGCCCGTACCCTGATCGAGTACGGCCTCTCCCGGTATTACGGGGGCGATCCCGTAGCCCGTCAGTGTGCCTTGTGGTCTATGTCCCTCGGATCGCTCACCCGGGGGGACCTCAGGCTCGCTCAAGGCTTATACACTATCGTGGCCGCGTGGCCCGTCTTCGCCGCCGAGATCCTGCGGGATAAGGCCCGTTCGGAGAATCAGACCGTGGTTCCTACCGAGGTCTTTGAGCGGGCCTATGAGGACCTCAAGGCGACGCTCATGGGCTGCGGTATGCAACCCTTAAAGGCGAATCTCGGTTGTACCGAGCCCTTTGTGCTCATGTCCGGTGGGCCCGCCGTCTTCGCCTTGGCAGCGGCCCGGATCGCCGACGGCCCGGCAAGGGAAGCTCTAATTAACGTGGCCCGTATGGGATGCCAGAGCGGAGCCCTACGAGACTTCGAGCGACAGATCGCTATCCGATGCTTTGGGACTATACGCTATTTCTTCTTCGGAGGGGATCGCCCGGCGGCCAACCCCGAAAAACCCTGGTGTCGGGTCTTCCTATGGCTTGAGAACTACTGCAAGACGGGCGAGCTGCCCGATCTGTCCGCCCCCGTCCCTGATCCTGACTCGGCCCCTGTCGCATCGAAACCGCAAGGGCAATCCCAAGGGCAACCGCAACCTTCCTCGATTCCGGACGCACAGGGGAAGCTCAAGGGGCTCCTCTTTTTGGCCGGCGGCGGCGCGGCCCTCTACCTGGGACTTCGAGCGATGAAGGTGATCTAAATGGCGAGAACGACGTTGACGCTTGTCGGGAATATCCTGAGAGGCCGGCGGGGACCGCTCCCCCCGGAGGAGCCCGTCTCCCCAGCTCCTCCTAGGGGCGTTCGGCCTCCGGTGGATATGCCTCTGCCTAGGCCCGTTCCCCCAACTCTGCCTCCGCCCCCAACTCTGTCTCCGCCTTCCCCGCCGGTGCCTCCAAGACCCCAGGTGCCCCCGCAAGAGCTCCCCGAGGTCCCGGAGGGGACCGAGGAGCTCTTCGACCAAGAGGACGGGCTCAACGGCAACGGTCGGGGCGCGATCGTCCCCCTCTCCGCTCCTACCGGGGCGGAATCGGAATCGAACTCGAATCCGACCCCTCAGAGCGTGGGGGTTCGGCAAGGGTGCCCGCCGACGCCGCCGCTCCCGAAGTGTCCACGGGTCTCGACGATCGACTTGGTGAAAGACGATCGGGGCTGTGTGATCGAGTACCGCTGTCGGGCGATCGGCACGCCCCCGCCTCCCCCGCGTAGGTGTCCCGAGCCTCCGGAGCCCCCGGATGACTGCGAGGGCGAGCTCCAAGAGGTCCGGAACCGGCGGGGATGCCTCGTGGGCTACCTCTGCGTGGAGCCGCCGGAGCCCCCGGAGTGCGAGCCCGGAGAGGTGCGCGTGGGGGACCGCTGTGTTCCCGAGGAGGGAAAGATCGAGTGTCCCTCCCTCGCTCCCCCTCGCTGCCCCCCCGGCCAGGACTTCGCCTCCCCCCCGAAGCCCATCCGAAACGAAGACGGCTGCATCGTCGGATACGAATTTGACTGCGTTCCCCTAGGGAACGGTAGCAACGGCAACGGGGAGCCCCCTCCTCCGGAGCCTCCGGGCGTCTTCGAGGGCGGGGATCAAGTGACCGTAGTTCTCCCCGAGGAGATTGACTGCGACGAGTGGCCGCCCGATGAGCAAGCCTTTTGTTGGGATCGCTATGGGGCGATCATCGAGGCCCAGCGCCGCCGACGGGAGCAAATCATCGAGGAGGCCACCAAGCGGGCCGCTGTAGCCGGCGGAGGGATCAACGTAGGAGCCTCGATCCTCGTAGGACTCGCCGCCTATGCCCTCTCCCCCGCCGTCCGGAAACAGGTCCACAAGGCCATTCGGGGCTTGGGAATCAAGAGGTGATCGGTTATGGCGCGTAACAGCGGACTCTTGCTGTTGGCACTCGGCGCCGGGGCCCTCGGGGCGGCCCTCTACCTCGACAAGGCCGCAAAGAGGGAAGGACAAATACAACGGCAATTCGCACGGCAATTCGCAACGCAACCCATCGCCCCGGTGAGCTCCGGGAGCCCGGGCCCGGGCCCGAGCCCGAGTCCAAGCCCGATCTCTATCGGGGGCGGGGGAGGAGCTCCCGTCACGCCGGGGGGCTTCGATCCCTACGCCGTCCAACGGATTAATGAGATCGTGAATCAGGCCCGTCAGACCTCCGAAGTCCAAGGCGGGCTCGATCGGTGCCAACGTTTGAAGACGGCGATCGCCGTCCTCCAAGCCGCCGCTCAGGGGGTCCAAGATCCGGCCCGCAAGGACGCGATCATGGCGAAGGTAGCCGAACTCGAAGCACAAGCCGTGGGGTGTTAGACGATGGGCGTAGCCGTTGAGCCCGTGTGCTGGAACTTCGAGGAGCTCCCGCCGGCGGACTTCGATTACTTCCCTTGTTTCACCCAAGCGGAGCTCGGGCGCATGGGCTCGAAGCTGCGGGACTACCTCAAGGGCGGGCGGACCCGCTCCGAGGCGGGCGCCGTGGGGTATATGCCCCCGGTCATGGTCTGGGGTCAAAACAACACGATGATCCCTTGGATCGGGCGGGGGTTCGGGCCCTATCAGTCGAGATGGGGCGGGGTGACCGCCGCGAAGATCGCCGATTTCGCCTATTCCGTCAAGCTCATCGCGCAGACGGGCAAGGTCAAGCTGATGGAGATCGGGCCTCCGGGGCTCGCCCGCGGCGTCCTCGGGCAAGAGACGTTCCAGACGGTGCAGATGCCGGTCCCGTGTCTCCCGCCGGGGATTCAGTTCGGAGCCGAGATCCCGATGGTGAGCAACCCCGGCGACGTGGTGCGAATCCTCAACGCGGAGATCCCCTTGAGTCGGGCTCGACTGGTGACCGCCATAGACACAAACGTGATCGAGGGGATCGCCTCGATCATCGCAACGCTCGGCTACGCCGCGAGCGTCCGGGATAAGGTCGAGGACTGCAAAAAGACGATGGAGCAAATTTATCAAGAGCTCAAGGCGGGCAACGTCAAGGACGCTGCGGGTAAGATCCCCGACCTTGCCGAGAAGGACACGGAGATCGATCAAGGCGTATCCGACTTTCTCCGGGACTTTTTCTCCGATCTCCCCGACGTGCTCCCCGAGGTCTGTGCGGCGGTCGGCTTGGATTGCGGCGCGATCTCCGAGGCGAGACAAGAGCTCTGCGAGCTCCTCCGATCCGATGACCCACAGGCTCTCGCAACCTTAGCGGGACAGGCGGCTCAACTCTTTGGGGTGACGGGCGAGATCCGGATCGGGGACTCGACGATGACGCTGGCGGAGCTCCTCGACGAGATCGGACGGGGACGGGTTGCCTTGCGGTGTGCTCAAGATCCGTGTCCGTTCGAGTGGCGAGCCTCCCCGACGTTCGAGGTGGCCGGCCAGAGCCTCAAGCTCTGTATGAGCCCCGAGTTTCTGGCGGATCGGGGGCTTATGCCCACGATCCCGGGGACGGACATCCCCATCACCCCGGAGCGGGCGGGCGCGATCGTGGCGCTCCTTCTGCTTTTGGGGATCGGGCTCTTGATCGCAAGTAGGTGATCGAGATGGAACTGCAACGGGTAAACCGCACCGACGCGATACAGCCGGGGACGGTCTACCGCTTCGACTTTGACTATCACTGGCTCAAGGCATTTAAGCAGCGCCCCTCGGTTGAAGCGGACGTGGACCGCAAGATGACCCAGTGGGGCGTGAGGGAGTGGCAAGTCCGGATCGAGCGGGGAACCACGATCGGGTTCATCTTGGCCTATCACGTCCTTTTCCGGGCCTCGGAGAAGATGGCGGGGCTCACCGTCGAGGAGCTCGGGCAAGATCTCTCGAACGTCCCGGGCGTAAACCCTCGATTTGTGGAAGCGTTCATCGTCTCGGGCGCGGTCCCCGGACCGGAACCGGAGCCTCCGGGGTCCGGGCAACCGCAACCCGAACCCGCCCCGGCCTTCTCCCCGTTCTCGATATTCTTTGTGGCCGGGATGCTCGCGGCCTTATTTATGCCCTCGGTTCAGGTCAAGACCCGGTCCCTCTTTAAGGAGCAAGAGGTGACCGTCAAGCGCAAGAGGCTCCAAAAGCCGTTTCAGATTAAGCGCGTGAGGAGGTAAGGGATGCCTTGGATCATCGTGGGCGCGTTGGGGTTGCTGTTCTTACAGAATCAGCTCCAAGGCGGACAGGGGCAAGGAATCGGAATCGGACGGAACCCGTTGGAGGCGGCGGGAGTAGAGGCCCTCTTGGGCTTCGGTGCCGGCGTCCTCCTCAAGCGGGCTCTCAAATCTCTGTAGGAGGTGACCGCACGTGTTTCACAGAACGCAAGAGGGTCAGACGATCCTCGGTGGGCTCGTAGGGGCCCTCGTGGGTCGGGTCCTCCCCGTCAAGCGCCGCAACCGGGGGATGGCGACCCTGGTGGGCGCGGGCCTGGGGGCCTTTGTGCTCCGGGATCAGGTGATCGGGATTCTGGATCAGGTGGGCCTCTTCCGGGTCCTCGATCAGGTCTTCGGAGGCGGAGGCGGCAACGGCGGGACGAACCTCCCGCCGAGCAACCCCGGAGGCGTGGGCTCGGGCCCGCCGGGCGGCGTACAGCCCCTGTAAGCGGTCAGCGGTCAGAAAGAAGCTGAGAGCTGATGAGAGGAGAGGAGGTGATCGCCGTGGCGAAGGGCCGAGACAGCAAGGGCCGGATTAAGAAGGGCTACCGACTTACCAAGGGCGGTCGCGTCGTCAAGGTCCGCCGCAGGAGCAAGAGCCGGCGCCGGCGGCGATAACCCCAATCCGAAATCCGAAATCCGAGAGAGGAGCGTGAACCGGACGGATGCCCAAGGTCAAGGTCAAGGAACGGAGCGACGTAGAGCGGGCGGAGGAGCTCGTGATCGACACCTTAGCCTCGGCGCTCGATCGGGTCCTCGATGCGGAGGCCCGAGCTCGGGAGCGCCATACCCGCATCTTGGAGTCCATCGCCGAGGCGCAAAGGGCTCAACTGGATCTCCAAGAGCGTCAGGTCCTCATCTTGGAGCGGATCGCCGAGCTCCAAGATCGCGGGCTCATCGCCCAGATCAAGGGGAACAAGTTCGCCCGCTACGGGCTCTATCTCGCCGTGGGGACCACGGTCTTGGGCGGCCTCATCTGGTTCGCGCTCGAAGTTCTCCCGCAGATCATCGCGTGGTTTTCCGATTCGGTTGCTACGTTCCCGAGTCGGATGACCCGCTAACGAGGAGGTGCAAGCGATGGATCTAGGAACCTTGCTCATTCTGGCGCTCTTCGGCGTGCTCGGAGCGGTCTTTCAGCTCTGGCTCGAATACCGGACGGGCCGTGAGCCCTCGATGCAAAAGATCGTGACCGGGATCGTGGGCGGAGCGTTCGGCGGCTTGCTCTTGTGGCTCTTCCCCGATCAGGTGACGGAGTTTGTAGGGGTAGAGCCCGGGCCCGGCTCCGCCTTCTTAGCGGGCTTTATGATCGACGCCATCGCGGCCCGGTTTGAAGAGCGCAAGGAGAACGTGGGCTAATGCTGGACGCGATCCGTCAGGGCGCTCAGGACGCCGTGATCGAGCTCTATAGCCCCGTGGTGGGCCAGCTTGAGGAGCTTATCGCCCTCATGACCCGGGCGTTCACCCTCTGGACGGTGATCGGGACCGTGGTCTTGGGGCTTCTCGCATTGGAGATCACGTGGCGTCTATGGGGCGACTGGCGGGATCGCCGAGGCCGAGGGAGGTGATCGAGGTGCGAGCGCTGATCGCAGCGGCGGTCCTCAGTCTGTTTGTGGGGTTCGCCGCTTGGGGTGAGCCTCAGATCGTGGCGACCTCCAAGGCGTTCCTCTACGGGCAACCCGTCTGCTACGCCCCTTGTAGGGTCGCCTTCGAGGTCCGCCTCGATGGGGACGTAGCGGTGACCCCCGATGGGAAACCGGCGTTGATCTGGACGATCAAGCCCGCCGAGGCGACTCCGGGGGAGCTCCAAGTCGGCACAAACTACGTAGGGACCTCGTTTTTGCACACCTTCGACGCTCCGGGGGCCTATCGCGTCGTGGTCTATCAGATCGGCGCGGACGGCTCCATTCAGGGCTCGGAGATCACGATCACCGTCATGGCTCAGACCGTAACCGAAAAGGTCCTGAGCATCGCTGACTCGATCCTACGCTTTTTGATCGACGTTCTCGGGCTCTTGCCGATCCGGATCATCATCGGAGGGTGATCGGATATGCGAAGAGGGATGATCGGCGGAATCCTGATGGGGCTCCCGCTCCTTCTCGTGGGGTGCGGGATTGCGATCGAGTGGGGCCCGGTCACCCCGGAGCCCGCAGGCCCGCGGTACGACTTCGAGCTCCAATGCCCGAACTGCTACTTGCCCAAGATGGGCTATGCGCCCCTCCTCGTAAAAGCCGTCGTCAAGGCCGACCCCGAGGAGTACGACCCGGACGTGACCGTGGTCTACGACTGGGGCGACGGGACGGCGGAAGAGCTGGCCCGGCTCAATCAAGAGGTCCGGCACGTCTACGAGAAGCCCGGGCTCTACGGGGTGAGCGTGCGGGCCGGCGAGCAACTGTGGGGCGTGACCATCGCGGTGAACCCGGCCCCGGAGGAGACGGGGGTCTTGACCGAGCCTTGGAGACAGGGGTCGCGGGGCTTTTGCGAAGCCCGGCGGATCTTGCTCGGGGACCCCGACCGGATCTCCCCGGGGCCGGGGGAGACGATCGAGCTCCCCTACATTCTAGAGATCCGACAGCTCAAGGAGAACCTAGAGGCGATTAAGGTGGACGATCGTTCGCCCTACCCGACGAAGTATGAGCCCGTCTATTACTGGATTACCCCCTCTCCGGGCCTGCATCGGGTAGAGAACGCCCTCCGCTTTGCCGAGGCACCCGAGGGGCGGCTGTGGATCACCGAGGTCCAATGCATCTCCCAAGCGGACGAAAAGGGATTGGGCGGCGGGATCGCCGACGTGATCGAGCTTCGGATGAACCTGTAACGATGGAGATGAGATGGGCGGGAGCTCTGATCGGAGCGTGGGCTGGCTTGCGGGCCCTCGAAGAGATCCGGAAGAGGCGGCGTCCCTGCGGGATCTGCCGGGCCGCCGAGCGGACGGGGCTCGCCCCCATTGTAGCGGCGGGGGTCGGGGCGCTGGCCGGCTACCTCGTGACGGATGAGCTGGCGGGGGTGATCCGAAGTGTCCAAGCGAAGATGGTTCCAAGAGATCGCTAAGCGTCGCAAACACACGGGATGGAGAAAGACCCAATCTGCTACGTATAGGCGGCGTCTGGCGCTTCGGGCCCACAAGGGGGACCTCTTGGCAACGGCCCGCTCGCTCTTGGCCTTAGCGAACGTCACCCAAGACGCGGAGACGCGTCGCAAGGCCCGGGCCGATGCCGACTACTTTTTCGAGCGCTACCGCCGGGAAAAGGGCAAGCGGAAGAGGAGATGAAGTACGTCAATGAGATCATCGCTCTGGGGGACTACGAGGGAGAGCTCAAGCGGGCGATTCACCGCCTCAAGTTCCTTCGGGACCCGGAACCCGCCCGCAAGCTCGCCCGCGAGCTCGCCCGCCATCTCCCGAAGGCCGACGCTCTCGTTCCGGTTCCCGTCGATCGCGAGACGGCCCTCAAGCGGGGTTACAATCAGGCCCGGATCATCGCCGACGTGCTCTCGCAAGAGACGGGCATCCCCGTCATGGTTGCGCTTCGCAAGTGCCGAAAGTCCATCCCTCAAGCGATCTTGCACCCCTTACGCCGACCGGCGAACGTGCGGGGCTGTTTCTCCCCCACAAACGAGGACCTCAAGGGCAAGACGGTGATCGTAGTCGATGACCTGACGGCCTCGGGCTCGACGCTCGAAGAGGCGGCCCGGATTTTGCGGAAGATGGGGGCCCGCAAGGTGATCGCGGCGGTCTTGGCAATTAGCGAGCACTTCGAGGTCATGCGGGAGGTAATTGAAAGCGCATAAGGCCGTTCCCGCTTCGCTGCGCTTCCCCCTCCCATCTCACCGCCTTGCGTGGCCGAGAGGGCCGGGACTTCCCCACCCGGCCCTCTCACTGCTATAATCCCAACGGGTGATGACCATGCTGCGGTTTCGCTGGACGTATCCTAGGAAGGTCTATGCCATCGCGGCTTTAGCATGGAGTCCGCTGCTTATGGTGATTGTCAATCCCAGCGATACAATCCGGGTTCCCAGAGATATTCCATCGTTGGAAAAAGCCCTAGAGGTTGCTAAAGAGGGAGACACGATTGTTATTGAGGCAAACGTATTAGTGTCTGACTTTCTACGGGTCACTAAGGACATCACGATCAAATGCCGTAAGGAAAGTCTCGCAAGAGGGAAGTCTAACACTGTATGGGTGCCGATTATTTTTTGGGAAGAGCGTGACGTGACTTTCGATAGGTGTAGGATTAAGCGAGCAACACTTCCCTCTTTATACCGTGTTCTCGTGCTGTTAGAAATGGAGACAGGCCCGGCTTCCGATTCGCACTAAGGAAGCCGAGCCTGTCCTTGAACGAGGCTCCCCGAACTTACTTAGCTTTGCAATCCCATTTCCCGTCCGGCAGTCTTACACACTCAATTATCCACTGGGTCCCTGTAAAGCACGCCTGATAGTCTTCAGTTCGTAGTTCTTTAGGGCACCTGCTCCCATCCGTTCCCATGTCGATCTCTTGCGTAACCCCGTCGTTCGTGTAGATCGAGACGACGCCGTATTCGAGCATCTTAAAGAGGGTGAACGGGGAGACGCCGAGGTATTCCGCAATAAGGAGCGGATCGCCCGGTCCGCCATGCGTAAAGACTGCTATGATGGAGGGCTGAACTCCGGACTCCTCCGAGTAGGCCGTGG
>Ga0256839_1004709_pt1 | contig 13119 bp, 11 predicted proteins | sample 354166metaG_FD_185968 | JGI IMG/M metagenome (GOLD analysis project Ga0256839, IMG submission 185968) | Hydrothermal vent microbial communities from Mid Atlantic Ridge, Atlantic Ocean - 354-166 | ecosystem: Environmental > Aquatic > Marine > Hydrothermal vents | place: Atlantic Ocean: Mid... | reverse complement strand
ATATGGGGCTAAGGAAGGTAAAACCATTTAACCATGCAGTAAATGAACTTCTGCATAGGTTTCTGAACTCATGCAGGGGATTTCTATGTGAGGACTAATAAAATCTCGTGGAATAAGTTTTGATGTCAAAAATAGTGTTAATTCTTTTTTTGCGCAGGTCATAGCCATGGTAAGTTTTCGAGTATTATCTTTATGGAGTGCGAGGTGTTCATCTGTTCCGAATCCGAGGCACTTTTCTTCTTTATAGATATGATGAAGCCCAACAATAAAGACGTAAGAGGTATTTTGTCCATGAGCGTGCAGGAGACTACAAATTCCAAGTGCATCTTTTTGATTATCATTGCCTTTTAATTCGGCGGTAGTTATATCCAAAGTTTGTTTAAAAATATCTTGATAGTGTTCTACTAAATCATTTTTAACTGAGATTAATAGTATATCGTCCAATTCAACGCCATTATTGATCAATATTTTTACTTCATTGAGCAAGCGGTTATCTTCATCTCTATGTGAATGAAAATGTAATAACGTCGGTATGGGGTTATTAGAAATATCGGGCAAATCCCGATGAATAGTTTTTTCAATATCGCGAGGTAGTCTGTGTAAATAAAAGGAACTTGCGGCGTTTAGGATGTAAGGATTTATTTCATAGTTGTTTAAAAGGCGGGTACTGTGCCCACGTAGTTCTAATCCCGTGTCTTGCCAAAGTCGGCAAGAGTTATAGAGTAGATGGTTTGGATCTTGAGCAATAAAAAGTTGGCCTGTATTGGGTTTGATAAGTTTCTTAATTAAATCAAAAGCAATGGGAGGAAATAGGTGAGCATCATCAAGTAAGATGTGATCATAGTATTCGTAGGAATTTTTATTTTGTAGTGATGCCCATAATAATTGCGGCACCTCCGTATCAATAAGTGTGTTATTAAGCGCTAATTCTTCTCTAATTGTAGTTAAGGCTTGCCAGATTTTTTTATATTGAGCGGTACTTAAACTAGAAATTTGTATATTTCGTATTGCTTTTATGTAGTCTTTTTCTGTGAAAATTAAACGCCCAAAAATGAAGTTCAGTTCCTGAGAAAAAACAGTCAAAGTAATATTTTTTTCATAAAGTTCTTTGCTTACTAAACGATCTACTAGCTGTGTTATTTGCTCTTCATCTACTTGTACTTGTTGTTTAGGAAAATTAAGTAACTCAGAGCACCACTGGTTTAATGAAAGAATATCAGTTTGTTTATCAGTGGGGTGGAGTGCGTAATAGCGTTTATTTAGCGACAATTGTGAAACATTGTCAGGAGTAAGAATTAATATTCTTTTACTTTCTGTGCTTTGAGCCAGTGATGAGTTAAATAATTTTGCTCGCTGAAGAATGACTTCAGTTTTCCCACTATTTTCAGTGCCATTGACGCCTCGTAAGTTAAAGTGTTCATTACGTGATTTATCATCAATGAGTAGAATATCATTTTTAATGGCTATTTCTTGTTCATTATCGAGTAAGCAGTTATCAACCTGATGGGAATAAATAGCAAGTTCTGGGTTAAAGATACAACGTAGGTGGTGGCGGGATGATTGAGATAACTCTTCTCCCATATAGGTATCAATGAGTTCATGTAGATTATTGCTGGCAAGCTTACTTTTCCCTAGTAAATAGAAGCCAATTGATTTAATGCCAATGTTGAGTCTTTCATCCTCTATATTAGAAAAAACCATTAAAAAGGGTGTTAAATTTGCTTTGTGTGGTTGAAGTTGTTCTGGAAGTAAACGATTCTGAAATCGTATTAACGCTATAAATTCTGGGTGGTTTATTAGTCTGTTCTTAATTGATTCTGGAATATTCTTTTGTGTATTATCGAAAAAATCAGAAGAAACATCGCTGAGGTATAAAAATAAAGATTGAGTTTTATATTGAATCCAAAATACAGATCCATCTAGCGCGGTATCTCCGTGACCTTCATCAAGCCTTTTTATGTACTGGACTATTTTGTAATCGGGACCAAGTTGATTGTACAAATTCTGGTGCAATATTTGAGCAACAGGCTTTGTATCAATACAAACTTCTGGAATCATTATGGTCATGTACTATAGGATCTCAAATGGCAATATTAGTAAGCGATAATATTAACATTTTAAAACTGAACCTAGCTTAAATGAGGGTGTGAATTAGTTTTAAAAGGGGTAAGATATTTACATAATATTTAACGTAAATAATTTATGGCTATATATGCAATAGGGGATTTGCAAGGTTGTTATGATTCATTGCAACGCTTGCTAAAGAAACTTAATTTTTCACCTGAAAGAGACCAACTTTGGTTTGCAGGAGACCTGGTTAACCGAGGGAATAAGTCCTTAAAAACTATTCGTTTTATAAAGAGTTTGGGCGATTCTGCAATAGTTGTTTTGGGTAATCATGATATAACTTTGTTGGCGATGCACTATGGTGTGTTACGTCAAAATTCCTCATTAAAAAAGCTATTGAAAGCAAAAGAGTGTGATGAGTTGATTGATTGGTTGCGTACGCGGCCTTTATTGCACGTTGATGAATCCTTGGGTTTTTGCATGGCACATGCTGGCATATCTCCTTTGTGGAACTTAGATGAGGCTCAAAAATATGCCAAAGAAATTGAAGTGTCGCTAAGAGGGGATAGTATAAAAATATGGCTTGAAAATGTATATGGTAACAAGCCTAGACGTTGGGCAAGTGATTTAAAATCTTATGCACGGCATCGCTATATTCTTAATGCCTTCACTCGTATGCGTTATTGCGATAAAAAAGATGGCGCATTAAATTTTTCCTTAAATAGAGCGCCTGTTTATCAATCCAAAATGCGTAAAAAAAATAAAAAGATCCCTTGGTTTCTCTGGTCAAAACGAAAAGAAATACCACTTCGGGTAATATTTGGACACTGGTCTAGCCTAGGTTACTATCAAGATGAAAATGTGATTGCGCTAGATACAGGTTGTGTTTGGGGCGGTCAGCTCACCGCAATAAGGTTAGATAGTCCGGTAATTACAGCCGTTAGCGAACCCTGTAAAAATAGAGTGTAATCAGGCTAAAAATAATGACAGATGAAATGGAATTAGATTCATTATCAGCACCAGCGGGTAGTATCAAACTGAGTATATTAGGTGATGATTACTTAGTTAGAGTGATGAGGCCATCGGCAGGAGCATCACTGCATGAATTGCAAATATCATTAAATCGAAACCGAGATATGCTAAAAGAAAGTTTTGAAGCGATGCATAAAACGTGCCGTGATGATTTTTTTAATCGCATAGAAAAAAAGTACGTAGATTATTTTTCTCCGACACAAAATGCGTTAGTCGCCAGAGCCAATATGGATTTGCTCATACCTTTGATTAATGTAAAAGGCGGAGTAGCTGCTTATGCCAGTAAGCTAGAAGGTATGCCAATAGAAAAGCATATCGAAAGACTACGCAACAAGGCAGCTAAGAATGTGAGAAAAGAAGGAATAAAAAGTAGAATAGGTGGGTTCTTTTTAATGCTTTTAGTATTGGCATTAGCTACCGCTATTTTATGGGTGTTTTTTTAAATCAAATTGCCTTAAATTTTGTTTATTGTTGTATAGATAATTGTATAGGTTCTTATTGTGAAACTCTGTATATTCCTAAGACTTGTACAGGTCTCATCGAGTAGGTTGAATTTTAGATAATGACACAAAATAAACCAATAAATATCATTTGTATGAAGTGGGGCGATAAGTACGGTGCAGATTATGTAAATCGCCTATACGCAATGGTACAACGTAATCTCTCCTACCCTTTTCGTTTTGTTTGTTTTACTGAAAATAAAGACGGAATTCATCCTGATGTGGATATAAGACCTCTCCCTAGCCTTGGTTTGCCCGATAATATTCCAGAGAGAGGCTGGCTAAAGCTAGCCACATTTCAACAACCGTTAGATGACCTAACAGGTACAGCTCTATTTTTAGATTTAGATGTTGTGATTGTAGGCAGTATTGATGAATTCTTCGATTATGACGCTGAGTTTGCCCTATGCTTTGATGAAAAAAAGAAGTCCCAAAGTATTGGTAATTCCTCTGTATACCGTTTTGAGATAGGAAAGCACGCTGAAGTACTTGAGTTTTTCCTTGAGAATTTTGAATATGTGAAAAAGCAGCATCGAAATGAGCAAGCCTATTTATCTTGTCAAATGAATGCAAAGCAGGCTTTGAAATTTTGGCCTAAAGAATGGACTCCTAGTTTTAAATATCACTGTGTTCCGATGTTTCCCCTTAATTTTTTCAAATCTACATTTATTCCTGAAGGGGCTAAAATTATTCTATTCCACGGAAAGCCAGAACCCTACGAAGCTGAAAAAGGTATCAGTGGGAAGTGGTATCGTTACTTTCGCCCTGTTACTTGGATTTCTAAATATTGGAAGGTTTAAGATTCAACTAATTTTTCCTTAAACGTATTATTTATAGCTCGGTTTGCCAAGTTGAAAATGATCGAACTTGTTCAAATCCTTCTTAAGGCAACAACCCCAATAGCAAAGAATATAAAGGAAGGTAAAAAGGCGCTTATAAGTGGTGAAGCACCATATGCAATTCCTAGCTCGTTTACTAGGTTATTTGCTAAGAAAAAGACAATACCAACAATAATACCAATAAATACACGTTGGCCCGTTCCGCCGCCTCTTGCTGATCCGAATAAAAAAGGCATGGCTAGCAGTAGCATGACAAGGGACGAAAGTGGGACAGAATACCTTTTCCAATATATTAATTCGTACTTGTTAGTTTTTAAGTTATTACTTTTATGATGTTTGATGACCTTGTTTAATGCTGAACTAGAAAGTTGATTTGGGTTTATGGTTGCAACATTGAGAATATCCTCATTTAAGAAGTTTGTTACAAGTGTGCTTTCTTTGAAGATTTTTTGGAGTTTCTTTTCGCCAAAAAGGGTGGTTTCCATATTTTTTAAATTCCAGCCTTTTGCCGTGACCGTTGCATCACTACTCGTTATTAGTGATTTTAGCCCAGTATGATCTTCTTTGAATGTATAAATTGAAATATCGGATAGTTGCTTTTTGTTGATTACGCTATTTATATGAATGATACGATTTTTTTCTTTTAACCAAAGCCCAGCATCACCCACTAAGACAATATTTTTATTCTTTAGATGTGCTTTGAAATTCCTTGCATGTAGGTCTGCAGCGGGTACCAGCCATTCACCAATAACAAAAATTCCTATTGCGAGTAGTAAACCTAGTTTTAAAACGGAAGAAATGATTTGCCCAATAGAAAACCCTGCTGCCCGCATTGCGGTAAATTCTGAATTGGCAGCAAGGTTGCCTAATCCTAGTAATGTCCCAATTAATATCGATGTCGGAAAGAATTGATAAAAGCGGCTAGGTAATGTGAAAACGAGATAGATGACCGCTTGTGAGGTTGAATATAATTCATTAGTTTTCCCTGCTTCAGAGATAAAAGCAAAAAACACATCTAAGGTGACTAATGCAACCCATGCTATTAATAAGCCTTGTAGGGTAGAAGTCCAAATATAGCGGTCAATAAGCTTTAGCATTTATCTCACACTGCCGTATTGTCGTCGTACTAACCAAAGTGCGAGTATTATGAATATTCCGTGCGCCCACCAAAGCCCTAACCAATTAGGGATTACTCCTTCTTCAATCTTGGATTGCCCGGTGATAATTAAGTTAGCATAAATAGCGTACAGTAAAATGCCGATAGCAAGTTTTCCATAACGGCCTTGCCTTGGTGTTGTATAACTTAAGGGGAACGCTAGCAATGCCATAATAGGTGCAGAGAATATTAAGGCTAATCGCCAATGGATTTGTGCTTTACTTTCATTGTCATCATTTTTGAATAGCTGGCTGAATGACTTTGTTTCTAGGCTTCTAGATTCTGTTATTTTTAATGCGGGGATATGCAAGCCATGTTCTGCAAATTTAAATATGGTAAATTCACTCGTATCTTTATTATTGTTATAGAGGCTGCCATTTTTAAACTTGAAAATACGCCCACCAGATTCAGGGTTGATATAAAGTAAAGCTTGTTCCCCTGTTAGTATCATCTCACTATTTTCGTAGGTGTTTCTTCCTGTGCTTTTATTACTACTTTCTTCAGGTTTTTTATTCTCTAAGTGTAAAAAAACCTTTTTCATTACGACATTTTCTTTGTCAATATCTTCAACAAAAAGAGTTAATTTTTTCCCGCGCATATTCGCGTGCATAAACTCACCGACAGGTATTCCTGCCGCTTCAGGTCGTTGTTTAATTTCACGTTTTATATCTTGGCTGGCTTGTTCAATATTAGGGACAACAAATAAAACGAGAATAGCCATAAGCACTGTAAGAGGGCCAACAAACAAGAAAATTCCCTTGTAAAATTGCTTAGGGCCGACACCTGATGCGTGCAGTGCCAAAATCTCATGATCTCTATATAAACGTCCAAATGCTAACATCATGCCGATAAGTAAAGCGATTGGTGTCAGCTTAATCATTACATTGATTGATTGTAATGAAACTAGCTTGCCTAATACTTCAACAGGTAAGTTCCCCGCACTTACATCACCGAGCAGGCGCACAAAAATATTGCCCACAATGATTAATAGCAAGACAAACAAAGTGCCTAAAAATGACACCATGATTTCTTTTACGAGGTAGCGCTGAATAATCATGAGCACGCCGTCTTATGATTTTTCAAATAGTCTTTATAGAAGTCCTTATTTTCTGAAGAGTAGTGTTTATAGCGTTTATGCGACCAAAGATATTGAGCGGGAAACTCTCTTATTTGCTCTTCGAGAATATGATTAAATTGTAATATATCTCGAAATTCATCAGAGCTAGGAAAGTTTTCTAAAACTGGTGTAAAGCGTACTAAATACCCTTTTCTTTTGTCTTTTCCTTTTCCCATTAGGCGCATGGTAAAAACAGGAACGACTTTTGCCCTTGTCATTTTTGATAAGCGATGTGTACTTGGATTAGTGGGCGCATCCGTACCAAAAAAAGGCACGAGTATACTGCCTTTTCCGCGATAGTTTTGATCGGTTGCGAGCCAGGCAGCGTCACCATTTTTAATGCTTTTTATCAATTCTCGAATATTGTATTTAGAGATGGTTTTACCATATTGTTGGGTGCGTTTTTTGGCGACTAAGGCTTCGAGAAGTTCGTTTTGATGAGGCCGGTAAACAGAGTGCAAAGGTGTTTTTGTTGCGAAAATACGCCCGCCAATTTCCATGGAGTTAAAATGTGCGCCGATAAGAATAATACGACCTTCGTCTTTGGTTTTTTGGAAGTGTTCAAAACCTTCGAAATGGGTTAATTTTTTTATTTGTGAATCACTACCCCACCAACTGAGAGCAGAATCCATTAAACTCTGCCCGAGGGATATAAAATGCGCTTTATTAAGTTTGGTAATTTCATCAGTAGATAAGGCTGGAAAAGCTATTGTAAGATTGACGCAACTCACTTTTCTACGGGAAGGTGCTACATGATAGATCAAGGTTCCCAATGCGCTTCCTATGCTCATTTGCCAACTCCATGGCAGTAAAACAATGAGCCTTAAGATGGTAATTCCTAGCCAAATTAGCCAAAAACGTGGGTGTAAAAACTTAAGTGACATATAAAAGGGGCGCGCTAATACAACTAATCTTGTAACTTATAAAGTGTGCCACAATAGGGGCAACGCGCACTACCCGTTTTAGAGTCTTCAATCGCTAAGAATACTTTAGGGTGCGCGCACCAAAGCGCCGATGTATTGGTGGGGCAATGCAAGGGCAAATCACTACGACTGATTGTCACCTCATTCGTGATATTCAGCTTTTTGTAGTCTGCTTCTTTGTCTGTATTTCTGTGTGTTGCCATCTTTAATCCCTGTTTCAAGTACAAATTAATCGTTAACGAATGTTAGCCAATCTTTGTATTTATCAACCTTGCCTTGGACTATATCAAAATAAAGCGATTGAAGCTTTTCTGTTATCGGGCCACGAGTGCCAGAACCAATAGGGCGATTGTCTAATTCACGAATCGGTGTAACTTCTGCGGCTGTGCCACTAAAGAATGCTTCATCAGCAATATAAACTTCATCACGTGTAATACGTTTTTCAATCACTTCATAACCTAAATCATTGGCTAGTGCCATGATTGTGTTACGCGTAATTCCATTTAATGCCGAGGTTAAGTCAGGCGTGTAGATGACACCATTGCTGATAATAAAAATATTCTCACCGCTACCTTCAGCGACAAAGCCTTCAACATCAAGTAAAAGAGCCTCATCATAACCATCGGTGATAGCTTCTTGCAGTGCTAGCATTGAGTTAATGTAATGGCCATTTGCCTTGGCTTTACACATACTGATATTGACATGATGACGAGTGAATGATGATGTTTTAATACGAATACCATTGGTCATATTGTCAGCACCAAGGTAAGAACCCCATTCCCACGCGGCTACAATAGTATGAGTTTTTAGGTTGTCAGCGCGCAAGCCCATGCCTTCAGAGCCATAAAAACACATTGGGCGAAGGTAGGCAGAATCAAGATTATTATCACGAACAGCGGCAAGCTGTGCTTGGGTGATTTCTTCCTTGGAAAAAGGAATCTTCATATTCATGATTTTGGCAGAGTTAAATAGGCGATCTGTATGCTCTTTAAGGCGAAAAATAGCAGGGCCTTTATCGGTTTCATAAGCGCGAACGCCTTCAAAAACACCCATGCCATAATGCAATGTATGGGTTAGCACATGTACATTTGCTTCGCGCCACGGCACCATTTTTCCATCAAACCAAATTACACCATCACGGTCAGACATTGACATTGTTTAACTCCTTCAGTCTTACTTTAAATAAGGCTGAAGGATACTACACAAATCATCGAAAAAGAGGGGGGGTGGTCTTAAAAAACACGCTATTTTTAAGAAAAAGCGTTATTTTTGAAGAGAGAACCTATTTTGAGGCTAATTGAAGTTTATCAGTGTAATGAATCCCTTCAGATTTTAAGCGTTGGTATTCTGCATAAACTTTTTTCACATAATTACGTGTTTCTTTAAAAGGAGGGATGCCTTTGTATTTTCGTACATTACCAGGGCCCGCATTATAAGCGGCGATTGCTAATTTAGGTTTGCCATTAAAACGTTTCATCATTTGTGCAATATACTTAATACCTCCCTGAATATTATGTTCAGGATTCCACGGGTCATTAATGCGTAAGCCTAGCGCGGTTTGTGGCATCAACTGCATTAATCCAATTGCGCCAACGTATGAGTGCGCACCTTCGTTAAAGCAAGACTCTTGGCGAACAATTGCGTGAATAAGTTCTGGCTCTACATCATAAATGCGTGAATAAATTTGAATGGTGTTTTTATAAAGTCGTGCCTGTCTACCAAGGTGCTTATTACTGTTACAGCCAACGATTATACCGCTATCTCTACCATTGGCTTTTACCATGCTGGCGGGTAAACGAGAGTTGTATTTTTTATTTTTTGTACGTTTATTTTTACTTCTGGATTTTTTACTAGTGATTTTTTTAGACTTGTTACGGATAGAAGAGCTACCTTTAGATGTAAAGCTTGACTTATATGCGCCAGATTTTTTTATTCGGTATATTTTTAATAGTTTATTACTAGAGCCTTTAAGACGCTTATCCGTTAATACGGTTTTGCCATCTTTGGTTAAGTATTTAAACATATCTGCAGAAGTAAAGGCGCTACTGAATATGAATAATGCACATAGAAATGTTTGGATAAGTCTTTTGAATCTCATATTCTCTATCATCTAAGGATTTATTATTTTTATTTGGGTTTATGTAGACAAGCTCCTTGTGATTGATACTAATTTGTAAATTACCCCGTGTCTATTACGTTAAGACGAATGGAAGAGGTATTTTAATGAGAAAAACACATTAAAATACCTTAAAATAACCTTTTATATTATACCACCCCCCCTCTTTTTCGACGATTTGTACGAGAAATGGTTGGTGCATCAACGCTCTGACAACCTTTGGCACTACAAACATGGCAATAAAGCAGCTTCCACCCCATTTAGTAAACCAAATAGCCGCAGGCGAGGTGGTAGAACGCCCAGCGTCTGTCGTAAAAGAGCTTTTAGAGAATGCTATTGACGCAGGTTCAACCAAAATAGAGATTGATATAGAGCAGGGCGGCGTAAAACGCATTCGAATTCGAGATAACGGCAAAGGCATCCCCAAAGAAGAATTATCTTTGGCGCTAAGTCGTCATGCCACCAGTAAGATTGCTTCTTTAGATGACCTTGAACACGTTGCATCATTGGGTTTTCGGGGTGAAGCATTGCCAAGTATCGCATCTGTCTCACGGTTGACTGTCAGTTCAAAAACAGAAGATAGCGAACAAGGTTGGGCGTTCTCTCCACAACACACGGATGACGGGCAAGAGGATTTTGTCGAGCCAGAACCCGTAGCACATGCCAAAGGTACAACGATTGATGTACGTGACTTGTTTTACAATGTGCCAGCACGTCGTAAATTCTTAAAAACGGAGAATACCGAATTTAAGCATCTTGCTGATGTGGTTAAAAAAATATCATTGAGTAACTTCCAGATTGGCATCACCTTGCGCCACGGACAACGTAGCGTATTAACGCTTCAACCGGCAAAAGATCGTATGGGTGCAGACAGGCGTGTCGCCGATATTTGTGGCCCTGCATTTATGGAGCAATCACTCTATTTGGATTATGAAGCGGCAGGCTTAAAGCTCTGGGGTTGGGTCGGCTTGCCTACATTTTCTCGTTCTCAAGCAGACTTACAATATTTTTATGTGAACGGGCGGATGATTCGAGACCGCCTTGTGACTCATGCGGTAAGGCAAGGCTATAGCGATGTACTCTATCACGGCAGGCATCCCGCTTATGTGCTGTTTTTAGAAATGGCGCCCGAAAAAGTCGATGTAAACGCTCATCCAACAAAACACGAAGTACGTTTTAGAGAAGGGCGTTTAGTGCATGACTTTTTGTATCGCACATTGCACAAAGCATTGGCAGATGTACGCCCGAATGTAGACTCTTCACAAATGGATGCGCCTGATTTACCCGAGCAGGCGAATCACTCGGCATCATTTCAATACACGCCTACGCAACAAAATTTGAGTATTCCTGTTTCAAACAACAATAGTAATAATCCAACAGGGTTTCAAAGAGAGCAGGGTGGACAAGTTGCCGAACAGATGGCTGTTTATGGGCGAATGCACGAGTCTCCCGATAGTTTTCAACGCTCACAAATAGGGCAATCAAAACTACCACCGCTTTCTGAAGATTTCTCTAAACGGATGTCAGCCCAAGTCACAGCATCAATGCCTGTAGACTCATCGCAAGAGACAGGGCAAGTACCACCGTTGGGTTTTGCCGTCGCCCAATTGCACGGAATTTATATACTGGCAGAAAATGCAGAAGGCTTGGTCGTAGTCGATATGCACGCCGCACACGAGCGCATCACCTATGAGCACTTAAAAAACAGTATGTACGAGGATACTGTGCGCTCACAGCCGTTGTTAGTACCCAGTTCTTTAGCAGTTAGCCAAAAAGAAGGCGATTGCGCCGAAGAATTTGCAAACACGTTCGAAAAGCTAGGTTTTGAGCTAAACCGCCTAGCACCTGAAAAGTTAGCTATTCGGGCAGTGCCAAGCCTGTTAAAAGACTCAAATGTAGAACAACTGGTACGCGATGTACTCTCCGATCTGCTAGAGCACGGCACTAGCCAACGTGTCGAAGAGGAGATTAATGAGATATTATCAACGATGGCTTGTCACGGATCAGTTCGCGCCAATCATCGTTTAAGCATTCCAGAAATGAATGCGCTGTTGCGCGATATGGAAAGAACAGAGCGAAGTGGGCAATGCAATCATGGCAGGCCAACGTGGACGCAGATGAGTATTGATCAGCTGGATAAGTTGTTTATGCGTGGGCAATAAATTGTAATTAGGCTAGGGTATTTTTTTGAATAAAATAATAAATACGATCACCCACTATCTTTTTACTTTGATAGTGTTGGGTTATATCTTTTACGAAGAGTTAGTGTGGGAGCGCTTTGCAAAACCCATTGTGCGTTATATTCAGTCTTTGGAGCTATTGAAGCGTTTAGATGTTTACCTTCAAGGTGTCAATGGCACGGTGATTTTAATAGCATTTGTTATTTTGTTTTTGATAACAGAAATCCAAGGAATTTACGCAGGCACACTTTTACTAAGAGGGCATATCTTCCTTTGGGTTGTTATTTATGCGGGTAAAATCCCTATAGCCGCTTTTACATTTTGGTTGTTTCGAGCAACAAGACCCAAATTGATGGCATTTTCGTGGTTTAAAAAAGCATTTAATTTCGTGATGCGTATGATTGATTGGATCAAGGATACAGACACCTATAAAAACATCAAAACAAAAGCAAGCGAAGTCAAAATATATATAAAAAATAACTATTTATCGAGCGATGATACAACTAAGGAAAAATTCATGAAGATACGTCGTCGTTTAAAAATTCGCTTAAAAGAAGTTTTTAAAAAATGAGTTTGCCACCTGCCATTTTTATTATTGGGCCGACTGCCTCGGGTAAAACAGGCTTGGCAATGAAGCTCATGGAGCACTTTCCTATTGAGTTGATCAGTGTTGATTCTGCCTTAATCTATAAAGATATGGATATTGGTACGGCAAAGCCAACAGCTGAAGAGTTAGCCATAGCGCCACATCGCTTAATTAGCTTTCTTGATCCATCACAATCGTATTCTGCGGCTGATTTTCGTAAAGATGCTTTGCGTGAGATGCAAGAAATCACGGAAAAAGGAAAAATTCCTGTGTTGGTGGGGGGCACAATGTTGTATTATCGCGCGCTAGAAAATGGGCTAGCCGTCTTGCCTGAAGCAGCCCCTGAAGTGCGTAAAAAGTTATCAGATGAGGCAGAAGAAAAAGGCTGGGATGTTTTGCACCAACGCCTTATTGAGGTTGACCCTGTAGCAGGGCAACGAATTCACCCTAACGATAAACAGCGTATTCAACGCGCCTTAGAAGTTTTCGAGTTAACAGGTAAGCCATTAACAGAGTTACAAAAAGAAGCGCAATTAGATGCATTGCCCTACCGCTTATTAAAAATAGCGTTAATTCCTGAACGGGAATGGATACGTGATTTAG
>Ga0256839_1004708_pt1 | contig 13120 bp, 14 predicted proteins | sample 354166metaG_FD_185968 | JGI IMG/M metagenome (GOLD analysis project Ga0256839, IMG submission 185968) | Hydrothermal vent microbial communities from Mid Atlantic Ridge, Atlantic Ocean - 354-166 | ecosystem: Environmental > Aquatic > Marine > Hydrothermal vents | place: Atlantic Ocean: Mid... | reverse complement strand
AGACTTTATGGATAAGCTGCGTAAAACAGGTGATTCCATTGGTGCATCTGTGACCGTTGAAGCCAAAGGTGTGCCTGTGGGTTTGGGTGAACCTGTGTTTGATAGATTGGATGCCGATTTAGCCAAAGCTATGATGAGTATTCAGGCCGTCAAAGCTGTAGAAATCGGTGATGGCTTTGCTTGTGTGGAAGCACGAGGTTCTGAGTTTGGTGACGCAATTCGTAAGGATGGTTTTCAAAGTAACCATGCAGGTGGTGTGTTGGGTGGTATTTCCAATGGCGATACCATTCATGTGCGTATGGGTTTAAAACCAACATCATCGATTCTAAAACCGCGCCCAACCATTGATATTCACGGTAATGAAACGGAAATTGTCACCAAAGGTCGCCACGACCCATGCGTGGGTATTCGCGCCGTTCCCATCGCTGAGGCTATGCTTGCGCTAACCCTTGCCGACCATCTTTTGCGTCAACAAGCCAATAAACTTTGATAAATCATATATACTTTACGCTTAATATATTCTTGGGAGGGATAGTATGAAAAAACACATGATTGCAGTTTCTATACTTTTAGCAGGACTGACTTCTACACAAGCGGTTGCAGAAGAAGGGGCTTTTAATATCGGTTTAGCATCCAAATCATTGGTGATTGTGACTGATGATGGTTTTGCTACCAACACTTTTACATGGGTAGGGCTTGCTCTTAGTGCTGGTTACGATTTTACCAATTATATCTCGCTTAATGGAGCATTGTACACTTTAGTTGAAACGGCTGATACAAATAGCGAGATGTCAGGTTTTGATGTTGATATTCGATTTGGTCCAAATGGTTTGGGCTTCATATATTACGGCTCACTAGGCTATTTTAGTGATACTTGGAATGGCTCAACCTTAGGTGTTTCACAAGGTTACAGTGGTGGTTCTTTAGGGCTTGGTATAGGTTATAATTGGGAAAATGTTAACCTAAACTGGAACATGTTTACATTCCGTTCCGCATCAGATTATCAAGGTTCGAGTACATCAGATTATACTGTTGGTTCTAGCTCATTGGGCATAGCTTACAGGTTTTAAGTCATACTTCTTGGCAGTAAGCCGGCTTTCAATCTGCTTTGTTGTGACACTCAGAAACGCCACCAAGGCTTTTCGAGTTTACGCTGGCATGTTTTGAGTTGGGTGTAATACATGCCTGCCCTGCGTTTGACCTTTTGCGCTACTTTAATCAACCACGGTTTCTTTAAGTAGGTTTTTCGCTGAAATCCACCATGCCCTTCGTGGTAAGCTAAATATTGATTGTAGGCATCCCACTTGGATATGCCCAAGGTGTTATATGTGTAATTGCCGTACCAGCCAATAAAGTCAGTCACATCTTCAAAGTCATCACGGTTGGCACTGCGGTTGCCTGTTTTTTCTTTATACCAGTTCCATGTTCCATCTTTCACTTGAGCATAGCCATATGCTGAAGATTTATATCCCCAAGGAATAAACCACAATAAATAGTCTTTGGGTGGTCGAGCTTTGGCCATAAAGCGAGACTCTTGGTGAATAATGGCAAGTTGCACATGAATAGGCACCCCCCATTTTTTGTAAGCATGTTTGGCATAGGCATACCAGCTGCTTTTTTCTTCAAAAATAGCGCAGCTATTATCCATGTTTTGTGGTGGCTTCTTAGCACAGCCTGCGACAAGCCATAAACTCAATATCAATATGGTGAATTTCGTCCACTTCATGCCGCTATTGTGGCAGCCCAACAGGGTGTTTGACCATGATTTTTTCAAAAAGTTCACTGTGCCAACGGCGGAATATATAGGAGATGGGCAGCATCAGGAAAGTATACCGACTTTCAGCCTTGCCTTCAATCTTATTGAGGCGTTAGCGTTGGGCATGAGCCAAAAAGATACGCTGTTTATGACCAAAGGTGGTCAACCATTTACCTTCGATGCGGATGTGTCGAAAGTGTTTGAAGATATGATTCAACGCTCTGTACCTGGATATGGCTTGACGCTGCAAATGATTTCAGTGATTGCTGGCTTGTATGCGCAGGAAAACAGCAAGCTTTATGATTTGGGTTGCTCTTTGGGCGCATCCACGCTGGCTTTGGCGCATGGGATTAAGGTGCAAGGTTGTGAAATTATTGGTGTGGATAATTCGCAAGCTATGCTTGAGCGGTGCACAAGGCATATTTCGCGAAGCCCTGTGCCTATCGTATTCAAGCAAGATGATATTCAAAATGTTGATATTGAAGATGCTTCGGTGGTGGTGTTGAACTTCACCTTGCAATTTATTGCCAAAGAAGAGCGTATGCGTTTACTTCAGAAGATTTATGCGGGTCTGCGTCAGGGTGGGGTTCTTGTTTTATCAGAAAAGGTTTGTTTTGCAGATGATGTTGTGCAACAGCAGCATATTGCACTGCATGAAGCTTTCAAAAAATCACAAGGCTATTCTGAACTTGAGGTGAGCCGAAAACGCCAATCGTTAGAAAATGTGTTGGTACCTGAGTCTATTTCAGCGCATCATGCGCGCTTAGAAGCGGCAGGATTTAGTCAGGTGCAAATATGGTTTCAGTGTTTTAATTTTGTGTCCATATTGGCATACAAGCATGAATACATGAAGTGAGGCAGACATGTTTGGTATTTGGGAAGATATTAAAACAGCATTTGAGCGCGATCCAGCAGCTTGTTCTGTTTGGACTGTACTTACTTGCTACCCTGGGCTTCATGCCATTTGGTTTTATCGTTTTGCGCATGTGTTTTGGAAAATCAAGCTGTATTGGGTTGCGCGATTTATCATGCACATTGCGCGTTGGTTGACGGGTATTGAGATTCATCCTGGAGCTACGATTGGTCGTCGTTTTTTTATTGATCATGGTATGGGTGTTGTGATTGGTGAAACCACAGAAATCGCTGATGATGTTACACTTTATCATGGTGTAACGCTTGGTGGCACAACTTGGGTGGCGGAAAAGCGACATCCAACATTGGCTAAAGGTGTGGTTGTTGGCGCAGGCGCAAAAGTTTTAGGGCCGATTACGATTGGTGAGCAATCGCGGGTGGGCTCGAATGCGGTGGTGCTTAAAGATGTGCCTGCGCATAGCACGGTGGTGGGTATTCCAGGGACAGTGGTAGGCAAAACCGATACCATGCTTGAGGATGGAAAAATCAATCTGGATCACCACCTGATGCCCAACCCTGTGGCAGAAGCAATCAAGCATGTGTTACAGATGGTTGATGATGTCAATGCACGGGTAGACAATTTGTATGAGATGGATAGTCAATCGAGCAAGGTGCAATCCAAGCACGAGGAAGCCATTGTGCAAGATATAAAACAAGAGCATGATAGAATTCAAAAATTTCTGGATGGTGAGGGGATTTGATTGCAATCAGGTGTTGCTGTATTGCAAATTGAGTGGTGACATTATAAATCTGGACGCTAAAGTGCGCCATCCTTATCGGAGGTATTGATTACATGGCAACAGTTATTCGCTTACAACGCGGTGGACGCAAAAAACGCCCTTTTTATGCGGTAGTCGTAATGGATTCACGCAGCCGTCGTGATGGTGCATTTATTGAAAAAGTGGGGTATTTTGACCCTTGTAAGGATCCAGAAGTTATTGAGCTGGACTTGGATGCGATTAAAAAGTGGACAGATACTGGTGCGAAAGTATCTGACCGTGTCGCATACCTTATTAAGAAGTTTTCTAAGTCTTAATTGCTATACATCGGCGACATTCTTGGCTCACATGGGCTGAAGGGTTCGCTTATTGTGTTTTCACATACCCGGCCTGCCAACGCAGTTGCCGGGTATTTGCGTTGGTACATCGGAAAAGATGAGGATAGCGCGCAGGTATATGATGTGGTGGCCTGTCATCAGCATAAAAAGCGTATCCTTGTCAAGCTTAAAGGTGTTGACAGCATTGAGCAGGTTGAGTTGCTAAAAGGTTTAAAAATCTTTGTGCCTGAGCATGATGTTGAAATTGATGATGATGAGTTTCTTTGGCATGATTTGATTGGTTGTACCGTGTTTGACCAAGATGGCAACAAACTGGGCAAGGTTTCAGCATTACATGACTATGGGGCACAAGATAATCTGGAAATCCAAACCACATCAGATATGGAAGTGTCAGGTGAGTGGTTGCTGCCTTTTATTGAAGATGTGATTGTTGATGTGGATCTGGATACGAAGGTGATTCGGGTGTGTTTACTGGAAGGAATGGAAGTGTGTTTTTCATCCAGGTCTTAACCTTGTTTCCTGAGTTTTTTGACTCACCGTTGCGTTGCTCCATACCTAAACGGGCAATCGCTGATCAATTAGCCAAGGTGGATTGCATCCAAATTCGTGATTTCGCCACAGGCAAGCATAAGCATGTTGATGATGCACCTTATGGTGGTGGGCCAGGTATGCTGATGAAGCCTGAGCCTGTGGTGGCGGCGATTCGGGAAGCTAGGCAACGCCAGCCTGGTACGCATGTGGTGATGCTCACACCAACAGGCAACAAGTTTACTCAGGGCAAAGCATTGCAATATATCAAAAAAGAAAGTGTTACTTTGTTGTGTGGGCGTTATGAAGGCTTTGATGAGCGTATTGCTGATTATGTTGATGAAGAGTTGTCGTTGGGTGATTATGTGCTTTCGGGTGGTGAGCCAGCGGCAATGTGTGTGATTGATGCTATGATTCGCTTGCTACCAGGTGTGTTGGGTAGTGCTGAATCGGCAGTATTGGACTCCTTCACTGAAGATGGGATACTGGATTGGCCACACTATACCCGACCTGAAGTGTTTGAAGGTAAGGCTGTGCCATCTGTATTGTTGAGTGGTGATCATGCCAAAATTGAAGCATGGCGGCTTGAGCAGGCAAGGCTTCGTAGTCAAAAGTATAAAAGAGAGGGTTAACGATGCATTTGGGTGTGAATATTGATCATGTGGCGACTATTCGCCAAGCACGAGGTACTACTTACCCTTGCCCTATTCAGGCGGCAAAAGATTGTTTGGAAGCTGGTGCAGATGGTATCACAGCACATTTAAGGGAAGATCGCCGTCATATTCAAGATAAAGATATGGAAATCTTGGCAGCCATGGCAAAGGCAGGAGAGTTGCATTTAAACATGGAAATGGCGGCTACTGATGATATGGTAGCGATTGCTTGCCAGCTAAAGCCTCAGGCTGTGTGCCTTGTACCTGAAAAACGCGAAGAGCTAACCACGGAAGGGGGGCTGGATGTAGCCGCTCATATCAGCCGCCTTACTGCTATTGTGGCGCGTTTGAATGACGCAGGTTGTACAGTATCCATGTTTATCGACCCTGTCGTCAAGCAAATTGAAGCAAGCAAAACCATTGATGCAACTGTGGTTGAACTGCATACAGGGCATTACGCCAATTATTCAGGCGAAGCACAAGTGGCTGAGCTGCAAAGTATTCAAGCAAGTGCAAAGTACGCGGCAGACTTGGGTTTGGTTGTCCATGCGGGGCATGGTCTGACTTTGGCAAACACCAAGCCCATGGTCGATATTGCCGAGATTGAGGGTTTGAATATTGGTCATGCCATTATAGCAGATGCGGTTTTTGTGGGCATGAAGCAAGCCACTGCAGCATTTAAGGCGTTGATGCAGCGCTGAACCATACCCATACTTTGTGCCCTAAAATAGAGGGTTGACACTACAATTGTTGGCGATAATGTTCGCCGCGTCTGAAACGACTATGTCCCCATCGTCTAGTCGGCCTAGGACACCGCCCTTTCACGGCGGCAACAGGGGTTCGAATCCCCTTGGGGATGCCAGTTAACCCCAGTTATGGAAACATAACTGGGGTTTATTTTTACCCTATCTCCATTCAGTTCAACATTCTTTATGGTAGAGTTTCCTCAAAAAGTGTTGCCCAAGGTTTTATTCAAATTGGAAGTGAGGCTTTAGCCTCGCCTTTCTGAATCCACATGCAAACTTTAGCTGTTTCTTTGCTAAAACACTTAAACCTATTCAATGTGAGGCTAAAGCTTCACTGCTCTACCTAATGCAGATTTACGCACCTTTTTCATCCAAATGATAGTGCCGTGAAGATTGACTCTCCAATGACATCGTAATATCACGCAGGCTTTTACGCTCTCCAAGGTGACCTGTGAGCAATGCAACAAACTGTGACCACCTTGGCAAGGTATCGCTTCTGCGCTTGCCATCATGAGCCTTACTCAATAAATCAAGTTTATGTCTAGGTGGATTAAACTCAAAAAGTCGCAAGTTATTGATGTACCAAGATAATATCTCGTTTCTGCTGTATTGGATACAAGGTTTTCGGAGTATTTGATACAAAATGTGTGCATGTCGTTTGAGTTTGACTCGATAGTGCAACATTCGTTCTGTAAATGCATTTAGTAAGCAGCTATTGGAGGGGTGATAGATGAGTTTATTGCAATCTATATTAATGGTAAATATTGACGAATAGTCTTTATTATGTGAATCTTATAGGTATGAATTTACCAATAGATATGCAGCAGTTGTTGAGTGGGCCTGCTGAAACTCAGAAACGATTGGGGCAAAAGGCTAAAGATTTGCGCCTTTTTCAAGGGTTGAAGCGGGTGACATTGAGTGAAAGAAGTGGTGTGTCGCCAGAAACGATTCGTAATTTTGAACAAACTGGAAAAATAACCTTAGAAAACTTTCTCCGCATTGCCTTTGCCTTGCATGAAGAGCACAAGCTGAACGACCTGTTTGAGCTACCCGAAATCGCTTCATTGCAAGAGATAGAAAAGCGCAGTAAGCCGTTGCCCAAGCGAGGTAAGCGATGAGCGAACTTCATGTTTATTATAATGGTCACAAGCATCACCCCTTACTTGTTGGTCAACTGGCAACTTTTAAGAAGAAAATATATTTTGAATATGATGCCGCTTTTTTAGAAGCTGGGTTAAATCTATCACCCTTTTTATTGCCCATGAAATCAGGTGCACAAACACCACAAGCCAGTAACCCTTGGCAAGGATTGTTTGGCGTGTTTAATGATTCTTTACCCGATGGTTGGGGATTGTTGCTGATGGATAGACACTTAAAGTCATTGGGCGTGGATGTGCAATATTTATCGCCCTTAGATAGGTTGGCGTATATTGGTAGTCGTGGGATGGGGGCATTGAGCTATAAACCTGCAAAGCGTATGCATACGGCAGGCTTTGATATTGATTTAAGTGAGCTGGCTACAGCTGCTATTACGATTTATGAAGGGCAAACAAGTGAATGTTTGGCAGAGATGGCGCAAGCTGGTGGTTCACCAGGTGGAGCAAGACCCAAAGTGTTGGTGCATACCAAGGATGAACACTTGATTTCAGGTGATAGGCAAGTGCCAGAAGGTTATACGCCTTGGGTGGTCAAGTTTTTTTCTGCTCAGGACGCACCTGAAACAGGGCGTATTGAGTATGCCTATTCATTGATGGCAAAAGCTGCGGGTATCATTATGCCAGAAACACGCTTGTTTGAAGATAAACATGGCAATGCATGGTTTGGTATTCAACGCTTTGACCGTGTAGATGGTCAGCGCATTCACATGCATACGCTGGGTGGATTGGTGGATGCTGATTTTAGAATGCCATCACTGGACTATACGGAGGTATTGAAGGTGACGCAGGCATTGACGCGACACGCCAAAGATGTGGAGCAGGCGTTTCGGGTGATGGTGTTTAATGTGTTGGCAAAAAACAGAGATGATCATTCCAAAAACTTCTCTTTTTTGATGGATGAACATGGTGAATGGCGGTTAGCCCCAGCCTATGATTTGACCTACTCTCAAGGCATCAATGGTGAGCATACCACATCTATTGCAGGTGAAGGTAGGGCTCCAACGAAAACACATATGCTTCAAGTGGGTGATACAGTTGGGTTAAAGCCGAGTGCAATGGAAGCCATGATTGAGGATGTATCTGTGGCACTAAACAGGTGGGATGATTGGTGTGATGTGGCGGGAATTGCTCAAGGGAAACGGAATGTCATCGTCTGAAAATGGTGTTGATAGGATGTTTATCTTTATTATGTGCGACACTATATGGCGCATGGGCTTGTAATATGTTGCCTAAACATGAAAGTGTATGAGGAGAGGTTGTTATGAATGGAGAAATGAAAGATAAGTCAATGGATGGTGCTTATCAAATTGATGGGTTTGATGTGTTGGACTGTGAAACTTCTAAGAAATGGTATATTCGAGAAATTTTAGATGTTACTTCAACTGAGTTTGAGCGGTCGGAGCTGACCCATGAAAAGCGAATCGAGATAGTTCATGCATTAGGTCTTTCATGCTTGGAAAGTGTTTTGAATCAGTGTTTTAAGGAGTCTCATCCCAGCTATTCTGCTGCAGATGAAGTAAAGCTATTTGCTCAAGTGGTTGGGCTACACGCGCAGGGAAAAACAACTTTATCAGATGAGGAGTGTTTCCAACTAACGATGGAAGCGCGCTTAAGAAAGGCGATGGCTTCTCAAGCATTACGGAATAATGATTAAGTGATAAGGAATCAATATGAGAGAGAAATTAAGCTTGGTCTTAAAGGGGTTACAATGCAGTAAGCTGTTTTAGTTCGATGGCAATTGTAATGTGTGTATAGGGTAAGGCATGATACTGATTTGGGACATAGGGAGTAGTTTAGAATGGTAAATGATAATATTTATGAATGGGTGCCTTTTTTTAAAGAGTTATCAGGTAAGCTAGGAGATTATAAAGAAAGGCAGAAAGAACTTGTGGAACTTTTAAATGTTGCACGAAAAGAATGTGGATTGAAAGAGGTTTGGGATAAAGACGGTACAGAACAAGTAATTCCTCTAGATGAGATAGACCCTTTTACATTTTTTTCATTGATTATGACAACGGGGGTGGATAAGCGCTCAACCCAGCTAGAAGTTATTGCTAAGAAGCTAGGAATGCAATCTCATGTGCCTAAATCCTTTAATGGCGTTCCCAAAGTAAACCCGCAAAGAGCAATGCTGTTTCGGTTTTTAAACGATCGAGACAACAAAGATATTCCTCTATTGTGGGACTTTTACGAATCGGCTAAGTTGGATAGACTTTCCAGTAAACAGTGGGATAGTATTTTGGAACTTTGGGGGGTGGCTCTACCAAGACTTACTGAAATGTTGTTTTGTTGTTTCCCTGAAAAGTTCTTACCATTTAATAGCCCAATAGTGAAGTACCTTAGCTCAATTGATGAGTTCACAGATGAAATAAAAAAAATTAAGAAAGAAAAAAGTTTTGAGGCTTATCTAATGTTATTAGAGCATTGTAAGGCATATTTCGATAAGCCATTTGCTCAGATATCTGACTTAGCTGGAAAGTTTACATCAGGATCCCCTAATAATGCTGATAAACAAAGAAATATTGAAAAAGAACAAGGAAGTTTAGGAGAGGGAAATAGGAAGAACACTGGAAAGCCTGTTTTGAATCAAATTTTATATGGTCCTCCTGGCACAGGGAAAACCTATAACACTGTAAGAAAAGCTGTTGAAATATGTGATGGCAAAGTTTATAGCGATTATAATGCTGCGAAAGCTCGATATAAGGATCTGAAAGAAAAAGGGCGTATTGAGTTTGTAACCTTTCATCAGTCCTATGGTTATGAAGAGTTTATTGAAGGGATCCGCGCAGATACTGACGAAGGAGAAATCAGTTATAAAAAAGAGGATGGAGTGTTCAAAAGGCTTGCAATAAACGCACAGTTCGATGCGAGTGTGAAAGAAGGTGCGCAGTCTAAGTCATTAGGGTTTCATGAACGATACGGGAAGCTTGTTGCAGCTTTTAATGATGATGAAGAGCTAATCCTAGACTCTAAGACTGATAAACCTATTGCGGTAAAAACTATATCTAAAAGGGGAAATCTCCACTGTTATCATGAAGGTAGCGACAAACGCTATACCGTAAGTAAAGATAGATTGAAAAAGCTTTATGACCAGTTTGATACCTTGGATAAGCTGAACAAGGTTACAAACCTAAACAAAGAGTTCTCGGATGTGATAGGTGGAGCAAACCAGACAACATACTGGAGTGCTTTATCTTATATGTTGAAGCTTCAAGGTGCTAACAGTGTTCAGGAAAATAGTTTTGAAGGCAAGCTTGACTATAATTCAAAGAAGGCTTGGCTTAAAGAACAGGGCTCTTGTGCTTTAGTGAAGCAACCAAATAACTATGTTTTGATCATTGATGAAATTAACCGTGGGAATTTGTCTAAAATCTTTGGTGAGTTGATTACTTTGATTGAGGAGGATAAGCGACTTGGCGCAGAGCATGAGATGACTGTGCGGTTACCTGTGTCGGGTGATGAGTTTGGTGTGCCATCTAATTTGCATATTATCGGAACGATGAACACGGCAGATCGCTCGATTGCCATGATGGATACTGCGTTGCGCCGTAGGTTTGCATTTGAAGAAATGATGCCTGATGCAGAGGTGTTTGATGACTTTGGTAATAACGGTATTATTAATGTTCAATTGAAAGACGATGCTTCATTTGAATTAAATCTAAAGGACATGTTGAATAAAATAAACCAACGCATTGAAGTGCTTTATGATAGGGAGCATACCATTGGGCATGCTTATTTTATGCCTTTGAAAGAAAATCCTACGATAGATAAGTTAAGCTCGATTTTTAAAAATAAAGTTATTCCATTGCTTGCAGAATATTTCTTTGAAGATTGGGAGAAGATACGCATGGTTCTTGGGGACAATAAAAAGGAAAATTCCAAGCATCAATTTGTGATTGAAAAAGAAAGTGTGAAATATAATGACCTTTTTGGCCCTAAAGTAGATCTTGGTTCTGATGATGAGCGCAAGGTTTATGAGCGCAATCCAGAAGCTTTGAAGCATGCAGAAAGTTACTTTGGTATATATAGTGAAGTCTCTTAAATGAAGCAGGTAACGCTTCGTGAGTATGATTATTTAACGGTTGGTGAGCTTGGCAAAAAAGTACCGAGGGGTCGGCGGCTGGCTGTCGCTATCCCTCAACCTGCTTTTGATTACCTTGAAGGCCTGCTGGAGCAAGAAGAAAGCAAACAGTATTTGGATGATCATACTTTATTTTTGAAGCGGAGAGGAAAACGATTATTTCAGGTACAAAGTTATGTGGGGGTATTGCAAACCCCATGTGGAACACAAATTGAAATACTTCCTAAAATATCGGATGCAACACCTGAAGGGAACGAAAGCTCTAGAAAAGTGCTGCTTCGTATGCTTCGTTACCTTAAAGGTGCAAAATTCAAACTGGGTGGTGATGCCAACTTGACTAAAGCACCCATGCACTTGCTTGAATTGTTTATGACTTACTTCTTGAAAGAGGTGAATACGCTTGTGAAGCGTGGTATTCGCTTGGGTTATGTGACAAGAGAGGAAAATCAGGCTTTTCTTAAGGGTAAGTTGTTAATCAACCAGCAAATTTGCGTAAACGCTGTGCAACAGCAGCGTTTCTTCTGCGCTTATGATGAGTATGAACCTAACCGTCCTGAAAATAGGCTGATTCATAGTGCGTTGCAAAAAGTGTCGAGGCTTAGTCGCAATGCGAATAATCAAAGGTTATGTCGTGAGTTGATGTTTGTGTTTGCGGATGTCCCAGTCTCAAAACATGTTCGCCAAGACTTTTCAAAATGCAAAGTCAATCGAGCGATGACTCATTATCAACACCCACTTGAGTGGTGTCGTTTAATCCTCAAGGAAGAAAGTACGGTATCTTCTGCGGGAAGTACCCAAACCATTTCTATTTTATTTCCCATGGAAAAAATATTTGAGGACTATGTTGCCGCCATGCTGAGAAAGAGTTTGGGTGAAGATGGCTACTGCGTGCAAACACAAGAAAGCCGTAAATATCTTTGTGTTTCTCCGAGAAAGTTCCAAATGAAGCCAGATATAGTAATTCGTAAAGGTGATGAATGCTGGGTGGCGGATACCAAGTGGAAAATGATAGATAAGCGAGAGGCTAAACACGGCGTATCTCAAAGTGATATGTATCAGCTTTATGCGTATGGTAAAAAATATAAAGAGGATAATTGCCAAGGTCTTTTTCTAATTTATCCTAAACATGAACAGTTTACCGAAGACAAAATATTTGTTTTTGAGGAGAAACTAAAGCTACAGTTACTTCCCTTTGATTGTGAAGCTCTAAGACAAAAAGGACATATAGATATGAAAATATCTTTGCAGAAAATGGTGTGCGACAATAAATGATGGAGCCTATGATTATGATAAATAAAACGACACTTTTTAAGGTCTAAGGAAGTTATTCAGATTAGTGATGTAATAATCGCAGTTAGTAGTCTATGGGTGATAAAAAATATCATTGAATATATCGAGTGTGCGAAGTTTAGTAGAGCGATTTCTGTTTCGGCTAGTAGTTTTCAAGGGTGAGTTACCTTGCTAACATGTGACCACAATAAAATTAAAAGGAAAATGAAAAATGAAAATGTTTAAGCACCTTACAATGAATGATGTACAGTTAGAGGAGTTTCCATTTAAGCGAGAGTTATCAATGGAAGCGTACCTTATTGAAAATGAGGGCGTTCTAAAATTAGATTCTGACACATTTTCTGATGTAAGTATTGTTGTAGATGAGTTTACCTTAAAACAAGGTCGAATTGATATTCTTGCCACATATTCGGAAGAATACATAGCTATCATAGAATTGAAGTTGGGTGAACTAAATCAAAACCACCTTACGCAGCTTGAAAAGTATCTACAAAAAGAGAATCAGAATCAAATCTTAGAAAAGTACCCTGATATTCTTAACACAGAGGTTTCATTGACACCTAAATGGGTTGGTATTCTTGTAGGAAGTTCTATTGATCCAGATTTAGCAGAAAAAATAACAAAGGGGTATTCATCTGATGGTACGCCAATATTTGCTTTGACAATAAAACGATTTCGAGGCTCAGATGGAAGTGTATTTGTAATCACAGATACATTTTTTAATAAAAATAAAACACAAGACACCACAAAATATTTATTTGAAGGCAAAGAATATGGTAAAGGAAGGCTTGTGCTGGCTATCCTTAAGGATTATTGCTCTAAGAATAATAAAATCACTTACGCAGAATTAGATCAAGCGTTTCCTAAAAAGTGTCAAGGTTCTAGTGGGGTTTTTGCTATGCTAGATGAGGCAAATACAGTGTTTGCATCTACTGGCAGA
>Ga0256839_1004707_pt1 | contig 13130 bp, 20 predicted proteins | sample 354166metaG_FD_185968 | JGI IMG/M metagenome (GOLD analysis project Ga0256839, IMG submission 185968) | Hydrothermal vent microbial communities from Mid Atlantic Ridge, Atlantic Ocean - 354-166 | ecosystem: Environmental > Aquatic > Marine > Hydrothermal vents | place: Atlantic Ocean: Mid... | reverse complement strand
CGTTATCAAACACATATACCCTATTACTTTCAAATCCATCTCTCGTAAGTTCAACTCCAACGCAATATTCGTCTTCACCTACACCCCAAGGATCACAAACATAAGTAAATTCTAACATCTTAAGCTCCAGTACTAAATTCTAGGAATAATTTTTGGAGTAATGTTAAACGTCTTTTCACAATAATCAGCACCAGTATCATAAGTCGCAGAAAAAGACAAGATTAGGTTTTGCGAACTAACTTCCTTTGGAAACGGCGATGGTAAGTTTGTGTGAAGCAAAACCGTATCTGTTCCATTACCAAGAACTACTGTTGCTGACTCAATTTTAATATCCACTAGAAAATCCTCCAGTCAGGACCAATTCTTACCTACCACCAAAATTTTACCACTAAAACCACAAAAGTCAACCCAAAATCCAAAAAAAGACGCCCGCAAAGCGAACGCCCATAAAATAAACCACAACAACTGCGATTAATAAGGATTAAAGCTCATCCATAGCTTCTTGTAATTCTTGTGGTGTTACTTGCTTTCCAGTTTCTAAGAGTGCGTTGACAACCTCTTTACCACTAGCCTTCCATTCACGTCGCCCAAGTTCTCGTCTAACCTTTCTCATCAAAAGTCTACGTTGGAGCCATGTTGGATTTTTAGCCATCTCGTATGCTTGCTGTCCACTCTTACGGCAGTCTTGAAAGGCCGCCAATAATTGAAGAATAAGCTCCAAGATTACACTAAACATAGCTGGATCGAACGCTTTGGTAGATTGTTTACCGAGATTACTAACCGCCTTTTCGTGTATAGATTCAATACTCATATTAGTACCCTCTTATTACATTGCGTTCAATAATAACCTTACGAGTACGCACAGGACGAACACGCTGAATTTCCAGTACCTTTTGGCGACGTACATCAACAACTCTACCATGAGAATTTCTGAGTACAACTACATCTCTTCTAACAGCCAGATTCGGCACTTCAACAATTCGCACAACTCTCTGAGGTTGAACAAACACATCTCGTTGAACAACAACATTTTGACGTACTACAACGCGCGATCTCGCTCTACGAAATCTTGAGAACAGTCCAGTTGCATGTACTTCGCTAACAGCAAACATAGACATAACAATTACCATAAATACTACGGCGAATCTTCTGATATTACTCATCGTTTTTCTTACCCTTCTGTTTAATTTCTTCGGCCTTTTGAATCATCCACAACCTAATTATTTCTATTTGATCGTCTGGTAAAGCTGGACCACCAAGAGGCATTAGCTTTTTACCTCTCTTCTTAAGGTTAATACCAGCCATCAAATCATACGTAATAACTCTATCTTCTAAGGATAAATCAGCTAGCCACTCGCCCTCATCATCTCTGCCTATCAATTGTAAGCCAGCTTTTTGAGAAGATGGTCCGTGACACGACATACAATGCTCTTTAAAAATTTCAAATACTTTGTTATTTAGAGGAACATCGTCTACTTTTGGAGTTGGAGTTGGCTTTTCTGGCTTTTCGGGCTTTTCTGGCTTTTCTGGCTTTTCTGGCACCTTAGGTTTTTGTGGCTTTTCGCCATCCTGAGAATTATCTGTTTTTTGTTTTATTACTTGTTCTAATAGCGATATTAATTTATCAACCTGTTCAGTTTGCTTTAGAAGTATATCTTTATCTCTAGCGTATTCTCTAGCGCGAAGCTCCTCAACAACAGTATAATATCCGTTATACCCAAGGAAATATTCAGCGTCAAACTCAACACGCTTCTGAATAATGTCTACTTCCTCTACAACATCAAAGTGGTTAACGAACGGCTCAACAATTACAGATCGTCTACCACAAAACCCGCCTCCATAGACTGTGGCAGGAAAAAATATTAATAGTAAAAGTATAGCTATCTTCTTCATTTTCTCCATCCCTAAAAAGAGTGTATCTTATTTATTATACACCGACCTCTCTAATAGTTCTTTGAAATTTTCTAGTTCGCCGAATAATTCCTCGGCTTCTTCTACTGTTATGATTTCTTCATTAAGATACCGCAATTTGACATACCCGTAATCTCCGTCCGAACAGTATACCTTGGCCCAATCTTTGTATATTTTTCCGTGGGGTAATAGCCAATATCCTGGGGATAATGTGGCAACGACCCTATCCTTGATTACTAAATCAACTGGGTGATGTAAATAAGGGTCTACTTGATATACACGTATGCGTTTTTCTGTTATAACTTCGTCTGTTATTACAGTTAGGCCATGCAACATAATCATTGCTTGTTGGAAAGCACCAGGAATACCATCTTTACCTGGAGACTCCCATATATTACGTGGTATTGGCTCACCAGTAGTTACCATTAATTTTAATCGTGCGCCAAACCTATACTTACTTTTTAGTATGGCGTTTTTAAGTTCGTTTGGCGTTACTCCACATTCGTATGCGGCGACTTCCAATGTTATAGGTTGTTCATATCTAGTTATGGCCCGTATATAATATTCACCATTAGTTTGAACGTCTAACCCGTTACATTTGAATACGGCCCTAGCAAATAGACGCTGATTATCCTCTATGGACTCCTTAAAGCGTTCTGAAAATAGATTTCTCTTTAGTCGGAGTGCGTCTCTCTTATCATACACCTTAAGGTTAGAACGAGTCCTAACAAACTCCATAAGTGTATTTTCTGATGGAATAGGGCCAGCAGCATGACAATCCAAACACGAAGTAGCCATGCGTACTCTTACATCACCTAATGCGTCTTTTGCGTGTCTTACGGCGATTGGATCACCAAAACTAATAAGATCACCCTTATCGTCTCTTAGGGCGTATACTTGTAATCCTAGTACATTACTTGCAAACGCTTCACCAGCATCAGAAACATCTGGCGGACCACCTATTCTATTGTTTAGAAAAAGCGATTCAAGATAGTCTCTCTTTCCGACTGGGTTCTTTACGTCATAGGTTTCATACATATACCCCAATTCAGTCCTATATCCAAACAACATACGGTTATGGCGTGCTACAGCATTACTTTTTGTTACTAATGTCCCAAATTCGTTACCTATTAAGCGTGATTTATTTAGGTCTAATCCCCAAGTTTTACGCCATTCGTCAATGGTTGTCGGAGTTTTAGTATTAGCATACAGAAGCGTAGAGTAAAAGTCTACATCAATATCATAATCAAGTTGTTTTCTATTGTCCATTACGTGCCTAATAAACCAATCTGCTCTTAAAACAGCATTTCCAGCTATTAGCCTAAGAGCCCCACTTCTATCGTGCGTCACAATTGGTTCGGCAAAATATCCATCCGCCGCACTAATGGTTTCCCATGCTTGCGGAGTCCAATTAAATTCTCTAAGATCAATCCACCATAATGTTTCACTATTTGGAACTCGTCTATATTCGACAAACTTCCCATTTTCAATTCGTGCTAATGGATAAAATGCACCAGCGTTTCCTACATCTGGATCGGTACTAATTCCGACCATAGAGTGCAATATAAACGATAGGGTTAATATAGTTTCTTGCCTAAACTCTGGTTTTATGGCATAGGTACTAAAAAACCTAAAAAACTGAGCTTCCTCTTCTGGGAACTTAGATAAAAATAGTATTGCGTCTTCAACTTCTGATTGTGGAGTCCTCAGTTTGTCTAATGGGTTAAACTCCATTACGTGTAGTGATGTGCCATTTTGTTTGTTATATTTATGGATTAATCTTTGTAGTCTACTATAGGCATCATCCTGAGAGTAGACATTAGTACAATATAATAGAATTAAGAGCGCAATTATTAGATTACGCATATTAATTATCCTATTTTAGAAACTCTATATCCTGGGATAGTAATTTTGTTTATTCGTCCATCTACCTTTATTAGTATGTAATCGTTGGACTTTGGCGGATCAGATGGTGTTGGGTCAGGAGTAGGCTTCGGTTCATTAATACCAACGGTCACAACAACCATATTAGACCAGCTAGACTCTACACCATTCTTGACAGCGCGCACCTTATATTGGTAAACCCCAGGCTTTTCTACAACGTCAGTAAACGCAGTATATCCACGACCAACAGTACCAACTAATTTTGTGTCACCAGTAGCCACACTCGTCCTAAAAATTTCAAATTTATCTTCTCCTCTGGAGTTGTCTTTCCATGACAATTTTACATTATAACCATCAACATTCGCCGAAAGACCTGACGGCGCTGGAACTTCCTCTGGCGGTTGTGGTGTTGGAATAGGGGTTGGGCTATCGGTTGGCTTACCATATAGACGCTGAATCCTGTTAATATCACCGACTTGTGGTTTAGAGATACCTGGCTTATAAAATGGAGCCATTAAGTCATTACTATCGCGTGAATGATCTAAACCAAGAAGGTGACCGATTTCATGGCACGCCACATTTAATAATAGTATACCGCGCGAAGATAAGTCTTTAACCCAAGTTTCGCCCTGGTCAAATTTACATAGAAGTTGACCTTCGTACGCGTTTGTGGGCGGGAGTTGTGCCCATGCTAAAGTTCCGCCACTTCCATCAAATCCATCAATTCGACCACGACCAACAGACATGATAAAGTTGGCTTTAGCCCTGCTAGTCGTAACATCAAATCTAAGGTTTGCAACTTTCGCCCATTGGTCAAATGCTTGTGCTATAATAGAGTCCCATGTACTTGCTGGTAAATCAGAATCGCGCTTATCAATATAGAATACTAAACTTTTTCTGCCCCACTTCCCTTCTAGTTTCTCTAGTTGTTCTTCCAAGGCTACCAATTTATGGTCTGGGCAGCCACATCGTGGCCATTTAGTCGCCATCCAGGTTTTTGGGCCTATAACTCCATCAATTACTAACTCTGCAACTTCTTGAAATATCTTTACTGCCCTTTTTACGCTTTCTATATCAATATTATCAAAGTTAATATATCCATATCTATATAGGTATTTTATTGTATCGTATATAGCTTCAATACTATCAAGACCATCTACATACTTTTCCATAAACTTTAACGTTTGATATTTATTCATTAGTTATACTCTCTCTAATATCTGATAATAAATTATTATATCCACAGCTACTATCAGCAAGCACTAGATCATCAGTTTCCAATAACATCTTTCTCAATTTTGGATTACTAAATTTGATATATAGCAAATCGCGCATAATATCAGACTTTAGATCATTATTCGTTGGTCTATGTGCTTGATATGCACTTTCTACGTTTGGATAAACAGTCCCACGATATTCTATTTTAGAATTATAGAAATTCGACAAAAATGAGTAATATCCGCCAAAATAACTTATACACTTATTTGCATAGGCAACTAGAATGTCACCGTGACAAGCCTTTGGGGCACACCAACAGCCCAATATCTTGTTTTTAAGTTCTGGTAAGGCAGAAAAAAGATGTGTATTAGTCTTAAGATAATTCCTATATTCGGCGATAGCTTCATGTCGAGAGCCAACCTTATATTTGGCCTTGGTATTTCTGTTGGCGATATGAGTAAACGGATTTCCCCATTTTGATGGGCGGCCAATGTAAACGTCGTATTTGTCTCTTTTACAATGAACTACTTTACTAATCAAATTCATTTTCCAGGTCTACTAGGTCGGCTACATTAATGTCTTCAATAAATAAATCTCCCACAACTCTATTAAAGCTGTGGGAGTCCATTAAATCATTTGGGCTGTTAGATGGTACGTACAAATATACAGACTTTTCTTCTGCTTCAGCCCTGTTTAGCAAATCTTCAAGTCTATTCTTTGATATTTCGCCGCTGCCGTCATCGTTGTGCAGTTCTGGAGCGTACACCCCTCTAAGTCTTACATGAAACTTTAGTGTTACTTCAACGGCAACGGTATCGCCATCAATTACGCGCTTAGGATTCACCTTCAAAATAAGTCCAGGCTTTATTCCTAGGCTTTTTAGTCGTTCTTTTTTTGGCACTATTCTCCATCCTACAATCTCGACACACAAATCGTCCTTTGTGCTTTCTGGTAGAAGTGGCCCCACACTTACAGACTGATACAACCTTCTTTTTTGTTCTCATCTTACTTTACAATGTACTTAACGTTGTCGATAATAAGCGTCTCGATAGTCCGATGGTCTACTTGTCGTACTCGTGATTCATCATGCTTATCTAAATCCTCAACCAAACTCCGTCCAAGTAGCGGTTCTGGCATAACTAATCTACCTCTTAGGGTTCTTCTTGTTCCGTTAGCCTTAGTAAATACAACAGTAAACGGCTTTCCATGTGAATTTACCAACATTTCTGCTGCCTTAGTCTTATTGACTCGCACCACCTTATCAAATCGGTCGGCAGAGGCAGCATTATCTATTAGTTCCCTACCAATAACAGCAAACGTCTTTTCATCTGGATCATCTAAGTCTTGCACAACTACCCTATTTCTATGTTCCTCAACGCTCTCTACTTTTCCCCAATAAATAAAAGACATAATATCACCATTACGCACATAATTGCGAGACCCGCTTTTAGTCTTTGTAGTCATTTACTTTCCTTCGCACTTGGTGGGACGAATTTACCATTTTGCAAACCATCCAAAATTTTCTGAAATTCCGTTGGTGACGCCGTAATAATAGATTCCAGCTTCCACTTTTTAACAGACGGAGATGTTGGTCTAAACAAACCTCTATACATAACACATTCAACTGTCGGTTTACTATTTGATCCTATTGATGAACTTATACGTATTTCTCTTGCGTCTGATAACCACTCACCATTAACAGCTATTACCAAGACCTTATTAATATCATCAGAGTTTATTACTAATATAACTTTATCTACCGTTTTAGGCGGAGGAGACGGCTTAGGTTGTGGTTTTGGCTGTGGTTTTGGCTGTGGTTGCGGTTTCGGCTTTGGCTTCTCCTCTTGCTTTGGTGCTGGTTTTGGTGCGGGTTGTGCTTTTGGCTTGTCTTCGCCGAAAACAGATATACACAAAATAAACACAATAAAAATGGCAAACACAAATTCAAATGTTCTGTAACTCATAATAACTCCTACTTATTCTCAAAAACCTCTCTATCTCTTACTGTACGCGGCCAACAAGCCCTGTCAAGCATTTCGGGGTCATAATGGGTTTGGGTTTCGACATAATTTTTGGCAATAATCTGCAACAATTTTTTCTTGTTTAAGTGGATCGTCGTTCTATATGTTCCATCGGAATACTTATGAGGAATTAATGGCCCACCAATCCAAATGCCAATATGCTCAGAAAACCACGTCACACCAATCCTATCTAAGTATGACTCTAATATCTTCTGTTCTTTTTTTGTAAGTGGTCGCCTATAAATGTCACGTTTCAGGGTTTTCCAATCAACTACGTGTTTTGTTAGATGTCTAACCTTCCAATGTAAACAAAGGCGCTGGTATGCTTCAAAACTCTGTGGAGACTCAACATTTTCCCTATTATTAAGTTCTTTTCTGCTATATTCTCTCCATAGTATTATCTGATCGAAATATTCAAGTCCATACTCATTATACATATGGTTTATTTCGATAGTGTCAACATATACTTTTTCAATGGTGACAGTAGAATTATTAGGATGAAGCAGAAAGAAAATAGATAATAGGGCAAGCATTTTTACACTCCATTTACGCGCCCCTTATGATTAATCCATAGTTCGCCTATATGAATTGCATAACAAGGAAGGAATTTTGTCCTGTGCCCATAACTGTCTCTCATTAGAATGTCATCAAGACCAGCATGAGTAGATTCTTCAAAATAAAATGGCCTGATGGACGAGTGCCACAACTGAAAAAACCCAGCCAATAAACAGATATGCTCTAGCGAATCAGAAATATCTTTGTTGGACTCTAATAGTTGCAAAAATTCATCTTCGTCTTTTACGCAGACTCTTCCGTAAAGTCCATAGATATAATCTTTATCAAGTTTGGTATTTGCCAGGACTTCTATGATTGATGGAAATAAATATGTGTCGGCGTCTACAACACATAACCAATCACTAGGTTGTGGGTCTAATTGCAAGATACCATCGTTGATGGCCTTACCCTTGCAGAATGGTCCATTCTCATAAATTCGTTCCGAAAAACAATAATCTAAACTGTATCTCTGACATAACTCAATTGTTTGCTTGTCTTCTGGTATTGTTACTATCAGCCATTTCTTAAAGATATACTTGTTCGGAAGTACTAAATTCAAATAGTCGGAGTAATTTACGCAAACTGTTATAGCGGTTATATTAATCATAAGTGCGGGCACACAGAATCGAACTGAGAATTACTGCTTGGAAGGCAGTCGTTATACCATTTAACTATACCCGCTTGGCTTCGCGTTTTTGTTATCCGATTTAGCACCCCACCAGGGAATCGAACCCCGATTCACAGTTTAGAAGACTGTTGTGTTATCCTTTACACCAGTGGGGCAAAATGTTACCTTAAATGGACACGAGGGGGAATCGAACCCCATGCACTAGATTGCAAGTCTAGCCGCTGACCCTCCAGCTTCTCGGCCCATTATGATATTGTTGTCAGCCTCAATCTGTTTTGAATCGTTACGTGTAGCGCACGACAAACATATATTTACACTACTTAAATATTCAGACGAAAACTCATCTATTATATTATTACAAATCTTACACTTATAATAGAGTACCATTATGATAATTGTCCACTATCTGGATCAACTTTTATTAGCTTGGCGTATATTGGCCAGTTATTTTCAAATAAACGCTTCATTGATGACTCAAGTAATATTTGTTCTTTTTTATCTAAGACAATGAAAAAGACTTTACCATTTATTTTTCGCCTAGATTCGTATACACGCATAAAATCTTCTGACAGCACGTTATAACTACCCCTCCAAAATAACCTGTGAACCGTTAACAGCAGCGACTTCTTGAGGAGTCGGAGTAACGATTCCATCATGATACTTCTCATTGTATTCGCGTGCTAGTTCTGGTTCAACTTCACACACTATAATTACGTGCTGTTTATCTACCTCAACAGCTCTACTGAAATCTCCTCCAATAAGCCACGGCCTCATTCCCACTGAATTAGCGCTGACTGGCATAAGAACAATTGGTTTAAGCAGAAGAAAAGTGTTATGGGGCGATTCTTCTACTTTAGCAATAACATGCTCGCCGTTTACAAACTTTACCAGCCTAATGTCGTTATTCATATTAGTCTCCCTTAAATGTCCTAATAATATGTAAACTGAATAATATCAGGTAATTTTTGGTGTCTCGCCTACGTGTCCTGCAAGCGAGACTGATTTAGTATTACACCAATTTCCATCTTCGCCCACTGTGTCCATTTAATTGGTTGATTAATCTATTGTGCGTCGTAATACCATTATACTACCCTCCCATATTTTTCCTGCCCAAGAGGGAGGGGCGGGAGCCGAACCCGCATCTACGCATGTTACCAACCAACTTCGATTGGGCAAATGGTGTCTGTAAGTTTAGAGCGATAGTCTAAATTTGTTGGCCTGCCTCTACTAATTGGGCTACCTCGCCATAATTTTGTGGTAGTGGCGAGGGTAGGATTTGCACCTACACTTTGGGCCATAATTAGACTTATGCTAAATCTAAACTTACACACGCTCTGGTGTTAATCTCCAAATACAAATGAAAGCAAGTTATTTGCTACCTGCTTCTGTTCAATCTCTGTAGTGTTTGCTTCTTCACGAGCCATTTTAACGGCTTGCTGCAACTTATAAACCCTATCTAATAATTCTTTCTTTCGTTTTGCTGGCATCGCCCCACTAAATTTAACAGTAGACCATTCGCCAACCTTAACGTCCTCAGTGTAAACTTCAACCTGTGCTGGGTGTTTATCTGTAGCTTCGGCTTTTACGTGATTTCTGAGGACTTTTTTGGTTCTATTGGTTACCAAAGGATCAGTAACGTAAAAATTACGGTTTTCATCAAATTTCCATTCATACGCTGGATCAAGTGTTGGCAACGTATTAACAAATGTATGCAAATCGTTTAATTGTTTTTCAAGAAACAACAAATATGTAACTGGAACGTTTTCTGCAATTACACGTCCATCAATTTCGATGTTTGCTTTTGCTAATGTATTACCAACATCTTGTGTATAAACAGCATCCCATGTTCTTGTTAGCATATTACTTACTTCTTTTACGGCTTCATCAACAGTATACTGAACTAACTTATTTTCGGGAGGCTGAGTTTCTCCATCCTCATCGAGTGGCCTATAGGTTCGACTAAGACCATCAAACAAAGGAGATTTCTGTAATTTATGGTAGACCTCCGTAAGAGCTTTGCTAGTCTTAGTTTTAAGTCCTCCAACAACTGCAATAATTTGATTAAGTTTTGTCATCTTGGTCATCTCCTAAATCTTCCTCATCAATACATAACGTACACCTTTAGTGGTGCAGGAGGGACTCGAACCCTCACTTTTGAGATTTTAAGTCTCATGCCTCTGCCAATTGGGCTACTACACCAATAAAAACAAGTGGGAGATAGTGGAATATCTCCCGTACTGTCATATCTTAAATAGTAACGCGACGGAGAATCGAACTCCGATCAGCGGGTTGAAAGCCCACTATTCTAACCATTAAACTACCGCGTCGTTGTAAAAGTCTCATGTCTTGGAGTCGAACCAAGTACAACTTTCTTATCAGGAAAGTCAGGATAACCGATCCGTTACATGAGAGGGGCAGGAGTCGAACCTGCATATACTAGATTAACAGTCTAGCTCATTACCAGTTATGATACCCTGGAGTAGCGTGCCTGGGAGTCGAACCCAGCGGCTCTTGGTCCCAAACCAAGCGTCACACCCCGCGACCTGCACACTAATTAAGTTCGTTAATCAGAACGGTTCTAGCCAAAACTCTCTGTTCTTCATCCAGTATATCATAATTCGCCAGAATGTCAAGTATTTCTTCAACAAAATTTTCTAGGTCCAAAATCTCTATTGCTGTCATTTTGATTTAGGTAAAGTTACACGACCACCAACAAACTTGAGTAACGACTTTTGTGGTGCTAGTTTCTGGTAATCTTTATTAATATTAACGTATTCGTCAGCAAGTCTTACAAAAATACCAGAATCTACATCCCACATTTTTTCTTTATTAATCCATTTGGGTTTATATTGAAATCCCCACCATTCACCACTACCATCTTTTGCTATCCACCTAATGTGAGGAATAGATACAAGTCCAACTAAATCTTCATGTTGGGCTTCGTTCTGAAAGTACAAATTTTCAAGTTTGTCGCACAACACATTGGTTTTATCTGCTACAGAACTCAAAAGAGAATAAATCACAACAAACATATAAATAAACATAAGACCAAGTACAACAACACAAATTGTCAGAATGATAGAATTATAATCATTCATATAGTTACCAACCTTTCACATCAAACTCAAAACACGCAATTTCAGCAATTTTATTAGGAGTTGTAGGTTCCGAAACTATTTGTGCTGATACTGGATAAAACCCATTAAATGGAGCATAATCAAGAATCTTTTGGTTATGAATGAACTCAATAGTGATTCGAGAGCCCGTTTCCCTTCTTAAAAATGTAACAGTATGTTTATATCTCATAATCTTCTCCATAGTGGACGCGATGGGAGTCGAACCCATGTCCCTGATAACCCGCAATTGAGCCGTTTACATGCTTATCCCATTATTTCTACAATGGGCAAAATAGCTAGTTTAACAATTATTCTAGCAAGTACGCAACATTGTTTGCGATCAGCCGTTAAGCCCACACGGCAGGGCCAGATAGTTTATAGACTTCTGAACGGTCTGTAAGGCCGTTTACGCAGCCAGGGCAAGTTCTTGAGTTTTGCCAATTAAAGGTTTCGAGAGACTTTTTACGTGGCCAACCTCTCATCCACGACATGAAAGCCCAACTTAGTGTTACAGGTCGAAACCAGTTCGCGCCCGATTCACACCTTAAATTCTACACCAAAAAACTAAAATGTCAAGCCAAAAATTTCAAATTATTTTAGAGTTTCAGCATATCTTCTATATACATTGTTTTCTTCTATGCGTTTTGATGTTAAGGTATTACTATTGGTCGATATACCAGACGGATTCCAGTAATAAACACCCAGTATTTCTGGTATTAACATAAACTTAGCACCACCGCTTACACATCTAAGCCAAAATTCCCAATCTGATGCAGAAGAAAATTCTGTATTGAATAATCCGAACCGATCATGCAACGTGCGCCTCCACACTGGGTGATTATGCGGTAAATTAGACCTAAGCATACCTTTTTTACTAAATTTGTCGGTTGGATATAAGGCTAAGTCCGATACTTCATAAAAGTCTTTGTTTGGTTCAAATGAGCATTTTGTTTTGCAATATACTAGGTCAACAGACTCATTTTTGTCAAGTGCATCTATATGTTTTTCCCAACACAGCGGATGTAATCTATCATCCACATTGGCATTTGTTATATATTCAGTATTAGTATTTTGAATTACATAGTTCCAAACAGCATATAATCCTGGGTCTGGAATGAGCGAATAATATTTAACGTTGTCATGTCTTTGGGCAAACTCTAAACAAATCCTGTTGTCTGCATGAGACATACTAGGGTTACAGCATACTAAGTGCAATTCACATATATGAAATACAGATTGCTGTTCAATATTATATAAGAATTGTTCTATGAAGTTTGTTGCTTCGTAAACTGACGTAATAACTGTAAGTCTACTCATTTCTATATCCACCCAATTGGTTTATTGGAATTAATACATAGTCTTTAGAAACAGTGCTATAAATCAGATTTTCAATTTGAAAGAACTTCCATTTTTTGAGCGTGTTGATTTTTTCGTCGAAAGCTATATGTTTCAAATAGTTCTTTAGGTCATCCCAATCATCAAAAAACATTTCGACTGGCAATCTACCAAATAACCAATCATAAATTGCACTGATGCCTTGTGGACAGTAAATTAACACGGGCTTATTTTGGTTCGCCGCAGTAAAAATCTCGTCAAACGTTCCACATGGTTTTCCTTCAATATCAAGGTTCACAATAAGAAAGTCCGCATGATCTACCATACGTAAATCTGTAGCCACAACAGGCTTCATATATTGTTGAGCTAATTTATAGTTTCCGCCCTCTATGGCCGCCCTACGCTTACTAAAATTGTCATCATCTTCAAGTCCTTCCGTGTGTGAAGCATATAGTGGCTTAT
>Ga0256839_1004706_pt1 | contig 13135 bp, 11 predicted proteins | sample 354166metaG_FD_185968 | JGI IMG/M metagenome (GOLD analysis project Ga0256839, IMG submission 185968) | Hydrothermal vent microbial communities from Mid Atlantic Ridge, Atlantic Ocean - 354-166 | ecosystem: Environmental > Aquatic > Marine > Hydrothermal vents | place: Atlantic Ocean: Mid... | reverse complement strand
GTCCTGACGGCCGAGCAACTTGCGGAAGTGAAGAAGCTCAAGGCCGAGGCGAAGAAGCGGCGAATGGCCGGCCGGCGCAAATCATCCGCCGGGACTTCCAAGTGAGTTCATCGCCGATCGGTGAGTTTCCTGCAGCGGTCGGTTGATGTTGAGGCTGCGACTCTCCGCCTACCGCGTCGTTCCGCCGATCCGAATCCCCGGCGCGGTAGTTCACGTGAAGTAGCCGGCGACACCCTTGTCGCGATCATGGACGGTTCGGTCGCCGGCTACTTTCTTTCATTCCTTGTTCGATGGCGAGTGCGGATTGCGATGCAGCTTTTCCTTGAGTTCATCCTTGAGGCGGGCGATCACGGAGTCGCGATCGGTGGTTTCGAGGATGCGCCGCACCACGGCTTTGGGAGATTCTCCTCCCCACGATGCCCCTTGTTCGAAGTAATACTTGGCGGCTTGCCCGACGATGAACGACCCGTAACCGGCAGCAGCGGCTTGCGGCACGGCCGTCAGCAGCGTGGCGGCGCCGGCCGTGAGCACTTTGAGTGAGCTCGAGAGGAAATGAGTTACCGTTTCACCGAGCATGACCCATCCGGCGGCTTTGGCGATGGCCAGGAACAGGTCCTTGGCCGGCTGCCAGGCCATTTCCAAACCGTAGATTCTTCCCAGCGTGATCACCATGGCCACGTCGACTGTGGCGCCTCCGGCCACGTCCGCGAATCCGACCGGGTTGAGTGCTACGGCGACCGACTTGAGCCCGGCGAAGGTCCAGATCGTCTGTTGCGCCGCCTGCTCGCGCATCTGAATCCTCAGTACGGCGATGCGGTCCGACTTATCGGCCGTGTACATGGCCGCATTGAGTGCCAGCAAGGCCAGACCTTCCTGGGCGAGAATCTCCAAGATGCGCGCCTTGACCGATTCGACGTCGGCTTGCGGCTTGCGCAATTCGTGCCGCGTTTTACCCTGGGCGTCTTCGATCACATACTCGATTTCCCGTGGGTCCGCGCTGGCGGGAATAATGTTGTCCGCCGACACGATATCTCGACAGCGATCTTGCAGGATTTCGATCAGTTGCCGGCGCTGCTGTTGGGAATAAAGGTCGACTTTATTGAGGATGAGCAGGATCGGTTTGTTGCGAGCGGCCAGCGTAGCCAGTGCCGTGAATTCGGTGTCGTTCAGGTCGGAGTCTGTCACGAACAGGATCAAGTCGGAGCGTTCGGCCGCCTCGTCGGCCAACTCGGCTCGAGAAGCCCCGCCCACTTCGTTGATTCCGGGAGTATCGATCAATACGATTTGCGATTGATCGAGTCCGGGGATGCAGTAGCCGCTTCCTTCCCAGGGAACGTGCCAGACTTCTTTGGTCCAGCCGCCCCGCACATCGACTTCGGTGACCGCTTCGCCGATCAATGCATTGATCAGGGCCGACTTTCCCGTGCTGATCTCGCCGAATACCACGATCTCGACTCGGCCTTGAGTCAGCTTCTGTTCCATCGACTCGAGTTGCTCGACTTCGCGCCGCAGAGCCTGTTTTTCTTTCTCGGGGCAGCCGCGAATCTTGGTCAATGTCTTTTGCAGGGAAGCGAGCGCCGCTTCCACCGTTTCACGGCGGCCGTCCTGAGAACCGGAGGTGTCGACCGGCGCGGATTCACTCATGAGGGGCCTTCTCCTGCGAGTCGCCGTCGTCGCGACGGCTCCAATGCCGGCGCGCCATCTGGACCAGTTTGGCGAGTTCACTCGGCTGGGTCAAACGTTGCCATTCCCGCCTTGCCAGGTCGGGTAGACTCTCGGCTGATCGATCCATCTCCTCGGCGAAATAGCGGATAAACACACAGCCGACCCAGCGGGTGACCAGCACTTGGACCAGTCCTTGCAGCAGTCCACCGGCAATGGTCCCCGCACCGGGGATGGTTTTCAACAGCGAGGCAACCGCAGAGGTGACGGCGGGAGTCGCCGCACTGACTCCCAGGATGGCGATGAGGTTCTTGCCCAGTTGCCCGAGCAGTTGTGTGGCCGCATCCAAATCGAAGTCTCGTTGGTAGACGCGCGCCAGTTCCGCGACCATCTTGGCAGTGATCGCGCTGCCGGCGACCAGGTCGAGCAGCGGAAAAGGGCTCAGCGCGGCCGCGCTGCCGGCCGCCCACATATACCGTTCGACCACGCAGCCGGCTTCCGTTTCCAGCGTCGCTTTGACGTGCTGCTTGGCTTCGGCCACCAAGGCGCGCGACTGGAGCAGCAGATTGGCCAGCAACAAGTCGTTGCCGCGAGTGCTCAGAACTTGCATCATCCGCTCGGCCAGCGCACTCACATCGGCCGGTTCATCCTGCCACTCTTCGATCTGGGTTCCATCGGCGGACTGGCGCACGCGCCGCCGCTGGACAACTTGAGCCTGAACCGGCACGATATTGGCCGGATCGACCATACCGCCGAGTTGTTCCGTCAGTTGTTCGATCAGGCGGGATTGCTGCCGTTGATCGTACCAATCGGTCTTGTTCAGGCACACCAGCAGCGTCTTCTCCATCGCGACCAGCCGCTTGGCCAGTTCGAATTCGTAGGCGCGCAACGGACCGTCGACAACGAGCAACACCAGATCGGCGTTCTTCGCGGCTTGTGTGGCGATTTGCTGGTGGTCCTGGCCGTCCACTTCGGCCAGTCCCGGCGTGTCGACGAGCAGCAGGCGGTCGTCGTCGCGCCAATGGATCTCGTTCCGCCGTACGGTCGTTCCGCCTTTGAGTTCCGTGCGGAACAGCTCACGTCCGGCCAGAGCGTTCAATACGGCCGATTTCCCGCTGGAAATGGTGCCAAACACGACGATTTCCAGTCGCCGGGCCGCGTGCTTGGTTTCCACGGCCACGATCATCTTTTCCAGTTCTCGTCGCTCTTCCTCCGAGATAGCCTCGGACTCGCGCAGCCGCTGGGCCTGGGACAGGTTCCGTTGGATCTGCACGACTTTGGCCTGTTCGGACAGTTCACTCGGCGCGTGCCGATCTTCGTCTCGGTGTTGTGTCCGACGAGCCGTCCTTCGCCAGAGTTTCCAGAGGATCGTCAAGGCCGCGATGAGTGTGATCAGGCCTCCGGCGGTGACGATGCCGAAATAGACTCGGATCCACAGCGGGGAGATGCCAGCCTCGCGCAGACGCGTTGCTTGCTCGAGTAGCCAAGGCGGGACGGTGATCAGCAGGCCACCCAGAGCGGCGATAGCGACGAGAGCGAACAGTCGGGGGGCCCAGTTGCGCATGGACAAGTCGGCACTTGCAAGTGGAAGGATGGTCAGAGCGGGAAAGGAGCCCGACACTCCATTTTGCAGTGCCTCCACACGACTAGCAAGCCGCGGCGATCGCTCGTTCGCCGGGACGATCGTCGGCGGCTGGAGCCGTCGTGTCCACCAGGTCGCGTCGGGCTACTGGCCGATCTTGAGCAGTTCGACTTCGAACACCAGCACGGCGTTGGGGTAGATTCCCGAGCCGGGCGGGGGATTCTGGCCGTAGGCCAGGTTGCCGGGAATGTAGAAAATGTAGGTCGATCCGACGGGCATCAACTGCAGGCCTTCGGTCCAGCCCTTGATGACTCGGTTGAGCGGAAAACTGGCCGGTTGATTCCGTTTTCTCGAGCTATCGAAGACCTTTCCGTCGATCAACTTGCCTTCGTAGTGAACGGTGACGGTATCGGTAGCCTTCGGTTTGGGCCCGGTCCCCTGCTTGACGACCTTGTACTGCAGGCCGCTGGCCGTGGTGACTACGCCTTCGGCCTTGCCGTTCTCGGCCAGGAACGCCGCGTTTTGTTTTTGCAGTTCGGTCATGCGTTGTTTTTCTTTCTCTGCGAGAGTCTTCTGAAGAACAGTCATGATTTCCCGTACCTGTTCGGGTGAAAAACGGCTTTCTTTCCCGGCCACGGCATCGGCGATGCCCCGGGTCAGCGCCTCGACATCGGGCGTCAACCCCTGTTCGATGAGCGACGAGGCGAAGTTGTGCCCGATGATGTAGGAGGCCTTCTGGTGGTTGGTTTCTTCGGTCTTGCCAGGCTGCTGCCCCCAGGCGACGGTGGCGAGCGCGCAGAAGGAGAGCGTGAGCAACAAGCGGATCATGAAGGGGACCTTTCCGGCTAGGAGGGGGAAACTGGCGGGTCGACGACGCCATTAGAGCGGAAAAGCGGCCGGTCGACAAGGTGGAGTCGGGGGGTGGGAAGAGGGAGGGGCCCCAGGACCGGCTGCTTCGCCGAACCTGCCGGGGCGCTAGCAAGTCGGTCTGCATTGGATGCCGCAGTCTTGCGAGGACTGCTGCTGGACCGTGCCGCATGATCTTGGCGCACAGTGTTGGTGTCCTGCAATCTGGTGCACACCGGCAATAGGACTGATGGGAAATAGGACCGATAGGACCGATGGGACGGATGGGACGGCGGCGGGGATGGCTCCCGATACCGGCTGCTTCGCCGAACCTGCCGGGGCGCTAGCAAGTCGGTCTGCATTGGATGCCGCAGTCTTGCGAGGACTGCTGCTGGACCGTGCCGTCCTCTCGGTCCTCTCGGTCTTATCCGTCCTATTCCCTATCCGTCCTATTCCCTATCCGTCTTATCTCTATCGGATTTCTTTTTGCGGCCTCGGCTTTGGCGCAGCTTCTGCTTCTGCTGCGGCGTGAGGATCGACATGGCTTCTTTGCGCAATTCGGCTTGCAGCTTGGCCAGCTTCTCCATGGCTTCCTTCTGTGCGTCGGTCATTCCCATTGCTTCAGCGACGAATTCCCGCCGTTGCTTCCCCTTGAGTCCTTTCTCGTTGGCTTCCTTAACGGCCTTGGCTCGCGCTTTTCTCTGGTCTCCCGACAGCTTGGCGGTCGCCTGCAGTTCCTTGATCTGTTTGCCGTACTTGGCGACCAATTCCTTCAGTTGCTGTTGTTGTTCTTCCGTCAAGTCGGCCTTTTTCAGTTGCGCGACCAGCCGGCCGGCGACGGGGCCGCCTCGTTGTTTCTTCTTCCGCCGCTTCTTTTCAGGCTGGGCATGGAGGGTGGACGCGAGCAGGCAGCAGATCAGGCCGGCCGCCACAATTCGTAGCATGGGCTGTTTCCACATCATCAGTTCTCCTCATCGAAGGTAGCGAATGGTTTCGTTACGAGGTATCGGTTCTTTTCGCGCAAGGTGCGTACCCGACGTGCATATCGCCGTGGGTTTCGGTTGTCCCCGCCGCTCCTTCAGCCTCCCGCCTTGCGGCCGCAGCCCCCCGTCAGGCGAACACCTGCCGAATCACTTCGCCGTTGCGGACGATCATGATGGGGCGCCCGGTCTCGGTGTGATACTCCTTGGTGTGATCGATTCCCAGGTTGTGATAGAACGTGGCTGCCACGTCGTCGGGCGAGAAGCCTTCGTGCAGAGGCTGTGCTGCCTTTTCGTCGCTTTCGCCGACCACCTGACCGCCGCGCACGGCGCCGCCGGCCAGCAACATGAACATGCAGCGGGGGTAGTGGTCGCGCCCGCCATCGGCGGACCGGCTGTTGATTTTGGGAGTTCTGCCGAACTCGCCGGTGACAAAGACGGCCGTCGATTCGAGTAGTCCTCGAGCTTCCAGACCCCACAGCAGCGAGGCCAGACCTTCATCGAAACTGGGAAGCAGATTCTCTTTCAGCTTCTTGAAGTTGTCCTGGTGCGTGTCCCAACCGTTGGAGCTGACGGTAACGCACCGAGTTCCCGCCTCGATCAGACGGCAAGCCAGCAGGCAGCTCACGCCGAAACTACTGGTGCCGAATCGTTTGGCGAACGCCGGGCTTTCCTTGCTGACGTCGAACGCCTGGCGGGCTTTGGGCGAGGTGATAATGGAATGGGCTCGCTCGGAAAAGCTGTCGAGTCCTTCCAGCAACTGGTCATTGTCCTCGTATCCATGGAACGCTCGGTCGAGCAGTTGCCGCAGCTTCTTCCGCCGCTCGACTTCGTGGACGGTGAGTCCGCCGGCCAGGGTGATGCCGCGCACGTTGAATGGCGCGTTGGCTCGAGGCGTCGCGCCGGTCGAGAACGGGGCGTACTGCACGCCGAGAAAACCGGGGCGCTGCGCCGTGTTGGGGACCGCCACGAAGCCGGGCATGTCGATGGGGCCCGGGCGTTCCTTGATCAGGACCGAGCCCAGGCCAGGATACTCGAGCGACGGCAACGGGCGGTTGCCGGTGACCACATATTCGCGGCCGAACTGGTGAGCCGCCAACGTGTGCGAGACGCCTCGCAAGATGCAGAACTTGTCGGCGACCTCAGCCAGCTTGGGCAGGTGTTCGCAGATCTCGACGCCGGGCGCATTCGTCTTGATGGGGCGGAACTTGCCTCGCACTTCGGACGGCGCGTCCGGTTTGAGGTCGAACGTATCGAGATGGGAAGGTCCCCCCGCCATTTCGATGAAGATGGCCGAAGTGGCGCGGCGCGTCCTTTTGGATTCGGCGGCTTCGGTCAGTCGCAGATAGTCGGGGAGCGTCAGTCCGAGCGAGCCGACGACGCCGACTTTGAGAAAATCGCGACGACGGACGCCGTCACAGGTTCGATAAGTGGTCATGATGGTTCCTCCGGGGAAAACGCAACGGTTGGTCGGGTAAGTGGCCGCTGGAGTGCCGCAGCCACGGTCAGGTCGTGCTAGTGATTGACGATGAACTCCTTGGTGTTGATCAGCGCCCACAGGAGTCCCTCGATTCCTTCGGCCGGGCTTTTGGACTCGTGGATGAAGTCCGTGGCGATCGCTGCTTCGTCGGGGGTGGGCGGCCTGCTGAGCGACCGGAGATAGGCATCTTCGATGGCTCGAGGAAGACTCCACTTCAGTTCCGATTCGGCCTTTGAGGAGGCCTTGGGCAGTTGCTTTTTCGCGTCCGCCAGTGCCTTGCGCACTTGGGTGACTTGTCGCTGCAAGCGAATGGCTTGCTTCCGTTGGCCCGGTTTTTTCCTAACGACTCGCAGTTGCTTTTGCAGTTGCGTCAGCCGCTTTTGCAGATTGGCGGCTCGCCGCTGCGCTATGGCCGCCGCCTTATTCTTGGCGTTGTCGCGTTTGGGTTGTGCCTTGCGGCCGGTTACTTCGGCGACCCAGCCGCCGTTGCGGATGCGTCCCAGTACATCGGAATCGTTCTGCAGGTAGACGATCTGCAGCAAGTTGGGGTCGCTCGAGCGATCGCAGTCGCAGTTGCTTTCCCGAGTCGAACGTCCGAACAGCGTAAGGCTGTAGTCGAGCGGGTTGCGGCGACGGTTGCGCCCCGGCCCCGGAGTCGCGATGGCCCGTCCGGATAGGGTCTGCTTCAGAGCGTGGTTGTGCTTGGTATCCGCCGTCGCGGCCAGCACGGCATCGAACACCTGCTCGGCATCGAGCCGCCGCGGGAGGGCTCGGCTAAAGTGTTTCTCATCATGCAGGTTCGTCTCGTTGGGGCGCCAGTCCCGCTGGTAGGTCGCACTATTGCAGATCGTGCGGTGGAGCCACTTCAGGTCGTAGCCGCGACGGACGAATTCGCGGGTGAGATAATCCAGTAGCGGGCCATTGCTGGGAGGATTGGCCAGGTTCAAGTCATCCGAGGGCTCCACGATTCCACGTCCAAAGTAGCTGGCCCACACTCGGTTCACCAATGCCTTGGCGAAGTAGGGATGATCGGGACGGCGCAGCCAGTCCATCAGGGCGACTCGAGGATCCTCATATTGGGACAGATCGACGACTTCGGCACCGAGCAGCTTGGCTTGGCGGTTACGTCCGGGACGTCTCTTGGCCCCCTGCTTGCCTCGCTTGGCCTTGGGCTGATTCACAAAAACTTCAGGGAATGGGACGACTTGCCCCTGACGTAGCCGCTTGACGAGCTCGCGCCGCAGTTGCCCTCCATTCTTGTTCTTCGGGTCGATATCGAGCGACTGCAACAAGCGATTGTATTCTCGGCGGTCGCTGCCTCGAGCACTGAAGGTGACCGACTGGAAGAAACCTCGGAACTGAGCGAAATCGTCCTTGCTCCATTGGTCGAACGGGTGCTTGTGACATTGAGCGCACTGGATGCGAATGCCGAGGAACGAGTAGGCGAATCCGATCACGCGATCATCGGGCGAGCGAAAATTGCGGCGCGCCCAATAGTGGGGAAGCGTCGATCGATCCGCGAACGACGCCTTCTTGTCACCTCCATAGATCCGCGTCATCGCCTCGCAGTATTCACGGTACGATTCGCCTTCTTCCCGGCTCTTTCCCAGCACCAGGCCCTCGACGATTTCATCGTAGGGGACATTCTGTTCGACGCGGCGGTAGATCCAGTCGTACCAATCCTGAGCCGCACGTTGGCCCGGAGTCACGTTGACCAACTGCGTTCCGCTATTGCCGGTCCAATCGCACAGCCGGGTCGTCCACCAGGCGGCATAGGCCGGCGTTTCCATCAGCTCCTCGATCTTGGCCGCTCGTTTATCCGGGGAACGGTCGGCGAGGAACGATCGGATTTCTTCGGGGGACGGCAGGGTGCCGGTCAGGTCGAGACTGATGCGGCGGAGGAAGGTCAAATCGTCGGTGACTTGCGAGGGGATGATGCCGAGTTTCTTCAGGCGAGCGACAACCAGTTTGTCAATGTGGGTCGGTGTGTCGACCTCGGGGTAGTCCGCGCCCACGAACCGGGAAACGGGGCGCATCACGGGGATCGGCACGACTGCCTTGTCATAGAAGACCACCACGTGCGTATCTCCGGTTTCCAGCGAGCGGACGACTCCGTCGGCCGTGACCGTGGCGACCTGATCGTCGTTCGATTGGAAGCGGCACAGGGGAGTGACATCTTCGCGAGTGCCGTCGGCCCACACGGCCACGGCTCGCAGCCGCACCGTTTCGTCCTTCTGTCGGAATTGGATTTCCGCAGGCTCGACGACCAGCGACTTCAGGTGGAGCAGCTTTCCCTTCTCATGAGGCGCCCCCGCCTCGATCCACTTTCGCAGGACATGGTATTCCCAGCCGTCGACGTCGTATCGTTTTCCACCTTCGTGCATGTCCTCGTCGGTCGGTTTGACCAGAATCAGACTTTCGGCCGGATTCTGCAGGTCGATGCGAGGACTCTCTTTGTCTCTCAACGCATCGTAGTCCGTATCGAGTTCATAGCCGAACAGCGTCAACCGGAATCCGCCACGTCCCTGGAACGACCCATGACAGGCCCGCCCATTGCATCCGAGCCGGCTGAACAGCGGGGCCACGTGTTTCTGGAAATGGGGGACTTCGTCGGTGGCTCCGGAAGCGAAACGCTCGGTGATCGGTGGCCATATCGACTCATCGGCAACCCCCGAGCCCGCCATCAGCAGCAAACAGGCTGCCGCCATGCCGGCAACGACTCGCCCGCCGCCGGGCCGGCTCAACAGCCTTGCGACAGGCGATACTCGATAAGGGGATGCGGTCGTAAGGATTCGGCAGCGTACCAGTGCTCTGTTCACGGTCAATCTCTCTCCTTTACACGGCGGGCGTTGGTCCTTTTGTCCCGAGTCGATCGGGCACGTTTTTTTCCGGTTCCCGCATGGCGCAATCGCTCGACCTTTTGCACGAGTTGTCGCGTGAGACGCTGGACTTCTTGATCGCGGTTGGATTGCAGACGTTCCAATGCGGCATCGATCCGTTGAAGTTTCTGGGCGGCCTGGCGCCGATCGATTTTCATCAATTCGACTCGCAGATCGATCTGCCGCGCCACCGCTTCTTCCAAGCGACGGCGGATGTCGGCCGAATCGGACATCACCAACTGGGCGGAGAGAAGCTGGATCTCCGATTTGAGTTTCCAAGCTTCCAGCTCGAGTCGATAACGCCGAGGGGAACGTTGCTGGATCTGCTCGAGTCGCTGCCGCGTGCGTTGCAGGTCGTGTAAGGCTCGAGCGTACTGCCGGGGCTGGTTTTCCTTGAGATAGACCAGCACGCCCATCAGAGGTTCGTAGTGTTTTTCGACGAACTGGAGGGCCGCTTGTTCTTGTTCGGCGCTGAGCGGCGTCTTGGCCGCAGGGCGTTGCTTGGTACGGCGTGATTCTGAAGACGGCCGGGACCGCGGCGTACTCTGTCGGGGCGGCTCGCCGCGAACCGCCACCGCTGCAAGCAGGGTGGAAAGCGCAAACGCTACGGCGAATGAGGAAATCAGCCGGCGACGTGACAGATGTGTGGGCATGGATCAGTTCCCCTCGCGCCGCTGCACCGAGTGGGCTGCGTTTTGCGTCATCGATTCGACGGCAGCCTCGATCCAGCCGTCGTCCGAGACCAGAGATGCGGTATTCCAGGAATCATCCTGCAGGGAAGAAGACGACACGGACCAAGTCGAATCGTGGAGATCCGCGTTGGCCATCTCGTGGAGCTCTGCAGACAGATCGAGTTCACGACTGAGGATTGGGTAGGTTTCTACCCAAACCATCGCGAGCTGGGCCGTGGAGCTTTCCGCCAGTGCCGGCGGGGAATCCGGATGCTGGTGCGGTAGCAACTTGGCCGCCGCCAGTAATGCGGCTACCGAGGTGAGGGCCGCGATCATCGCGCGCCAGCCACTTCCCCACGAGGCACGGCTGGGATGGACCGCCCCGCTGTGTTCCGCTCGGCAATCGGCTTCCGCCACTGCGACCGACTCCAGCAGCGCGACCGCCTGGGCCACGGCTTGTTGGGCCTTCGAGTCTTCGGCCAGGCGCCGTTCGAACGGTTCGACCAGCCGAGGATCGAGTTCTCCGGTAACGTAGAGGAAGGCGTCGAAATCGAGCGATGCTCGGTCGCCGGATGAAGGGGATCGGTGCATTGGCTGGATGGCGTACTGGTTATGGCACTGGTTATGGAGATGTCTGGTCGGTCTGGTCGAGCCGTTTTCGCAATCGCCCCAGGGCGGCCCGCATGCGGCTCAAAGCGGTTCCCAGTGGGATGTCGAGCTCCTCGGCGATCTGGGCGAACGTCTTTCCTTGATAGATCCGCATTTTCACGACTTGACGCTGCTCGGGAGGCAGTTCTTCGAGTTCCCGTCGGACCCGTTCTATTTGTTCGGCTTGTTCGGCCGCATCCGCGGCTTCGGACGGATCGGAGCCTCGGCTGCGGAGCCAATACAACTGCTTGTGAGCCCGGTTTCCGCGTTCGGCTCGACGCTTCTGGTCGAGGGCCTCGCGGAGTGCTACCCGATAGAGCCACGCTCGCCGGGTGTTCGGTTTGACTTCGTACCGCCGTTCCAATAGCCGGGTAAACGCCACCTGGGCCACATCACGAGCCAGCTCGGCGTTCTTGAGGACTCCCGCGAGAAACCGGGTCAATCCCGGCGACTCTCGAGCGTAGAACGTCGGCCACCAATCGTCCGTCGCGGCGGTGTCTTGGTCGTTCTTGGGGTTCTTTTCGGCCATTCCACTTTCGCGGCGTACACAGGATACGATGCGCGAGGCAGCCCGTTTATTGACGGGGTCGGAGCAAATTGTAGAAAAACGGGAGCTTCTACGGGGCGCGGGCCGGTGTAACGGGCAAGGATCGGCGAACTTCAAGCCGAGCGCCTACGTAGTTGGGAGTCTCCCCCGCGCCGTTGGTGGGGTGGGACCGGCAACCTTGGGCGGGAATCGTGTGCGGATTGGGGTCCCGAGTTTGGGATTCGGCGCGGGGCAACTATAATCAGCGGACTCCGTTTGCGTATGGGTTCGATGTGACGGGAGTCGGTGGGCGACTCCCAAAATGAGGGTGGAGGCGATTGGCGTTGGTGTTCGGCCCAGTATTTCAGAGAGAGATTCTGACGACCCCGCGTCGCGCCCGCCACTACTTGTACCGGTCGGTCTACGTAGCGGCGTTGTTGACGTTGCTGGGGACCGCCTGGTTAGTTCTAGCGGGGACGCAGCCGATCCGCAACGTGGGCGACCTGAGCCGTTTTGGCGGCACGGTGTTCCAGTTCCTGGCCCCGTTGCAACTGGCGGTAGTCTCTTTCTTGGCGGCGTTGGGGGCGGCTGCGGCGGTGAGCCAGGAGAAGGATCGGCGGACGATATTGCTGCTGCTGTTGACGCGGATGAGCAATTTCGAGCTGGTGGTGGGGAAGCTGGCGGCCAGCCTGCTGAACGTGATGACGATGTTGCTGGCCGCCTTTCCCGTGTTTTTGCTGATCACCGTGTTTGGCGGGGTATCGATTCGTCAAGTGATCATTGCCTACGCGATCACTGGGTCGAGCGTGTTGGCGGCGGCCAGCGTGGGGTGCACGGTGGCGTTTTGGCGCGATAAGACCTTTCAGGCGTTAGCCATCACCGTTTTGTCGATCGTGTTGTGGATTGCCTTTTGGGAAGCGGTAGCCACCTGGGCCGACGGTGCCGATTCGCAGTGGGCGTGGGCCTCGAGCGTGGCGGCCGCCCACAGTCCGGTGCGGGCGATTGCTTCGGTCGTGATTCCCGACGTGAGGGCTCCTCAGTGGTGGCAGATGGGAGCCTGGAACTATGTGGGAGCCGCCCTGCTGCTGGCGGTATTGCTGACCGCCACGGCGGTTTGGCGGGTTCGCGTGTGGAATCCGTCTCGGCAACTCCGTCGCAAGGGAGCCGACGAGGAAGAGGCTTCCAGCATTTGGGGAGTCGAGCACGACCTGAGTCAAGTGGCGGAGAGTGCCGAAGCGGCCCGGCAGACGCACGTCGATGCCCGTGTGGGCAAGGGCGGGGCCCGGAGGAGTCGGCGCGTTTGGGATCAGGCCGTGTTGTGGCGCGAAGTCTGCACATGGGCGTACGGTCGCAAAGTGCTGTTGATTCGTGCCGCCTATTTGATCTTGTTGGGGTTGACGTTCGTCGGCTTGCGAGGAGCGGTGGAGTCCGAGTCGTTTGATGTGGGGCGCGATCATCTGGCGGCGATGGTTCCCCTGTCGGCGCAGCTATTGGCGCCGTTCCTGTTGATCAGTCTGGTCATCATCAATGCACTGGGTGTGACATCGATCACCAACGAGCGCGACGAGTTGGCGCTCGACCTGTTGTTGGCCACCGACATTACTCCCAAGGAGTTCGTGTTCGGAAAGCTATTGGGTGTGCTGTATGTCACCAAGGAGATGGTCGTTGGCCCGCTGCTGCTGGTCGGATCACTGTGGGTTTTGGGCGGCGTGACGCTGGAGAATGCGTTCTATGTGGGCTTGGGTCTGTTGGTGATGGACGTGTTCGCCGCCATGCTGGGAATCCACTACGGAATGACGTACGCCAGTTCGCGGACGGCCATCTTGGTGAGTCTGGGAACGGTGTTTTTCTTGTTCGTGGG
>Ga0256839_1004705_pt1 | contig 13137 bp, 11 predicted proteins | sample 354166metaG_FD_185968 | JGI IMG/M metagenome (GOLD analysis project Ga0256839, IMG submission 185968) | Hydrothermal vent microbial communities from Mid Atlantic Ridge, Atlantic Ocean - 354-166 | ecosystem: Environmental > Aquatic > Marine > Hydrothermal vents | place: Atlantic Ocean: Mid... | reverse complement strand
AAGTCACTATACGTTAAAATATTACTCGCCAACATGTTATTCCCCTTGACTTTTTAGTGGTTTAAGAAATCTTGGAAATATTATATCCATCTTCTTTAAGTGGATACCATGTTGGTGTAATCTACAGCAGTTGGTAAATAGGCATATAAAGTTTTAAAGTGTATGATGTTTTAGGGCTTTCTCTAAGTCCTCAAGTGTGTCTATACCAAAACTCTCTGTCTTCACTCCTATCATAGCAATATCATAGCCATGATAGAGAGCTCTTAATTGTTCTAATTTTTCTATACTTTCTAGTGGTGCTGGGTTTAGATTACAAAATGCACGTAATGATTTTACAGTAAAGCCATAAATCCCTAAGTGACCTTTGTAGTTATCAAAATGATGGTCTCTTGGATACGGTATTTTAGCACGTGAAAAATAAAGTGCTATGTCTTGTGTATCTGTGATAACTTTGACAATGTTAGGATCATCTGCTTCTGGATTTGAAATAAGTTTATAGCATGAATTCATCATAATACGTTCATTGTCTTTATTAGAGTGTGTTAAGTCATAAATAGCTTGTACTACCTCTGTTTCAATGAAAGGTTCATCTCCTTGTACGTTGATGATGATTTCATCATCATCCAGTTTTAGTGACTGTGCAGCTTCATAAATACGGTCTGTTCCACTTTGATGTGCATTAGAAGTAAGTATTGCCATGATATTATGCTCTTTTGCGATATCAATGACTTTTTGGGAGTCTGTTGCAATGACAACTTTGTCTATGTTCATGACTGCTTTTGCCGTACGTATAACCATAGGCATACCACCTATATCTGCTAAGACTTTGTTGGGAAAACGAGAAGAACCGATACGTGCAGGGATAATAATCATAATAGTACCTTTAAATATTAACTAACTTTATGTATGATTTTACACTCAGTATGCTAAAATACAAGACTTTAAAGGATATGTATGCAACAGGCGTTATTTCTTCTTAATATGGGTGGACCTAGTTCTGTTGATGAAGTGGAATTATTTTTAAACAATATGTTTGCAGATGAAAACATACTTGTAATGAACCAATATACTAGAAAATTAGTTTCAGATATAATCATTAATAAACGTCTTGAAGATGTAAAGGTTAATTATGGGTTGATAGGAGGGAAGTCTCCACTACTTACTCTAACACAAGAACTTATAGTAAAACTTCAACCTAAACTTGATATCCCTATTTACCCTGTGATGCGTTATGTACCTCCTTTTGCGGATTTAGCACTGGAACAATGTAAAAAGGATGGTATAGATGAACTTATCTTATTTCCTATGTATCCTCAGTACTCCACAAGCACTACGCTTTCTTCTATAGTAGATATAGAAAAGAGATGTGAAGTATTAAAGTACTATCCAAAACTAATAGTTGTTGAGCCTTATTATGATGATTATGAGTATATAGAAGCATCTGTAGAAAAAATAATGGAAGCTATGAAGGGAAAAAATACAAAAGAGTATGATTTACTGCTTTCTGCACATGGTTTGCCTGTGAGTATCATCAAAGAGGGAGATCCTTATCAAAATCAAATAGAAGCCAATGTCTCTGCTATTAAAATATATCTTAGAGAACGTGGTATAGTATTCCATAATATTAAGTTGGTCTATCAGTCTAAAGTAGGGTCATCTGCTTGGCTTGAGCCTAATTTAGTAGATGTTCTACGTAAACCTTACCATAGGAAGGTGGTTATCTTTCCTTTAGCATTTACATTGGATAATTCAGAGACCATTTTTGAACTTGATATTGAGCATAGAGAGATAGCAGAAAAAATAAAATATGAAGACTATATAGTTGCTAAGTGTATGAACACTTCAGACAAGTTTGTGGAGCTCATCGTTGAGAAAGTTAAAGCTATATAAATTTAGAGTTACATTTAAAATATTTTTTTGGCTTGCACTTATAATCGCATATATAGCAGCTATTTTACCACAAGATTCCGCACCACAAATCTCAGCTTTTAGTGACAAAACCCATCATGTTTTTGCTTTTGTGATTTTGGGTATATTGTTACGTTTGGGATATGATATAAAGTATTGGTATGCCTTGTTATCTCTTGTGGGTTTTGGAATTATTATAGAGTTTTCTCAGTACTTTACCCCAACACGTTTTGCTGATATTAAAGATGTCATAGCTGATATTGTTGGAGCTTTTATTGGTTTGAAAATCTATAAGTATCTACGTAAAGTGATTTGATGTGAACTGTTGATGTATCGTATACTTTTAATACAGAAGTAAATCGTTCTAAATTTATAGCACATATCGTTCCTGTATCACAATACAAAGGTTTACAAGAGAAGTTAAAAAAAGAGCATCCTAAGGCAAATCATGTAGTGTATGCATTACGTTACTTAAATGAATTTGACCAAATAGTCGAAAATACTTCTGATGATGGTGAACCTAAAGGATGTGCTGGAGTGCCAGTGCTTAATGTATTACGTGGTGAAGAACTTATTAATTGTGCAGTGCTTATAATACGTTATTTTGGTGGTATAAAACTTGGCACTGGAGGAATGGCTAGAGCGTATGCTAGGTCTGTAAAAAATGTGATATCCCAGGCTATTTTAGTAGCATATATAAAAGAAATAAAATATGACTTTGTTACTTCTTATAGAGAGGTAGATAAAATACTTTATAGGCTAAAATGCTTAGGTATCATACATTATGAGCGAGATTTTGGTATTAAAAATGTAAGATGGGAGATTACTGGAAGTGAATTGAGTATAAATAAGTTTAAGAGTGAGAGGTGATAAAGCGTCTTTATTCTTTTCCTATGCTAACGTTTTAATCACAAAAGGTATAGATAAGGGCAAACCTTATCTAAATAGTTTAAAGTGCGTCAGTGTCTGCTTCATCTGTTCTAATTCTAAGAACAGAATCAATAGTACTAACAAATATTTTACCATCACCGATTTTACCTGTTTTGGCAGATTCTGCTATAGCATCTACAGCTTTTTTTGCATATTCATCATTAGATACGACTATTTCTATCTTAATCTTAGGGATAAACTCAACCACATACTCTGCACCTCTGTACAGTTCTGAGTGACCTTGTTGACGTCCATATCCTTTGACTTCAGATACAGTCATACCTTCGATACCTGCTTCAACTAGAGCGTCTTTGACGTCTTCTAGTTTAAATGGTTTGATTATTGCTTCAATTTTTTTCATTTTGTTTCCTTAATTTTCATAAATGCAACTAGTTGCATGAGCCTTTCGCTGAGAAAAACACAGCGTTAGCGTACTGAAGCAGAGCTTTGCTCTGTCCACGTTCTATTATAGATTTAGTTCTTTTTCGCCATGAGCTGTTTCATCAAGACCCGTTGCTTCATCTTCCTCAGATACTCTAGCTCCACCAGTAAGTGCAGAAGCAACATAGTAAACTATAACAGTTCCTATGAGTGTCCAAAGACCAACTATAACAACTGATTCAACTTGAACAAAGAATTGTCCCATTCTGTCTTCAGACTCCTTGAGTGGACCATCCCATAATAGGTCTTTGTCGTCTAATGCAAAGAATGCCACAGCCAATGCACCCCAAAGACCTGCTAAGAAGTGGATACCAAAGGCATCAAGAGAATCATCATAACCAAATATTTTTTTAAGTTTTATGACCCCAAAGAATGCAATGATTGAACCTACAATACCGATAGCAAATGCACCACCAATACCTACAAAACCTGCTGCAGGAGTGATGGCAACTAGACCAGCGATGATACCAGATGCAATCCCTAGTAGTGTAGGTTTTTTATAAATTAACCACTCTAAGAGCATCCACGCAACCGCACCAGCAGCCGTAGCGATGGTAGTTGTAAGTACTGCAACACCAGCGATGGCATTTGCACCAAATGCACTCCCACCATTAAATCCATACCAACCAAACCATAGTAGCGCAGCCCCTACAGCTGTTAACATGATAGAGAAAGGTTTCATCGCAACTTTGTTATGTCCAATTCTTTTACCTATGAGTATAGCTAGTACAAGACCAGCTAAACCCCCATTCATATGGACAACAGTACCACCAGCAAAGTCAAGTGCACCTGCATCAAAAAGGTACGCACCGTCACCACCCCAGACCATGTGAGTAATAGGAGCATAGACTACTAGTCCCCATAGTACAACTATGACAATCCAAGTAGAATACTTCATTCGTCCAATCACTGAACCAGAAGCAATGGCGATAGTAATCGCAGCAAAAGTACCTTGAAATGTAATAAATACATACGTAGGGTAAGTACCAGATAAATCAGTCCATTTAATACCATCTAGTAATATATGATTGAATCCACCAAATACATTTTGAAGTGTGGCACTTTCGTTTGTACCAAAGGCTATAGAATAACCTGCAACAATCCATACTAAAAATCCCACTACAAAGGCACCCATAACCATGGCATAGGTGTTAAGTACGTTTTTTGATCTTGTCATACCACCATAAAATAGTGCCAAACCTGCTGGTGTCATAAGTAATACCAGTGCTGTAGACATCATCATCCATGCCGTATCCCCAGAGTCTAGTTTATCTTCGGCAAAAGCAAAGATTGGCAAGAACAACGCCATTAGAGCTGAAAGTTTTAATTTCATGCTATTTCCTTTTAAATTAATTTACAGCTAAATTTTAACATCTTAAAAGAAAAATAGTCACTATTTGTGATTAATTATTAATCATTTTCTATGAAGTATGAGTGGAATTTCAAGTTTAATAGCATATTCTGTAGTCATACATTTTATCTGACTCTCTAAGGCATAGGAATGTATCTCTTCATCTGTATCGTTGTATCTTCCATTTGCTTCTATTGAGAGTTGGATGATTGCTTCTTTCTCTCCATTTATGATGACATGTTGTCCTATAAGCAATTTTAATGTGATGTCTATAGAATCTGAAGCTCTAAATGCATCAAGGGCTTTTCTTAGGAGTTTTGAAAAATGATTTTGGTCGATTTTAAATTCAGGTAGGTCTTGATCAGCAAGTAAACGTAACTTATTTGTATTCTTCGTTTTAAAAAGGGCAATATTCGCTTCAAGCAAAATATTGATATCTGTCATCATCATTTTATCTGTTTCAATTTTATGTCTAGGTTTAGCAGGAGGTGTGTTGTATAAACGTAATGAGATTTGTTCTTCATTCTCATAACCAACAGAGATAGCATAAAACATAAATGAATCATAAGAGAGACTCAGTGTCGTTACTTTATATCCAAACCCTTGTGGTGCATAGGCAAGAGTAATATCATAAAGTTCTTGTTTTGCTACATAACCAAAAAGTATCTCTGCCGCATTATTAAGATAGAGGATTTTCCCTTCATTAGAAAAAAGGATGAAGGGGCTGTTATCCCACTCTACAAAAGACTCAAAATTTATTTCCATCTATTTACCTTAGTCAATATGATGTTCATGGATTTTCTTTCTTAAAGTATTTCTATTAATACCAAGTGCATTCGATAGTTTAAGTTGAGAACCATATTTTTTAAGTCCAGCTTCTATAAGTGGTTTTTCAAAAATTTTAATATGTTTTCTATAGTTGTCATTATTATCATAATGTGCATAAAAATAATCATAAAGCATATCAGTAATATCATCAATCGACATATTTTGCTTTGTTAGATACATATAAATAGATTGTTTCAAACTTTGATTATTTTGTGTAAGGTTAAGAGGTATATTCTCTATATTAATCATACTATTTTCCAACATAAGAGTAAATTGTGATTCTTGTATAAACTTCTTAGATAAAAATGAGATATCCTCTGGACGTTCTTGTAACGAAGGCATAGTATATATGAAAGCAAAAAGTACATCAATCATAGAAGAATTACCCACATAATTTGCAGTTGCAATAATACGTTTGTTGGAAAAATCAAGTTGTTGAGGGTTCATGAGCTTTTCAAAGTCTGTAATAATGAGTTCCTCGTTGTTTTCAAGAGCAAATTCTACTTGTTTTTGATCTTCAGCAGAGACTAATGCGGCATTAGGGAACAAGTAGCGAGCCAATGTTTTTTTACCGATATGGGGTTCACCTATAATAATGGAAGAGACAAAAAGTGTTTTTGTAAGATTAAAACTTTTAATGATATGTTGTATCTTATCACTGGTGGTGAAAAATGTTTCCATTGTTACTCTTTATTTTTACTTTTATGATTAATAATTAATCATAGCATCTTTTTACAAAAGACTTGATAGAATATAAGTATATAAATGATGAAAGGGACTTCATTAAAGTGGCATTTCAAAAATTTAACCAATCTTACTCTTATTTGAGCCTAGAAGAAGCAGTTGAATATTTTTCTATCTTAGGAGGACTATCTGAGAGTTTAGAATTGGACTATTTTGATGATGTTTTTACTATGGTAAAAACGAATTTTGTAGATGATTTTACTACATCTGAGAGTCTTGTGTCTCCTTCATATTTACTTGAAACACCATATCGGGAAGTTTTGACTGCAGTAGCACGTGGAGACGGTAAATTTTACTCAGTTTTACGTAAAGCAAAATTAAGTGAAAGTTCAGGTCAAAAGCTCATAGATGAACTGGTTTCATTGCATATTTTAAAAGTGGAGCATTCGCGTGAAGCTCCTTTACGTGTACACCCTAAACATAAACTACCTCGTGAACAAAGAGCCTACCGCATACAAAATAAACTGCGTTTTGTACAACCTTTCATGCGTTTTTGGTTCGGTTTTGTGAGCCACTATAGACAAGATTTACTTCTAGGAAAAGGTGACAAGTTCTTAGAAAACTTTACGCAACATTATGAGCGTTTACGTTCTTTAGTCTATGAACAACTTTGTAATGATCTATTACTTACATATTATGAAGACAAGGTAGAAATACTTTCTTCAGGCTCTTACTGGAATATCTATAGTGAATTTGATATCTTAGTAGTCACTAAAAATAAAAAAATTATATTAGGTGAGTGTAAATATAAAGAGCGAATTGTATGTAAAAATGAACTCACGAAACTCAAACAAAAAGCAGCAGAATCAGACATGAAAGTAGATGTGTATGTACTTTTTTCTAAAAGTGGGTTTTCAAAAGAACTGCTGAGTATGAAAAGTGAGTCTTTACTTCTTTTTGACTTGGGTGATTTGAAAGTGCTACTGTAGGGTGTTGTCCCCTGACAACACCTTCTATTTTGTATGCATATTATTGGTGTTGTGATGGCACAACACCCTACGGTCAATGTGAAGTTTTAACTTTCTCTTCTGTCAACACCTCTTCCTCATATACCTTCACACCCTCCAAGTATCCAGAGATCTCAGATACTTCATATGCGATGCCTTCTGGAACTGCTTCAGAATGTAGTTGTACAGCACACTGTTTGTAGTTTGGCTCAAAAGATTTAGGATCAAACTCTGGTATGGTAATGTTGTTTATGAGTTGGTCATTAAAGTGAAAAGGGACAAAAACAGACCCTTCACGTACAGTCTCTGTGATTTTCACTATGATATCTTTTACTCTCCCACGTGTGCCAGAGAGTGCGATGCGGTCTCCATCTTTGACTTGTAGTTTGAGAGCATCTTTTTGGCTGATGTCTACCCATGCTTCAGGAGCTAGATCATTGAGTATGCCTATGTTTCCTGTTTTGGTACGTGTGTGCCATTGTTCTACGGTTCTACCAGTGTTGAGTATGAGAGGCAAACCCTCACATGCCATCTCGGAGAGAGGTTTCCAATCAACGGGCAATAGGTTTGCTTTTCCATCTGCTGTCCTACAAGGCATGTCCGGTGTGTAAAGACGCTTTGTTCCTTCTGGAGATTTTTCATTACATGGCCACTGTATGCCTCCACGCTGCTCTATTTTTTCATAGGTCATTTCAGAATAGTCACAAAGCTGTCCTTTGCTCACTCGTTTTACTTCATTAAATACATCTAGAGGCGTTTTTAAGTTTTTAAAGAGTAGTTCATGTTTGTCTTCAAAGTATTTAGAAAATTCCAAGACTATATCTAGGTCAGCTTTGCTATCTGCTAGTGGTTCCACAGCTTTTTTAGCATAGTTACAACGTCTCTCAGAGTTGGTGTAACAGCCTTCTTTTTCGCTCCATGTAGCCGCTGCGAAGACTACATCTGCTATTTGGGCTGTGTCAGACATAAAGGCATCTTGCACTACTAAGATGTCCAGCTTTTTAAGTGCTTTACGTAATGCATTTTGGTCAGGGTAGCTCACAAGTGGATTGGTAGCTACCACCCAAAGGGCTTTTATCTCCCCTCTATTAATAGCGTCTATGATTTGAGGGTAAGCATACCCACGTTTGTTTGGCACTAAGTCAACAGGCACATTGACAATGTCAGCAAAAGCTTGTCTGTCCGCATCGTTTGCATAGTTTCTATACCCAGGAATGGATGATGTAAATCCAAACTCACGTGTACCCATAGCGTTACACTGCCCAGTGATAGACATAGGAGTAGCACCCTCACGTCCTACGTTGCCCGTAATGAGAGCAAGGTTGCAAATGGCAGAGACGGTGTCTGTACCAATGCTACTTTGGTTTACGCCCATCGTCCATGCAGACATCACAGCATCAGCTTGTGAGTATATTTTGGCTAGGTTGTAGAGCTCTTTTACCTCTATACCTGTTATCTGGGCTACTTCTTGAGGGGGGTAGTTGGCTAGTATGTGTTTTTTAAACTCTACATAGCCGTTTGTACGTTCTCTGATGAACTTTTCATCTTCCCAACCTTGTTCAAATATGATGTAACAAAGTCCATTGATAAGTGCCATATCAGAACGAGGTTTGAGTGGCACAAAGATATCTGCCATCTGTGCGGTTTTAGACTTACGAGGGTCTAGTACAATGATGGTAGGCTTTTTACCTGTAACAGATTCATTTTTGGCGATATGTAGTTTCAAGATAGGATGATTGTCGGAGATGTTTGCCCCTATGAGCATGATGACATCTGCTTTTTCAAAATCTTCATAACATCCTGTAGGTCCGTCACTTCCAAAACTCTGTTTGTAGCCCATAACAGCAGAAGCCATACAAAGTGTGGTGTTTCCATCGTAATTATTCGTTTCTAGTCCAAGTTGCACAAACTTACCCAGAGCATAAAAATCTTCAGTAAGTAGCTGCCCAGTAGACAACACAGCCACTGCACCTTTGCCATGTTCTGATTGTATACGTTTAAATTCATCAGAGGTATGCTTAAAGGTTTCTTCCCAAGTAGTAGGAGTTAGTTCGCCATTTTTACGCATGAGTGGTGCTCTCACCCGTGAATCTGCATAGACCATCTTGTGTTCAGCAAGGCCTTTTGGACAGAGTGTCCCAAAGTTCACAGAGTGTAGTGGGTCACCCTTAGAGTAGACAGCTAAGCCATCTTTGACTCCAATGTACATCCCACATCCCACACCACAGTATCCACAGGTACTCCGTACCCACTTGTCTGGTGCACTTTCTTTGGCAACTTTGCCGAAGATAGGGTCATCTACGAGGGCGTACTTGTCTTCTTTAATATCAAAACCGAGGAAGTCTATCATGGAGTCTTTTGCTTTTTGTATGAAACTCATTTCATTTTCCTTTCTATCCCCTCTGATTCCCAGCAAAGAAATTCCCTGCCAAGCCCAATGGTACAACCGTTCTGTAAAATAGGTATCGCCCACTCAACTCAGATACAAATGCACCTAGTGTTGCCACTACCAATGTAACAATCGCCAACCCTAGCAATCCACTAGCCGTAAATAAAATGGCTAAAAGTGGTAAGCCTAAGGCAAATAGGGCTAAAGAATACACCCTAAACTTCTTGACCTGAGGGAAGTGTTCTTGAAGTAGGGTTCGGGTTCTGTTGTATTGGTAGTAGAGTGGGCCTTCTTTGTCTAGGTTATTATAAAATGTCATCTCTTCGTAAATGACCATTGCCTGTCCCATGCCTGCAAGCAGGGTGATGGATAGAAGCACCATAACACCTTGTGTTCCATTGGCTATGAGTAGGGCAGTGGCTAAGAGTAAGAAGCCTACATAGGCTGTACCGAAGAACTTTTTATTCGTAGAGAGCCTGTCCCATGAAGGTCTGGCTCTGATGCGGTATATCATGGCTTGTGCGTGTATGCCGAAGATACCAATGGCAAGGGTCAAAGCTTCAAGAACAAGAAGTCCAAACCCTTTGATATTTAGATAGTACATAAGCATGACCACAAAAGCCAAAGCAGCAAAAGCACCCAGTGCAATGGCTTCGCGTGATAACCATGAGGTTCTCCAATTTCTCATAGCAGTCAATGCCATACCAGGTCTGCCTAAGTGTAGTGCTGAGAGAGGTAAACCAATGGCTACTGGTAAAAATGCAAGCACAGCCATGATAAATGTAGGTTCAAGAAGGTTAAACCCTAGCCAAAAGAGCACTTGACCTAAAAACAGAGCCATAAATGCTCCTAAACTCACTTGTGTAAGTACTGTCATAAAGACAAGAGGTAGTTCAGAGTGAGCAGGTGTAAGTAGGTGTTCGTCTGCGATGCGAAATGCCTCTCCTTCTTTGAGCTCAGGGAGTGTGTAGCGTGTGGTGGGTTTACAGATGTCTATATCTGCTAAGTGAGGGGCTACTCCCTCTTTCGCCATATCTTCATCTTTCCATTTTTGGACGTTGAAGACTTCTATTTCTATGGCATTTGAAGGGCAGGCTTGTACACAAGCAGGACTTTGTCCATTTTCAAGTTTATCTGCACACATATGACACTTGGTAACGATGCCTCTGTCTGCATTAAAGCTAGGCACTTCATAGGGGCAGTTCCATGTACAGTACTGACACCCAATGCACGAAGGGTCATCATGCCATACGATACCATTGTCAAACTTCACATAAGACTCTGTGGGGCATCCTGTAAGACACTCAGGCTCTAAACAGTGGTTACAAGACATGGAGTTGAAAAGTTGTAGCGTGTCTGGGAACACACCCGTCTCCATCTCTCCTACTCTACGCCATTTGATGTCGTCAGGGTTTGCATTTTGCTCGTTGCAGGCGACTTCGCAGCAGTGACAGCCTACACAAGCGTTCATGTCAAAGTGGAAGCGGTACTGTTCTCCCTCTCCAAGGTCTGGTAAGTCTATGCTGTAGTTACCACACTGCATACCTTCGTTGGTTTTGTGGTTGAGGAAGTCTGCTAGTGGAGTGTCTTTTGTTAGAGGTTCTACTGGCATGGCAGTACTTTTTGATGTGATGTTTCGTAGGGTGTTGTCCCATGACAACACCTTTTATTTGGATGCATAGTGATGGTGTTGTGAGGGCACAACACCCTACGTAAATATATATTAGAATGTATATATGTCATCTATATTTCCTTTAATGCAACTAAAAGTTCAGAGAAAACAGCGGCTCTCTCTTTTTTAGTTTCATGGGTCATGTTGTAGATAATTTCAGAGAGTTTAGAAGGTACTTGAGAGTTTAGCGTAGATACTTCATCTCGTTTTATTGTTCTTGGTTTTACTTTAGTAGCTTCTAGACCTTTTACTGATTCAAAACGTTTTTCTCCAGTTAAAAGTTTAAAGAGTTTCAGTCCCATCGTAAAGATTTCATATTCTTCACGTTTTGAACTTGTGGGTTCTTCTTCAAGTTTCAACATAATGTTTAAATCTAATTTTTCATTGAGTACGTAGTTTATCTTGGTGAAAAATGCCAAGGCTTGAAAGCTATAGTTAGAAGATAAAAATCTATCATCAAAAGCCTCATAAGTCTCTGCTCTTTGTTTGTGTAAAGCATAGGTTTTAAGAAGATACTTCACGTGGTGTTTGGCTTCTGTGATAGGCAGTGCCTTGTGTAATGCATGTGCCTCTTGAGCCTTTCTAGTGATTTTTCCACCTAAAAAAAGATGCACACCATCTACGCGTGTGCCATCATTTAACTTTGCTTTACATCCTTCAAAACCGATGTCAGCTATGCCATTGAGCCCACAACCTTTAGGGCATGCTGACCAGTTCATGCGTACAGCTGCACTTTCTATAGCTACTTCAGAACTGAGAAAATGTGCCATCTCTATGGCATCTGGTTTGTTGGGGATGACCCCAAAGCTACAGGTTGCCGTACCCGCACAGGCTATCATATCGTTGAAATAAAGCGTGTTATATTTGGCGTATTTACTGATTATTTCACTTTCTTTAAAGGAAGCAAGGTTGTCTGTGGGTATATTTATCACATATATGTTTTGATCATAGGTAAGTCTCAGATTGCTATCCCCATAACTTTTTGCAGTCTGGGCAGTAGCTATCATGTCTGTGCCAGTAAAAATACCTGAAGGCACGATAATCTTAGCGTTAAATTTTCCGTTACGACCGAGTACTTTGTTTGCACCTAATGCTATATTTTTAGACTGTACCATGGTGATGCCAGCTGTGTCGAAATCTGCATTTGCTTCTTGTTTGACAGCATCAATAAAATTATCAATACCTACATCATTAAGTAAAAAGATTAAACGGTTTTTGGTTCTGCTGTCACGGTAACCATAATCTTTAAAGACAGTTAAAAGTGACTTAAAGAAAAGTTGTACTTCTTCTACCGTTACAAAGGTATTGGCATCTTGTGCTTGCATACCTACGCGTGCTCCTAGAAAGATATTAAATCCAAAGATGCCATCTTTTTGAGCCAGTACAAAGTTACAGTCATGCCCGAAGATGTTACAAGAGTTAGAAAGTGAACCAAGCACAGCGGTGTTAAACTTACGGGGCAAGGCAGAAATCCACTCAGGGTTTTCTATAAACACATCTTGAAGTTGTTGTATGAGAGGCATGGACTCTATGATACAGTCATATGCGATACCATCGAGTGGGTCTGTAACAATGTTACGTGGGTTGTCTACACCTGTTTGAAAGGTAGAGAGTCCTCCCTCTTTTAGTGCTGCCAATACTTTTGCAATGTCTGCTATTTGTATATAGCGTAGTTCTATTTGCATACGTGTGGTGATGTCGATGTAGTCATTACCATAGAGTTTCGCAACTTCACCAATGCACACTGCTTGTTCATAGCTTAGTTGTCCACCAGGTACACGCACTCGAAGCATAAAGTCCTCACCCTTGTCAAAGAGTCCAAAACATTTAAGAAAATAAGCAGAGTCTTCTTTTGCTAAACCCTCATAGCCTGCGGCTGCGATGTCAGCTAGCTTTGTATACACATCCATAGGTGCTTTGAGTGCTT